>Ga0210388_10002292_pt1 | contig 14885 bp, 10 predicted proteins | sample IncBWC19OmetaG_FD_155485 | JGI IMG/M metagenome (GOLD analysis project Ga0210388, IMG submission 155485) | Forest soil microbial communities from Barre Woods Harvard Forest LTER site, Petersham, Massachusetts, United States - Inc-BW-C-19-O ...
ATGCGGACCAAGCTGAAATGCAGCGCGGCGTCATTTATTCCGTCGGTGCGTCGCCCGTGACGAAGGGGTTGTTATGGGCGGGAACGGACGATGGTTTGATTTGGGTGACGCGCAATGAAGGCGGGGAGTGGAGCAACGTCACGCCTCCCGAGCTTCGGCCTTGGAGCAAGGTGACCCAGATCGAGGCGTCGCACTTCGATGCCAATGTCGCCTATGCATCGGTCAGCCGGTTTCGATTGGATGATCTGAAGCCGTATGTTTACCGTACGCGCGACGGCGGGAAGAGTTGGCAGTCGATCACCGCCGGACTCGCCCCGGATGCCCCGGTCAATGCCGTGCGCGAGGATCCGGTGCGCCGCGGACTGCTGTTTGCTGCCACCGAAAAAGCGGTCTGGATGTCCTTCGACGACGGCGAGCACTGGCAGTCGCTGCAGCTCAATTTGCCGCACACCTCGATGCGCGACCTGGTCATTCACAAGCAGGACCTGATCGTGGCCACCCACGGCCGTTCCTTCTGGGTGCTCGATGATATCGGTCCGTTGCGCGCGGCTCTGAGCGCCACCACTGCCGTGACGCTGCTCAAGCCCTCAGCGGCGGTACGAGCACGCCGCAGTACCGGCACCGACACGCCGATTCCTCCGGACGAACCGTCGGGGCGTAACCCGCCGGATGGAGCGATCATCGACTACTATCTGCCGCAGGCCGCGAAGGGAACCGTAGCGATCGACATATTGGATTCGAACGGTGCCGTCGTTCGGCGCGTGTCGAGCCGCGACCCGGTTGGCTTCAGCGCAGAAGAGCGCGAGAAGGAATTGATCCCCGAATATTGGATTCGCCAGCCCACGGCGCTCGTCACGACGGCGGGAATGCATCGCTTCGTCTGGGATCTGCATGGCACGGCTCCGCGCGCTGTGAGGCGCGGCTTTCCGATCTCCGCGGTTCCGAGAGACACACCGCAGACGCCCTTGGGTCCACCGGTCGTTCCGGGAGTCTATCGCGTGCGACTCGAGATGGGCGGCCGCCAATGGGAGCAGCCGTTGACCGTGATGCCCGATCCCCGCGTCAGCATCGGTCAAGAGGATTACGTTGCTCAGTTTGCCCTCGCCAAAGGCTTGTCCGAGGCGCTGGATGCCAGCACGGCGAAGGCGCAGGAAGTGAAGTCCTTGCGCGCGCAGCTCAAGAAACTGGGCAGCCCACAGGCAGCGGCGATTTCGGAGCAAGCAAAAGAACTTGATGAACACTTCGAGTCGCTCATGGAGCATGGCGCCACGGCGCAGGCGGGCGCTCACCGCGGGCTCGAGCGCGTCAACGGCGATATCTTGAGTTTATACACTCAGGTTCTCGAGGCCGATGCCGCGCCCACTCGGCCGCAACAGTCAGCCGCCGACTCCTTGCTGCAAGAATGGAAGTCGCTCGCAGCGGCGTCCGCGAAGATTTGGCAGGACGATCTTGCACCGCTCAATCAAGCCCTGGTGCGCGCAAAATTGCCGGTGTTACGCAGCGATGCGGCGGCGCCGGAAGAGGGCGAGTCCAACGATGAGGAGTAGGGTGAGGCTACTTCGGGTTTAGGCCCCGCCACAGCGCGAGTTGCGCCTGCAGCTTCTCGTGCAGCGAGGTGTACAGCGCCTGCTGCTGAGTCGTGGGCGGCGTATCGGCGTCCTCGAGCGAGCCCGCGAATGCCGCAAGCTGCTCATTGAGCATGCCTGGAAAGGCGAGGTTGGCCTCGGAGCCGTTCATGTTCACCTGCATGAGCGTTTCCTCAATGCGCGCCAGCTTTGCGTCGAGGTTGGCAGACGCGGGTGCGGCTTTCAGCGACCGGCGCTTGGCGCGGATGTCATTGACGGCGCGGTGTAAGGCGTCGATGTCATGGTAGGTTGCCAGCGCCAGGGCGGTTTTCGCGGCGATGGCCGCGTCGCTGTCGGCAACACGCGGATCGGCGACCACGGTGAGCGCGGCGGTTCGAGTTTTGTCGCCCAATCGCAGACGCAGTTGATACCGGCCGGGCGCTACGATGGGTCCGCGCGGCGCTTCGCCCTCATAAAACGCGCCGGGAATTTGCACCGGATCATCGTAGCGCAGATCCCAAATCATCCGATTCATCCCGGCATGCGCGGGGATGAGATCGCTGGCGACGATTTGATCCGGCCACTCAGGCGGCTGCACTTCTTTATTGGTTTTCGTGCTGGACAGATGTCGAATCAGCTCGCCTTGGGCATTGACGATATCCAAAGTGAGTTCTGTCGAGGCCTCGGCAGGCAGCACATAGTCGACGATGGCGCCGGCCGGCGGATTAGCGCCCACCGGGCGGCGAGTATTGACCTGATCCGGATAGTACAGGCGCAGTGCGTTCGCGGGTGAATACAGGACCGGCTCATCGGCGCCTGCCTGTGCTTGGCGCAGCGGGGTCAGGTTATCCAAGATCCAAAACCCGCGCCCATGCGTGGCCGCGACGAGGTCATCGCCGTGCACCGTCAGGTCATGGATCGGCGTCACCGGTAGACCGTGTTGCAGCGGCGACCAATGCGCGCCGTCATCGAAGGATAGGAATACGCCGAGCTCGGTGCCGGCGTACAGCAGGCCGCGGCGCACCGGATCCTCGCGCACCACGTGCACGACGGCGCCGCCCGGCAGGCCGGCGGCAATCGAGACCCACGATTTGCCGGCGTCGGCGGTCTTCCACGCGTAGGGCGCGATATCATCGAGCCGGTGCCGGTCCACGGCAATATAGGCGATTGCCGGGTCGAAATGCGAAGGCTCCGTCATGCTGACCGTGCTCCACGCCGGCATGGCCGCCGGCGTCACGTTGCGCCAATGCGCGCCGTCATCCTCCGTCATTTGCACCAGGCCATCATCCGTTCCAATCCAGAGATTGCCCCGACGCAGCGGCGACTCGGCCAGCGCAAAAATCGTGTCGTAGTACTCGACGCTGGTGATGTCCTTGGTCAGCGGTCCGCCCGAGGCAGTTTGTTTGGTTTTGTCATTGCGGGTGAGATCCGGGCTGATGATTTTCCAGCTCATGCCGTGATCAGTGGATTTCCACAGCACTTCCGAGGCGGCGTAGAGCGCGTCCGGATCGTGCGGTGAGAGCATCAGCGGCGAGGTCCAGTTGAAGCGATGCGTAAGCTCGCCGGCGGGATGCCCGGAATTGTCGATCGGATCCGGACTGATGTTCTGAGATTGTTGCGAACGAAAATCGAAGCGCGCGTATTGGTTCTCGGCGTCGCTGTAAATAATGTTCGGATTGCGCGGATCGGGCACCACGAAACCCGACTCACCGCCGCCGGCGGGATACCAGTCGCGCGGCCCAATCACGCCCTCATCGTCGAAACTGGCGATGGCCAGGTTGGAATTGTCCTGCTGCGCACCATAAATATAGTACGGAAAGCGCTTATCCGTCGCGACGTGGTAGAACTGGCCGGTGGGTTGATTGTCCTGGGTCGACCAAGTGTTGCCGCCGTCGAGCGAAATGCTCGCGCCGCCATCATTGGCGTTGATCAAACTGTTGGAGTTGTTGGGATCGATCCACAGCGCATGATGATCGCCATGCGTCGCGGATACTAAATTGAAGGTCTTGCCGCCGTCGACCGAGCGCAGCATGCCGGTGTTGAGGGCGTACACCGTATCGATGGCGTTGGGATCCGCGTAGATCTTGGAGAAGTACCAGGCGCGCTGGCGCACGCGCCCGTCCTCGCTCACCCGCCGCCACTGTGCTCCGCCATCGTCGGAGCGGTATAGGCCGCCTTCTTTCGCTTCGATCATGGCGTAGATACGCTGCGAGTCGACCGCCGAAATCGCGATGTCGATCCGACCCAGAATCCCGTCGGGCAGTCCATGCCCGGTGAGCTGCGTCCAGGTCAGGCCGCCATCCGCCGATCGATACAGGCCGCTCCCCGGTCCGCCGCTGGAAAAATTCCATGGCTGGCGCCGCACCTGCCACAGCGCGGCATAAATGATCTTCGGGTTGTGAGGGTCGGCGGCCAGGTCGATGGCGCCGGTCAGCTCATTTTTGTAGAGCACGCGATTCCAGTTTTTGCCCCCGTCGGTACTGCGAAAAACACCGCGCTGCGTATTGGGGCCGAAGGCGTGGCCGACGGCGGCCACCAAAACGATGTTGGGATCGACGGGGTCCACGATCAGCGCGCCGATTTGGCGCGTATCGGTCAAACCCAGATCGGTCCAAGTCTTGCCGGCATCGGTCGATTTGAATACGCCGCCGCCCCACGTCACATCGCCGCGCATGTTGGCTTCACCGGTGCCGACATAGAGGATGTCGGGATTGCTGTGCGCCACCGCGATGGCGCCGATCGAGGATGCCTTCAGCGCATCGAATATGGGCTTCCAGGTTGCGCCGGCATCGATGGTTTTCCACACGCCCCCGGCGGCCGCACCGAAATAGAAAACATTCGGTGAACCGGGGACGCCGGCAACGGCAACGGCACGGCCGCCGCGGAAGGGACCGATGCCGCGCCATTGCAGGGCACTGTAAGCACTTTCGTGCGGTGCGGCGCTTGCTGCCTGATCTGCGGCCCAGAGGTTCGCGGCGCAGCAGGCAAGTAAGAGATTGGGCAACAAAACTTTGACGATTTTTTTGATCACGCTGCAAGGTTCCTCAAATGCAAAGGCTTTTTGGCCGCTTAGAAGTCGTAGGCGGCACCCGCATAGACGCTTCGATCGCTCGCGGGTTCCAGCATTCCGCCGAATAGAAATACCCGGGAATAATAGTGACGATTGGTGAGATTCGAAACGCCGGCAAGGATTCTAAAATGCCCGGCAATGACGTAGTCCCCGGCCAGATCGGCCACGGTGTACGTGGGAATATGGGCGGGCGTAGAGCCGATGGATTGATCGCTGTCTTGGAAATATTGAGATCCGACGGTGTTTACCACCAGACTGAGCTTGTACTGACCATCCGCGCGAGCGGTGATTCCCGCTTTGAATACCCCGTGCGGTGCATAGGCCGGGATCTTGCCGGTCTGGCCGGGGACGATGCTGCTCGTAAAGCGAGCGTCCAGCAGGCTGGCATTGGCGAAGAGGTCGAGGTGTGAACTCGAAGCAACTGCCGGGAAGAGCCGCAACAGGTCGTAGTGGCCCTCGAGCTCCACGCCGCGACTGCGGGTATTACCGGTGTTTACATCGATTGTTTCGGTCTGCGAGAGCTGCTGAGATTCAATGCGATCCTTCACATTGACTTGAAACACACTCACATCGTAATAGAGCCCCAGGCTCGGCCAACCGTGCACGCCCGCTTCATAAGTCAGGTACTTGGTGGGATCCGGATTGTTGGTGGTGGAGAAATTACTAAAAGGACTCGCAATATCCAGATAGCGCAGGGGGCGAAAGCCTTGCGAGACATTTAAGTACGTTTCGTTGCCATGCCCGAAATCATTGCCGATACCGATACCGAACAGCGGAATGTTCTTGGTGTAGGTTGCATTCACGAGCGACGGATGCGGTGCGAGAGACTCCTCTGTGCTCAGTTCTTCGTGATCGAACCTGGCGGATGTCACCAGATGAAAGTACTCGAAGCGGAACACGTTTTCCGCGAAAAGAGCGCCATACGTGGTCTTACGCTCATCGTCGTAGAAGGGGATACCCGACTCATCGCCCTTATCGACAACCGGGTTCGACGTGAGCCATTCGTTGTACGGACTGCGAGACGTATACAGCGTGTAACCGACGGTCAATGCGTCGCCGGCGCCCCAGCGATGCAGCCATCGACCGTCCAGGCCGGTGTAGTTGAAGCGTTGACCGCTAAGCGTGGCACCCGTGCCCACGGGAGGCACCTCGGCGGTATAGGTATCGGAGCGCGTCCACAGGTCCTGATAACCCGACCATAGCTTTTGTGTATAGGAATCCTGGCCGCTGAACTTGTTCTCGTACGTCAGCACCGTCGTATAGCGATCCGCCCACAAACGATCGTCCGGCGTGGTGGTCTGACTACGGTTGGCGAGAAACTGCGCGCCGGTCATCAGGCCGGCCAAACCGCTGTCGAGCGAGTAGGCGTGAAAATCGAGACTCAGCTTTTGTCCGTCGAGCAGGTACCCAAGATGCAAATCGCCCGCGTTCAAAACATAGTCGCCGTTTTGCCGTTGTCCGTCGGATTGACGGCGGGAAAAGTCCGCCAGATAGTTCCAATTCCCGTCGGTGCCGGAGATTTTGTTGAAACTGGAAAAAAGCGAGTTGCTGCCGCCGACTTGCTCGCTCGTACCGGCGAGCGGGCGCGTGGACGGCTGCTGCGAGATAAAATTGATGACCGGCTGGGGTTCGGGGCCATAGAGCAAACCCGATCCAGCGCGGATCATCTGCACCGAGCTGAGGGTCTGCGGCACCGGAATAGTGTAAATCGTCGGGTAGCCGATCCAATCCATCTCCAGCGGGATTCCATCCTGCATGAGCAGGACATACTCACTTTCCTGCGGATTGCCGAGACCGCGATAGCTCAGGTTCAACTGAGTCGGATTTTGCTGTTCGGCGAGCACAATGCCCGGCAGCCGGTCGAACAGCTCGCGTTGATTGTTGTCGATGATGGTCGGAACGTCGTTCAGCTGCACGACGCTCGTTTTCTTCGTGACGGTAATGGTCGGACCGTCTACCTCGGGCAATGAATGGGCGTAGCGAGTGCGCCGATTGAAAAGCCAGCGCTTACCTTCAACGTATACGGAGTCGACGTTGGTGTTTTGATCGGACCCATTGGCATTCCCTGGCACCGGAGCGGGTTTTGCGGTAGGAGCCGAATCGGGCGACGCACCAGAGTCCGGGGTCTCAGCCATGACCATCGATGACGATGCCAGCATCAGGCCGAACAGACCCGTAATCATTTTGCCGCTGCGGGTATACGCGCCAGCGACCAATCCGACTTCAATCATTAAACCTGCCCCGCAACTTTTGCGTTGTGTTCTTAAAGCGACGCGCAAGGATACTTGGTATTGCGCGCCCAAGTTCCGCTGAGGTGCGCGGGCGTAACGGGGCATGCATTGACGAGCGCGACACTTGTTTGTCGCAGCCGGATTATTGTCTGGTACGACATTATTATTATCATATGCTTACTAGCATATATTAATCTATTTTCTATTTCTGGATTCTTCTGCGCCCTGAGTGGCGCGCGTGGTCTATCCCGTAGACGAAGCAAATAGGTCCTGCACATTTGAGTTTTGGACGCTTATTCCTTAGTCTCCAGGACTCGCTGTGTCAAACTGCGTTGCGCGCTCGAGATCGCCATTTTGATGGAAGCCGCCATGGCCGACGAACTGACGAACGGGCAGGAAGTATGCGCTATCACCATCGCATATCATCCGGATGCACAATTTCCGCTGCGAGTTGAGCGGATCCTGCGAGAAGTGGGCGCTTTGGTCATCGTGGACAACGGTTCGGACGATGCCGAGCTGAGCATGCTGCGCGAGCTGGCGTCGAATTCATCGATTACCCTGATTACGAACAGCGAAAACGTCGGTGTTGCGCGTGCGCTCAATATCGGCGTCTGGCGGGCCATTACCCTCGGATTTAAATGGGCGCTGCTGCTCGATCAAGACAGCTGCATTGACGATGACATGGTGGAGACCCTGATCGCGGCGAGCGCGGCCTACCCGGACCGAGACCGACTGGGAGTCATTGGCTCCGCGTATCGAGACGTTAATCACCCATCGCAGGAACAGCCGGAGCGAGCCGTCGAGGACACGTGGGAAGAAGTGGAATCGGTAATCACGTCCGGTTCGTTGATCCCGTTGAAAGCACATGCCGTCATCGGCGCTTTCAGGGAAGAATTTTTCATCGACTATGTGGACATGGAATATTGTTTTAGAGCCCGCGCCCTGGGCTATCGGATCATCAGAACGCGCAGGCCCATCATGTCCCATACGATCGGCTCCATCAGCGAGCACAATGTGCTCTGGATGAAGAAGTGGACGTTCAATCATGCGGCCGACCGGCGTTACTATATTGCGAGGAACGACACTGTCATGCTGCGTGAGTTCGGGCACTACCGGGTCGCGTTATGGGCACTGAAGAGTTTCGGCCGCTGTGTGCGCCTGTGCAAGCGGATCGCGCTATACGAACAGAAGAAGACCTACAAGATAATCTCGGTCGCGCAGGGCTGGTGGGACGGGGTTCGGGGACACATGGGACCGCGGCCTCATCGGCAATAAAGAAGCGCTGCAAGGCCGCACTTGCGCCCGCGCCGCGAACTGACGCAGGATTCGGCCATGGCCAATGCCACGCCGCTCGCTGACTACACGCCGTCCCGGCTCCGAGGCGCCGCGCTGAGTGAAAGCGTGTTTCGCTGGTGCGCAACGGCTCTGGTCGGCACGGTGTGGATCAGTGCGACGCTATTCGGACTGTATATCCTGGCCTTTTACGCCGGTGCGCTGGCCGAAGGTCAGATGTCCAAGTGGAACCAGAATCTCACCGGGCTGTATGAACCGCACTCGCCGGCGGCCACCTCCGGGCTCGGGCTGCATTTCTTTGCCGGCGGCGTGATTTTGATTCTGGGTTGCATCCAACTGATCGGCAAGGTTCGTGCGCGCTGGCCGGCATTGCATCGGTGGGTAGGGCGAGTCTATGTGAGCGCAGCGCTGCTGGCGGGTCTTGGCGGACTGATTTTCATTTTGACCGTCGGCACGATCGGCGGACAGGTCATGGATATTGGTTTCGGACTCTATGGTGCACTGATGGTGCTGGCGGCGGTTCAAACCTTCCGCTATGCGAGAGCGCGCTCGCTGAACCGGCATCGGGCCTGGGCCCTGCGTCTGTTCGCGCTTGCGATCGGTTCGTGGCTGTACCGCATGGACTATGGCTTCTGGTTGCTGCTCGGCGACGGACGGGGACACACGCATGATTTCCACGGGCCCTTCGATCATGTGATGGCATTTTTCTTCTACCTGCCGAATCTACTGATTGTCGAGGCCTTCATTCGTGCCCGCGAGTCCGCCGCCTCGCCTAGATTCAAACTGGCTGCAGCGGGCGTCTTTGCCGCCGCAACCGGTTTCCTGCTGCTCGGCACGTACTACTTCACCAAACTCTATTGGGGTCCGGCGATTCTGCAGCGGCTCGGGGTCTGAGGACGCTCGGCTTAAGCAGTCACGCGCAGGGAGGCGGTTTGCGCATCGCGCATTAAGCCTTGGGCGCAACGCGCAGGCTGTTGTCCCTGATCACGTTGGCAAGCAGTACGTCCACCAACGTACCGCCGTTCGCCCCGCCACCGGCGACAATATCCGGCACCAGCTTGACTCCGGATTTTGCGAGCGCCTCGGCAACCTGCACGACCGCATAATTACCCGATTCCATTGAAGCGATTTTGAGTTTGATGACTTCTGCCTCGGCGCCGCCAACGGCTCGCGTCTTTGACGCCTCGGCATCGCCGACGGTGCGCACCACGGTGGCGTCCGCTTCGGCATTGATGGTCTTCGCTCGAGCCTGACCCTCGGCTGACTTGACGCTCGCCTGCGCGTTGAAATCAGCAATAGCGACCTGCCGCTCGGCATCGACCACTTTGGATTGCGTCACGGCCAGCGCATTTGCCTGCTCGAACTGCTGACGCACGACCTGCGCCAGCCGTTGGGTCTCGTACGTGACGCGCTCCTGCTCCGCCAATTTTCGATCGGTCAGGGTCTTCATCAGGGCTTCCGGCGGCACAATATCGCCGATCAGGGTATCGACCGCACCGACGTTGTATTCCTTGAGCGCCAAGGAGATTGAATCCCGGGCCTCACCCTGGCGCAAGGAGCGATTCTTCAGAAAATCGATGATGTCGGAACCCTGGGCTGCATTGCGGAAATAATTGCCGATGGTGGGCTCGAGTACTTGAGTGACCAAGGCCGACATGCTGCCGAACCGAGCGATCACTTTGGGAGCATCGCTGCGCGGAATGTGGATAATTTGCGAGACATCCAGATTGAATTTGAAGCCATCGGCCGACCGCACGGTGATTGTGGAGAGGTTGGCGTCCAGTTGATGCGCTTCCGTCTTGCCGGTCGCCCAGTTGAGCACGACATTGGCGGTGGGAACATTGGTGACTTTGTGCGTGTAGGGATTGATCGGATACTTTCCCGGATCCAGCGGGTCAACCCAAACACCCTTGTCGCCGCGATTGACCAGATTTCCATGCCGAAAGGCATCACCGGAGACATCGGCGCCTTCCTTACCGACATACGCGATGACCACTCCCACATGGGCGATGGGTACCTCGGTCATGTCGACCAGCTCAATGGTCGCAAAGCTCGGATTGATGAAATACCGGCCCGCCAGCAAGACTTGCTCTTGCAGACCCTTGCTACCCTTGCCATCCACGAAGACCTGCGGACTTTGAAACATATTATGGCCCGCAACGACCGGGCCGGCGATTTCACCGGCGGACAGCGCCAAGCCTTCGCGCGTGGTCACGATCCCCACTTTGTTATCGGGGATGTCCAGCGCTTCCGCCAACTGAACCGAAAACAGAAAAGGATTGATCCGATAGCTTCCGGGCGAGATGAGCGCCATCTGCGGACCGCGTTCGCCGCCGCCGGCGATGAAGGCTGGTCCGTCCTGGAATGAATCGCACTCGACATGGCGTGCGATTACGCGGCCACCGCTCAGAGGAATGCCGTCACGCGCTTCGATGACACCGACCTGTCCCGGCGGGACAACTATCGCATCCGTAAGCGTGACTGAAAAAAGCAGCGTGTTGATTCGATAGGTGCCGGGCGGGATCAAGCCGATTTGCGGACCCCTCTGACCTCCATTCTGGAGAAAGGCCCGTGCGTCTTGAAACGCATCGCAAGTCACCAATTGCGCAACGATTCGGCCGCTCTGCAGCGGTTTTCCATCACAGGCCTCGACGCATCCGACCTTGCCGGGGGGTACGGTATAGAATTTGACCAAGTCGACTTGGTATTGCCACGGCCACATTCCTAAGTGAAGCCCGGGAGGCAGCGTGTCTGCCTGATAGCCCGCTTCGCCATTCAGCGCAATGATTCGTCCGGCTGGAAGGCGCCGATTTTTACCCACGATGACGAATTTCTTCGTCACCACACCGATGCTGTCGTCGGGAACGAGAATGACCCCGCAAAGCGCGAGCACCCATCGGTAGCAGAGCAACAGAATGATGACGCCGACGACAATCGCAGTGGTATGCCAGTGATTGAAAAAGTAATCCATGTTTTGACCTTTTGTTCTTAGCGGAGATCCGTCTTCACGCCGACGATTATACTGCGCATTGGCGGCGCCGAGTTAGCCTAGGGGTTCGATCGCACGGCCTCTTGAAGCGCGCTTATTTTTTGGCGCCGGCCCACTCGAGATAGGATTTCCATTCCACTTGCCCGGGCATACGCATCTGGAACTTACCCGACATGACCGCGTCCTTCAGATGGTAAATCAGCTGAAATTGTGGTCCAGAGGGCGATGCGTTGGATATGAATATTGCCGTGCTCGAATCGGGCGTTGAGACGTCGTAGTGAATGACGTGGCCTTCGTTGTCGAAATAAATGGCTTTCAACGGCTGGTCCTGGGCATCCTGGTAGACATAGAGCACGTCGTTGTGTCGACAGTCAAAGCTTGCCGGACCCGTACAGGCGGTGCCGTCCTCAGTACGGCGCACCATAACGTGATGCTTCAGCTCGGAACTAAAGGTGTAGGCGCCACTGCTGTGGGCTTTGGCGGACCCTCCTTGGGTATGCGCGTCCCACGTTCCCTCGAGAAAGCTCAGCGCCACCCACGGATCCGTAGGCGCAGAAAAGGCCCGATCATAATGCGCAAGAGCGAACCCAACAAACAATGCAGCGGCAATTAGACTCTTCATTTTTATTCCGATGATCACCTGCCTTGAATATACCATCGGGTTGGATCATCAAGCGTGGCCTGAATGAGGTGCGGAGCAGCGCTTCGATTCAAGGGCACCGAGCAGGATACCTCACATGGAAAAGGACAACCGCGGGTTCGCGCCAAGACCGGTGCGCAGGACTCGAAAGTTGATGGTCTCACCCGTCGCGCGATCAGGCGCTGATTGAGGGTCCACGACAAAAACGCGTTGGTTGTGCCAGGTGACGAAGTAGCCCACGAACCGATAACCATCTGATTCGGCGGAAACGGTGTCTTCGATCCGTGCCGTGCCGAGTGTGATCGAAGCGCTCGAGGGGGTAGAGTCTTCGTCGGCGACATCGTCGTTTGAGACGGCCGGGCTCGAATCGAAGCGCAAGACCTTGCGGCCGTTTGCGTCGCTTCGATAGACAACGACATTGAGATTTCCGCCGGGCGCATGGGGCTCATCGGGGGCACCGGCGACGACGATGCGCATCGAGCGCCAAGTCAGTACGTATTGGCGGGAGCGATAGCCGCTGTCTGCTGCGGTGATGACCTCTTCAATTCGCCCGGCTTCGTGGCTGACCGATGGCGCCGGCAGTGAATTTTGGGTTTGGGATACTGCCGGAGAGATTTGCAGCAGACAGCAGCACAAAAGCGTGGGAGGGGCCCACGCCCGCGCGATGTACCAGCTTCGCGTCCTGCCCCCGACGCCATGTGTATTTGGAAAGATGCGATGTGTAGTTGGCAACGTGTCACCCGCCCGGTGCGTCGCGCGATCCGACCTTCGGAATCTCGGGCTGCTGTCCGTCGATCTGCTGATCGTTCCCTTCATCCGCGCTGCCAGGTTGCGGACCCTTGTGAAATTTATGATGCAGGGCATCCTTTTCGTGCCGAACCGCGTCTTGTGATTGACCGGTCCGTCGGTTGGAGTTATTCAGCTCCTTGTCGTTGCTCATTTGAAGTCCCCTCCTAGATGCGGCGAAGTACCGTCCTGACAAGGCTCTGCCAGCCTGTCCGCCGGTGCTGCCAGACCCGGGACATGATCCTCGTAGGATGAAAGCTCGTATTTCGTGAGTCGGCACAGGCAGCGGCAGGGGTCCTTATGGAACGGTACGGTTGCGTTGCATTACGGGTGGGGGTACAGTGGCGCCTGAATCATTCCTCATGAGGAGCGAGCCATGGTGAAAATCAAACGGGCGATCTTCGGTATTGCCGCAACCGCGGCGATCGTGCTTCTGCCGATGGCACCTGCGATGGCCGGCGGTCCGGGATTCCGACCGTTGCATCCATTTGGGATAGGGCATGGACTGTTTGGCGCGGCCGTTGCGCTTGCTACCTTGCCGCTGGCGATCGCCTCCAGTGTGGTATCTGGGGTTGGCGGATCCGTCGCGCCGTATCCCTCTCCCGGATACGCAGGTCCCGCGTACGGCTACGCGCCCCCGGTTGCTTACGCGCCGCGCCCGTACTACGCGCCGTATCCTGGGTACTATCCGCGCGTCGCTCCACGCGCCTATGGGCCGCGAGGCTATGGCGCACCGCACCCGGGTTACTACGGTCGCGGGTATGATCGTTCGGGTGGCAACTCGTATCCGCGCCGGTAAGAAAGCATCCGTCCCAGTCAAGGCAGTCAGAAAGAGCGGCCGCCCGCCACGGGCGGACGCGCTTAAGCTGCGGGAGAGGATTCTTCAAGTCGCGACGGAGTTGTTTCTAGAACAAGGCTACGGATCGACATCCATCGAAGCGGTTGCGGCGCGCGCGGGCATCTCAAAGCGCACGTTTTACGATCGATTCGACCATAAGGCGGCGCTATTCGCCGCCGTGGTTCATTTCATCATCGAGCACATCCGTCCCCCGGCGAACGTGCCGTTGCTTGCGGGCGCGAACTTGCCTGATATCTTGAGACGCCTGGCGGTCTTGATCTTGCAGGCTGCCTTGTCGCCCCAAGCCATGGCTCTGCACCGATTGGTCACGGGTGAATCGAGCCGCTTTCCTGAACTCGCGAGCGCCGTTGAGAATGACGGCGGTCAAGCGGAGGCCATCGGGCTCATCGCGGGATTGCTGTCGCGGGAATTGCCGAAAATAAAATTGAGTCCTGAGGATCAGGTCTTCGCCGCCCAGCAATTCATCTACATGGTGGTGGCGGTGCCGCAGCGTCGCGCGACCGGGTTCGGCGTCCCGATGACGGCGGCTGAACTGGAACTCTGGGCGGATAAGGCCGTGACCTTGTTTCTCGAAGGGTTTGAAGGATTGCGAAACCGCTAGAGTTCGGTGGCTACCGTGGCGATGACTCCGTCGGCCCGCTGGAGAACGTGCAGCGCACGTTCCCACTGAATCGAGGCCCGCGTATTTTGCACCGCTTCGCGCACCACGTCGGCTAACTGATCGAAAGCGGGCGCGACGGTTCGCCCGTGAGCGTCGATCGCCGGATGGGCTTCAACGAGCAGCGTGCCGGCGCTCCACGCAATCTTGACCGGCACGTTGATGAGACGTACCGGTGTGCCGACCGAAATCCGCCTGTACAGCGCCGCGAGATCCTCGGGGTACATGGCGATGCAGCCATAGGTTGCCGCCATCCCCACCGAGATCGGATTGTTGGTGCCGTGGATTTCGTACGTGCCGTCACCAAAACCGAGTCGCATTTTGAACTCACCGATGGGATTGTCCGCGCCGGGGCCGATCACCCGGGGCAGCGGGTCGCCGAGCGCGGCATGTTCGTTGCGGATGGATGGCGTCGGAACCCAGGAGGGATGTTCGATTTTCTCCGTGATACGAGTTTGCCCGAGGGGCGTAGCGTCTCCGGCCTTGCCAATGCTCACAGCGTAAGTGATGACCGAGGGAGCTTCGTTCTTGGCCGGTTTCGGAAAATAGTAGAGCCGGTGCTCCGGCAAATTCACCACAATACCCTCGCGCGCGCCGGGTGGCAGGATGTGCCGCTTGGGCAGAAGAACCCGCGTACCCTCTCCCGGCATCCAAATGTCGACGCCGGGGTTGGCGCGCACGATTTCCTCGTAACCGAGGCCGTAGCGGCGGGCAATGTCAAACAGCGTGTCCTGGCGATGCGACAAAATCGTCGTGTCCCTGCCGATCACCGAGGAGCCGTCGGCCGGCAATTC
>Ga0210388_10002293_pt1 | contig 14885 bp, 13 predicted proteins | sample IncBWC19OmetaG_FD_155485 | JGI IMG/M metagenome (GOLD analysis project Ga0210388, IMG submission 155485) | Forest soil microbial communities from Barre Woods Harvard Forest LTER site, Petersham, Massachusetts, United States - Inc-BW-C-19-O ...
CTCCACGGGTTGGCTCATAAATCGTCGGAAGATCTCTCGGAGCTTTGCAAATAGCGCCGTGCGCTTCTTCAACCTGGGCGTGTACTGCGGTCGCCACACCTGATTACGACTTAAGATGAGACGATACTCGAAGCCTAGGAAACAGAAGCTTTCTCCCTGCGACAAATTCACCGTCCGACTCTTCTCTTCATTAATCGTCACGTTGAGTTTGGCTAGCTCTTGTCGCAACCGTTTTTCTACCGCCTTCACGAGCCATCCATGCCGCGGATGGGAGTCCATCAATATCACCAGGTCATCCGCAAAACGTGCGTATTGAACGTGGGTGTATTTTCCGCGTCGCGTGGTGGTGATTGCCTTCTCTAGCATCCGATCCACCTCATTGAGGTAGAGGTTGCTGAGCAAGGGCGATATCACCCCACCTTGCGGAACTCCCTTTTTCCCCGTCGCCTTCACAATCATTTTGAGAAGATGCATCACCTCTCCATCCTTTATCCTTTGCGCTACCTTCTCGAACAGCAGCGAGTGCTGAACGTTGTCAAAGTAGGCGCTCAGATCGATGTCGATGACTCGGGTCTTCTCCTCGACGATTGCTTTTGCCACGCGGTCCACCGCTTCATGTGCAGTTCGTTTGGGTCGATATCCATACGATCCCGATTGAAAGTCAGCTTCGAAGATCGGTTCCAGAATGAGCTTAAGGGCTCCCTGGACTACACGGTCACGAATCGAAGGAATCGAAAGGATGCGAACTTTGCCTCCATCCTTCGGTATCTCCTTCTTCCGTACCCGCATGGGTCGATACGTGTTGAGGACTAGTTCGTGATTGATCTGTTGAAGAAAACTTTCCACTCCGCTCTCTTCGATGGCGTCGAACGTGACACCGTCGATCCCCGGTGCTCCATCGTTCTTCTTTGCCGTCTGGTAGGCTTCATGAAGCGTTTCCATCTTGCAGACATGCACGTAAAGTCCCCAGAAACGCCAAGTTGGTTCAGCCTTCGCCTTGACGTATAGACTCCTTCTCAGGTCCTGCAAACAGATGGGTGCCTTTGTCATCTCACCCTTGCCTTCCTTTTTGTTGGAGTCGTTGCAAACAGCAGGGTCGCTTCGCTCCGCGGGCATTACTCCGCTTCGTCGCTACTACAGACCCCTCCGCCACCCTCTCGTCGTTCCACCGATTTCCCGGTGTCACCGGTTATACGGTTTCCTTTTCTCCGCCAATTTCTCAGCGGGACGAGGAGGGCTTCTCCAGTTGCTTAGCGCATCCTTGTCATCGTGCTGTCGCTATAACCCCGCCAGAGTGTCTCGCCGCCTCAGTCAGTCTGCGACGATCCATGTTGCCTTCGCCTCATGAAGGAAGGCTCGGCCTCTGGGGCTTCCGTTTCGAGGCCATTTCCGCGTTCACTTTCGTTACGGCCCGATGACTCGCTCACCATCCGAAAGATGGCTTTGTCGATAGGCTTTCAGGATTCAGTTTCCTTCCTCCTTGCTATCCAAGCTACAGGGCTCTGGCTTTTGCCCTGGTGAGATTCTTCCTCACTGAATACGCCAGCCTTCCTTGGACACACCAACATGCCGGTTTATCCCGGCGCTTACCCTGATTAACGCGGTGGCATCAATGGGTCGACGCAACACTAACTCGAAGCCCGCCCCGAGGGCTTCCAGAGGCTAAGGATCGTTCGCGAGGGTTGATTCAGCCGAAACACCCCCTGGCTAGGGTCTGGTAGGTCACAGCCGATGAGGTCCAAAATCTAAGTGCCCGATCTGGTGCCACTTACAAGAAACTGGGAGCCATTCTCCCCCGTTTGGTTGCACCCAAAGCTCCACCCAAACCGTGAAAAAACCATACGCGACATGGTTCACCGATCTCGACTGGATGACTTGAGTTAGTTCGTTCCGAACCCAAGGACGAGATCGAGGCCTGCAGCTTCGGCGAACGCCTTGAAGTCCCGGTCCCGCGTGAGAAGAGGAACATCTCCGTCGATACAGCTCTGGGCGATCAGCGCATCACCGAGACGCGCCTTGCGACGTCGCGCCAGCACCTTTCCTCGCAACCCTCCGGCCCTTTGCCAGTAGCCGGATGCGATCTCAATGGAAGGTACCTCTGAAAGCATCTCGGAAACACCTGAAGGGAGCTTGGGATCACTTAGGAGTTCGGTGAGTACAACCGGCACCATAACTACCTGCCGGTCTTCGAGCGCCCTGTCGAGTAACTTTACATCCTCGCCCGCGCTGCCTTCGAGAAAGGCAATCCATGTGCTCGTATCAGCGGCAATCACCGGTCCGCCTTCAATTCTGCCAAGGTCCGCGTGAAGCGTACCTTGCCACGTAGGCGTCGCAGGCGAGCGTACGTACGCGACGCCGCAACTAGCTGCAGCCCTGCGCGGACAGTCTGGGTGACGCCCGTACCGCTGGCTCGTTGCGCCTTCTCGAGAAGGTCGAGAGGCACTTCCACGGTGATTTTGCGCGCCGTCTCCATAAGGTCTCCTTATACCATACTCAAGGCCAGCACTGAATATGGTATTTCCTGATGAGATGAGGGAACGCTAACAGCGCCGATATCTTACTTCCGAGAACCGATCTACAATCGGTGGAAACGTCTTCTTACTCCCTCGCGAGCGACGATGCACCGCAGGGCGTCGAACAACGTATGGCGAATTAAAATACAAGAAGAGGTGGCTCCCCGGGCTAGATTCGAACTAGCAACCCTTCGGTTAACAGCCGAACAACCAATTTAATCAGAACTTGCCGGAGCTGGTGCTAATCGAAGGAATTCAGCAAGTTGCGATAAAACGGGACGAATCACTTTCTCCTTCTTTATTCACCCTTGGTTCCCATTTTGCCCCCGTTCGCCACTGTTAGTATTACGATTTTGTGACGGCGTGGTTGGCACCTGATATTCGCTTCTCGATTTGCAACGACAAGCGACATTCACAACCTTCAGCATCGTGTGCTCGCAGAGGCGTGCTAGGCGGCCTGCCGTGAGTTAACGTCAAAAACCAGGAGCATCGCACTAATATCACGGTCCTCAGAATCCCAGTTTAGTCACTATTAACATAAAATGTCGCATAGACCTTTTCACGCATCCGCTGTAACCAAAAGCCACAAGGCGCCGCCGCATGGCCACTCGGCATTTGCTGTTCGCTCCCCACCGACCCAAACGATTCCATCGGGCCGGACGTCGAGTTCCAAAGGAAATACTTCCTCGGCATCGCCGACTGCCCGTACGAGATAGGGTGTCTCGTTTCCCTCTGTCACGTTGGATTCGCCAACCAGTTCCTGGGCCTCCTCTTTCGGCATGCGAACGACAGCAATCGATCGTAAGAACTTCTCTGCCCCTAAGATTCTCGATTCTGTAACGCGCTTCCACTGGGCAATTCGAGTCCAGTCGTACTGACCTCTCCATGAAGCTGTAACCCATGCCCGAGCCGCTTCGTTTTCTTGCTTCGTAGGCGCATCGAACGGTTTGCAACATCCCGACAACATCAAGAGCAAACAAGCAACCGACGACAACTCCAGTCGTCGCACGTTCGCCCCAGCGATGTGATAGTCACGCGTGCAATCCCTGAAGTTCTGGACAAGGGTCACTGGCAGCCGCGCGTGGATTTTCAATTCTGTACACATCAGATTTTCGACCAAGTCCCGCTGGCGTTCCATAAGAACTCAAATTTGTTTTCGCCTGCCGCTGCAAATAGCAGTGGCCCCGCAAAGTTTCGCACGGCCACAATCACCTCATCGACATCTACATTTTCGGCTTCAAACCGGCTTCGTCGCAGAAACGCTTTCCATTGTGCCGATTTTCCAGGTGCCGACGGAAATTCGGACGTCAGGCCAACCGGCAACGCCTCAATTTCTGTGGAACGCCGCTTGAAAGTGGCGTTGACCGCCCGCAATAGGAGAGTTCCATCGAATTCGTAAAGCCGCGACAACAGCATGAGATCGAAATAATCTTTCATTCGGCTATTCAACAGACCCAGAACCGTGATCGCCTCTAGTTTTTCGGCCACAACCGTTTCTCGGGAATACGCAAGTAATTTCGGCGCTGCAAATTCCAGCAGCACCGGATACTCAATCTCAGCCGCATGAGGCACGATCACATCCCCAAATCCGATGTCGATCTGCAGAGTGACGCGCGCATTTCTCACCAATGCAAGGAGGCGAACGCGAGCTCCCTCGTATTCCGCGTCCTCCTTGATCTTTTGAATTTCGAGGGTCTCCACCCTGAATTCAACTCCATCCGGTTCAACCCTGGAGCAGCAAATCTCCTGAACAGCCAACCGGAGGTATTCAAGATCATTGCTTGTTTGACTCAACAGATCGATGTCCATCGTAGGCCGCGACTGCGGAGCTCGCCAAGCCGTTAGCAAGAGCGCACCTTTCAGAACAAATGCATTGCGAAACTTTGATTTCGACAATCGATACAGAAATCTCTCCATGACATAGTATTGGAGAAGTTCTTGAAAAGGCCTGCCCTGCTCCCGCGCCTGATTCAGCAAGCGCTGCCGCACCGAGGCTCCGAGGTCCCTTTTGCTCACAGTGTGGCCTCCAGATAGGGGCGCATGATCCTTTCCACGCGACAAATTCGTGCAAAGCGCACGAGCTCTTGGAGGTCCGATCTTCCCTTTCTTTCCCGGAATCGCCGCAGCGCCTCCACAGCCACATCGAGACCAACTTTGTGGCGGTATTTAAAACAATCGGCCAGGGTTTTTGCAGCCGAATAAACCCGAACAGGTACGTCGTCAATGCGTACCTGCTTTACCCCCGCACTGAACGCGGGCTCGGAAAACCAGAAAACTCGAATCGGAAGGTCATCGACTTTCGGGACCTGCCCATGACTTCGTACCGCCACATCAATGCTGTGCGGTACCTGCGTTGTCAGGTGGTGATAAGACAGGGCAGAAATGAGGCAGAAGACGGCCTGAGGCGCGCGAATTGCGATGGTCACCCAGTCTGGATTCGTCAGAAGAGGTGCGTTCGCGAGGCGGTAAAGTCCTCGGCCGATTCGCTCTAGTTCGCCGCGATCACGGAGTCCATAAAGAGTACGAGGGTGAATGCCAAGCCGCAGCGCTTCGCCAGTTCGCAGCATGCCTCCATGCTGCCCAAAGGCTTTTCGTGCTATATCTAGCGCTTTTGGACGAGTTGTCATGATGGATAAACCTCTCGGAGATTATACCTATTCCCCGAGCTTTTTATCCATACCAAGTCCCCAACCTACGCCGAGCGGCGGCTGCGACTAGGGAATCCGAAAGGACTATTACGTTTTTATGACAGCACTTGTTGATCTTGAACAGGCCACCGAAAAGAGCTATTCGTTCAGCAACTTAGATACGCCGATTTAACTGCGCACGCCCAAGCATTCGGTCATGAACCGAATGCTCTACCCAAACTGTGTACTTCATTGAGATCAAAGAGGTTTGGCTCCCCGGGCTAGATTCGAACTAGCAACCCTTCGGTTAACAGCCGAATGCTCTACCATTGAGCTACCGGGGAACTGTTTTCTTGTTGCCTAGTTCCATCATCTTACGACAGAGGTGCTTCTTCCGCAAATGGCCCTTCCAGCGCAAAGCTCGCCACGCGCTGGCGCTTCAGAGCGAAAGTGCGTCGCGCATCCAACTTTCACACTCATTAAAATCCGCTCCCAAAATCACGCCACGTAAGGGACAATAATGCGCAGTCCATGTGGAAATATTTCGTGGCGCGCGCTTTACCGCGGCCAACGGATCGCGTTTCCGTTGCACGATTGGTTTCGCGCCTGGATGGATGTGCGCGGTTTGTGTCCGCCGAGCGTGTACGATTGATTTCTTCAACGCCCGGGACCAGATGGCTTCGCTCCGATTCTGCCTGAAACGATTCACGGCGGGACAATGGCATCGCTATAAGAGCGCAACGACCCGGCGAATACAACGAGGTGCAAGATATTGATGGCTGAAAGTTCAGACCCCGCTCAGCAGTTCCCGAACTTGCCGGCGCGAATTCGCGGGCTCGCGCGCCTTTCTTACAATGTGTGGTGGAGCTGGCACCGCGAGGCACGCGAATTGTTCCCCGCGTTGGATCAACAAGCCTGGCGCGAAAGCGACCACAATCCATTGCGGATGCTCGCGCTGGTGCCTCAGCAGACTCTCGAGAAAGCCGCGCGCGACCCTGAGTTTCTGGAACGCTTCGATGCCGTGATGGCGGAGTTCGACGCCAACATCGCGTCGCAAACCGGCTGGTTCACCACCGAATACGGAACGCCGCAGGCCCCTCTAGCCTATTTCTCCGCCGAGTACGCCTTCCATCATTCTCTGCCGCTCTATGCCGGCGGGTTGGGCGTGCTCGCCGGAGATTACATCAAGGAGTGTAGCGACCTCGCCATTCCCATGGTCGCGGTGGGCCTGATTTATTCGCGCGGTTATCTTTCGCAGAAAATCCGCGATGACGGCTGGCAAGAAGACGACGAAAAGACGCTGGACCGCACCTACGATCCTGTCAAGCTGGTGCTCAACGGAAATAATGAACCTCTGCGAGTTCAGGTTCCGTTCTTCGAGCCTCCGGTTCACGTGCTCGTTTGGCGCGCTGATATCGGCCGTGTTCCCGTCTATCTGCTCGATACCGAAGTAGAAACCAATCAGCCGTGGGACCGCGCGATCGCTCATCGGCTCTACACCAACGATCCCGAGCAGCGCTTGCGCCAGGAAATCGTCCTGGGCGTCGGCGGAATGTGCGTGCTGAAGGCGCTGGGCATTCATCCCGCGGCCGTGCACATCAACGAAGGGCATCCCGCGTTCGCCTTTCTGGAACGCGCGCGCGGGCTGGTGGAAACCGGCACGACTTTCGAAGCAGCGGTGTCGAAAATCCGCGAAACTTCGGTCTTCACTACCCATACGCCGCTCTCGGCCGGCACGGACGTTTTCCCGTTTCCCTTGTTCGAAAAATATTTTAGCAGCCACTACGATAAGTTCGGCACCGACCGCAATGGTTTGCTACAACTGGGAACCAACCCTGCGAATCCCGATGCCGGCTTCAACATGACCGTCTTTGCCCTGCGCATGTCCAACTTTTGCAACGCAGTCAGCAAAAAACACGGCGAAGTAGCCCGGGAAATGTGGAAAAGCATTTGGCCGGACAAAAAACTCGAGGACGTCCCGATTATCGCCATCACCAACGGCGTCCATTTGCTCACCTGGATGGACCCCGAGTGGCTGCAGCCCCTGTTCGCCAAATACGTCAGCCCCGGTTGGATCCGCGACCAGGACCAATTGAAGATGTGGGAAGCGGTTGACAATATTCCAGACGACGAGCTGTGGGGGTCACGCAACCGCCTGAAGGTTTTATTAATCGACGAAATTAACGAGCGCGCCCGCGAAGAGTGGCAAAAAAAGCGCGTGCGCGCCGAAAGTGTGATTGCCTTTGGCGCGTTGCTCGATCCTGAAATCCTCACAATCGGTTTCGCGCGCCGGTTTACCAGCTATAAACGCCCCGACCTCATCCTTCATGATTTGGATCGCCTGAAGCTCATTCTGACCAATCCCTTGCAGCCGGTGCAGATTATTTTCGCGGGAAAAGCTCATCCCTCCGATATTGCAGGGGCGCAGCTGATCCAAAAAGTGTTCCAACTGGCTCGCGATCCGAACTACGCCGCGCGCATCGCCTTCGTTGAGAATTACGATCAACATCTGGCGGCGCGCATGGTTCGTGGCGTGGATATGTGGCTGAATAATCCGTTGCCTCCCCTGGAAGCCAGCGGCACCAGCGGCATGAAGGCTGGCGCCAACGGCGTCCCCAGCATTTCCATTCTCGATGGATGGTGGCTGGAAGGTTACAACGGCTCAAACGGCTGGGCCTTCGGAGGCGACGCAACTGAAGGAGATCGCACTCCTGCGGATGCCGATGCGCTCTATCGCCTGCTTGAAGAGAAAATCATTCCGCTCTACTACCGGCGCCCGGACGACGAGATCCCTCACGAATTTGTGCGCGTCATGAAAGCGGCCATCAAGAGCGTGGCGCCGCAATTCAGCTCCCGGCGTATGTTGAAGGAATATGTCCGCCAGTTCTACGTGAAAGCTCTGGGCGTGAAGAAATCATAGCGCGAACGAAAACCGGCTCGCCCCACTCTCGACTTTATTCGAGCGATCGCCCCGCGATTACGCCCAGCCATACCGCGGCAAACCCCAGCGTCACGCTCAAAATCACGTTCAACGACGCGGCCAGCATCCTCCCATCTTGCATGCTCCGCAGAGTTTCATACTCGAATGCGGAAAAAGTAGTGTATCCCCCGATAAATCCAATCGGAATCAGATATCGCCAATGCGGATCCCAGTCCGCCTTGCCCGCCATCACCGTCACGATCAGGCCGATCAGAAAAGATCCGGTGATATTCACGGCAAACGTTCCGAAAGGAAAGCGCGTGCCGATTCGCTCCCCCAGGTAGCTGCTCACCCAAAAACGCAGCACCGACCCGATGCCGCCCCCAATGCCAACCATCACATATTTCATCATGGTGTAGCGAGGTTCTCCCTTTTCTGCGCGCAAAATCCCGCCGCCGAATCGCGACTGCGCCGGATTTCGCACACGCTTTTTACAAGGAACCTTGCCGGCGACATGACTCCGCGACAAGATTCTTGTCAGGAGTCATCATCTGCCCCGGCAAATGAAGGACAGCGGTTAAGGGCGAACTCCATCGCCACCTGTTTGATGATACCTGCGAGCTAAGCGATGTCAACGGGACTGTTGCGAAGCGGCTGTTTCAGTAACGGGGCTATTGCAGCTTCTGGGTAGCGGCGTCGTGGCAGATCAGGTTTTCGAAAATCGCCAGCACATGCTGGCGGTACTGCACAATTCGTTCCAGCAGCGGCCGCAGCTGCGGCTCGCGCACGGTTTCCTTGTCCCATTTCGCCAAAACCATCGCGGGGACCTGTATGTCCTTGCGCAGTTCCTCCGCCGAATGCCCGCGCAGAAACAGGCCATAGAAAAAGGCCGCCTCGCGCTGCGGGTATTCCAATTCCTGCAGCGGGTCTTCGATCGGGTTTGCCAGCGTCGCCATAATGGAAAATCGCAGTTTACAGATTTCAACGCCGCCGTCAAGAGCCCACGGCGCGAAATTGCAAATAAATCTCTCGGAGTGTTCCACGATTGGACGATGCGTGTGGAACGAAAGTTGCTAGCATTTTACGGCTCTGTTTCAAACTGCCTGGTGGACTCCGTGAGGCGAATCGCCTGCCAGATACGACGTGGCGGCCAAAAATCTCACCTTCCTGCAAACGCAACAGAATCAATGCGCAATTAGCGGAAACAGGCAGTTTCATCAGGCCTATCGGCGCTATCCGCAACTTCCTCGCCGTTTCAGGGTTTCACCGCTGTGGCCGATAGCTTGGCGTGCCGTTTGGGACCACCCCGGGCTGCCGCGCCATATTTGTCATAACAATGTACCTCCACGAGAAGGCTTGGGCCCCCGAGCCTTCTCTCTTTTTTTTTCGGTGCCCGCTTTGTAACGTTGCTCATTGGCGTCGCCGCGCGCTTCTTGCGAAATTTTCCGCCGGCCGCAACGTATCATTAATAGGAGTCAAACAATGTGCAGCCAAACGATCCCGAAGATAGTCGCTAAGATAACGAACCAGAAATCCGCAATGATTCTGTTGGCCGTCGCGGCATCCTTATTCGTGCCGTCATTGCACGCACAGCAAGCGCAAAATCCCCAGCCCTCTGCGACGCAAGCCCACGACTCCATGCCAGGAATGGATATGGGCCAGCACGACTCGGACAAAAACCCCGACGCCGCCAAGGCCGCGAACGATGCCATGTCCGATCACGACATGGACATGAGCATGAGCGCGCACATGTATATGACCACGTTGCGCCCCGCAAACCCGGCCGATGAAAGGCGCGCTGAGGAAATACTCACGCAATTGCGGCCAGCCATCGAAAAATACAAGGACTATCGCGTCGCCCTCGCCGAAGGCTTCAAGATTTTCATGCCGGACGTTCCGCAGCCGCATTATCACTTCACGAATTACGCCTACGCCTTTGAAGCTGCCTTTGAATTCAACCCGGCGCATCCCACGTCTCTGCTGTACAAAAAAACAAAAGATGGCTATGAGCTGGAAGGCGCGATGTACACCGCTCGCAAATTGGCCACTGAAGACGACCTAAACGCGCGCGTTCCCCTCAGCGTCGCTCGCTGGCACAAACACACCAATCTCTGCCTTCCGCCGAAGGGCGCTTCCTTGCAGCAAGTGGACTTGAAAGAATTCGGATTTCGCGGCTCCATCTCAACTCAGGAAGCGTGCGAACAAGCCGGCGGCCGCTGGTACCCGCAGATCTTCAACTGGATGGTCCACGTCTATCCCTACGAATCCGATCCGTCGAAGATCTGGGCCCACTAATTATTCGACTCGCGTCGAGAAACGCCGACGATATGCGGTCGGCGTTGTCCCTAGCCCTCGACTAAAATGCTGCCGCAGCGTTGCTGCGGTACGCAGCCCCACCGCTTCTGCAATTCGCTCCACCGACTCTTCGGTCTTTTCAAGACGCCTCTGTGCGGCCAACAGGCGTTGATGAGTCAGCCATTTATGAGGTGTGGTCCCGGTCTCCTGCCGGAAGCGCCGCGCAAACGTGCGCGCGGACATCTTAGCGTTTCGCGCCAAATCTTCCACTTGCAGGACCGAGTTCAAGTGCGATTGTATCCATTGTAAGATCGGTGCCAATCCTGCGGCCGTGGCGCTGCGTCTAAATCGGCACCCTCGCCCGCGGCCTGCCCCCCGGAGGAGGGCGAGACTACGGCGCCCTGAGAACCTAAGTCTTACGTCTCGGAGGCGTGGAAGGGCCGGCCACCGGCCCAGAAATCATAATTGCCATAACCCATGATTCACATCTCCCTGGATATAGATCGCGAACCTGCCCTTTCCTGGAATCTCCAGCGGGGGGTGCGCAACCAAAGCGCCCTGTTTTGTTGCCGCATCCAACGCCGCTTGGATGTCGTCAACAAGCCAGTACGGTCGAACGACGGGCTTCTCGGTATCTCGTAAGGGAGCGCGCACGCCAATGCTGCCACCATCCGGCAGCGGAGCCGTCCGCGCGCCTCCAAGAAGCAGATCAGCTGATCCAAACTTGATGCCGTGTGCAGCCTCATAAGCAGCGCACACAGCATCTACATCCGAAGTGACAATCTCTAGGTAGTGCACCTTCATCCCAAACTCTCTCGTGTTTACGGCCCAACTTACGTATAGGCCGGCCTGCATACAACCACTCCCGCTCGGCCTAAGACGACAGCCCCTACGTCGAGGGCCGCTGTAAAACAGGGACGTTACAACGCGCCAGCATATCACAGGTAAGAAGGCCGCCCGCAGCGGGTCGTCCGGTGCGGCGGTCGGGGAGGTGAACTGCGCCACTCAGAGCGGTCTGCTATTCCCTTGGCGGCGGGTGGCTAAGCCCTAGGAGCCGCCCGAGGAGATCTCTTTGGATTTTCAGCGTGCGCCATTCTTACCGAGGCGAGGCGTAAGGATTTCGCAGGGGTGTTATAAAACGTTCCTTGTCGGCCACCCTCCCGCCTGCCTTTTAGGCGGGCGTAGTTGACTCTGACGTTGCCTCTGTGAATTGCGCCACAGCGCGAGTCACCCTGAGAACCGGCAGCGCCAGTTCGAAGGGTTGGCCCTGCGGCGCAATTCATCCTGAGATCCTGCCCGCCGTAGGAGGGCCTGCCTGCGGCAGGCAAGCGAGAGTGCGCCAGCCTGAAAAACTAATCCACGTCTCGGGGGTGCGGAAGGGTGGCCCGCCCGCCTCGCCCCGGAAGGACTTTCAGACTCAATTCAATTTGGATATGACACACCCGGCCCAGCCACGCGAATCCAGTGATCCGTGAACTTTGCGTGGAATCCGGGCGGCTCATATTTTGGCATATGGCAAGTCACGCATTTCGCCTGGGCAACAGGGCACGCAGCCCCCGGATGATCGGGAGTCTCCTCGGCATCCCACAAAATGTGGCATCGAAGACAAACTGGATCATACGACGCCGCACCGCTCACCAGTGGCTTGTGCGGGTCGTGGCAGGCGATGCAGGTAATTCGTGCATCCCCCTTCATCCAGCATCGGCTGCTCTCAAGGCGGTATGGAGCAAAGCGGATGTTCAAGACTCCGAGTGCTACGCCCCTGCTATTAACCACATCTTGCCAAGTGCGATGGCAGGCCCCGCAAAAATCGACAGAGTCCACCGGATCAAGCTGTCCAGGATCGAGGATTTGTTTGACGGTTGTTTCTTCTGGGGCCAAATTCATCTCGATCGCATGCTTGGCGCCCGGTCCATGGCAAGCTTCGCAAGTAACGCCGGGCATTGCATTGCGGGGATCAAAACGATTGTTCACGGTTGAAGCCGTCGTGTGGCATCCCAGACAGAGCCGCGCTTCATCTGCATCCATCTTCCGTCCCACGGCATCCTGGAGGGTCATAGGGAGCGACCTGTTCTGCCCTGGAGTGATGTCGAGTGCCTGCAATGAAGTAAAGAAACTAAGATGCGCTTCGTAGAAGCTGCCATTCTCCTCGTACACGTAGGTCTGGCCTATGCTTCCCTTCCCGAAAGCCCACTCTAATTTCTGCGAGAGGGCCGAGGCGCCATCAGAAACCGATAGCAGACTCCCCGAGCTGTTGGTCAAAATCTGATAGCCGAATGGACCCAACTGAAAGTGGAGATGATCATGCTGACGGAGGCTCTCGGAGACGCCGGCGGGCGCCGCAGCATGCGCCATGCCCGTCGTGAGGTAGGTTGCTGCTATGGAAATGTGGCATTTGGCGCATGTTTTATCGCCAACATACTGCTCTCTGGCCGGTTCGCCTTTCGTCGGCCACCAGCCGGGATTTTTCAGCCGAACTCCTGTGGGAAGTGAGACGCCGGTCGTCGCACTCGTTTGTGGCCTGCTACTCGCACAAGTAAAAGCGCAAATCGTGAAAGCGAGGGCAATCTTGGGGACATTCGTGGTCCAGCCGAACCGCCTGTGGTGTCGGGACACGGCCATGATGCTGGCGCGATACTACGCAGTCGTTCCAGACCGGTCAATTATATTCAGCCTTGGTGTCTTAGCTGTAGATGTTCGATTCTTGCTGTCTCTATTCCCACAGCTGTATTCGTTCAACTGGGTCGCAGACATTGCTCGATGTCCTTTTACGTTCTGCGAATTGAGCGCGGGAAACTACAACTCTTTGTATAATCGGCGTCGTTGAAAAAATAAGGAGACATCATGACGGCCCATGCTCGGCTGCTGCTATGCGCAGGCGCAATTTCCATGACTGTCGTTCTCGTGGGGGCTGCAGAGCGACTGAAGGCCCAAGCCGAAGCTGCGACAAGCAAGACCGAACAGGCGCAGACCACGGAGCAGAAATTCAAGAACATCCAAGTGCTCAAAGGAATTCCCGCGGACCAATTGATCCCTGCGATGCAATTCATTTCGGCGTCGCTGGGCGTTGAATGCGAGTATTGCCACGTGCAGCACGCCATGGACAAGGACGACAAGAAACCCAAACTCACGGCACGCAAGATGATAACCATGATGATGCAGATCGACGCAGATAACTTTAAGAACGCACGCGAAGTGACCTGCTACACCTGCCATCGTGGATCGGTCCATCCGGTGGGGACGCCTATCCTGTCCGCGGAAAACAGCCCCGCCTTCCATGCGCCTGAAGAGGAAGCGGCAGCTGCGACGGTATTGCCATCCGCACAGGCAATTCTCGACAAATATCTCGCCGCGGTGGGCGGAGCCGCCGCCCTACAGAAAATCAAGACTCGGGTTCAAACAGGAAATATTGAAGTGGCTGACAAGAAGTATCCAATCGAGATTTATTCGCAGGGCCCCGATAAACGGGTCTCGATTTCCCGTCTGCCTTCGGGGCCGAGTATAACAGCGTTCAACGGTGAAGCTGGCTGGCTGAGCGCGCCGAATGGAATTCGTCGGATGAGTTCGGCTGAACAGCAAGCCGCTCGAATCGACGCGGAGTTGTACTTTCCCTTGCAACTGCCGCAGATGTATCAGGACTTTGAAGTGGGCTCGGGCGAGGTGATCGATGGGAAGGCAACCTATCTGGTTTCGGCAACAGGAAACGACACGCCGGGCTTGCGTCTGTACTTTGAGCAGGAAAGCGGCTTGCTCGTACGCTTGATTCGCTTCGCGGAAACTCCCCTTGGCCGAAATCCCACTGAGATTGATTATGCGGATTTCCGTGTTGCCGACGGAGTGAAACTCGCTTACCGCTGGACGCTGGCGAGGCCGAACGGCAGGTTCACAATACAGATTGATGCCGTGAAGCAAAACGTTCCCGTTGATCAAGGACAATTTGTCACGCCCAGCGTCCCAGAGGCCCACTAGAGGGTCTTTTCCGGAAGGAAAAGCGCGGCAGTGTCGGACACAGAAACGATATCCCGTAGCGGACGTTCGCATGGGTTCGCAGGCGGGTGGCCAAACCTTTCAGATCACCGGAACCGACGCCTCTGATTTTAAGTGTGCCGCAGTCTAGCCGCAGTCCAGGGTGCGGGTCGAGACGCTCCACCACCAACCAACACAGCGAACTACGCCACTCAAATCATTTCGGACGGGTGGGCCACCAGCCTTGACCCATTTGGTAGCGAGTGGCGAAGAACTTCTGGCTAATCAGCGCACCTGCGAACCTAGCAGTAAGCCTGAGAACGAGCTTGGGGTGCCGGGGGCGACCTTCGATCTGCGAAAATCACGGCATGTTTGCGAGGCCGAGGCTGGTACGTCAAAAAGTCGTGTCTCCTGAAGAAATTGCTTGTCATAGCTGGCGCTGGCGATCGCCAAATGGCTGATTACATTGGGATAGTTCTTGGCCTGCGTGGAGGTCAAGATGCACAGCTTAACCTTCAGAGTGTTCTAGAGACGATGAACTCAGTCAGGCTGGAGCCTCAAAAT
>Ga0210388_10002294_pt1 | contig 14880 bp, 12 predicted proteins | sample IncBWC19OmetaG_FD_155485 | JGI IMG/M metagenome (GOLD analysis project Ga0210388, IMG submission 155485) | Forest soil microbial communities from Barre Woods Harvard Forest LTER site, Petersham, Massachusetts, United States - Inc-BW-C-19-O ...
CCAGTGGCCGCGAGCCAGCAGGTCGAGGACTTCGGGTTGGCGGGAGCAGGTTCGGAAATTCATGGCTGTCCCCGGTAAGTTGCCGATGACGGTGGTAGAGCGCCTGGTTCTTCGAGCATCAGAGCTGGTGAGGGCGATGCCTGGAGCGCGAGGATGCGGACAATTTTGCGGCGAGCTCTGAACAACAGCAAACGGATACTGGCGCTGGCCAGGCCGGTGATCTGGGCGATTTCGCGGTGCGAGTAGCCCTCAGCGTGGGCCAGCCACAGTAGCTGGCGGTCGCGCGGGCGCATCTGGGCAAGCGCGGGGCCCAGGATTGCCTGCGAGTCCGTTTGCCCGGAGCGGTCTGGATTGGCGAAACATTCTTCGGGCAGTTCTTCGATTGAGGTTGAAACCGGCCTGCGCCAGTGATCGCGCAGCAGGTTGGTGGCGATGCGAAAGAGATAGCGGCGGGCGGCGACTTCGCCATCGTCCGGAGAAAACTCCCGACGGGACGCCACCAGGAACCGGACGAAGCTTTCTTGCATCAGGTCGTCGGCCAAAGCCGGGTCAGCGGAGACGCGGGCCAGATAGGCCCAGAGCGGCCGCGCCGAGCGCCGGTAGAAGGCGGCGAAAGCCTCGCTATCCATCGGCGTTTCTGCGGGCAGCGATTCTGAAGACAGGCCGCGAAGTTGCTCCGCCTCGCGAAGCGCTGGGCCGGTGATCGGACTCAGAAAAACAGATTCCCAAAGCATGGTTTCTTGCACTCCCGGCCGGACTGCTGCCCATCCGGTTCACTTGGCGTCCCTTGAATTGATGCGCGTGCTCAGCGCGGCCGCGGGGCTATCCGGAATCAGCCCCAGGCGGCCGGCCAGGAGCCAGGTAATGCCTGCGGAGATGATAAACCCAAGTCCGGGCATCAGCGCGATGGTTCCAAAGACAAGCATGGGATCGTGCATCTCCACGCGCACATTGCGCAGCATGAAGAAGCCGACGCCGAGCAGAACCAGCACAATGCCGATCTGCAGCGGAGTCAGCACCCGCGCAATCGCATTGGGCATGCGCTGTTCGTGATCGAAGCCCACGGGAATTGGCGCCGCCTCAAGGAAGCGCTTGCCGGCTTCAGTCTCCATGTATCCCGCCAACTCCTGGTTCGAGCCGAACTTGTCGATCAGGCGACCATGAACCTCGCTCTGCAACTTGAAAATGCGGCCCCAGCGGCGGTTTTCGAGGAACTGGCGAACCAGCCAGATGAGCGCGGCGAGAAAGCAGGCGAAGGCAAGGAGCGCAAGGGCCGGCTGAAGGGTGTCAGATGCGGACCATGAGTCGCGGTTCTGCACCAGCTGCGGCCAGACCTCGCGCTGAAGGGCGTCGTCGGGGCTGCCATCGTCGTTGTGTACTTGGGTAAAGAGGTAGAAGTCGGGGTTGCGGGCAACTTCAGGGTGGATGGTCAGGAACTGCGCAAGCTCAGGGTTGTTGCGGCTGACGTAGTTCTGGTCGGAGAGCAGGGATGGGTCATGAGCAACGACGGTGGTGAGCGTGGGGCTCAGACGCAGGAGCCGGATGAGTTCCTTTTGGGTGGCGGCGAGGTCGCGATCGCTGACTGGGGTCTTGGGCTCCGCCTGGGCAATGGCAACAGTCCTGGCCGGGGCTGCTGGGCGGGCTGGCGCCGGTGGGTTTTGCGCGGAGGCGAGCGCGGCACAGACGACAGCTGGCAGGGCCATTGAACGAAAAAGCCAGGGCAGGACGCGGGTGTGATTCGGCATTTCGATTTTCCCTCGATTGGAAGAAGCATTTGAACGGGTTCTGCATACATAACGAATGAGCAGATGGATTGGTTAACAGGCGCAGCGAAAAGAAAGTAAACTTGAGTTCAGAGACTGGGTTTTGGCGGGCAGGTCGCGAAATGCAGCGGGAGAGCAATGAAAGCAAGGTTTTCGTTTGGCAAAGGCGGGATTGACGTCTCGGTCCCGGATGGGTTCCGGACTCAGGTGATCATGAGTCATACGGCGCGGGCGCTGGACGATGAGCAGGCTGCGCTGGATGCGGCATTGGACGCTCCGATTGGCTGTGAGCCGCTGCTGACAATGGCTGCGGGAAAGAAGACGGCGGCGATCTCGATCTGCGATATTACCCGTCCGGCACCGAATTCGGCCACCCTGCCGCCGGTGCTCAAGCGGCTGCAGCAGGCGGGGATTCCGGTGGATGGAATCACGATTCTGATTGCAACAGGCTTGCATCGCGGGGCGACGGAAGACGAGATCAAGACCATTGTGGGTACGGAGATTGCGGGCAAATACCGCATCGTCAGCCACGATGCGAAGAAGCTGGACGAACATCGTTTTCTGGGGACTACCGGGCGCGGGACGCCGGTTTATATCGATGAGCGATTCATCGCTGCCGATCTGCACATCACGCTGGGGTTTATTGAGCAGCACCTGATGCTCGGCTTCAGCGGCGGGCGCAAGCTGGTTGCGCCGGGGCTGGCAGCACAGGAGACGATCAAGGTGCTGCACTCGCCCAGGTTCATGCGCGAACCCCTGGCTACGGAGGGGTCGATTGCGGGAAATCCGCTGCATGACGAGTTGCTGGAAGTGGCGCGGATGGCGCGGCACGATTTTATGCTCGATGTGACTTTGACTCAGGAGCGCAAAATCTCCGGTGTGTTTGCCGGTGATCCGGTGAAGGCGCATGCGGCGGGGGTGGCGTTTGTGGAGCAGAGCTGTCTGGAGCGGCTTGAGGAGCCTGTGGATGCGGTGATAACCAGCTCGGCAGGGTATCCGCTGGATCTTACATTCTATCAATGCGTCAAGGGGATTACGGCGGCGGCGCACATGGTCAAGCCAGGTGGGCGCATCCTCATTGTTGCGCAGTGCGCGGAGGGCGTCGGTTCGCCTGAGTTTGCCGGCAAGCTGTCCCGATTGAAGAACTTCAAGAGTTTTCTTGAAGAGATTCATTCAGCGGCGGTTGAGGTTGATCAGTGGCAGTTGGAAAAGCTGGCGCTGGCGGGCGAGAAGTATGAGCTGTTCTTTTATACGCCGGGTGTGACCAAGGGGCAGTTGGGGTTTCTGGCGTCATGGGCGTACAGCAGCTTGGAAGAAGCTGTGGCGGCAACGTTGGATGGGCTGCCGGCGGGTGCGCGGGTGGCGCTGGTGCCGGAGGGGCCTTATACGTTTGCCCGGGCTGAAGAGGTTGTGGCGGCGGGATAGCAAGCTCGCTGGCCTGAAGCTTATGCATGCGAGGGTGAAATGTCCGGGGCTGAAGCCCCGTCCGTTTTGATCGGGTTTTCGGTGGCCTGAAGGCCACTGCTCCATCCGGAAGTGCGAGATCGATTGGGATTCGTGGTTTCCCACCCATTGCGCAAAGTTCGCGCAATGGATGGGGCACGGAACATTCTTGGCTCGTCCGGCACGGAGTTCATTGACTTCCTGACTCGGCTCACTTGACGCGGCGTTCTTACGAGAAGTCGCCGCCGCTGCCGCTGTCGAAGCCGCCGCTATCGAATCCGCCGCCGCCGCCGTCGAAGCCGCTTCCGTCGTCCTGGGCGATGTCGTCATCCATTGCGCCGTTATCGCTGCTCCCGTCGTCAGTCCCGTTGTCGAAGCTACCCTGATCGTTACAGCCGCGGTCGTAGCTGGCATCGGTCAGTTGCGCGTTTCCTTGGTCTGAATACTGGCCGGACGATTGGTCGGCGGACTCGTGGAAACGCTGCTCCTGCTGTTGGCCAGCCTGGTCAAATCCGCTGTGTTCGGGGTGTTCGTGCCCGCCGGGCTGGTCGTAGTAGTTGTTGACGACGGTCTCTTCGACGGGACGCTCGAAGCCGCCTCCCATTCCCATGCCGCCCATGCCCATTCCGGGCATGCCGAAGCCGGAGTGGCCGAAGCCACCGATGCCGTGCAGAACAGCTTCTACTCCCTCAAAGGCCAGTGCGCCTGCGGCGACGCCCGCGGCTGTCTGCATGGCGCCGCGCAGGAAGCTTGGCTGACCGGTCGGGATGTATTGCGGCTGCTGATACTGCGGGTCGTATCCGTACGGCGGGGGGCCGGGCGGCGGAGGCGGTGGCGGCGTATAGGCCTGCTGCGGCGGCAGATACGTCGGCTGTGGATCACGATGGCCGAGCAGGTTTCCCAGAAAGCTGGTGGCGTGGGCCGGCTGCTGGCGCGCCTGTTGTACCTGCTGCTGGAGTTGCGCCAACTGTGCCTTGGCCTGGTCGAGGGCGATGTTCTGCACTAAAACAGTCTGCGCCATGATATAGAGCGCATCGGGATTGCGGCCCAATCCGCTGTTCAGCAGCGTTTCGGCGTCGGGGTCTTTTTCCTGCAGTTGAGTTTGATTGATCTTTTCGACTAGGGAGTTTAGGAGCTGTTCTTCCTGGGGAGTCACGCGAAATACCTCCGGCGGCTGCGATGGGGACGGCCGCGTCTTTGCTTTGAGACGCCAACCAGCCGGCAAAGTTGCCTGCCGGGTATCAGTACGCAGGACGAGGAACCGCGGTTCCGTTGTTGCCGCCGGACTCGATTCAGCGAGTCAGCGCCTGCTGCGCAGGCCTAGCAAGTCGGCAAGTCAGCGGGGTTTGTGCGAGGTCGGATTCCCTACCCGACCAATTCAAGCGCGCGGATTTCTTCCTTGCGTACTGTGAGGCGGTTGACGAGGTCGGTGCGGACTTCGTAACCGCGGCCGGGGAAATCTGGAATGGCGATTTCGCCTGCGGAGGAGACCGTGATCTCCGGCTCGACTATGTCTTCGCGCCAGTAGCGGGCGGAGGCTGAGACGTCGCCGGGCAGCGTGAAGTTTTCCAGAGTTGAGAGCGCGATGTTGTGGGAGCGGCCGATGCCCGCTTCGAGCATTCCGCCGCACCAGACGGGAATGCCTCGCTCCTGGGCTGCGTTGTGGACCGCGATGGCCTCGGAGAAGCCGCCTACGCGGCCCAGCTTGATGTTGATGATCTTGCACGACTCCATCTCGATGGCGGCCAGAGCGTCGCGGCGGTTGCGGATGGATTCGTCAAGGCAGATTGGGGTTTCAAGGCGCTTCTGCAGCATGGAGTGGTAATAGAAATCGTCGTACCACATGGGCTGCTCGATCATGAGCAGATCGAAGGCGTCGAATCCGACGAGGTGGTCGGCGTCCTTGAGCTTATAGGCGGAGTTGGCGTCGCAACTGAGCATGATCTCCGGCCAGCGATTGCGGACGCGCTCGAAAACGTCTACATCCCAGCCCGGCTTGCACTTCAGCTTAATCCGCTGATAGCCGGCGGCAAGCTCTCGCTCGATGATTGCCATGAGATCGGAGATGGTGGGTTGGATTCCCAGCGAGACGCCGCAGGGGATGACGTCGCGCACGCCGCCGATCAGCCGCGACAGCGAGACTCCCTCGCGCTGGGCTTCGAGATCCCAGATGGCGTTTTCGAGAGTGGCTTTGGCCATCCGGTTGCCGCGGACGAGCTTGAAGATCTTTGGGCAGTCGCCGCCGTGCTCGGGTGTTGCCGCGGCCAGCATCGGGCCTAGCTCGCTTACGATGACCTGCCAGGCGCTCTCGGTGGATTCGGCGGAGAAGAACGGATGTTCTCCTGCTGTACATTCGCCCCAGCCGGTCAGGCCTTCCGAACGGACTTCGGCCAGAACGACTCTGCGATTGGTGGTGACCCCAAAGCTGGTTTCGAAGGGGCGCACTAGCGGCAGGTGGAGTTCGCGAAGGACAATTGCATCGATCTTCATAATTGTCGCGTTCCTTAGTAAATTAGATTAATTCCAACTGGGAAAGATGCCCCAACTCGAAGCTTCCGTTGCCTTCGGCATCGCGGACGAAGCCGAGCACGGCTAAACCCTGTGAAAATGCCTTTACAAATCTCTCGCGATTCTCCGATTGAATGGCGAGGGCATGCTCGCGCCCGGCTTCTGTACCCTTCCATTCGTAAATTGCGGCAGGGACCTGGATTACCTCTTCAACAATCAGTGCAGTTTGCGGACGCCCTTGGATACTAGCTTGAACGTGCGGGGAATCGAGCTCCCATTCGGCCAATAAACGGTCAGTGGGAAGCCCACCCTGCAGTCGAGATGAGGATACACCATAGAAATCCAGGAAATAGGTGCGAGCGATTGCTCCCAGCTTATGGATGTTGAGAAATGCGTTCTTGATCTCCAGCGGATCGAAGGTCCACTCGATGTGGCGAATGCCGCGGGAGAGCGCCTCATCGCGCTGCGCAAGCTTGAGTTTCATTCCCAGGCCGCGGTTGCGGTAGCTGTCTTTGACGGCCATCATGTGGGAATGCAGGTAGGGGCGCGGCTCGCCGTTTCCAGTCTTTATTCCGGGCAGCGCCAGGACAAAGCCAACCAGCGACTGCGGGCCGCCGTCGGGCGGTGAGCCGGGGATGTCGGTGTCGAAGGCGCCGATTACCTGGCCGCCGACTTTTTGCCACACCAGGAATGCTTTGCGTGGAATCACGTCGGTGGGGTCGTAGCCCCAGGTTTCAACTTGAAGCGCGACGCAGGCTTCGAGTTCGTCCTGGCCTCGGCAATTGCGAATCAGGATCATGCCTGCACCTGTGAACTGGGATCCGCGGCCAACGTGCGCTTTGCGGTGACCCAAAGCTCCTCAAGCTCCTTCGGAGCCAGTTCTTCCAGCGGTCGTGTGGCCGCCTTCTCCATTTGTTGGAAGCGGTCGCGGAAGCGGCGGTTGCAGCCTCGGAGAGCCATTTCGGCGTCTACGCCTAGATGGCGGCCGAGGTTGACGACGGTGAACAGGAGGTCGCCTAGCTCGGCTTCGACATACGGCTTGCGAGCCGGGTCGGCGGATGCGGCTTCAGCTTCCAGCTCCGCGGTTTCTTCGGCGATCTTGGGCAGCAGATCGCGCCATTGGGGCCAGTCGAAGCCGGCCTTCTGTGCTTTGGCGCCGAGCTTGGTGGCTTCGGCCAACGCAGGGAGAGCTCGCGCCACTGTATCCAATCGCGACGAAACGGGGCCTGCGCCGGCAGGCTTCTTCTCGGCGGCTTTGATTTCTTCCCAGTTGCGCAACACTGCAACCGAAGAGCCCTCGACCGCGGAGTTGACATTGGCCTGGTTGCCGGCAGCGCGCGAGGCTTCTTCGCCGAAGACGTGGGGATGGCGGCGGATCAGCTTGTTATTCAGATGGTCGAGAACGTGGGCGATTGTGAAGTGGCCTTCGTTGGCGGCCATCTCCGCGTAGAACAGCACCTGCAACAGCAGATCGCCCAACTCCTCGGCCAAGTGGGGAAAGTCGCGGCGCTCAATGGCGTCGAAGACTTCGTAGGTTTCTTCCAGGGTGTATTTGCGGATGGAATCGAAGGACTGCTCGCGGTCCCAGGGGCAGCCGCCGGGTGCGCGGAGGCGCGTCATGATGCTTGCCGACTCCGCAAAAAGAGCAGCCGCGCGCGCGGGATCGGTCGCGGTTGGCGCAGCGGGAGCATGTGCGGGAAGGCTTTCGGGCGATACGTCCATGGTTGTTCAGTTTAAACCCCGATGGAGCGTTGGCCGCGCGGGCTGCATCTCGAAGGACAGCAAGCGGCATTCTTCAACGTATACTCAACCACGCGCATGATTCGAATTGTGGGAACGATTTTTGCGGGCCTGTTGGGGCTGGCCTTCGGCAGCTTTCTGAACGTGTGCCTGAGTCGCTGGCCGGAAGGCGAGAGCGTGGTGAGGCCGCGGTCGCATTGCAGAGATTGCGATCATGCGTTGGCGTGGTGGGAGAATTTGCCGCTGCTTAGCTGGCTGGCGTTGCGGGGGCGGTGTCGGAAGTGCGGGGCTTGGATTGGCTTGCGGTATCCGTTGGTCGAGCTGGCGATTGGCGTGCTCTGGGCCTGGATTGCATCGGGAGCGTACCCGGATGTGCCGGGCGATTTCGTCCCTTCGCAGCTCCTTGTTTACGTATTTGCATTGAGAATTTTGCAGATGTTCCTCATGTGGCTGCTTGTGGCAATGGCAGTACTCGATGCGGAACACTTCTGGCTGCCGAATTTCCTAACCATTCCGGGCACAGCGATAGGTCTCGCAAGCGCAACTCTTGATCCTTTCATCCTTGTGAAGCTCGATCCCCTTACGGGACTGCCGTTGACCGAGGGAATGGATGGAATGCGATTCGGCCTCTGGACACCTGGAATTATCCGGCTTGGCGGCATCCTCATCGCGGCTGGCCTCATGCTGCTCATCCGCTGGCTCTACAAGCTCATCCGCAAACGTGAAGGCATGGGGCTGGGCGATGTGAAACTGATGGCGATGCTGGCGGCGTGGCTTGGTCTTCCCGGAGCGCTGCTTGCGTTTGGACTTGGCGCTGTTTTGGGGGCGTTTGCGGCGCTCGTGCTTCTGGCTGTTCCGGCGCGGGATTCGGAATCGGGGGCGGCAACAAAGCTGCCGTTCGGCACGTTTCTTTGCATCGGCGGGATTGTCAGCTCACTTTGGGGTGAGCAGATGATTGCTGCTTATTTGCATTGGGCCGGACTTTAGCGGCAGCAAGAGAGCTCGCATGCAATGGGCTTCCCAAGTGCATACCTCAGGGGCTAAAGCCCACGATCAAAGGCGGCCTTTTCGGCACGACTGAAGTCGTGCCCTTTCAAAACTGCGCGTTGTTTTGCAGGTTGGATGAGACCGGCGGATTCTGCACTTAGCAAAAGTAGCTCACGCGGGCTTCGCTTCGAGTTCGCTTTTTACGGTGCGACATTTAGCTCCCTCTTGCGGGCGGCGGCGGCTTGCGAGCGGCGCAGCAGCGATAAGTAAAGTAGGGAGCTGACGCTGGAAATGGCGGCGGCAATGTAGATGAGCGGCGTTTCTTCGGGGCTATACCAAATTGCGGTCCCCCGGCCACGGAAAGCGACCATCAGAATGACCGCGCAAAGAGCGAGCATCAGTGCCGGGCCAATGCAGCTGCCGAGGACCCAGTAGAACCAGAAGCGCCAGCCAGAAATGTTCCGCACGATGAGGACCACGGGCACAGAGAAAAGCCAGGCAACGACGCAGAAGACAACGATGACAGCGATGGTAATGAGCAATTCGCTGCTGTGAAAGCTGACGGAATGGCTGGAGCTGAGCAGATGGGTCTTGACGGCGATCCAAATAACGATTTCCGCGCCCAGCAGGCAAACAACCGTGCCGACAACCACGCTCAACAACGAAAGAAGAATCCGCTTCCACCACGCGACCATCGTTCCCCCCGCCTTGATTCTGCTGGAAATCTCTGCTGGCTCATCTTACCTCCAGGCTCCGGATTGCCGCATAGAAAGCTGACGGACCGTCGTCTCGCTCGTCTGCCGGCTTCTGCTAGACTCACTGTTGCCGCGGAGGCTTCTGCATGAAGCGCCGAAGCCGCCCGAGGGGCTGGGGTCGCGGGGCATCGTCCGTCCGCGAACATGGGTGTTCGGGATCGAACACCGGAATGCGAGCTCAATGTGACATTCTTCCCCTACTTCTTTGAATTCATTTGACTTGAGCGGATTTACCTTTGGCAGACAAATTGCTTCCAAAACAGGAAGAGATATGTCGAAGTTGCATGAGTGACGGCGGCAAAACCCTTGCGGCCGACGGCTCATTTCTCCTCCCCGCTCCGTGTTGCAGAATTCGAGCGGATCTACCCATCCATTGATCAACCCCAGAGGTTTGAATGAGAATTCGTCTATCCCCCCCATCGATCCGCGGGTTCTTCGCGGTAGCTATTGTGTGTGCCAGTTTGATCGCTGCCGGCTGCATGGCCCATGCGGAACGCCTGCCTCAAACCGTTCGCCCCGATCACTACTCCCTGGCCTTGACCCCGGATCTCAAGGCTGCCACATTCACCGGCGTCGAGACGATCGACGTGACGCTGGCTGAGTCGGCGAACTCGATCACGCTGAACTCGGCGGAGATCGCTTTCCAGTCAGTAACGGTGAACGCGGGCGGCAAGGAGCAGACGGGCACTGTCTCGCTGGACAATGACAAGGAGCAGGCGACAATTACCTTCCCTGCGAGCATTCCCGCCGGCAAGGCTACGCTCTCGATTGCTTACACCGGAATTCTGAACGACAAGCTGCGCGGGTTCTATCTCTCGAAGACGGCCAAGCGCAACTACGCGGTGACACAGTTTGAGTCGACCGATGCGCGGCGTGCGTTTCCGTCGTTCGACGAGCCGGCCTTCAAGGCAACCTTTGATGTCTCGCTGGTGATCGACTCGGGCGACACGGCCATCTCCAACGGACCGATTGTCAGCGATACACCCGGCCCCGGCGCGGCAAAGCATACGCTTAAATTTCTTACAACACCCAAGATGTCCAGCTACCTGGTGGCGTTTCTCGTCGGCGATTTCCAGTGCACGTCGGGCGAGTCGGATGGGGTGGCAATTCGCGGATGCGCGACGCCGGACAAGGTGGCTTTGACGCCCTACAGCGTTGAAGTGGCGAAGTATGTGCTTCATTACTACGACACGTACTTCGGCATTCATTACCCGCTGAAGAAGCTTGACCTGATTGCCATTCCGGACTTCGAAGCCGGAGCGATGGAGAACTTCGGCGCCATTACCTATCGCGAAACCGCTATGCTGGTCGACCCCAAAACTGCGTCAGTGGGATCCGAAAAGGGAGTGGCCATAACCATTGCGCATGAGATGGCGCACCAGTGGTTCGGCGACCTGGTAACCATGCAATGGTGGGACAACATTTGGCTCAATGAGGGCTTTGCAACCTGGATGGAAAACAAGCCGGTGGCGGCCATGCATCCGGAGTGGGACATCGACCAGCTTGTTGCCAGCGACGAGGAAGGCACGCTCGGCCTGGATGCCCAACCCACCACGCGCGCCATTCGCGCCAAGGCGGATACCCGCGAAGAGATTGAGGAGATGTTCGACGGCATTTCGTACGGCAAGGCCAGCGACGTCTTGTTGGCCGTTGAAAACTACCTCGGTCCGGAGACTTTCCGCAAGGGCGTCCACGCTTATTTATCTGCACATGAATACTCGAACGCGACGGCGGAAGACTTTTGGAGCGCGCAGACTGCGACCAGCCACAAGCCGGTGGACAAGATCATGGAGTCGCTGGTGGCCCAGCCGGGAGAGCCTCTGATTACCTTTGGCGAGCCGGCGGGCGGGACGGTTCCGGTTTCGCAGCGGCGCTTCTTCCTGAGCCCTTCCATTCAGCCTGACCCAGCGCAAAAGTGGACTATTCCTGTCTGCTTCAAAACCGGGTCAGACAAGCAGGATTGCGAAGTGCTCAGCCCCGAAGATGCTTCGTTGAAGGTCCCGGCGGCCAGCCTATTCTTCGCCAATGCCGGCGGCAAAGGGTACTACCGCAGTGCTTATCCGGCCGGCGTTTATGCGGCACTGGTAGCCAACGCCGAAACCGACCTCAGCCCCACTGAGCGCATCAGCCTTACCGGCGACGAATGGGCGCAGGTGCGGGCCAACAAGGCGACCGTGGGCGATTACCTTGACCTGGCGACCGCGCTCAAAGCCGATTCCAGCGCGGAAGTGCTGGGCAGCGCCTTTGAAGGCGTCAATGCCATCTACACGCGGGTTGCTTCAACCCCGGCAGAGCGCGACGCGATTGCCCGGTGGCTGCGCGCCACCTTCGCGCCGGAGTACGCCAAATTGCCCCCGCCCTCAGATGCCGATTCACCCAACATCCGCGAACTACGCGCGCATTACATCGGTGTGCTCGGCTACTACGGCAAGGATCCGGCGGTGCTGGCTCAGGCTCGCCAGTTTGCCGAGAAATATCTTGCTGATCCCACGTCGGTTGAGCCCACGCTTGGCCAGACGGCCCTGGCCGTATCCGCGCACAATGGCGACGCGGCGCTGTTTGAGCAGTTGCAAAAGATCGCGGAGACTTCAACAAATCCTGAATTTCAGGAGGGCGCGCTGCGCCTGCTGGCCGAGTTTGAAGATCCCGCGCTGGTCGAGCGCTCGCTCGAATATGCATCTTCAAACAAGGTGCGCAACCAGGATGCTCTCTATCAATTTGCCATTGCGCTGGATGGCGATTCCTCTCGTGAGGCAGCCTGGAAATACATCAAGAGCCACTGGGAGGTGGTTCGCGCACTGCTGACTCCGGAGGTGGGTGACGCGCTGGTGGGATCGACGGGGAGCTTCTGCTCCGCCGAGGCTCGCGACGATGTGACGGCCTTCTTTGCAACGCACAAGGTGCCGGACTCGGAGCACGCTCTCAAACATGCGGTTGAGAACATTAACGGATGCATTGAGCTGCGCAAATTGCAGGGGCCGACACTGGATAAATGGGTGGCCGCGCAGGCCAAATGATTGCTTTGTTCGACAGAAAGATTATCGAACTACGAAGATTTTCGTTGACAATTACGAAATGCTTCGTATAACGTTTGAAACATCATGACGAAGTCAAGCAACACAATCCCGCGGCCCACTGAATCCGAACTCGAGCTGCTCAGAATTCTCTGGGCGAAACAACCGGCGACGGTGCGGGAGATCTACGCCGCTCTCAACGAAGACCGGCCATCCGGCTACACCACAGTCCTGAAGCTTATGCAGATCATGACGGCCAAAGGCCTGGTGGTACGGGATGAAGCCAATCGCGCCCATGTTTATCGCTCGGCCGTGAGCCAGGACGCGATGCAGAGCCGACTGCTCAAAGACCTCAGTGTACGGCTTTTCTCCGGCTCCGCCGCGCAACTGGCTCTGCACGCGCTGGCCATGGAGCCGGCAAGCGCTACCGACCTGGACGAAATTCGTGCCCTTCTTGCACGCGGAACTTCCGCGCAGAATTCTGGCGGCGCCAACCGCCATCTTGCCTCGCCAACAAATAAGAAGAAAGGTTGAGCCCATGACACCCACTGTGCAAGCCATCGCCTGGACCCTGATCCACTTCTGCTGGCAGGCCGCTGCCATCGCCGTGATCTATCGCGGCTTGAGCGCGCTTGCAGCGCGCCGTTCCAGCAACACGCGCTACCTGCTGGCGCTGGGCGCATTGCTGCTGATACTGGCAAACTCTATCGCTACCTTTGCATTCGAAATGCAGACCGCCCCGGCGGCGAAGTTCGCAGCGATGAAGCAGATCGATAGTGCAGCGTCCGGCGCAACACTGCCTACCGGCGACGCTCGGCCCGATGCCTTGCCGCCTTCATCCGGAACGCGATCATTGGGTTCACTGTTGCCTGCGCTGCCCGCATTGCCGCTCCCGTTTCAGCGCATCATGGTCGGATTCTGGTTCGCCGGCGTGCTGGTGCTCTCGCTGCGCAGCCTGGGCGGATGGTGGCTGATCCAGCGGCTCCGCGCCACGGCCACGGTTGAAGCTCCGGCCGCAGTGCGCGCCAGCTTCCGGCGCATCTCATCCGCATTGGGTCTGCATCGGCCGGTGCTGCTGCGCGTCTCGAGCGCGATCGCAGGCCCGGTCACCGTGGGCGCGCTGCGAGCCCTGGTGCTGCTCCCGCTCAGTGCCGCCACCAATCTGGGGCCTGCTGAACTGGAAGTAGTGCTGGCCCACGAGCTGGCCCACGTCCGCCGCGCCGACTTTCTCTGGAACCTTGTCCAGACGCTTGTCGAGACTCTGTTTTTCTTTCACCCAGCCGTATGGTGGCTCAGCAGCCGCGTTCGCCATGAGCGCGAACTCTGCTGCGACGATCTGGCCCTGACTGTTTGCCCCAATCCCGTAGTCTATGCCAACGCGCTGTTCCAGCTTGAGCAGCAGCGCAGCCTGCGCATGGGCCAGCTTGCGATGGCGCTCGACGGCCATCAGCCCGCGCGCACTTTGCGCATGCGCATCGCTCGAATTCTTGGCGAGCCCATCGCGGACACTGCTTACCGCGGCCGCTTTTCTCCCGCCGCCTACGCTGCGGTCCTGGTGGTGCTGCTTCTTCCCGTGCCGCAGATGCTGGCCAGCCTGAAACCTGCTGCCGTGCCGGTGCGCGCACAGGTTGCGGCTTCTGTCCACACTGCCGTTGCGGCGCAGGTTAACGCTCCCAGCGCGACTGTTTCCTCCTCGCCGGTTTCAGTCGCCGTGCAAGCGCCGGTTGTCGTATCCGTCCAGGTTCCTTCAAGCCCGGATGCTTCACCGCAATCCGATGAAGTCGCCGCCGCTTCCGATCCACAACAATTGGCACCGAAAAGCGATGACGGTAAGGGCGACTACATCGATCAAATGAAGGCCGCCGGCTACGATGTCGATCTCGACAAATACATCGCTATGAAGGTGCAGGGCATCACTGCGGACTACGCGCGCTCCATGTCTCAGCTTGGCTTTGGCAAGCTCTCCGCGGATGACCTGATCGCCTGCAAGGTGCAGGGTGTTACGGCCGAATACATTGCCGGTCTCAAGCAAAATGGCTTTGAAGTTAAGAGCATTCAAGACGCAATCTCGTTCCACATCTTCCAGGTCACTCCGGAGTTTGTCGCGTCTATGAAAGCGGCCGGTTTCAGCGGCATCTCATCGGAGCAACTACTTGCTCTGCGCGTGCAAGGCATTACGCCGGAATACGCGCGCGGCATTGCTCAGCAGTTTCCAGGGGCCACTGCCGACGACCTGGTCAAGACGCGCATCTTCAATATCGACGCAGCTTTTATCGCACTGGCCAAGAAACACGGCTTCACCGATCTATCGCTCGACAAGCTGCTCAAGCTGCGCATCTCCGGCATCCTCGACGACAACGAAACTAAGTAGACCAAGAGAAGCTGCGCCTTGTTAAGGCCCGATGGGAGGAGAATTCGATCATGAAGCTTTTCAGACCGAGCCACGCAGTATTGCTGACCGCGATTGCCAGCCTATCCATCGCGCTTCACGCTGCAACCCTTGAACCAATCCGCGAGAATTGCACCATTAGCGCGGGAACGAAAGCTGGAACGCTGCGCCTGCATACCGACGACGGCGACTGCCCCGGCAACCATAATTGCGGGAGCAATATGAGCGACGTGTCCGCCTCCCGGTTTTCCGGCATCTCGCTCGCAGATCTTGCCAACCAG
>Ga0210388_10002295_pt1 | contig 14865 bp, 18 predicted proteins | sample IncBWC19OmetaG_FD_155485 | JGI IMG/M metagenome (GOLD analysis project Ga0210388, IMG submission 155485) | Forest soil microbial communities from Barre Woods Harvard Forest LTER site, Petersham, Massachusetts, United States - Inc-BW-C-19-O ...
TCCTCTGCAGCGTATAGAAACGCACGCTCTTCAGAAGAGTGCTTCGGAGCCTTCAGCCTGAATACCACTGTGTGGCGAATCATTGAGTTTCCTTTCTAAGCAGGCGATCGTGAAGTTGAAAACGAACGGTGGCCATCGCTAACGCCGCGTGCGAAGACCTGCGGCAATACCGAGATGCCATCTTCAGATTAGCTTAGCCACCGAGCGTCCGCTTCGAGCCGACGATTTTGGGGGCCTGACTGTCCACAATTGGCCGTGAAGCGACCGTCGCAGGATAAGCAAGCCCGCCAGGCACTCGACGATCTCAATAATCTGGTCATTGAACGCCACGAACACCAAACCTTGATGCACCGAATCTGGCAGCTGCGCGATTCCCTGACCGCTTATGACGGAGCGTACGTCGCGCTTGCCGAGGCCTTGAGCGCTCCCTTGCTCACTTGCGATGCCAAGCTCGCTGGCGCTCACGGCCACCGTGCGACGATCGAACTGGTCGCAAACTAACCATGTCCCGAGACGATTACCCCGCCGGCGGCGGCTGGCCGGCAATGTTCGGAAGCTTGGGATCAATGCATGCCCAAGTCGGCGCTTCAACGGTCCAAATGCTGGCACCGGGGCGCGCAACCTCCGGATCGTCCAACGTTCCGGCACGAACGAAAATCAAGTGAGGCCGGGCCTCTGCTTCGCTGAAGAGCGGCGTACCGCAAACGGGACAAAAACGCCGGTGCATCTTGTTGCCACTGTCGGCTACGCTTTCAAAATCGGCAAGTTTCCCTTCGATCGTCATCGCCGCAGTGGGGAAACACACGTTTACCGTTCCGCTGCCCGCGCCAACATACTGGCACAGCCGACACCAACACACCCGCGTCGCAATCGGTGCAGCCGTCACTGTGTAACGAACCGAACCACATAAGCATCCGCCCCTAATCACCACGAAAGTCTCTCCTTCCGGATTTCAGTACCAGCCCCATCCGCCACAGGATCAACTCCATCAGGAGAGAACCATATCATCGGTCGCATCAAACGGCGACCTGTGTTACATTTGTAGCCTCCGCAGTAGAGCAGAGATTTACTATGGCCGCCACAACGACGATCCGCCTTCCACCCAAACTACGCGCCCGTCTTGGTGCGTTGGCCAAGCAGACCGGACGTTCCGCCCATAGCTTGATTGTCGAGGCCGTCGAACGGCATGCCGCGTATGAGGAACAGATTCGCAGCCTCGTCAAAGAAGCGCTTGCGGCTGATGCTGAAATCGACGAGACCGGCGAGGTCTATCGCGCTGAGGATGTTCACGCCTGGATGCAACGGCTTAAGCTTGATGGACGCGCGCAACGGCCGAAGCCGTGGCAACGGTAGTCTATTCGAAGCGGGCCCTCGATCACATCGAACGCGCCTTCGAATTCTTGCGCGACAAGAACCCAGATGCCGCACAGGATGCAGTGACGGCGATCGAATCCGCGGTCGACAACCTCGCCGCGCATCCGCTCGTCGGGCGACGTCTAGAAGGCGAGTTACGCGAGCTCGTCATTTCCTATGGTCACTCCGGCTACGTCGCCCTTTACCGATTTGTGATCGCGCGCGACGAAGTCCGAATTTTGGCGATTAGACACCAACGGGAAGTGGGATTTGTACCTTAGCCTGTCGCAGCAGTGGACATCGCCACTCCATCTTTCTTGAAGACTTCTTATTTCTTGGCGCCAACGGCACCGACTAACGCGGACATCGGCCCGCGTTGAACGCCGGCGACTTGGTCGACGGCGGCCGATAGGCGAGGCCGAAGGCCGAGTAATACCGCGGAGCGCAATGGGCCAAAGGTCGAGTAACCGCTCTGCGGCATCCCTCTTTTTCTTTCTGTCTCGCTGCTACTTTGCTACCGCAATTCTTGCGTCAATGGTTTGGCAGCCCGTCGCGCCGAATCTCCCCTAGATGCGATTGCAAGAGCCCGAGTGCTTCTCGGCAACGACGCGGCTATCTCCGCGCCTACCCCGTTTCGCAGGCGCTCCTATTTGTTCGGCGGCTGCGCAACACCGCCAAGCTACCCATCAACAGCGTAAGAGCGCTCATTGTCGACGCTGGGTCGATTTCGGGTGCAGCAACGGTGGAAGAACTCACCGTAACGAAGCCCGTCTTTGTGAGGTCGCTGATGACATTAACGCTCGAATTCAGCAGAGTCTCGTTCTGAATTGCGAATGTGCTGGTTCCTGCTACGATCGCGTCAAACGTAAAGACTGCGAGTTCGCCCGAGCCGTTTACGCCTGCGATCGCGGTGAGCAGGGTATTGGCGGTCGCGAACACGGTACCGCCGAGGTTATCGTTGGTCCCGGGAATAAAAAACGTGCTTCCACCCGTCGCAAGGAACGGTCCCTCGGTGGAGGAGACGGCCTGCAGAACAGTGGGGTTAAATGCCAGATCGAATTGATAGCCGTACAAATCGCTCACATTCGATATAGCCACGTCTACGGTTACGACGCTCCCAGTTGAGATCGCTTGGGTAGTCGGATCGATGCTAATAACAGCTTGGGCATCCGCCAGTGAGCCGACTAAGGCGGACGCGGCGGCGCAAACCGCCAGTTGAAGAAGCTTTAACATGATTCTCTCCAAATCCTTACCAATATGTCGTGCAAGAAGACTAGTTGCATACGGTGCCCACCGGCATTAGCCGCGCTTCGGTACTGAGATCGATAATATTCACGACGCCATCGCCGTTCACGTCAGCGCGCGGATCGAAGCCCGCCTGCCCTACTTTCTTTCCGAACGACGCCTTGATAATCGCAAGGTCGGCGCAGTTGACGACGCCGTCTCCGTTGAGATCACCTTGCAATGCCCCGCTGCTGATCACAAGGTTGACGGCCGATCCAGCGGCAACACTCGTACCTGCCGCCGGGCTCTCGCTGATGACTGTGCCGATTGCGACCGAGCTACTCGACTGGTTCGTGACCGTCCCGAGCGCAAGTCCTGCCCCGGTGATTGCGCTGGTCGCTGCGGCCTGCAGCTTCCCGACGACATTCGGTACCGCCACCGGCGCGGGGCCGGAGGAGATGACAAGGCTCACTGCTGAACCATCCGCCACGCTGGCGCCGGCAGCGGGGCTTTGGCTGATGACATTTCCGGCTGGTACGGAACTGCTGGATTGCGAGGTGAGGGTGCCGACCGTCAGGCCGGTCGAAACAATTGCCGTCGTGGCGGCCAGTTGACTTAGTCTCACAAGGTTCGGCACTACCACCGTGCTCGGCGGTGTCAGATACGCATTGATGGCACCACTGCTGTCCCGATAACCAGCGCCCGGCGTGAGAGGGTCGATGTAGACGAGAAGTTTCGCGTTTACGCTCGAGTCGCCGTTCTGCACGAATACCGCGGAGGCACCATTGAGCACCAAATCGGGGTATCCGGCGAAGCCCAGGGCGATTGCACGGAGTTCTGTCCCGAGAGAAAAGCTCTGGCTCGCTAGAATCGTAACGACACCGGTCGTGGTGCTTTGGACTCCGGAACACGCACTGGAATACATGCCGAGCCCGGCGGCACCGGGCAAGTCTGGATCAAACGTGTTAATGGTCCCGGAACCAGAACCATTGTCGTCAAAGAAGACATCGGCCCGAATAACGGCATCATTCATACCGCTAACGCACTCGCTGGAAGTTGGCGTGCCGGTCACTACCATGGTCACTTGAAACTGCAACAGTCCGGTACCAAGGGCAACGAACTGATCGAACCAAGAACTGTCGCCCTCAGGGCTCGCCGCGGAAATCAATGGATTGTTGATTTGCGCGCCATTGCCACCGACGGAATACTCGTAAAACGCCGGGGAATTCGACACGGATGCCACAGCAGAGGCCTGCAGCACGAGCCCAGAACTGCTCGCCGTTGCACTATTGGAATAGCCGATAGTAAAGATCGCCGGAAACGAGCCACCGTCGTCCTCCACAATGATGGTCTTAGAGCTCGCAAACTGGCCGGAATCGCTGTTGCTGCATGGCACGGGACCGTTGGTCGTCGCATAAGCGCCATTGCTTGCCGACGACGTGCAGCCGTGATTTATTTGCGCAAAAGCCGTCGGCGCCCCCAAGACCCACACCGCAATCAAGATCGATCGGGATAGGAAGGACCAGCCGGCAAATCCAGCGCTCCGTGCGGCGACTCGGGCGAGCCACTCGTGTCGTTCAGCCGCATTCATACGACGTCACCCTCTTGTTAGTTATTCAACATGTGCAGAAATTTGTTGCGGTGCGTCTTTTCAACTAGTCCCCTTGGAGCAGGCTGTTCCCAGCTCATAAGGGGGTTGGCAGTCCGACGATCAGTTTGACTAAACGCATTCGCATACGGCTTCTGTAGCGATCCGTTTACCATGCAATGTGCGACGCGGGCCCTCCACCTTTTCTCACGAATTTCTCAAGGACTTCTTGACCAGCAAAGTCAATCACTTAAGCTCGAAGCCATGAACGACAATCTGCCGGCCGCTGACCCGGGACCAACCTCGATCGCTCCCGGCGGCGTGTTGGTGGTGCGCATCGGCGACTGGCGCGTGGATCCGGCGCTCGACGAAATCTCCTCGGGCGACAAAGTCGTCAAACTCGAGCCCCGCAACATGCGGCTGCTGCTCCACCTCGCAGCACGCGCAGGTCGCGTCGTGGGGCTGGATGAACTGCTGCGAGAGGTCTGGCCCAACCTTGTGGTCACGCCGCAGTCCGTCTACAACGCCGTCGCGCAGCTCCGCGTTTCACTTGGCGATAGAATCGATGTCCCAACCTACATCGCCACCGTCGCGCGCAAGGGCTATCGGCTGATTGCCGAGGTCAAGCCGTTGGAGCCAGGAGCGCCAACAACCGCCCCCAGCCTCACCACCAACGACAATCCGCCACGCTCTACCATCACGAGTCCGTCACCGGGATCCGCGCGCCGCCGCGGGTTGATCGCCGGCGGCGCGATCGTAATCGGTCTCACTCTCGCAGTCCTACTGTTGAACCGTGAAGGCATCTGGCCACGAGCCTCGCTGCCGCCAGCTTCTGCGCCGGTTGGGGTAATCGAACACTCGATTGCCGTGCTTCCGTTTCTCGATATGAGCGAGAACAAGGATCAGCAGTACTTCGCCGACGGCATGACCGAACAGCTCATTAATGAGCTCGCACAACTGTCGAGTTTGCGCGTGTCTGCCCGCACCTCCTCTTTCTACTTCAAAGACAAGCAGTCAACCGTCGCGGAGATTGCAAAGGCGCTGAATGTCGCGACGGTGGTGGAAGGCAGCGTGCGCCGCGTGGGTGATCAGGTGCGCATCACGGTGCAACTCATCGACGCAGGCAATGGCTTCCACCTGTGGTCGCAAGCTTACGACCGCGATTTCAAGGACATCCTTGAAGTCCAGTCGAGCGTGGCCGCTTCAATCGCGCAAGCACTGAACGTCACACTGACGCCCGAGACTTCCGCCAAGCTCGCTTTGGGAGGCACCCACAATGCCGCCGCCTACGATGCGTATCTGCGCGCGGAACAGCAACTCCTGACGGGTCACGATAGCGAAGCCAGCGCTCGCGCAGCGCTGGCACTATTCGACCAAGCCATCGCGCTTGATCCTAACTACGCCTACGCCTATACCGGCCGCGCACGCACCCTCGCTACGCTCGCTGTCTATCACGTTGATGCTGCAGCCCGCGACGATGTGCGCCGCCAGGCGCTTAGCGCCGCCGAACGTGCGGTTGCACTGGCGCCGCAACTCGGTGAAGCGTATGCGACGCTCGCCATCACCCGCGCATACGGACTACTCGACTTCGCGGGCGCAGCGCCCGATTTCAATCGCGCTTTGGCGCTATCCCCCGGAAATGCGCGCGTCCAGCGCCTGTATGCAGAATTCTCTTCTGCTCTTGGCCATCACCCGCAAGCCGTCGCAGCGGCTCGGCGCGCGCTCAGCCTCGACCCGCAAAATCTGTTATCCCACGTAGCACTCGGCCGAGCGCTCTTTAACTCCCGCGACTATCACGACGCGTTGCTGGCGTATCGCGATGCTGAAGCGCTCAAGTCCGACTCAAACTATCTCCAAGGCAACATCGTGGCCGCCTTGATTGCTTCCGGACAACCGGAACAGGCACGACAACGCTGCGAGTCGAAGTCGGTCACACTCACTGATGACAATCGGCACTGGTGCCTGGCTCTTGTCTATCATTTACTAGGGACTCAATCAAAGGCCGAGCTCGAATTGGCTCAGCTCAAGGCTCTTGCTGGAGACGAAGCGGCTTACGGTTACGCCGGAATCTACGCGCAATGGGGAGACGCCACTACCGCATTGGGGTGGCTCGCCAAGGCCGAACAGCGGCATGACCCGAGCCTCCAGAGCTTGCGAGTCGCCCCTCTACTCGACCCGTTGCGAAAATTCCCAGAGTTTCATGCGATCGAGGATCGACTTAAATTGCCGCCCTAAATCACGTCGATCGCTAACGGCGCCGACTCGCGTCGACGTCCGCCTCACTCCTTGCTTTAGCGCTTTATGTCCTTAGAGTTACTTCGCCGCCGCGAGCTCCGTCTCCACGCCCCCCACGGAACCATCACGATCCCGCCTGTCCCTTCGGAAGGGAGTGCTCCTTTCTTAAGAGATGTCGCATTGACGACCAACGACACGCGCGCATCCACTGTGTCTGGGTCATGCTGATGATTTTCTGCAAGATCGGCAAACCGGTCGCCGACGGCGGAATCTTCGATCATATGCGGGACGATGGAAGCTGACTGCCAGGTCATGTTCCGGATCGCCGTGAGCCCATTCCCTGGGGGCTGCGGGAAAAACTTTCTGCGCTTTTGCGATCGTGCATCGCGCAGAAAGCCGGTGGTTTGGCGTCCCTGCCAAACCCCGCTCGGCGGCATGCGCCTCGCCCGTGTTTTTCACGCTCCGTCGCATGACCTGGCAGTCGGCCTTCGCACCCGTACGGTGTCATGCTGCCTCCGAGCCGCGCCGGCCGCTAGATCATCGCGCGCTCCCGACTGCCGGTGTAGACCCTGAGCTGACTATTGTCACCGTCCGCTGTCGGGATGTTCGATGGAAGCCACACTCCTGCAGCCACTGGTGTGCGGTGGCACCGAGAGCCCCAGCGATACTTATGGCTTGGTGGCTGGTTTGTCCTGGCTGCCCGGGACTGCCGCTTCGGCCGCCTTGAAGCCACTTCGAGAGTGGGTCCCGTCGCAGAAAGGCTTCGTGGTGGAGCCGCCACAGCGGCACAGAGCAAACGGACGCTTTGGAATTGCATAGGTGGCGCCGTTCCAATCGACCGCCGTTACATCATCGCCTTGGACCAGATAGGGCCCGTTCTGCATCACTTTGATCGTTGCCATTTGGATGATCTCCTGCAGTGCCGGTGTCGCAGGAAGAACTTACCACACACCGTGTGTCTCTGATCGACCCTCTCCGGCCGGTGACCGGCGTCCGCAGTCGGGAAGTCCAAGAAGCGGACACCGTGGGCTCAAGGAAACCACATCAGATATTCACTCACTACTCGTATCGCAATGCTTCCGCAGGTTGAGTCTTTGCGGCTTGTAGAGCCGGATATACGGTTGCGACGACGGTCAGCAGCAAAGCGATCACGGTGATCAAAGCCACTTCGCCAGCATGAGTCTCGCTTGGGATTCCATTGAGGTAGAAAACGTCCGGATCAAAGATATGGTATCCGAGTGTCGATTCGAGAAAAGGCACGATGACATCCACATTGAGCGCCAGCGTCAGCCCGAGGCCTACGCCTAGGGCAGTACCGATCCAGCCGATAAGCACCCCTTGAGTCATGAACACCGCAAGCACGCCACCGGGACTCAATCCCAGCGTGCGCAGGATCGCTATATCCGTGCGTTTGTCATTTACCACCATGACCAGAGTCGCCACAATGTTGAATATCGCCACAGCGACGATCAGCATTAGGATCAGCCCCATCATGGTTTTCTCGATGCGGATCGCGCGAAAGTAGGCCTCGTTCTCCTGGGTCCAATCGCGCACCTGAAGAGGGGGCTTCAAGCGCTGCGCAGCGAGCCGCGCCAAACCGGGAGCCTTGAGCACGTCCTCGAACTTGAGTCTGATGCCGCTCGGCCTTGCATGCCGCGCAACGCCTCCGCGTCGCTCAGGTTGATCAACGCCAAAACGCTATCGCGCTCCTCCAGACCCACCTCGAATATGCCTACCACCTCAAATTGCTGCAGACGCGGTACGAAGCGGTCGCTGTCGGCAGCACCGCCGGAAGTCATCACGTCCACATTGTCGCCCACCCCCAACTGCAACTGATAGGCCAATATTCGTCCCAGGATGATGCGGTTCAATCCCGGCTTAAGATCCGACAGCTTGCCCTCGCGCATAGCATCGCCGATGGAGGAAACTTGCGGCTCGATCGCAGGGTCGATGCCGCGAACAATGGCCCCGCTCATCGAGCTTTCGCGCCTCATCATGGCGTCGGTGTCCAGGAAAGGGGCGGCGCCGGTGAGGCCCGTGGACCCCTGAAGCTCCTTGATCCGCTGTTGCCAGTCGGTAATCGCAGCGCCGCCCGCGCTCAATGTGGCATGGGCCGACAGACTCAAGAGCCTCCCCCTGAGCTCAGATTCGAAGCCGTTCATAACGGAGAGCACCGTAATGACCGCCGCGACCCCCACAGCAACACCCAGTAGCGAGACCCACGTGATGAAGGAAACGAAAAAACCATGACCGCGGGGTACCGAATATCGCAAACCCACGAATATTGGAACCGGCTGGAACACCCGCAACTCCCCGCTTGCGTGCAATAGACCAGTTGTCGCTCGGCTCGTCAAACATCATACGAATGACCGCAAACCGGAAGGCATTTTGGCACGGCGAACGCCAGGTATTGGCCCGCAAGTTGCCGGCCAAGCCCTCGTGTTCCAAGTGAGCTTGGAGCCATCCCGACGGTGGTCGCGAGTACGCTCGTGACCGGAATCGGAACCCCTTACAGAGAGTTGCCAAATAGAAACTGCCAGTCGGAGTCCGCGCGCTCCAGATCATTCGGCTGAACTAGGGGCCGAGACTCTTACAAGTAGAAGATGTGATTACCGATCGTCGCAATGGCTTTTCTGGTCCTCGACCATGCGGGGCGGACGCCGGTCGCGTGATAGAACAAGGCTCTCGGCACCAGCGGCTCGCGCAGGTCCTCGTACACCGCGCTCGCCACAGCCATCGCCTGTCTCCAGGCAGGTCCGTCCTCTGGGGACAATCCGCCTAGCTCCGTCCATGAGAAGTCGGCAACGAAACGTCCGCGGCTTGGATTCCACCGAGTCTCATGGACCACCCCGCAAACCGTGTGCGGAAAGTTAGCGGAGCGTGTTCGGTTCAAGGTGACTTCGGCAACTGCGTACTGCCCTTCTAGCGGTTCGCCGCGAGCTTCGAAATAGACGTTCTCGGCGAGGCATTCCAGATCATTCGCGCGCCGCTGCGCCAGTGCCGTTTCGCGCCGCACGGCCTGCATCCGGGCAGGCTCGATCCGCGTCCTGTCCACAAACGCAAAACAGGCGATGCCTATCACTCCAAGGACCAGCAGCCCGCACATCGAGAAGAACTTCAGATTGTCCGTATCGACGGCGAGCCAGTAGCAGGCGAGTCTGCGTCGCCAAATTGCCGGCCACAGACGCGCCTCGAAGAGCAGCGATGCGAACATCGTGGTTCAGCTGCGCCTGCAGCACGCCACCAACTACAAGAGTCCGTCCAGCCGATCGAGGTCGTTGATGACGCGCCAATGGCCACCGCTCTTCTCCACCCTCACCCGCCACTCCTCCAGCCGCGCGAGGTATTGGCGGGGATCGAAGTTGTCCGAGCGAAGCTTCGTCACGTTGAGCGCGACCACGTCGAATCCCTTGAAATCGAGTGGGATGTCGCGGACATAGCCTTTGGCGAGATCTTCCTTCATGTCGGAAAAGATGAGAATCTCTTTGCGTGCTGTCTGCTTCTCGTTTAGGAACTCGATTGCCTGCAGCAACCCACCAGTGATGTCGGTGTAGGGCGCCGGTGTCGCCTGGTCGACGAAGCTTTCCACGCGGCCTGCAAACGCACGTTTTTGCTGGTTCGCGGTGGTTGGACGATCGTCGAATGTTGCTTTGGCGATGATGTTTCTCTCCGTAAAGCTCGCCGTATCTATCCGCGCGACCGCAATCGAGTCCGACGACTGTAGCCGCGACAGTGCGAAGAGGATGATCTGTTCTGCCTTGCTCATCTGCCTGTTGTACGATCCAGACGTATCGACCAGCAGATAGACTCCGGTATTGTGAGCGCTGGGCGGCACGCAGGCGCCCGTTGCAAGAGTTAGCGTAAGCAGCAAGACTCGGTGCTTCATAATCGTGCCTCCTGCCAGGGCTCGACCTCCCTGGGGCCCGGAACATCCTTTACGAGTCGGGCTGCTGTCGCCATCCTGGCTTCGAGCCACAGCGGCATGAATAACGGCAGGTCGTAGATGCGTTGGGCAAGTACCCCAAGCTGGCGAACTGCGTTACCGAGCACCCGCAGGATCAACGCAAGCGCACGCAGAATCGCGATGCCTGTCAGGCCGACGACCGTTCGTAATGAGTGTACGAAGGTCTCGAGCGGAATCGCGACGAACACCAGCGCAAAAGGCAGCACGAACCCCATGCCCATTTGAGCCGCAGTCGTGATCCAGAGGTGTTGGTTCACAATGGATCCGGTGCTGTCGCTGCGCAGCAGTGCGTTGGTGGCCAGCTCATCCTGGAGCAATAGCTCACGCATGTAAGCGAGCCCCGCCTCGATACTCGCCATCATGAGCAGAATCGCGAACGTGATGACTATCATCCGTACGCGCATCTTGTCCGTCAGTGTGCCGATCACCGGAAACAGGCGGGTAATGCGCAGAGACTCCATGAGAAAGAGGCCCATGGAGATCTCGACCATGATGATTACGAGCGCCGCAATATCGGCCGTACGAAACGCGCCGATGAAGTTGGTTCCACCGACCATTTCTGCCATGGGTCGCGCAATCAGCGTAAAATTGATCGCCGCCCCGGCGGTCGCCACCGCCAGCACCAGAGCCGAGATGAAGAAGTACACGATGGACGAGGACGACAGTACCGCCACGGCATGATTCTCACCTCGCACGATCGTCTCGTAGTCCGCCATGTGACGGTCGATGGCCAGCGAACGTTCTATGACGCTCTCAACGCTCTTGTTCACACGCCCGAGCGTCTGCTGGATCAAGCGCCAGTCAGGCATCATTTGCCGCAGCAGCGCGTGTCGCTCGGCGCTCGCCTTTCGATAGTCACGCATCGCCTCGGAATGCGCCTTGACCATCGATTTGTGAATATCGGCCAGGATCTCGGCTCCCGCGTTGCGTGCATCGAGCTTGGCCACGACTCCGACCGCTTGCGCCCAGCCGGGTGCGTCGGGTGGGACCTCCACCGCCTTCTCCTGGTCCTCTTCTATCCGCAGGATCGCGCCGCTCAACCTTCGATGCATCTCTGGGTAACCCGCCAGGTCCTTGCGTACGGTGTCTCCCACCCGCGCGAACTCGCGCTCGACGACGCGCTCCTTGGCCTCACGACCCGCCGCGAGCAAAACCGCTCGATTTCGCGCCGCGAGATGCTGCTGTGCGTGGGTGACCGAGTGCGAAGCGAGCCGCAACCCTCGCGCCAAGGCTCCGCAAGCCGCATGGATGGCTTGGTGGGCGGTACTCCTCGCAAAGTACAGCGCAGCCACGAGGAGGACCAGCAGGATTACTGCTGATATCGCGGGCCAAGGCGTGATAGTCAACAGGCTTGTCATAGACATGTCGGTGCTCGCTTTGCGTATTGAGATTTCGGGGAAGACTATCCGCGAATTGCCCCGGCGCTCGACACTCTTCTGTCAGCGGTGTGGGGCTTCACGAGGCGATTGGAAGACCAGGGACTTCCGAGCAACGGACTCCGGTCCAAACTAAAACGGGATGCACGAGATAGATCTGCGCCTAAATCCGTCGGCGCTCGGTCTGTGGGCGGTTCGTGAAGCCGCACAATCGACGTGTGCTGTTCCATACTGGCAACCCCGCTGTCGTAGGAAAACCCCTTAGACCGGTGGCTTTGCGACCCCTTCTTTCGAAGGGTGTGCCTTTGCAGATGCGCGATCAGGGTAGGGTACGGGATTGCCCATGTCAACGCATCGCGGTGCAGCGATTTGAAGTCAACCTTATGTAATGATGCACAACAACCGAAAAGCAGAACTCCCGCAATTTCGATTCGGCGCGTATTTTGTTTTCATTCGATATTTTCTGAAATCTGGAAAGATTGCACTGTCAAATTGGATCCCTATGTAGTCAAGTGTAAATCGTCCGCTTGCAGGCGATCTCTCCAACGGCCAACTGACCGGAGTTGGGCTGGGAGTTGCCGGTCACGCCCTAGAATTCGAAGTCATGCTCGGGGACGTCGCGAAGAAATAACAATGTCCAATACCTGCAAGAAATTGTTTGATGCGCGGAAGCACTTCGGCTTGCTCTTCACTGGTCAATTCGTGGGGTTGTTGGGGCTGATCACGCCGACCAAATTGCCTTAAGCAAGGGAATACTGAAAAGAGCGAGAACGGCTATGTCCACTCCGACGTTGAACCAGACTCTAAAGTATATGGAGAAGGCGGCTTCGACGGCGAGCCACACAATCAGTCCGTAGATCAGCGCCTTCATCAACTCGGAATCATTGCGACGGAACGCTACACGCCCGACAAGTAGCAGAGTCGTGCCCCAGCCCATCATGATTGCGCCATAAATTGCGCTCTGCCAGGGCGTGAGAGTTTCTCGATCGACGGGCAATATCCCCAGGCCGAAAAAGGCGAACACAACCCCCACGATCACCAGAATCGCTGAGATGATGCTAAACCAGAGAAGCAGTTGCTTCGAGCTCATAACGCGGTTTTAAACATTACGGCCTAAGCAGTCTCAGTTTCTAATTGCTCAATGATCGGACAACTCGTCCCATGGGGTTGATCGCAGGCTGCCACCAACCCTCGCAACACGTCCCGCAATTTGCCTAAACGGCAGAGGCAGCAGACCGCGGCGCTGCTAGTACCGCACGGTCTCGAAATTTACGCCAACCGAGCGGGCAATGTGCCCAATTGTGAGCTTTGCCTCAGTCATACTTGATTCCGTACCTAAGTACACGGTGTAGGCTACACCCCTATGCAAACCGCAACCAAGCAATTATGGGCCGGCGCGTTGGCGGCGATTGTCGGCTCGCTTTGCTGCGTCGCGCCGTTGGTGCTCATAACCTTGGGTATCAGTGGCGCATGGATCAGCCAATTGACTGCGCTCGAACCCTATCGGCCGATGTTTATCGGCGTGATGGTAGTCTTTCTAGGGCTCGCATTTCGTCAGCTGTATATCGTTCCGGCGCGTTGTGCGCCGGGCGAGGTGTGTGCCAATCCACGCCTGCAGCGCAGACAGCGGCAAATCTTTTGGATTGTTGTCGTGGGACTCGCAGCGCTCATCACGTTCCCGTGGTACGCCCCGTTACTTTTGAGCTAAAAAGGAAATCACTATGCGTCGCATCAATTTCGTTTCTTCATCTCTGCTCGCCATGTTGGTTTGCGCCGGCGTCGCCTTTGCTGCTCCCCCTAAGACCGCCACCTTGGCGGTCGAGAATATGACCTGCGGTACTTGTCCCATCGTGGTCAAGAAAGCGCTTGAACGGGTTCCAGGGGTGAGTGCTACCGCGGTCGATTTTGATAAAAAAACCGCCACTGTGACGTTCGATCCGGACAAGGCAAGCACGGCGCAATTGACTCAGGCAACCACCGAGGCGGGATTCCCATCGAAGCTCATAGCGAAGCCGTGAGCACCGTGATTTTGGAGTCCGTGCTCACCTGCCCGAGCTGCGGACAGACGCGGCAAGAGATCATGCCGATGGACGCTTGCCAATATTTTTACGAGTGCATGAGCTGTAAAACGTTGCTTAAGCCAAAGGCCGGCGATTGCTGCGTTTTTTGCTCCTATGGCTCGGTGGCCTGTCCACCTATCCAAGAGCAGCGCGGCTGCTGTCATTAGTTGACGTATTTTCGCCAGATCATCTCTGGCACGAACGATAATAAGGCGGCGACGAGCGTAATTCCGACAATGTTGTTAAGGGATTGCTCACGCAACGGCGCGACCCCCACTGCGAACAACGCGAGCGCAACGGCACCAAGAAAAAATAGGGGTCCCGAGATATAGCAGTGCAGCCGGTGGCAGCGGAGCGCATTCAAAATGCAGCCCGTACCCATCCAGGCGAACATCACTACCCAAACAAAAGCGATGCTGCGCGCCGATGAAGCGAAGAAGTTCGCCGCGACGCCGACACCCAAGGGAAGACACCACCAAACAAACCCCATACCGGGCCGCCGCACCCAGTCGTTCCCGGTTTCATTCATTGGCGGCTCGCTCATAGGTCGTTCTCCTACGGCACAATCGCTTTCGCGCGCTTCAATTTCTCTGATCGCTAGCGGCTAGAATCTGACTTACTTTCGTGGCGAAGATCTTGCCGTCCCACGGTCGGCGGTGCCGATATTAGAGCCAAACTGTCCGATCCGATGGCGGCAGGTAGCCGTTCAGAAAATCATGGCGAAACTCACCGACCTCCGCTGCCGACGTGGGTACCACCACGCGAGCAGCGGCCGCGGAGCAGATAATTTGTTCATCGTATCTCCGCGCCGTCGAATGATGTCACTTCTTCAGCGTCAAGACCTTGAGTTCCTTTCGAGCGGTGCCAAATGCGCCCAATTGATAGACTGACGCTCCCACGGGCGAAAACGTGAACGCCGGGTACGATTTCGCAAGCATCTCCTTCAAATAGGTTTCGGTGCCAACGCCTATCGTGACGTGTGGATTAAATTTCTCGCCGGCTGCGATGGTCACAAAATTAGCTACGTAGTAGATCAAGGACGCCTGGATATCGCGGCCGCCCTCA
>Ga0210388_10002296_pt1 | contig 14864 bp, 9 predicted proteins | sample IncBWC19OmetaG_FD_155485 | JGI IMG/M metagenome (GOLD analysis project Ga0210388, IMG submission 155485) | Forest soil microbial communities from Barre Woods Harvard Forest LTER site, Petersham, Massachusetts, United States - Inc-BW-C-19-O ...
GCAGCGGCGAGTGGAAGGGACATACCGGCAAGAAGATCAAGAATGTGGTGAACATAGGCATCGGCGGCTCTGACCTTGGCCCGGTGATGGCCTATGAGGCGCTTCGGCATTACAGCAAGCGGGATATGACCTTCCGCTTTGTCTCGAATATCGACGGCACAGACTTTGCCGAGGCGACGCACGACCTCGACGCCGAGGAGACGCTGTTCATCATCTCGTCGAAGACTTTTACGACGCTGGAGACGATGACGAATGCGCACACGGCTCGCGAGTGGGCGCTGAAGAAGCTGGGCGATCAGAAGGCGGTGGCGAAGCATTTCGTTGCGGTTTCGACGAATGCGGAAGAGGTCACGAAGTTCGGCATCGACACGGCGAATATGTTCGGCTTCTGGGACTGGGTCGGCGGCCGCTACTCGATGGACTCGGCGATTGGGCTTTCGACGATGCTGGCCGTCGGTCCGGAGAACTTCCGCAAGCTGCTGGCGGGATTCCATGCGATGGATGAGCACTTCCGGACGACTCCGTTCGAGAAGAATCTGCCGGTCCTGATGGGGCTGCTTGCTGTCTGGTACAACGACTTCTTCGAGGCGCAAACGGTGGCGGTGCTGCCGTATGACCAGTATCTGAAGCGCTTCCCTGCTTATCTGCAGCAACTGACCATGGAAAGCAACGGCAAGCATGTCACGCTGTCGGGCGAGAAGGTGAGCTACGAGACCGGGCCGATCTTCTGGGGTGAGCCGGGCACGAACGGGCAGCACTCGTTCTACCAGCTGATCCACCAAGGGACGAAGCTGATTCCCTGCGACTTTATTGGCTTTTCGAAGACGCTGAATGCGCTGGGCAACCATCACGACCTGCTGATGGCGAATGTCTTTGCTCAGACCGAGGCTCTGGCTTTCGGCAAGACAGCGGAAGAGGTGAAGGCGGAGGGCACGCCGGACTGGCTGGTCCCGCATCGCGTCTTTGAAGGCAACCGGCCTTCGAATACGCTGCTGCTGGAGGAGTTGACTCCCGAGGCGTTGGGCAAGCTGGTAGCGCTTTACGAGCACAGCGTCTTTACGCAGGGCGCGATCTGGCAGATCGATTCGTTCGACCAGTGGGGCGTGGAGCTGGGCAAGGTGCTGGCAAAGCGGATCATCGGCGAGCTGGAAGGGCCGGCGGGCGGCAAGCATGACAGCTCGACCAACACGTTGATTGCACGGTACAAGAAGCAGCGCGGGTAGACGGCGACTGTGCAGGTTTCAGGGGATGGGCCTGAGGGCCCATCCCCAAAACTTTTTACGCCAGACGGTGTTTGAACTGGTAACGCTTTGGATAGAATCCGCGTCCATGAAATGCAGTGAGGATTGCAGGAGCGGCCGCGGAGGGATCATGAAGCGCAGAGGATTCAGCGACATGAGTACGAATCGCAGCAATATGTGGACAATTTACCGGGCGGGCTCGGTTGGCCTGCTCTCCGGTTGCCTCTGGTTTTCAGCCGCGCCGGCGACGTTCGCGCAGGATGCGGCAACGCCCCAGCAAGGAGCGCAACCGGGCGCAAACACGGATGCGGACATCCAGTCCAATGTGGCCTACGCGTTGACCCATGACAGCAGCCTGCAGGGGCAACAGATCGCTTCGACCACCGCGCAGGGACAGGTCACGCTCAGCGGCACGGTTCAGACCCATGCGCAGCGGCAGCAGGCGGAGACGCTGGCCGCAAATGTCTCGGGGGTGAGCGGCATTCTGAACAACATCGAAGTGACCGACGGCAATTCGCCGCTTCCGACGGCTGCTGCGGCCAGCGAGCAGCAGGATACGGCGCAGGCACAGGACCAGGTTCCTCCACCGCCCCCGGATCAGGCTCCGCCGGCGGGCAACCAGGGTTATTCCCAATCGGCTCCGCCTCCGCCTTCGAACGGCGCGCGTCCGCCATATCAGTATCAGCAGCAGGGCGGCTATCCGCCACCGCAGCAGGCCTACAATCCTCCACCTCCGAGCGGACCGGTTACGATTCCGTCGGGAACACTGGTACGGGTTCGGCTCAGCGAGCCTCTGGACACGGCGCACCTGGCCAATGGAGCCTTCTTTCAGGCGACCGCCGCGGCTGACGTCTATCAGGGCGGTGCGCTTGCCATCCCACGCGGAGCGGTGTTGACGGGACAGGTGGTCGAGGCGAAGAAGGGCGGCGAGCTGGGCGGGTCGGCGACGCTTCGCCTCCAACTTACGAATATCAACCTTGAGGGCCGGGTCTATCCCGTTGCGACCGATGTGTGGTCGAACAAGGGTCCGAACAAGGCCGGTTACACCGCTGGAAATACCATCGGCGGTGCGGCGCTTGGCGCGATCATCGGTGGCATTGTTGGACGTGGTGCCGGAGCAGCAATCGGCGCAGGCGTGGGCGGCGCTGCAGGTCTGGCGACTTCAGCCGCGACCAATGGACCGCGGCTGATTCTGCCGACCGAAGCTCAGGTCGACTTCCACCTTACCAACGCGGTTACGGTGCAGCCCGTGTCCTGGCAGGAGGCGCAGCGCCTGGCGACGGCCAGCACGCCGCAGCCGCCGAGACTGGCGCGGCGGCCGGTGGCGTATCCCTATCCTTACGGTTACCCTCCCCCGCCGCCGTACTACGGCTATCCCTACTAGCCTTTGAAGAGTTAGACAGAAGGGCTGGATGAGCATGCTCATCCAGCCCTTCTGTCTGCTCACAAATGGCAGTGCGTGAAAACTGTTCCTCAGGGGCTGAAGCCCCTTGCTATCGAGGGGTTCATGTACGGGCTGAAGCCCGTACCCTTCATTCCGTTGATCCGGGATTTTTGCGATGTGGTTTTTTTGACTTTCGGGGTCTCCAGCTAAAATTCAAGAATGGAGCTTTCTGCGCCGGAATCCGCAACTGAAACGAAGAGTGGGATCTCACGGCGGAGCTTTCTGGCGCTCTCGGGGGTTGCGGCTCTTGGGGTTCCGCTCTATGCGGCGGAGATCTCGCGGCACGAGATCAGCGTGGAGCAGGTCACGATCGCGATGCCACGTCTCCCGGACGTCTTCCGGGGATTGCGGATCGTTCAGATTTCCGACCTGCATTATGCCAATTTCACCGAGCCCTACTTCATCCGAAAGGTCGTCGAACAGGTCAACCGGCTAAACGCTGATGTGGTGGTGTTTACGGGCGACTTCATCACTTTTGGCCTGTGGCCGTATGAGGACATCGTCAATTTCGCCAACAGCTGCGCGGAAATTCTCAGCCAGGTGAAATGCCCGATCCGCTACGCTTCGTTGGGCAATCACGATTGGGCGGTCAATCACTGGATGGTCGAGGACGCCCTTAAGAATCACAACATTCCGGTCCTCGTCAACCGGTCGGAGCCGCTGGAGCGCGACGGCAAGAGGCTCTGGATTGCCGGAACCGGGGATGCCATCGCGAATGAGGTAAATCTCGACGCTGCAATTCCTGCCGCGTCACGCACCGGCAATGAACCCGTCATCCTGCTGGCGCATGAGCCGGATATTCTGAAGTATGTGGTTCCATTCGGGGTAGATCTGATGCTTTCCGGACACACGCATGGCGGCCAGATCCGGCTCCCCTTCCTGCCTCCGCTCTTTTTGCCCAAGATGGGCATCGAGTATGTCCACGGGCTTTTCCGCATGGGAAACACGCATCTTTACGTCAATCGCGGCATTGGGACGGTGAACCTGCCCTTCCGCTTCAACTGCCCGACGGAGATAACGGTGTTAACGCTGGCTTAATCCCGCCAGGAAGCCGGGCGGCGCGGGGTGAAGTCATTTATACTGAAGAGACTTCCTGTCGCAACCAGGAAAAATCTCCTCGCGCAGCCCAGCGCCGCGGGCCGGGTTCTGCTGCCGAGCGTTTGACAATAAAGGTCGTCACCCATCCATGATTCGTTTCCTTCAAAAAGACAGCCGCTTTGTGAAAGGCGTCTTCGTCGTCATTATTGCGGTGGCCTGCATCACCATGGTCGTCACCCTGGTGCCAGGCATCTTCCAGGACCAGGCAAGCTCGTCTGACACGTACGCGACCATCGGCCATGGCGGCATTCTGGGCCGCTTTCTGCCTGTCGACGATGAGATTGCGACCACCGATGTGCAGCAGCTGGCGGCGCGCATGCTCCAGCGGCAGCAGCTTCCCGAATTCGTATTGCCATTCATGATGCAGCGGGTGGGCCAGGGGCTGATCCAGCAGCACATCGAGCTGATGGAGGCGAAGCGTCTCGGCCTCAACGTCACCGACGAAGATGTGCGGCGCTTTCTGCATACGGGGATGTGGGGACAGGTGCTGTTCCCGGGCGGCAAGTATATCGGCGATGCGCAATACGCGCAGTTCGTCTCCGACCAGTTTGGCCTGAGCCGGGACAAGTTCGAGAACGAGATCAAGAAGGAGATCGAGGAGACGCGGCTGCGCGCGCTGATTACGGGCGGCGTGACCATCTCGGACTCCGATGTTCGCTCGAGCTACGTTCAGCAGGGCACGAAGATCAAGTTCGATTACGCGGTGCTGAGCTCGGACGACCTGCGCAAGACGATCAATCCGACGGACGCCGAGCTGCAGGCTTTCTTCAAGCAGAATGCGACGAAGTACGCCACTGCTATCCCCGAGGCGCGCAAGATTCAGTACATCGCCTTCACGGACAGCAACCTGCCGCAGGGCGCTCCGCAGGTGACAGACGCCGACATTCAGCAGTACTACACGGCGCACCAGAAGGACTACCAGATCGACGACCAGGTGAAGGTGCGGCACATCCTGATCAAGGTTGACGGCAGCGATCCCAAGGTGGATGCGGTGGCGAAGGCCAAGGCGCAGGGCATTCTGGACCAGCTTCACCACGGCGGCGACTTCGCCAAGCTGGCGAAGGAGAATTCGGACGATCCGGGCAGCAAGGAGCAGGGCGGCGAACTGGGCTGGATCAAGCATGGCGTGACCGTGCCGGAATTCGATCAGGCCGCTTTCGCGCTGCAGCCGGGCCAGACTTCCGGGCTGGTTCACTCGAAGTTCGGATATCACATCATCCAGACCGAGGAGAAACAGACGGCGCACACGCGTCCGCTGGACGAGGTGAAATCAACGATCCAGGCATTGATCACGCGGCAGAAGGAAGGCGAGCAGGAACAGGCCTTCGCGCAGCAGCTTGCGGCGGAAGCCCAAAAGAACGGACTGGCGGCGACGGCGGCGGCCCATCATCTGCAGGTTGTGACCACCGACTTCCTCTCGCAGTCTTCGATTCTGCCGGGAATGCCTGACGGCTCGAAGCTGCTGGCGGGTGCATTCAGCGCCAAGAAGGGCGCGGCTCCGCAAACAGCGACGACCGGCGAGGGCTACGCGGTGTACCAGGTGACGGATGTTCAGCCGGCGCATGCGCCTACCTTCGACGAATACAAATCGCATCTGCTGGAAGACTTTCGCGATCAGCAGCTGCCTCAGCTGCTGGCCAAGAAGACAGCCGAAATGGCGGATCGCGCCCATGCGGACAACGATCTTGCCAAGGCTGCAAGGGAAGCCGGCGCGACCATGAAGTCGAGCGATCTGGTGGGCCGCGATGCACAGGTTCCGGAGATCGGCGCGCTGGCGACAGCGGCTCCGCAGCTCTTCGACCTGAACAATGGGCAAATCAGCGCGGCGATCAACACTGGACACAGCGGTGTGGTGGCCAAGATTATCGACAAGCAGCAACCAACCGGCGACGAGATCACCAAGAACTTCGACGCGACGCGGGAGAGCCTGCTTGACCAGCGCCGCGAAGAGATGTTCTCGGTCTTCGTCACCAATCTGCAGCAGGCTTACCAGAAGCAGGGCCGTATCCGCATGAATCGCAAGGCGCAACAGGCGCCGGGCGGACCGGGACTGCCAGGCTAATCACGCATTCCGGCGGCGCCCGATGGGGAGGCCGCCGGAGTCAAGCAACTGCAAGCCAGCAACTGGAATCAAGCAAAATGGGGCCCGATGTTTTCGACACTTTCGAAACGCGGGCCTTTTCACTTCTGGAAATCTGCCTGGGAAGCACTTTATGCCTTTCGACCGCTCGTCCGGACTTCTGCTCCACATCACTTCCCTTCCCTCCTACGGCGGCATTGGCGATATGGGGCCGGCTGCGTATGCCTTCGCCGACTTTCTGGCCGCCGCTAAGCAGCGACACTGGCAGGTGCTGCCGCTGAGCCCTACGGGGTATGGCAACTCTCCTTACGCGGCGCTTTCGGCATTCGCGGGCAATCCCTGGCTGATCTCGCTGGAACTGCTGGCGCAGAGAGGGTGGATCGATGTCGAGCGCCTGAAGCATCTTCCGGGACGCAGCGGGAACGTCGACTTTGATGAAGTGGCGAAGGTCAAGATGCCGCTGATCGAAGAGGCGGCGCGGAATTTTCTCCACCAGCACAACGACACGGAGTGGAGCCGGTTTGAGGCTTATCGGGCTGCCAATGGGACCTGGCTGGATGCCTTCGCGCTGTACAGCGTGCTGCGCCGCACATTCAACCACGCATCGTGGAACGAATGGCCCGCGGAGCTGGCGCATCGCGAACCGGAAGCCATTGAGAGGCTGTGGAGAGAGCACTTCGACGAGATTCAGATTCAGCAGATCATCCAGTTTGCTTTCGACGAACAGTGGAGCGCTCTACGCTCCTACTGCCATGATCGCCATGTGAGCCTGATTGGCGATGTCGCCATCTTCGTCAATTACGACAGCGCCGATGTCTGGCACAATCCGGGGATTTTCGACCTGCACGAAGATCTTTCGCCGGTGCGGGTATCAGGCGTGCCTCCGGATTATTTTTCGGCGACGGGACAGCGCTGGGGAAATCCGCTGTATCGCTGGGATGTTTTGCGGGAGCAGGGCTTTGGGTGGTGGATCGAGCGCATTCGCCGGGCGCGCTCGCTGTACGACATCATCCGACTCGACCACTTCCGCGGATTCGATGCGTACTGGTCGATCCCGGCAGAGAATGAGACGGCGGTTGCGGGTGAATGGGTCAAGGCTCCGGGCGAGGAGCTGTTTCAGAAACTGCGCGACGAGCTGGGCGAGCTGCCCTTCATTGCGGAGGACCTTGGCATCATTACTCCGGAGGTGGATGCGCTGCGCGAACGCTTCGACTTCCCCGGCATGCGCATTCTCGTGTTTGGATTCGGCAATCGCGGGGCGCACAACTATCTTCCTCATCGCTACGTGCACAACACGGTCGTTTACACCGGCACCCACGACAACAACACCACGCGCGGCTGGTGGGAAGATGAGGCGACAGCAGCGGAGAAAGCGGCGATCAAGGCGTACTTGGGCACGACCGGGAAAAACTTTGTGTGGGATTTGATCCGGTGCGCCGAGACGTCTGTCGCTGACCTGTGTCTGTTGCCGGTGCAGGACATTCTCGACCTGAACACTGAAGCGAGGATGAATATGCCCTCGCGCTCGACAGGCAACTGGAGCTGGCGCTGTCCGGAGGGCGCTTTGACTGATGAGCTGGCGGCCAGACTGGCAGCGATTGTCGAGGTCACGGACCGGGACCTGCTGCCGGATGAAGCCGGAGCCGGTCTGGCCTGACCTCAAAGACCCGTCTTCCTGTTCTGTTTAGCCTTCGCTTCTCAGAATTGCGACCGGAAACTTTTCAAAGACTTCGCTCAGACGCAGGCGTCCATCGTTCGGTATGGTGCGCTGTGCGCCTGTAAATGCGTCTACAAACGTCTGGCCGGCATGATCGGTGACTGTCAGGGCGACCTTTCCCCAGGCCTCACAAAGTGGCAGATTCGGCTTGCCGTGCATGAGGGTACAGGCGAGTCGAGGGACTACGACGATCACCGACTGGCCGTTGTGGCGGCGGCGGAATGCGATGACATGCTGCGGGAGATCTCCTTCGACAGTGAGCGGGTAATAATCTCCACGCTGGAAGAGCTCGGGGAGGTCGCGGCGTGTTACGAGCGCACGATGCGCGGTCCAGAGCTTGGCGCGGCCATCGCCCAGGTTGCCGAGTAATTCCTTGCACAGCGCAGCCTGTCCCTGGCTGGCGGCGGTGGCCTGTATCTGATTCAGAGCATCGATGCGAACTTTGTAGTCCACGGGACGGCGGTTGTCCGGATCGACGAGGCTGAGGTCCCACATCTCCGATCCCTGATAGAAATCAGGCACGCCGGGCGAGGTCACTTTGAGGACTACCTGAGCGAGGGAGTTGATTGCTCCGAAGAGCATCGCCAAGGGCAGGAGCTCGTTCAACGACTCGACGAACTTCGTCTCCTTCTCACCGGTCCTGGGGATAAGGATTGCTTCGAGGAAACCGTGGACGGCAGAGACATATTTTTCGTTCGGGCTGACCCAGCTGAGGTTGATCTTGGCCTCGCTGAGAGCCTTGGCCATGTACTCCTTCAAGCGGCCGAGGAAGTGCTTGCGATTTTCGAGCGACTGCGTTGACGGAGGCCAGGCGTTCCAGGGCCACGCGCCGACGATGGTCTGGTAGATGAGGTATTCCTCGTTGGCATCGGGAGCTATGCGGCCATCTTCCAGCGTCTGCCGATGACGGGTGTTCATGCGATACCAGCGCCGGATGAGCGCAGGCCAGCGGGCTTCCAGCTCGGAGATCACGTTGAGGCGGTTGCGTACGTCCTCGCTGCGCTTGGTGTCATGCGTGGAGGTGGCGAGCATGGCGTCCGGCGAATTGAGCAGCCGCTCTTCGTTGCTGGAGTGGAAGGTTTCAACCGACATGCCGAAGGACTTCATCGAGCTTCCGACTTCGTTGGACGAAATAAAGCGGTTGTAGATGTAGAAGGCCGTGTCTTCGACACCCTTGGCCATGACGGGGCCGGTGAGCTGCTGGAATTTGAGGGCGAAATAGAGTTCGCGGGGATCGATGTCTGCGCCTTCGCGGTCCTGAAAGAGCAGAACATTTTCGAGGAAGTCGAAGGCCGAGTCGTCGATGTCCGGGCTGCGGTATTTGGCGCGAGATATGGCGTGATGGATGAAAGCGCGGTCGCGCTGCGTGTACTGGCCGCGATCGTCGATGTAAGTACGGTAGACGGGAAAGCAAGCGATGGTCTCGCGAATGGCTAATTCGAGGACATTGTCTGTGAAGTCGCGTGCCCTGCGGTCGGAGGCGGCAAGGTGGCTGAGAAGGTTGGTGAGCACGTAGATCTCGCTCGCGAGGGCGTTCTGCATGATCAGCAATTTGGAGCGATAGATGATCTCGTCAGGATCGGAGGTGCGGTGAAGGAGCGACGAATAGAGATTGTCAAAGCGCTTGAGATTTTTCTGCTGGATGAAGACCTGGTTGGCGAAGTGGACGAAGTCGTATCCCGAGGTTCCGCGCACCGGCCATTCGCGCGGCAGGGCTTCGCGCGGCTCGAGAATCTTCTCGACTACGACGTAGAGCGGGCCCTGGATGCTGCTCCAGTCATAGCCGCGGACGGTCTCGCGGATTTCCAACTCCACTCCGTTGGGCGCTAGCGGCCCCTTAGCAACCGGCCCGGCGCATTGGCTGGCGACGTAGAGCAACTGCAGGCGGATGAGGTATTGACGCGGGTTGAACATGCCGTCGGAGTGGTCGATGCGCAGGCCGGTCACCTGCTTCTCCGCGAGGGTTTTGCGGATGAGGCAATGGGTGGCGGCGAAGACCTCAGGATTCTCCATGCGGAGGCCGACAAGATCGTTGATGTCGAAAAAGCGGCGGTAGTTGATCTCTTCGGAAGAGACGCGCCACAACGCGAGGCGGTAGGGCTGCGCCTCGAGGACTTCATGCAGGCGATCGAAGCTGCGCGGATCGCCCTCTACTCCATTCACTTCCCGGACTGCTTTATCGAGGAAGGGCCGGAGCGCTGGATCCTGGAGCTCGGCCCGCAGACGCGGCTTCAGGTCTTTGAGCTGCTCACGCCGCTGGGAGGCGAGATTGGCATCCGCGGTGTCGTGCGGGGGAATGTGCGAGAGCTCGCGGAGCAGCCTGCGGAAGGACGCCGGCAGATCCTGCGCGTCCGGCGCGGACTCGGGAAAAAGCAGCGGCAGCGAGCGCGGCGCCAGGGGCATGAGGTGATCGTAGTAATGGACGTGGGGCGTGCCGTTGTCGATGTCGATCTGAATCTTTTTCGCTTCGAGATCTTCTCCGTACTGCCGGCCGAGGATGGGAAGAAGAAGCTTGCCCTGCATATCCGGCTTCAGCGGCGTCCAGTCGATGTCGAAGTATTCGGCATAGGCAGAGGCGCGGCCATTTTCGAGAACGTCCTGCCACCAGAGCGAGTCGTTGCCGACGCCCATGTGGTTGGGAACGATATCCATCAGGTAGCCCATGCCGAGATCCGTGAGCTTCTGCGTAAGGCGGGCGAATCCCTCGTCGCCTCCAAGCTCGGGATTGAAGCGGTCGTGGCGCGCGACGTCGTAGCCGTGCATGCTTCCGGGCCGGGCTTCGAAGACCGGCGAGGTGTAGAGGTCGCCGATGCCAAGTTGTTTCAGATACGGAAGAATCGCCTCCGCGTCAGCGAAGTTGAAGCCGGCGTGCATCTGCAGCCGGTAGGTCGACAAAGGCGCGCGGGCATCGGAATGGAGCATGCGGTCGACGCATTCTTTGATCGTCTCGTTCATAGGCCTGCCTATCAGTTGGGTTTGGGACTGGGAAGGGGATTTGCGAGTGGTGTCTCCGTTCTTGGATGCGTAAATCGTTCAATTCGTTTAGGGCCCCGGGCTTTACTTGTGGGCCGCCGGTCGATGAAAATAGAGCCAGATACCTGAGAAGAAAGATTGAGGAGTTGCCATGCCACTTTCCGGCGAAGCCATTCGGATGATGAACTACGTTGACGATGTTTCAACCACGCTGCGCCGCATTCTCGCCCTGGTGCCGACGCTCACGACCGAAGAGCGGCTGCGCGTCAGCGATTATATGGGCAAGGCAACGCCCAACGTGCAGACGGTAGTCGCAGCACTCGAGAAGAAGTAGCCCGGCAGCTCACTGCATTTATCCCAGATTCAACGCCATTCATCCCAAAATTCAACGGCGGTGGCCGGATATCTTCGGATGTCCGGCCATTCTACCGTGATGGCCCGGATTCCGGTCCGGGTTGCGGCTTACCTTCGAGCTTTCGGGTCGTCCTACTGCTGGCCGGGCCCGGTTGAACGCCGAAACGGTTTCTTCCCATTCCTTGAGTTAAATTCGGCTCGAAACCGGAACTCTTTCCCTGCCACCGTCGTACTCCTACTTGTCCCATGCAGAGCCTCGGCGATACCTTCGGGCAAGTCTTCCGCGCCATCTGGGCGAACAAGCTGCGCTCGTTTCTCACCATGTTCGGAATCGCGTGGGGCGTGGGCTCGATGCTGCTGCTGGTTTCGGTAGGAGAGGGTTTCCGCTCCGGCAATCGCCGCGAACTGGCTACGTTCGGCAATGACCTGATCATGATGTGGGGTGGAACCATTCCTGCGGTTCCGAATCAGCATACGGGCATGCGACCCTACAACCTTACGCTCTCCGACGCCGACGCGATTCGGGCGCAGGCTCCCGATGTGCGCGCCGCGGTTGGCTATCTTGACCGCGACGATATCAAGCAGCAGAGCGTTTACCAGACGGCGGGCGGCGATGTGGTTGGAACAGAGCCGAATTATCTGGGCGTCCGCTTTCTTCCCATGGCGGAGGGGCGGTTTCTGAGAGCGGATGATCTGAAGAACCGGAATCACGTTGCCATTCTCGGGGACAAGAGTGCGAAGCTGCTTTTTCCCGGGCGGCCCTCATTGGGCGAGTACATCACGCTCAATGGAACACGCTTCCAGGTTGTAGGGATTTCTGCGAAGAACGGCCACGGCAACAACGACCGGGAGAACCAGAAGGTATACATCCCTCTGACTGTGATGATGGAGATGTTTCCTCTGAAGGGAGAAAATATCCCGGCGGATTCGCTGACTTCGATCCAGTATCAGCCGAGCATCCGCGGCGATAACGTCATCGCCAAACAAGAAGTGCATGAGATTGTCGCGCGACGGCATGGCTTCGATCCCAATGCTCCCGAGGCCTTCAACGAATGGGACACCATCAATAGCGAGCAGATGGTGGGCAAGATTTTTACCGCGATGGATGTGTTTCTGGGCAGCGTGGGCATCGTCACGCTGGCGCTGGGGGCGGTGGGGATCATTAACATCATGCTGGTTTCGGTTTCGGAGCGGACGCGTGAAATCGGGCTGCGCAAGGCAATCGGCGCGACCAGCAAGAGCATCCTCTTTCAATTCTTTCTTGAGGGTTTGATCCTGACTGGCTTCAGCGGTTTGCTTGGGATCGGTGGATCGGCTCTGTTCATGTACCTGTTGAATGCGGCGATTGGCGGCGATGGCGTGCAGGGCTTCGATCCGCCGCGCCTGGTCCCGTGGTCGGCGGCTCTGGCGCTTGTTTCGCTCAGTCTCAGCGGCATCGTCGCGGGATTGTATCCGGCGGCAAAAGCGGCCGCGCTTGAGCCGGTGGAAGCATTGCGACGGGAATAGGAGTCAGACCATGTTTCTCGATCTGTGGCGGCAAGCTTACGAGGCGATGATCTACAACCGGCGACGCACGACCATCACCATGGTGGGCATGGCGTGGGGCATCGCCACGGTTGTGCTGCTGCTGGCGTACGGATCGGGCTTCGGCCGCGCCGTGGAGACCATCTTTGCGCAGTGGGGCACGCACCTGATCGGCGTCTTTCCCGGACGCACTTCGGAACAGGTGGGCGGCGCGAAGGCCGGAGTGCAGGTGCGGTTCACGATGGATGATGTGGAGCGCCTGAAGCAGACAGCACCTGGAGTCATTCACATCACTCCGATGCTGAGCAAGGATATTACGGTTTCAAACGAACTGCATTCCTATACGTGGTCGGTGAACGGCTACCGTCCGGATGTCCAGAACATTCTGGTTCTGGATACCGACTACGGACGTTTCTTTTCCGACGACGACGACGCGGATCGCGCGCACGTTGCGGTGATTGGCTCGGAGGCCAAGAGCAAGCTTTTCGGCGGCCTGTATCCGATTGGCCAGCACATACGGCTGAACGGGATCAGCTTCGAGGTGATCGGCGTGCTGCAGCCGAAGATGCAGGAGAGCGACGACAACATCAATCGCCAGGTCTATATCCCTTTGAGCGCGATGGGAGACATCAAGGACCCGAAGTATCTGGACGGCATCTGGCTGAACTATAACGGAGACCATGCCGCGGTGCAGCAGGCTGTAAGGAATACGCTGGCGGCAATCCATAACTTTCGGCCGTCAGACCATCAGGCCATTTTCGTCGCCGACCTTGAACAGCAGCTTTCCCAGTTCAAAATTGTGACGATTGCGCTGGAGATATTGCTGCTCTTTATCGGCGCGCTGACCCTGGGCATTGCCGGGATCGGCCTGATGAACATCATGCTGGTCGCGGTGCAGCAGCGGACCAAGGAGATCGGCATCGAAAAGGCTCTGGGGGCGCGCAAGCGGCACATCCTGATCCAGTTCATGGCGGAATCGCTGGTGATCACGGGTGTGGGCGGGCTTGTCGGAATTGCGCTGGCCTATGGCGTGTCTTTCGGCGTGGGAAGCATCACTTTTTACAGCGCGCTCGCTTCGCATGCTGACAAGGCCGATATCAAGCTGCTGATTTCGCCTTATATTGTGGCGCTGGCTACCGGCATCCTGGTGATTGTGGGACTGGTGAGCGGCATCATTCCGGCGCTCAAGGCGGCGAATCTCAATCCCATCGAAGCTCTTCGCTACGAATAACTTCCCTCACTGATCCTGCCTGACCGGACATGCCGTGGAATCGCCGTATGAATCTTTTCTTGACATCAAGCATCTTGATATCAAGGTAATTATGGCCGGCCGACTCAAAGACATTCCATCTTCTCCGACGGACACCAACGGAGTTCACCTATGGCTGGTGCTCTCGAAGGCATCGCGAGCGCTTTACGCGCATGCGGACCAGAGCATCGCGTCCCTCGAAATGTGCCAGAGCGACTTTGGCGTGCTGGAGGCGCTGCTGCACAAGGGTCCTTTGCCCATCAAGACGCTCGGGCAAAAGGTGCTGCTGACGAGCGGATCGATCACCAGCGCCATCGACCGCCTGGAGCAGCGCGGGTGGGTGGAGCGCAGCATGGACGGCAACGACCGGCGCAGCCGGATCGTGCGCCTGACAGATGCGGGGAGGAGGACGATCCGCGAGGCGTTTGCCGGCCATAAGAAGCACATGGAAGCGGTGGTGAGCAGCCTGAACGAACGGGAGAGGCTGGTGTTGATCGATCTTCTGCGGCGGCTGGGACAGGATGCCGAGTCTCGTCTGCAAGCTGAGAAGAGTGCGCAGGGAATTTCCAAGGAGAGGAAGTAAGAACATGCAGAAGAAAGTAATCAAGGTGCAGGGCCCCGGTTCGAGCCATTGGGTAGGAGACGGTTTTCCGGTTCGCAATCTCTTTCCATCGAACGGGATTGATGAGCAGGTGAATCCTTTTCTGATGCTGGACTATGCGGGACCGAATCATTTCGAGCCCACCAAGGCATCGCAGGGAGTGGGCGAGCATCCGCATCGTGGATTTGAAACCGTGACGATTGCGTATCAGGGAGCGGTGTCGCATCGCGACTCGGCGGGGAATGCGGGCACCATCTTTCCCGGCGACGTGCAGTGGATGTCGGCCGCGTCGGGTGTGGTGCACGAGGAGAAGCACGAGCGGCAGTTCGCGGAGAAGGGCGGCACCTTCGAGATGGTGCAGCTCTGGGTGAATCTGCCGAAGTTGGTCAAGATGTCGGCACCGCGCTACCAGGGGATCACGAAGGAAGAGATCGCATCAGTGAAGCTGGGCGGCGAGAGCTATGCGCGCATCATCGCGGGCGAGCTGAACGGAGTGAAGGGTGCAGCGAAGACCTACACGCCGGTGACGCTCTTCGACTTGCGGCTGCAGGCTGGAGACCGTGTGGAGATTCCCATCTCGGAC
>Ga0210388_10002297_pt1 | contig 14856 bp, 16 predicted proteins | sample IncBWC19OmetaG_FD_155485 | JGI IMG/M metagenome (GOLD analysis project Ga0210388, IMG submission 155485) | Forest soil microbial communities from Barre Woods Harvard Forest LTER site, Petersham, Massachusetts, United States - Inc-BW-C-19-O ...
CAACGAGATCAGGGAAAATGATGAGGTCGGGTACATGGAAAACCAATTGGCCAGTTCCGTCACCGGTCTCAGCCCCGACCGAATCAAGACCTACTACGAGAAGAACAAGGAGAAGTTCCGCGTGCCGGATTCCGTCGCGGTGCGGCAGATTGCGCTGGTGCCGGTGGCCGACTCGCCCGTGGCGGATTTGGCGGCAACCATTGTTGGTCTAGCGCGCCAGAAGGATGCGGATTTCACCGCTTTGGCTAAAAAATACAGTTCCGACCCGTCGGCCCGTGACGGCAACGTCCCGGTGCTGACGATTGCCCGCGACGACAAAATTCCGCCCGAAATCCAAAAAGCGATATTCTCGCTCGAACCCGGCCAAATCAGCGACCCGGTGACGAACCACAACGCGACCACCAACGAGACCGTGATTTTTATTTTCAAATGCGAGGCCAAAACGGACGCGGGAATTTTACCGCTAGACAAAGTCCAAACCCGGATTGAAAACGAACTGTCGCAGGAGGACTTGGCGCAAGCGAAGGAAAAGTGGCTGCAGCGTCTGCGCGAAAAGGCTTATATTTATCCCCCCAAACTGTTTTCGCCAAATCCCTAAGAGTATGCACCCGCACCTGCCTGACATTCAATTTTGTCTTAAGGGGTCGGCAATGGAGGCTGGGTTAGCGGCAATTCATTTAACGCAGTGCGAGCCTCCACGTAATCCGGCTTGAGTGCCAGCGCGGTTTGCAATTCCTTGGCTGCTTCCGCGGGGTGGCCGAGTTTGGCCAAAGTCAGGCCGTAATAATAATGGGCATCAGACGCGGTGGGCGCCAATTGCGCGGCGCGGGCAAAATGGTCGAGTGCGTCGTCAAATTTGCCCATATCGTAGAGCGTGGTGCCATAGCGGTAATGCGCGATAGGATTATTGGGGTACTCCTGCAGGGCGCGTTGGTAATGCGGTAGAGCATCTTCGGGATGTCCGTCCAGCACATAGGTATTGGCGACATTGACTTCCGCTTGCAGGAAGTTGGGCTGGCGTTGGATGGCCTGCAAATAATAGTTGATGGCGGCGTCGTAGAGTTTGGCCTCGGAAAGAATCGACGCCAGGTTGTGATACGCGCTGGCGTAGTCCGGCCGCAATTTGATGGCGGCGTTATAGTCGTTGAGCGCCTCTTGCATGTGCGGGTCGTGGATGGGGTCGGCGGATGCTTGGGCAATTTCGTGCTCGGAGTTGCCAAGGTTGTAATACGCCACGGCGCGGTCGCTATCGCGCAATAGGCCTTGAATGGCGAGGGTGTAATGTTTGGCGGCATCCACATGTTCTCCAAGCAGGCCGAGGGCGTTGCCGAGATTATTCTCACAGTCCGGATAAAAAGGCCGCAGGCGCAGCGCTGTTTCGAACTCTTGGACACTTTCGCGCAGGCGCCCGACGTTGGAGAGCATAATCCCGTAATTTTCGTGCGCGCGGGCAATGTCGGGGTGCTTGGCGGTAGCGTCGCGCCAGAGGTTGAGGGCGCTGCGGTAGTCGAGGTTGCGCCCGTGGGTGATGATGCCGAGCATCGCGGCTAGTGGCAGTGCGGCCCACAATGCCGAGCGCCCCAGCCACGCCCGCAGGCCTAGCACGGCCAGCACGGCCAGCGCCGCGAGTGGCAGATACATCCGGTGCTCGGCGGCAATTTCCGTACTGATGGGGATGACACTGGAACTGGGCGCGAGAATCACAAAAAAGCAAACCCCCACAAAGCCCAGCATGGGCCGTTTCCACAGCAGCCAGCCAGTGATCGCCAGCAGTGCGAGGATGAGTGCTGCCGTGGGGAGAATGATTGCCAACGAGTGCTCGGGCTCGCCACCGTAATCCAAGACCAGAGGATGCGGCCATACGGTGAGCAACAAATAATGAGTGATGGCGGGAAATTGCGACTGCACATAGTCCCCCCAACCGATTCCGGCGCCGAACCCCGCAGACAGCCCGCGGTTGCCAGTGAGAAGGGCTTGCCACACTTGCGCGCCCATGGCGACGAGGAAGCCAGCGTAAATCGGCCAGCGGCGCAAAATTGTGGTTATCGCCGCCGGTTTTTCCACCACGAAGATGTAATCAAACAGCAGAATCAGCACCGGCGCGGTGATGGTGACTTCCTTGCTAAACACACCCAATAAGTCGGACAGCACCGCTAATGTGAACCAAAGCCACGGCCACCGTTCCGTGCCGCGCACGAAACAATAAAAGGTAATCAGGAAGAACATCCCCATCATCGATTCCGCGCGTTGGGAAACGTAAGTGACGGATTCAGTTTGCAACGGGTGCAGCAACCACAGCAACGCCGCCGCCAGCGCCAAGGGGACGGACTCGCCCGCGAAACGTTTCCGTAGCTTGGGTAATTCCAGCGTGCGCCGCACCAATCCAAACAATGCCAGACCTGCGAGAATATGAATCGTGAGATTTACACAATGGTAGCCCCAAACACCGAATCCATCACCATGGTGACTGGTGTCCCACTTGAAATTGGCGGCGAAGGACAAATTGACCAGAGGGCGACCGGTGACGGTCTGCCCCTGATTGGGCGGGTGCAGGGCGTCTGCCCAAGTGCCTTGAACGGTTCGGTTTTCTGTTATGGCTGGCAGGTCGTCGAGGGCGAACTCACCGGCAAAACTATTAAAGTAGGTTGCGATCCCCGCCGCAATGATGACGATAATCGCTATCAAACTCCACCAGTTAAAGCTTTGGGCCGGAGCAATTTGAGAAGGCTTGGGCGGCGGGGCAGCTTTGCTCCGCTCAGAAATGGGGGGCGATTGCGGAGCAACGGCAACCGTAGTCTTCGCCGCTGCAGGCGCAGACTTCGTATTTTTAGTGGACGTCGGGCGCTGGTTCTTGGCAGCCGGCATGGGGCAATCCGACAAGCTAATGAGAAACCCTGAAAATCGCAATTATTTTCAAACGGTCGTTCAATGATTCTCTATTAAAGGATGCTTCCTTGGCGATTAGGGGGTCTAATTCAAGTCCATGGCTCATGGTGAAGTGGGCGAATGTTGTTTGGCATCGGCTAGCGCCGTTTGCGCGGGGACAAAGCCGGGTTCCAATGCCAGGCACTGGGTGTCCGCTGCCACAGCTTCTTGATATCGGCCCAATTGGCCCAGTGCGTAGCCAAGGTTGAAATACGCCATGGCTTTTTCATGCGGCAGGCGTAATCCCGCGGCAGCCTGGGCAAAGTGCGGCACGGCCTTAGCGACTTGGCCCTGTTGAGCCAGCGCACTGCCGAGGTTGTTTTCCGCTTCCGGGTAGGTGGATTGCAACGCGATGGCTTGTTGAAATTCGACGATACTGTCACCTAGTTCACGCGCGCCGAGCTGCACCTCCCCGGCTTGGGCATCCACTTGATGTGCTTGGAGCAGTTCCGCCCCGAAATTTTCATGGGCACGGGCGACGTCCGGCCGCTTCACCACGGTATCGCGCCAAAGGGTGAAGGCGGATTTGTAATCATCATTGCGTGCAAAGGTCTGCCCGGCCAGCACGGCAGCGAGTGCCGCACCGGCGAAGAGGAACATCCGCCGCTCCGGGAGCAGGCTCAATCCCAGGGTTACGAACACCATCACCGCCGCCAGCGGAAGGTACATCCGATGCTCGGCCATCGTATCCGTCATGATTGGCACAAAGCTCGAACTCGGCGCGAGCACAAGAAAAAACCCTGCCGCCAAAAAGCCGAGCTTGGGTCGGTGTTTAAGTAAATGGATTGTGCCCGCGAGGAGTAGGATGATGGCGAGCAGGTAGGGTGCGGCTTCTCCCACACTGCCGATCAAATTATTGCCGTAATCAAATACTAGTGGGCGTGGCCAGAGGCTGAGTTGCAAATAGACTATGATCGCGTGGGTTTGGGTCAGCAGATAACGCACGGGTTCGGCTCCGGCGATAAACCCCGCCGACCCACCGCGCCCGCCAGCCTGTGCCACCAACCCGGCCAGTGGCAGCCAGGTCGCCGCCAGCGCAAGGTAGTAATTTTTTCGCGTCCGCCACGCCGCGGCAAAGCCGCCCGCCACGAACGTCCGGTCGAACAAAAATACCAGCAGCGGCGCAGTGACAATGACTTCCTTGCAAAACACGCCGAGCAGGCAGGAGGTAAGTGACAGAAATAGCCAGGAAAGTCGTCCGGCGCCTTCCACACCGCGCACAAACCCGTACAGCGTCAATAAATAGAACAAACTCATGAGTTCCTCAGCGCGCTGGGAGAGGTAGGTCACGGATTCTGTCTGCAAGGGATGCAGGAGCCAGAGCAAGGACGCGATGAACGCGATATCCAACGCGCGCCCGGCAAATTGTTCCCGCAGTGAGGGCAGCAGCAACGTCCGCCGTATGAGCCCGAAGAGCGTGAGCCCGGCCAGCAAGTGAATCAACAAATTCACCGCATGGTAACCGCTGACGGAAAAACCATCATAGTGGCGCCATTGGTCGAATTGGAAATTCGCGGCGAAGGTCAGGTTTACCAAGGGCCGGCCGGTGACGGCTTCGCCATTGGCCGGGGGAAACAAAGCGGCATACCAACCATGTTGGATGCTGGGGTTGTTCGCGATGGATGCCTGATCATCCAGGACGAATGGGCCGCCCAAACTATTGATATACGCCAGCAGGACGGCCAGCACGAGCAACAATGCCGTGATGTAAATTTTTTTCGGGGAGGTGCGCTGAGCCACCTTGTCCGGCGCAGCGGACTTCGCCTTGGATCCGGTAGATGGAGATGGGGAGACGCTGGACGGTGATCCCCGGGATTCTTTTTTGGCAGCGGACATGATGCGGAACGCGCAGCATGGCCGAGGAAACGAGGAAAATCAACTTCGCGACTTAGGAAATCTGCTCAGCAGGGGGCGGGCCGGGCCGGCGGAAGGCATAAGTTAGCAAACGCACAATGATGATGGTGAAAATTGCCGTAAGGAGGCCGGTGAATAATCCGCCAAAAAGGAGCAGGCGAGTCTTGGGCGCAGTTTGGATTATTGTATAAGCAGCAGAATCCACGACTTCATACCTTCCAGCCTTTTCGACGATGCGCTCCGTTTGGTCTTCGATGGCTTTCTGGGTATTGATGAACATGGACTCCGCGGAATCTTTTTGGCGGGCCAGTTCGTCATAATTAAGCTGGGCGGAGGATAGCTGGTGCATGGCGTTGACCAAGTTCTGCAAACGCTGGTCGGAAGTCGCAAATTTTTGTTTCGCCGCCAGATAACCGGCTTCAATGGTTTGCGCGATATGGGCGCTAGCCGTCTGCAAACTCTCCCGTGACTGCGCAAGGCTATTCTCCAAAGCAATGATATCCGGATGATTTACGCCGAAAACCTTCCGATCCTTCGTCAATTGCGCTTCGTTAAGATCGAGATTGTCCTTCAACGTTTTTATGCCCGGGTCATTTGCGATGAAAGGCAGGAACCAAAGATCTCTTGGCGGGGTGGATTCTTGATAAAGTTTGACTTGGGTCCATTGGGCTTCGGCAAGGTCGAGTGTGTTTTGATCCGCGGTGCGAGTGGCGGTGAGCGCCTGCAACTCCGCTGGTTGCATGTCATTGCGCGGAGTCAAATCACTGCTACCGTATTTTTCCGCCAAAGTGCTCATTTGCGACTGCAGGTCATCGACAGTTTGTTTTTGTTGGCGGGCATCGGTTTGGAGTATCTCTACTGCTTTGGCGGCTTCATCTACAATATGTTGTTTGCTCACATTCGAGACGGCCTCGGCGAAATCATCCGCCACCGTCGCGGCGATTTTCGGGTCGGGATGTTGTATGCTGACTTCCGTGACGTAGGCCAGATGGCCAGGGGACACTGAGCGTTGCGCGAGTAATCGGTCCACCAAATTCCGGTCGGAGTCGGTGTTATTGTCCCAGCGGGGAAGGAAAGCGGTGTCGGGATTGGTGGATTTGAAGGGGGCCAGAAAAGCAGCTTTTTCAGCAGGAGTCATTAACGTGGCCACTTTAATGGCAACGGCGTCGGTTTCCATCATGCGCATTCCGGTGATGAAGTCTTCTGGATCGATGACCTTGCTGTTGGCATCAGAGTTCAGCTTGAGGCTCGCAGTGGCCTGGTAGATTGGAGTGGCGAGAAACGCACAGGCCGCGAATGCGCCAAAAATCCCCAGGAAAGTCAGCCAAAACAGTCGCGAGCGCAGCATGGGGGGCGGCGTGGTTTTGGCAAACTCGGCGGCAACGGCGGGTGGTGGCCCAACGCGGTGGAGAGCAATGAGGAACGCTTCTTCATCGCTTACTTTGCTCCCGCGCAACTCGGCAAAGCCCTCGCGCAAATGCGCTTCGAGTTCGCGCAGGTCGGTTGCTTGGGGCCCGGCATGCCGTGCCAGCTCCTTGCGCCAGGCCGTGATCGATTTTTCCAGGTCAAATGAGGCGGGGGAGGGCATGACGGGGCGGGAGTGAATGAATAGGAGGGGGAATTGCGGGCAAGATAATCAGGCGGCCCGCATCCGCTTGGTGCCCGCGCGGCGCAGGCGTGGCCACAACACCAGGCCGAGCATGCACAGGAAGAGGAAAGCTTCAAAGGCGACGTTGTTTTCCAAAATTCCGACCACGCCATAAATCCGGCTGAAAAGATTGGAAACATGCAAACCGTGAGTATCGAGGTACGCCGACTTTTTGCTATAAAACGAATCCAAGATGTAAATCGCGTAATTCTGTAGGGACAAAGTAACCAGGATACCTGTGGTCACTGCCATGCCTAAAATCCAACGCCGCGATATGGTTTGCCGGAAAATTCCGGTGAAGCAACCATTGAAAAACCATAGGCCCGCAAGTCCGGTAGCCAACACGCAGAATAAGAAAAGCACCTCACCGACCGCACGTTCTCCATACGGCAGGTTAATTGCGAGGAATCCACCCGAATCTCCCGTGGCCACGGCCCACCACAAGCCGAACGTCGTCTGCCAGAGACTGAGGGACAGCACGCCAAACACCATCCAGAAAACCCGCGAACTCCAGAGACGTGCGGGCGAAGTCTTGGCGAACTCATCGGCCACGGCAACGGGAGAACCGACACGGCGGCGAGCAATCAGGAACGCCTCCTCATCGGTGAGCTGATTGCGTTTTAATTCGGCGAAGCCGTCACGCAAATGCGTTTCGAGTTCGCGCGCGTCCACGGCATTTAGCCCGGGGTGCTGGGCCAGTTCTTCGCGCCAGGCTGCGACGCTATCATCTAAGTTAAAGCGAGTTTGGGGTTCCATAATTGGAGGAGGGTGTGGTGCGCGGCCAGCCATTGCGCTTTTTCTTTTTCCAGCGCGCGGCGGCCATCGCGGGTGAGGCGGTAGTATTTGCGTTCGCGACCCGTCTCTGCTTCGCGCCACTCGGAGGTGATCAATTCTTCCTCTTCGAGGCGGTGGAGCACAGGGTAGAGCATCCCATCCGTCCATTTTACTTGCTCTTGCGATAGCTGACGCGCGCGCTGGGCGAGCGCATAGCCGTAGCTTTCGCCTTCAGCGAGGATGGACAATAACAAGGGACGCGCGGACGCGGCGATGAGTTCCCGGCTAAACATGCCGCCACTATACCTCGTTCATCGATGTATGTCAAGGGCCCGCGCGAAAAAATTCTCCCGCTTGGGAAATTAACTGCTCGATCCCGCGCTGGCCGCCAGCAAATCCACGGCTTGGTATTTGAGTAATTTGCGCCGCATCCAGTCGATCGCACCGTGGACGGCACGGGCCTTAACAGTCAGGCGGTCGCCGGAGTAATGCACTTTGCGCGACCATGCGCCATTGGGCGAAGTATAGCCGAGGAAAACCGTTCCGACGGGCAATTCCGCCGTGCCGCCAGTGGGGCCGGCCAGGCCGGTGATGCTGAGCGCATAATCCGCGCCGATGCGCTCCGCCGCACCGGTGGCCATCGCCAAGGCCGTCTCGGCGCTGACCGCGCCGTGCTGGGCGAGGATGATTTCGGGCACATCAAGCAGCTGGACCTTGGCGTCGTTGGAGTAGGAGACCACACTACCGAGAAAAATTTCCGACGCGCCGGGTATGTCGGTAAACGCGTTGGCGAGGAGGCCGCCGGTGCAGGATTCGGCGAGGGCCAGCGTGGCACCGCGCGCGTGCAACTCTTCGAGCACAACTTCGGCGAGGGTCATGTGGCCGAAGCAGACAAAATCCTCGTCGAGCACTGCGCGCATCTCCTGGCCGATGGCTTTCAATTCGCCGGGGCCAAAGTCCCGCGCGCCGGGGGCGATGCGCACATCCACCTGGCCTTGATGTGCGCAAAAAGCGAGTCCGAGGCCGGGATATTTGTTCACAATCGGGCGGATGCGTTGCTCAACTTGGATTTCCGGCACGCCCGCCGTGCGCAGTTGCAAATACGCTTCGCTCGACTGGAGCGCGCCAGCTTCCTGTAGGTGGGGCAGCACTTCGTTCACAAACATTGGGCGCAATTCGTTTGTCGGGCCAGGCAGCATGACGAGGATTTTGCCGTCCTTTTCCAAATAAATTCCCGGCGCGGTGCCGTGCCGATTCGGCAAAAGCTGCGCGCCGCGCGGGCGATAGCATTGCTTGCGGTCGTCATCGGTCATGGTGCGGTGCGCCCGCAAAAAACGCTCCGAAATCGCGGCTTCCGCGGCGGGGTCGAGTTCCAGCGGCAGACCGAGGACGCGGGCAATGGCCTCGCGCGTATTGTCGTCCGAAGTCGGGCCGAGGCCGCCGGTGGTTACGACAATGACGGCGCTCTGCCAGCAATCACGGAAGGCGGCTTCAATGTCGGCGGGCTCGTCGCGGACGACGAGGTTGCGGCGCAGGGGCAGGCCGTGGCGGGCAAATTCTCCGCCGAGGTAATCGAGGTGGGAGTTGGCGCGCAGCCCCAGCAGGAGTTCATCGCCCAAAGTCAGAAGATCGAGTTTTTTCACAAAAAATTAGGGACATCGCGGAGGCCCTCCCGCCGCAAGCCTCCAATATACAGTAAATCCGGAAAAAAGCGAGTCTGGCCCAGCGGTTTTCTGTTCGATTCTCACTACTGATTAAGACTAGAAAAACCGGATGGTCTTCGCCGAGGCCGCCGTTGCGGTGGCGGCCTGTTGGGCGTGCTCGGCATCAGTACAGGAGGCGTTGGTCGGCGCGTCGGCGGTGGCGTCGGTCGGCTTCACCAAACCATGGCTAAGCATGTATTGCTCAACCTCTTCGCCGGAAATGTCGGCGAGCATCACGTCGTCAATCTGCACGCAGGGCGAAAGCGGCTGGCCGGATTTCTGCACCATTTCGGCGTAGATTTCGCGGTTGTTGATGATGTCGAGGTCCTCATACTCCAGACCGTATTTTTTGAAGACGGCGCGAACGCCGCGGCTCCAGCCACAGGAAGGTTTGAGATAGGCGCGAATATGCATGGTAAAGGTAAGGAACCACTCTACGCTAATTTTGGTGCGAGCACAAGGCTGGGTGTTTCAGTTGGACGGGCACTGCGTCGTTTGACAAAACAATAAACATATGTTCACCTATTGGTGTGGCGCTCAATCGCCTCTTTCTCGACTTCAACGCGTTCTTCGCTTCCTGCGAGCAGCATCTGCGGCCGGAGCTGCGCGGGCGCGCGTTGGGCATTGTCGCTGTGCTGGCGGAGACGGGATGCTGCATCGCGGCCTCGTATGAGGCGAAAAAATGCGGCGTGAAAACGGGCACGCTGGTGCGCGACGGACGGAAATTATGTCCGGACATATTGTTTGTCGAAGCCCGTCCGTCGGAGTACGTGCGGCTGCACGGGGAGTTGCTCGAAATCATCGAACGGCAAATGCACGTCGAGGCGGTGCATTCGATCGACGAACTTTCGTGCCGGTTGACGGGAAAATGGCGCGAGCGGGAATCCGCGCTCGCGCTGGCCCGGCAGATCAAGCGGGCCATCCGGCGCGAGGCGGGGCCGACGCTGCGTTGCTCCATCGGCCTCGGCCCGAATCTCTTCCTCGCCAAAACCGCCAGCGACATGCAAAAGCCCGACGGGTTGATAATAATTGATACTGCCGACCTGCCCGGCGCATTGCACGACTTGGAGTTACGCGACCTCTACGGCATTGGCCCGCGGCTGGAAGACCGCCTCCACCGCGCGAACATCACCACCGTCGCGCAATTGATGGCGGCAGACCACCGCCAGATGCGCGCGGTATGGGGCGGGGTGGAGGGCGAGCGTTATTGGGCGAAGTTGCGCGGCGCGGATTTGCCGATAGAGCCCACGCGCAAGACCCACGTCGGCCATTCGCATGTGCTCGAGCCCGTGATGCGCACGGAGTCCCGCGCCCGCGCCGTGCTGCACCGTCTCCTGCAAAAAGCGGCGATGCGCCTGCGCGCGTTTGATTATTTCGCGGGCGAACTCGCGCTGGCGGTGGATTATCTCGGCGTGGACGACTGGCGCGCGGCCGCCCGCTTCGAGCCAACGCAGGACACCGTGGAACTCGCCGGCTTGCTGGATAAGTTGTGGCAGGAGCGGCCCGCACTGCCAGCGCACGCGCGCCCGTTTTTTGTCGGCGTCACGCTGACGGGGCTGGAACACGCACGCGACCATACCCCTTCGCTGTTTGCCACGCCCTCCGTGCGGCGCGCGGCGTTGCTGCGCGCGGCCGATGCGCTGAACAAACGGTATGGCAATGGCGCGCTCTATTGGGCGGCGGCGCACGAGGCCCGCTCCGCCGCGCCCATGCGCATCGCCTTTAACCGCATTCCCGACGAAAAGCTGGAAAAGGAAACGGCGTGGCGGGGGTGAAAGGCATTTCCGGTTTGACGTCCTCAAATGTATCACTAAAGTATCACTTTATGAAGACCGCCCTTGTCACCTCGCTCAAACGGCGCGCCACCGCCATCATCAGCGGCCTGCAAGCGGATCGTGACCCGATATTGATTACACACCGCGGGCGCCCGGCCGCCTACTTGCTCGATGTGGAAACCTACGAGGCGCTGCACCAGCGCCTTTCCGTGCTCGAAGGCCTGGCCCTCGGCGAGCGGGCCATTCGTGAAGGCCGCGTTCTCTCCCACCGCGCCGCCAAAAAACGCCTTGCCCGATGGCTGAGTTAATTTGGACCGAGCCCGCCCTCGCCTAACTGGAGGCGATGGCCGACGTCATCGCGCTGGACAAACCGGAGGCGGCGAAGACCGTGGTGCGGAAAATTTTCTCGGTGGTAGGTGCCTTGCCGCGTTTTCGAAAAATGGGCCGCCCCATTCCCGAATTTCCCCATCCGCATTACCGTCAGGTTTGGATTGCGCCGTGTTGGATTTATTACCGTTTCGACCGCACCAGTGTCCACATACTCCATGTGCGCCGGGCCGAAAAACTCTTCCATGCGGAAGACCTCATGTAAAAATAGGCAGACCTTGTGGTTTCGTCACCAAGGCAGCTCACTTCCGCGCAAATTCGTACAACGCATATCCCGCCAGCAGTTGCGGCCAGCGGCGGCAGGGCGTCTGCCAATCGCCGGCCAGAAAAGCCCGGCGCGTGACGCGAGCGCCGACATTCGCGCAAAATTCCTCGAAATCGCCGACGGTCACTGGATTGCTCGGGCGGCTTTGATACCACGCCTCCGGGTAAACCTCGTTGCGCACGCGGCGGCCATGGCAAAACATATTCCAGCGGTTGAGCCAAAAACCGTGATTGACGAACCCCACCGCCACGCGGCCGCCCACCGCCAGCGCGCGCTCCAATACGCGCGAGGGTTGGTCCAACTCCTGCACCGTGCGCGAGCAGACGACCCAGTCGAACGAATCCGCCGGATAGAAATTCAGCACGTCCAGAATATCTCCCTGATACGCGGTCACGCCCCGGCCCACGCAGGCGATCACGGATTCCAAGTCACTGTCCACGCCGACCACCTGGGCCTGCTTTTCGCGTTGCAGGTGTTCGAGCAACTGCCCCCGTCCGCAACCCAAATCGAGCACGCGGCTGCCGGGGGCAATCCACTCGCTCAAGATGAGCTGGTCGGTGTGTTGTTTGACTTTTTCGCGCGTATTCGCCGCCCCGCCGGTGGTGGGCGGAGCAATGCTGGTCGGTGTCGTATTTGCGGTAGTCTCCAAGATTGTTTTGCGACAGCGGTTATGGCCGTGCCTTCATCATGCTTCCTCCGCCCGCCGGGTCAAGGCACGGATGCGCGGCCCGATATGACGAAAAACGAATCCCTATTGTCCACCGCCGGACAATTGCACGATGTTGCTCAATTGCATCTTGGACATCTGGCGCATGGCGGCTTGGTTTTGCTTGAAGGCTTGCAGTTGTGCGGGCGTGAGCAAGCTGGCGGCCTTCTCGGCCACTTGGGCTTGGTATTGCGCCTGCTCATCAAGGTAAGTGTTGATGGTCGGCGTGTTCAGGACGGCGGGATTCGCAAAATTTGCCTCGTTGCCGAAATCTACGGTGAACGAAAAATTCTTCCGCGTATCGGCGAGCAGGCCAGCGAGCTGGTCGGCCGTGTCGGGGCTGAGTGAATTATCCCCGGTGAGCGAAGATTCGAACATGCCGACTTCCGTACGCTCCTTCTCCTGTTGGCTGTAGCTTTGGAGGGCGGCGTAGTCGCTATCGGAGTTAAGGAAGTCGCGGAGCTTCGCATTATCGGCGTCGACGCCCTGGGAAATATTCTGGCCCAGCGCGGCGCGCTCCTCGGGCGTGGTCGCCGGGCTCATCATCTGCATGCCGTTGCTGATTTTCACCATCTGGCGGTCGAGCAGCAGCTTTAGCATGTAGTCGCGTTCCTCGGGGGAGAGATTGAATCTGTCCAGCAGGTCTTTGAAGGTCATCGCATTCAAGGCCGATTGCTGTGAGGCGATGATGTTTTGCAAGCCCGGGCTTTTCGCCATCGCTGCGGCCTCTTCCGGCTTGAAATTGCGTTTCGAGCTGCTGGCCGCTGCGGCGGGAGTGTTGACGGCGGTGACCGCCTGGTTCATATCATCCAGCAGGCTGGTCGATTGTTTGTGCCAATGTGCGGCATCCGCCGCGGCGTCTTTGGCGCGCTTTTCAGCGGTGGCGAGGGATTTCGCCAAATTCGCGTTGTCGTTGCTCAGGGTGTTCATCTGCATCTGTTGCCAGACGTCCCAACCGGCAAAGGCCAGGCAAAGAATGGTGAGGGGCAGCAGGTAGCCGCGTTTGGTGGGTGTGGTTTTGGTGTTCATGGTGGTGGATTAAAAATTACAAATTTTGCGCAGGGCTTCAAGATGCTCTTCAAAGCGCGCGCGCCCGCGGGTGGTGGCGCGGACATAGGTGCGCGGCTTGCGGGCCACAAAGGTCTTTTCGATTTTGACGTAGCCGGCCTCCTCCAGCGTCTGCAAATGCGCGCCGAGGTTGCCGTCGGTGAGGCCCAGCATTTCACCGAGCGAGGAAAAATCCAGTTGCGCGGAGGCGTGGAGGGCCATCAGCGCGGCCATGATTTTGAGCCGCGCCGGGGAATGGATGATTTTGTCGAGTTCAGACACGGCTATTTCCAGAATTTTTTAATGAACAAACCGGCAACAATTAAAGAGCCGCCGCCAGTCAAGCCGAGCCAGAGATAATAATAGCCGGGAACCAGCCAAAGTCCGGCGACGATCAGCACCGTTACCAGCACGCCGAGCCAGATGAGAAACCGCCCGAACCAAAGTCCTATCACAATATAGGCAAACATGGGCACGGTGTGCGCGAAGGCTGTGATGTGGCGGAAGGCCAGTTCGCCATTCCCCCAGAGATTGGAGTTAAAGGGCAAATCGCCCGGGAGCAACAAGCACAGCCACAACCCGGCATAGAGGAACAATACGACCCAGAAAACGCCGAGGCGCCACATCCCCGGCTGGCGGACATGCACGCGGTGTCGAGTAGTAAGCCACCATGTCGCCAACATGCCGACAATGTCCAACATTGGCCACAGCCAGTGCACCGTTTGCAGGTCGAATTGGGTGGCGACGTCGGCAATCAGCCATATCACCCCCCATAATATGAGGATGGAGGCGGTGGGCCCTTGGGCGATGGCCAGGCGGGTCGTGGCGAGTACATGGTTCACCTCGGCCAGGGCGGCATGGGCCTCGTCCCGGCTCGGCGGGAAGGTTGCTTCTTCATTCATGATAGAGAACTCTATAACACAGAGTTCTCTATTCGTCAAGGAGTGTTATTAAATTTTTCAGCGTGCGGTTCACGGTAGGGGTATCACCGCACGGGCTGAAGCACCTCGCTACGCATGGCGCGCAAGCGCAAACACCGCCAACTAGAATCGTAATTACGAACCCGGATGATAAGGCGCGCCTTCTTCTTCCACTTTGTGATCGAAGAAAAGCAACTGCTGCTGGCCGTTCACTTCCGCAATTGTGCAACTGCCTTGCGGAAATAATGCGAGCATCTCGGCTTCGCTTATGTAGTGCGGTCCGGTGGCAACAGGCTTGGCTGTGAGCGCGGTTGCGGTTTGGGTGGGGATTGCCGTTGCTTGCTTCGTCATATTATTCGTGGCGAAGGTCGTAGGTTTGGGCGCGGGAGCCGTGGTGGTCGCGTGGGGCCACCAAGCCACCCCAGCGGCGAGCAACATGATGGCGGCGGCTTGGGCGAGCCAGATGCGCACGCGACGGCGGCGCTGCACCACATGAAATTCCGCCAGCGCGGCGTTTTTCGCGGCGGCGTTGAGTTCCGGCCAGGTATCGCCGCCGAGCACGGCATCGAGCAGGGCGTCGTCGCGGTTGGGTTCAGGTTCGTTCTTCATGGCGCAAGCGGGTTAGAAGTTGTTGGCGGATTTTTTGGCGCAGGCGGCCGAGGCGGGATTCCAGGGCTTTGTAGGTCTGGCCATTTTGCGCGGCCACTTCGCCCAGCGATTGCCCGTCCACATACACTGCTTGTAATAATTCGCGATCTTCCGGCGTGCATTCGGCCAGCGCCTGGCGCAGGGATTCGTTAAGTAGTTGGGAATCGGAAGCCGCCGTGGTCGGAAGTAGGGCGTCCTCAATCG
>Ga0210388_10002298_pt1 | contig 14854 bp, 9 predicted proteins | sample IncBWC19OmetaG_FD_155485 | JGI IMG/M metagenome (GOLD analysis project Ga0210388, IMG submission 155485) | Forest soil microbial communities from Barre Woods Harvard Forest LTER site, Petersham, Massachusetts, United States - Inc-BW-C-19-O ...
GGTGTGGATCCGCTGCAGAATCCGGTCGCGGCCCAGGTGCTTACGGCGATGGCGGTCGCCGGGGGCACCGGCGCCTATTTCGCGGCCACCAGTCCGACCGCGCTCACCAGCGACATGCAGACGATCATGACGACGATTCTCGCCACCACCCAGTCGACCGCTTCCACGGCGGTGAACTCGACGGGTCTGCACCAGGGCTCGGTTGCCTACCTGGCGCAATTCACCACCGCGGATACTTTTCAGGACTGGACGGGCGATCTGGGCGCTTTTCCGATCAACCCGAGCACGGGAGCCGTGAACACCGCTTCCGGCGCAGCGCTTTGGTCGGCGAGTGCCCAACTCGACGGCCAGTCGTATGACACTGGGCGCCTGCTGGCGACGTGGGACCCCGTCGCTAACACCGCCACGCCATTCCGCTGGGTGCCGGGGCTCGCCCCGAAAGGCATCTCCGCCACGACGAATCTCGGCAAAGCCCTTACGAGCTTTGCGGCCGACACAAACGGCCAGGACGTTCTGAACTACCTCCGCGGCAGCAGCGCCCAGGAACAGCGCAACGGCGGTCAATTCCGTAACCGGACCCACATGCTCGGCGACATCGTGGATAGTGCGCCGCTCTACGTCGGGCCGCCTAGCGGGTTCTCCCAGACTGCTTCCTACTTCAGTTTCACCGTTGCGCACCAGGCCCGGTCACCGATCATCTATGTCGGCGCAAACGATGGCATGTTGCACGCATTCGACGCGACCACCGGCCGCGAGCGCTTCGCGTACATCCCGAACGGGGTATTCGCCAACCTCGTCAACCTCGTGAGTCCCTATTACAACCAGGTGCATCAGTTTTTTGTAGACGGCGCGCCCCAGGCAGCGGACGTACAGTTTACGGACTCTACGTGGCACACAGTGCTCGCTGGCACGGAAGGAGCGGGCGGCAGTAGCGTGTTCGCGCTGGATGTCACCAGTGCCGATACGATCGCGACGGAAGCCAGCCTTTCTTCCGCCGTGCTCTGGGAGTTCACCGATTCCAACATGGGAGTGTCCTTCAGCAAGCCTGCGTTCGCCAGCACCAGCGCGGGCTGGCTCGTACTGTTCGGAAACGGCTACAACAGCCCGACCCAGAAGCCATTCCTCTATGCCCTCGACCCGCACACGGGCACCGTGCGCGGCAAGGTCGATCTGTGCGCGGCTGTGCCTACGGCCTGCAACACGGCGCTCGCAAACGGCCTCTCCAGCGTCTCGGTCGTCAACAGCTACGGCCAGGTGTCGGCCTTCGCTAACATGGTTTATGCGGGTGACCTGCAGGGCAATCTGTGGCGTGTCGATATTACCAACAGCAATCCGGCCAACTGGGTGGTGACGGTCATCTTCCAGGCGCGCGACTCGAGTTCCATCCCGCAGCCGATTACGACCATTCCGGCTGTCACGCTGAACCCGCTGTTTCCGCAGATTCTGGGCACGATGGTCATGATCGGCACGGGCCAACTCCTCGGCCTCCCGGACCTTTCGACGACGCAGGTGCAGACCCTGTATGGCATCTTCGATGCGCCGACGGGCGCCTCGCCGCCCGTCGGATTCGCGGGCATTCCAACTCGCAACAACCTCGTGAAGCAGACGTTGGTCGCGGCTACCGTCGGCACTGTGGCGGTGCGCACCATGCCGACGCAGAATCCGGTGACGATTCCCACGAATCGTGGCTGGTACGTCGATTTCAGCCTGGCGGCAGGGGAGCGGCTGATCACGAATCCGCAGATCGAAGCGGGCGGGGGGGTCGTGGTGACCAGCTACCAGCCCAATGTGAGCTCCTGCACGGGTGGCGGCAACTCCTGGCTCACGGTTCTGAATTTCGCGACCGGCGGCTCGTTTCCGCTCCCCGAGCTCGATATCAACGGTGACGGTTTTCTCAATACCGGCGACGTGGCGACGGGAGTCAATGGCGGCAATCCTGTAAGCATGTCGCTGGGCCCCGTCTATGCATCCGCCGCTACGATTGTGCCATCCGGCGGCCCGGCATCCGCGCGCAAGCTCATGTCCGTGTCGAATGTGCAGGTCAAGTCAGTGGCCGATCGCGGCGAGACGAAACAACGCACGGCATGGTGGGAGATACGACATTGAAGGCATGTTACATACGCTCGGCGGCTCTGGCCGTCGCTCTTTTGCTCGGCGCTGCAGCGGCGCCCGGTAACCAGATCGCGGGCTTCGTGTTGACGGGGCACATCACGGCGATTTCCGGGGCCGACGCCCTGTCCGTCGACGGGCATGGATATACGATCAAGGCCGGAAGCGCCGCGGCAGCGGTGGTGCGGAAACTGTCCAACGGCGCTTTCGTCGATGTGGTGCTCAGCGGACCGCCCGGCACTGCGGCATCGCAGATCATCAACATCGTGCCACACCCGGGTCAGTAAGGAGTCAGCATGGTCCTCGAGTTTCAGACGCCCCGGGCGGACGGCTTCACCCTGGTGGAGTTGATGATTACAGTGGCGATCATCGCCATCCTGGCCGCGATCGCATACCCATCCTATACGTCCTTCGTGCGGCAATCGAATCGTACGGACGCAACGCGCGTCGCGATGGCCGACGCACAGGCGCTGCAGCGCTGCTATTCGCAGAATTTCTCCTACAGCAATTCCGCTACGACGCCGTGCTCCATGACAGCCGGGACGACGACTTCGCCGAGCGGGTACTACTCCATCGTTATCGCGATCCCGGCAGCTGGGGTACCCGCTCCTTCCTACTCGATCATAGCGACGCCTCTGGCCGGTCACCCCCAGACTGCAGATACTCAATGTGCGCAATTCACCCTGCTCAGCACCGGGCTGCAGACGGCGACGAATTCGGGGGGCACCGACACCTCGCAGACCTGTTGGGGCTCCAAGTAATGCGCCGCCCTGCAGATATGCGATTCCACATTGCTAGGTATGGCTTCTGCCGAGATACGCGGTCATGTCTTCGAACGATAAAGGCTTGCTGATCAGATATCCTTGCATCTGATCGCACCGAACCAAGCGGAGGATCTTCGCCTGTTCCTCGGACTCGACACCCTCTGCAACGACCTCGAGCCTCAGGGAGTGGGCGAGCGAGATGATCGTCGAAACGAGCGTCATCGCGCTCGGGTCGTCGAGCATGGACGTAATGAAGGATCGATCGATTTTGAGCGACTCGACAGGGAGCTTCGCGAGATAGCCCAATGAAGAATAACCTGTGCCGAAATCGTCTATCGCGATGCGCACACCCAGATCCCGTATAGCTATCAGCTTCGCAATGTTGTCCACTACGTCCTGCATGATCAGCGACTCGGTCACTTCGATGTCCAGGCCGGCTTCGCTTCCTGCCCCCCCTAGGGCAGCCTTTACCAAGTGGACGAGGTCCTTGCGCCGCAGCTGCACCGTCGAAACATTAATGGCCACGCGAGGTGCATTGAGCCCGCGCTCCAACCACTTCGAACGATCCAGGCAGGCTTGACGTAGAACCCAGGCACCCACATCGGCGATAATTCCAGTCTCCTCCATCAGGGGGATGAATTGAGCCGGAGGCACGAGACCCGTCTGCGGGTCCTGCCAGCGGATGAGCGCTTCGACGCCCTTCATCCTGCGCGTCTCGAGTTCCACTTTGGGCTGGTAGTGCAGCACGAACTCTTCGTTCTCCAGCGCCCGCCGCAACTTGTTTTCCAGCGCGAGGTTGGCGGAGCCGCGTTCACTCAGATGCCGTGTGTAGAACAGATAAGGGTCGCCCGTGGCCTTCGCCTTCTTCAGGGCTGCCTGGGCGTGTCTGAGCAGCGTGTCGGCATCGCTGCCGTCGATCGGAAACAATGCGACGCCGGCGTTGGCGGACAGACGCAGTTCGTTGCCCTCGACCTCGAAAGGAGAGTTGAGCCACTCCGACCACCACTCCTCGATCGCAAGGACGACATCGCTCTCCCGTTTGATGTCCAAAATGACTGCGGCGAATTGATCGGGGCCAATGCGTGCCACATCCTCGGCGTGACCAACGCAGCGAACGAAACGCTGCGCCGCTTCACGGAACAATTGATCTGCAGCGTGTTTCCCCAATGTGTCGCTGATCGTCTCGAAGCGCTCCACCTGCACGATGACGAGCGCCAGTTGGGTCTCCCCGCGAGTAGCCGTATTGACATGCATTGCAAGGCGTTCATGGAACAACGTGCGATTGGCAAGCCCGGTGAGTACATCGTAGTAGGCAAGGTAGTTGAGTTTCTCCGCCTTCCCGAGGTAATCGAGCGCAAAGGAAATATCACCGGCGAGCTCGACCAGCAGGCACATTTCAGTCTCGTCAAAAAAACCATATTCCGCCGTAACCAGCACCAGGCAGCCGACCGGCGCGCCTGCGATGATCAGCGGTAGAGCCACCAGGCCTTGGTATCCGTGCGCAACAAGCTCATCGCGGCAGGGTTCCAGCAACGCGTCGTTCTCGATGTCGTTGCAGATCTGTGGCTGTTGCGAGGCTAACGCCGCACCGATCGCATTTTCTGCGCTGGCCGCCATGCCGATATTTTCGTGCAATAGCAGTGCGAGACGGTCGTTGTCACCCGCCCAAGCGGCGCCCCGGAATTCTCTGACGCGCGCATCCAGCCAGCCGCACCAGGCAAACCGAAACTGACCCTTTTCCACAGCGACCCGGCAGGCCTGGTCGAGCAGCTTGTAACGGTCCTGCACCCGAAGGAGCAGGGAGTTGATGCCGCTCAGCACGGCATAAACGCGGTTCAGGTGTTGAATCCTGGCCTCCGCCTCCTTGCGATCGGTGATGTCGGTCGCCACTCCGGCAATCCGCGCCACGGTGCTGTCCTCAGCGGGAATCGGGAATGTCCGGGCGAGAATCCAACGGATGGACCTGTCAGGGCGCTCGATCCTGAACTCCACGGTGCTGTTCGTCGGTTCCCGGCGCAGGGCACGCCAGATATGCTTGCGTATACGCTTGGCATCGGCGGGGTGAATCGAGTCGGCCCACGCCATTGGGTTGGCGTAAACGCTGTCAGGCGGACGGCCCCAGATCCGCTCGTACGCTGGACTCAGGTAGAAAGTCTGCGAGAAATCAGGTGACACCAGAAAGAAAACGTCCTGTATGTTTTCGGCCAATTGCCGGAACCGCGTCTCGCTCGCACGCAGATTCGCAGTCGCGCGCTCCCGTTTTTCCATCTCCATGAGCAATTGCGCGGCGTGATGCTCCACTTCCCGATACAGGCTGCCGTTTTCATAGATGCGGCCGACCTGCGAGCCGAGGGTGGCCAGAACCCGCTCGTCTTCGGCGTTGAAGCCATCGGCGCCCAGCTTGTCCGCGAGGCATATCCAGCCGTAAGTGCGTGTGATCGAGCACAATGGCACCGCCAGGAATGCTTGTGCCGGTGGATAGCCGTCCGGCAGGCCGATGTCGGCGGCGAAGGCATCTTTGTTGAAAACTCGCAACGAGCGGCATTCTGCAAAGACTCGTCCGAGGGATCCGGCATCGATACTCGGCCGTCCTCCAATCGCGTGGCCGAAGTCGAGGCCGCTGGTCGAGAAGAGCAGAGTATCGCCATCGGCCGCCCCGAAGATCGCGATCACGGAGTATTTCGCGCCCAACAGAGCACGCGAAGCGTGACAGACTCTATCCAGCAGCAGCCGTGGATCCCGTTCCGATGCGAGTTGCAGGTTCAACTCGATGAGCGCTGCGAAGCGACCGTTGGCGGCGCGGAGCTCGTCTGAGTTCTGCGAAAGCTTGTTTGTGACCAGCTGCAGGTGTTCGCGATCGAAGTCGGCCGAAAGCGGGGGTGACAAGGGCACAGACGCACCTGCCAACGCCTGCTCAACGGCACACAGTACCTCTGTCGACTCGGATGGTTTGCCGAGGACGCGTGACACTCCGCAAACTTGCGCGAGTCTTTGCGCCTCGCGTTCGCGATAATGGGCGGTTTGGAAGATCACGGGGATTCCGGCGAGCTCAGGGTCCGCTCGCACCTGCCGCACGAATTCATAGCCGTCCATGGTAGGCATGAGAATGTCTGACATCACCAACTGCGGCCTTTCCGCCCGCAAGGATGCCAGGGCATCCTTGCCGTCCACCGCCTCCATCATCTCGTGCCCTTCATGCTCGAGGAGCGACACGAGCAGTTTGCGATTCGTGGCGTTGTCGTCGACGATCAGTATTTTCGCCATTGTTTTTAGTCGCGTGTCCTGCCCAGCTTGCGATTGCTCCGGCGGTCCTGGACGACGAGCGCTTGCATGGACTTCATTAATCCCCTCCCTGATTTGTGGGCCAATATAGGCCGGGTCTGACGCCAGGGCGCGGCGTCACGTCGCTTCTTTAAACAACCGCTCGAGAGAAGTGCATAGCGCTCACCCCGGTAGCGTGACCGTAAACGCTGCGCCCTTACCGACTGCCGCCTCGGCCGAAACGGTTCCTGCGTGTCGCTGGACGATACGTTGCACGATTGAAAGGCCGACTCCGGTTCCCTCAAAGTCCTTTTCGTTGTGCAGTCGTTGAAAAATTGAGAACAAACGCGGGGCGTTCGTCATGTCAAAGCCGGCGCCATTATCACTGATACAATACACGCGCTCGCGCGCTTCCTGCCGGCCGCTGACTTCAATCAGCGGATGGAGTGTGTGGCGAGTGAATTTGAACGCGTTTGAGAGGAGATTCGCGAATACCTGCCTGATGAGCGCAGGATCCGCCGACACCTCCGGGAGCGGTCCGACGCGCAGCTCGATGTTGCGATTCGGCTCGGCGTCGCGCAACGACTGGAGGAGGTCCGCCACGAGGCTGGTGACATCGACTGCCTCCTTCTTGAGTGGCTCATGCTCCAGGCGTGAAAACTGCAGGAGATCCGCTACGAGGCGCACGAGCTGCCGTCCGCCCTCCAGGATCTCGCCGAGAAACTCCTTCTGTTTGCTGTTCAACGCTCCGGGCTTTTCGCTGAGCAGGTACTCCGCGAAGCCGATGACCCCGTTGAGAGGCTGGCGCACGTCGTGTGATACGGTATGAGTGAAGGCCCCGAGCTCGGTGTTGGCGGCTTGCAGCTCACGATTCACGAGCTCTAAATCGCGGGCCCGGTTTGCCACTTGTTTGAGGATCACGGCGTCCTGTGAACGCAGTCGTCGCACCGTAAGTGCGCGCGACACCACGGGCAGAATGACATCGAGGTTGAATGGCTTGAGTATGTAGTCGAGCGCGCCGCTTTTTATGGCCTCGACAGCCGTGTCGATGGTGCCGTGGCCGGTCATGACTATGGTGACCAGCTTGCTGTCAATTGCCTGCGCCGCACGCAAAAGTGTGATGCCGTCCATGTCTGGCATGGTGAGGTCGGTGATGAGGACATCGTAGCCTGCAGCTTCGTCGACCGTAGCAGCGCATAGGGCGTCGAGAGCCTCGGGACCCGAACGGGCTCCGGTCGTCGTGTAGCCTTCCGCATGCAACACGCGGCACAATGCCAACACCAAGTCGCTCTCGTCGTCTACTATCAGGAGCCGTGCGGGGCGCGTGGGTGTCATCGCGGAGCTCCCTTCGTAAGCTCGCAGAGGGTGGCTCGCAGAGTTGCCATTTTCGGTGGCTTGCTTAGAACACAGTCCACATGTCGTAGTATTTGAGTCTCAGTGAGGAGCCTCGCGCCCCAGCCCGTCAGCAAAATGACCGGAATATTCGGCGCGAGTGACTTGACTGCGGCAGCGACGGACCGACCGTCAACATGAGGCATGCCGAGATCGGTGATGACGGCGGCGAAGGGAGCACCACGCTCGTTTGCCGCGCGAAACATTTCGATCCCGCGCAGGCCGCCGTCGGCGATACGGACCTCGTGCCCGTCCTGCTCGAGTACAGTACACAAGGATTTCAGAATGATGGGGTCATCATCCACAATGAGAATGCGCAAAGGCTGCACGGGTTGCGGTTCCGGAGGCGCTTCTGCGCCATTGACGCTCTGGCCTTCCTCAGCTGGGAAAATGAGGCGAACCGTCGTGCCCAGGCCAACTTCGCTCTCTATTTGAATCTCGCCACCATGACGCTCGACCATGCCGTAAACCATCGCCAGGCCAAGGCCAGAGCCGCGGGCGCCCTTAGTTGTAAAGAAAAGTTCCAGGCACCGATTCCGCGTAGCCTCGTCCATGCCGATTCCGGTGTCGATCACGTCGATCGCCACACTGTTGGGTACGATAGCGTGAGAGCGGAGTGCGAGGCGGCCACCTTCCGGCATCGCGTCCACAGCGTTCAGAACGAGGTTCGTGAGGGCGTCGCGTACGTCGCTTTCATCGCCAATGATCGCAGGCAAGTCGGGAGCGAGATCAGTCTCGACGCGGATCACAATGCCCGATTCCTGTGGCATGGCGCTCCACCTGGCGCGCGTGAGCTCAATCACTTGCTCTATGGCACGATTGAGGCTGACAGGTACATCGGCGCGCCGTGGGTCTCGGTGGCCGTAGAACTCCTTCATGCGTGCAACGGTCTGTGCGACACTGTCGATCGCGCGCTGAATGGTGACAACACATTCTCTCGCTTCCGCGCTGAGGCTCGAGTCGGGTCCCAAGAGGAATTCGGCGTAGAGAGTGGCGGGCGATAGAGCATTGTTGATGTCGTGGGCGATACCGCTCGCCATCTGTCCAAGGACCCGCAGCTTCTCGTGCCGCATTACAGCCTCTTGCGACTGACGTAACTCCTCGTAGGCGGTCTGTAGCGAACCATAGAGCTGAGCTTGCTGCGCAGCGAGTGCTACATGCTCGCTCAGCTGCCGCAGGAACTCACATTCACCACTGGTGAAACTGTTCGCGGCGCGTCTCACGGCAATGAGTACCCCGAACACTTTGCTCTCCACCATGAGCGGTGCGGCCACCATGGCGCCCAACCCGTGCAGCGCCAGACGCTGGGGAAATTGGAATTGCACTGCCTGTACGTCAGGCTCATACACCAGTTCACCCTGCACACAGTGGGACAACCCGTTCTGGTCGATCCCAATGAGGGTCTGCTCGGTCAGGCCGAGCTCGGCGGCAAGAGCCCGGCTCTTCCAGCCAACCGCGCTGACGGTCAAATGGACTTCAGTCGGGCTATACAAACAGATGCAGCCGAAATCAATGGGTAGCTCTTCCTCCAGCGTGCGGATCACGACTTGAAAAATGCTTGGCAGGTCCTGCCGTGCGGCGATCGCACGGGTGATATCGTTCAGCAGATGCAGCCGGACCAGTTGGTCGGCCAGCTTGCGCTCCGCTTGCCTGCGCTCCGTCACGTCGGTACTCGATTCCAGCACGCTCCGCGGCTTTCCATGCGCATCGCGATGCATTACCCACACACTGGCTACGGCGATCTCGCCGCCATCCCGCTTGCGATGCACGAGCTCACCCTCCCAGGTTCCGCGGCTCTCGAGCTTCGCATCGATTTCCGGCAACGGTTCGGGAAATCGAGTCTGAAGCAGCTCGTGCGAAAGTCGACCCAGGGCTTCGTTCTGCGTGTATCCATAAAGTTTTTCGGAGCCCAGAGTCCACAGGAGGATGCGGCCGCACGGTTCCCGCACAATCACCTGGCCAAGATCCATTACCACGGCCTGTTCTCGCTGGACTTCCTCGGCGCGCTTGCGTTTCGTGATGTCGCGCGCGATCTTCGAGGCGCCCACAACGGTGCCGCTGCCGTCGAAGATAGGTGAAATCGTTACCGAGACATCGATCTGCTCGCCATCCTTGCGGACGCGAACGGTTTCAAACTTCTGCACGGACTCGCCTCGCACGATGCGCTCCAGAATTATCACTTCTTCGGCCGTGTGCGTCGGCGGGAAGAGCATTGTGGCGTGGCGTCCGAGGACTTCTGCTTCTGAGTAGCCGAAAATCTTTTCGGCCCCCCGGTTCCAGCTGGTGATGATCCCTGCCGACGTTTTCCCGATGATGGCATCGTCGGACGACTCGACAATGATTGCTAATCGCTCCCGAGCTGCATCCGTGCGTAAAGTGTCGTTTGCAAGACGCAACATCTCTTCGACACGCTTGCGCTCGGCAATCTCCAGTTCCAACACCGAGTACGCACTTCGCAACACGGCCGGGCTGGGAATGCGCAGCGCAGTGGGTATCAGTTTGGCGAGCAGGATCGCCGTGGGTACCGACGTCAGGGCAGTGACGGCTTTGACGCCGCCGCTCAACCAATAATCGGGGTGCCAGATCACCCAGATCTCCATCAGGTGCGTAGTGCCACAGGACACGATGAAGATCGCAAAGCAGACGAACATCCAATTGAATTCGAGGTCGCCGCGCTTGCGTACGAAGTAGAGCAGCGTGAAGGGGATAGAAAGGTAGGCGAGCGCGATCAACGAATCGCAGACAACATGCAATCCTAGAACATCGGGTCGCCACAAGTAGCACATGCCGTGGGGCATGAATCCATCGCTGGAAAACAATGAAACTGCGTGGCGAACCATGCACTGCCCCCGCGTAGGGTAATCTGTTTGGGCGAGCTGACCGGGCGCGGTGGGTACTGGACCTGAATCTAAAACGCGCGCAAAGCCAGGTCACTTTACTCCAGTAAAACCGGTCGCGTCGGGATATAACACCGAGTTCCGGCGAGTATATCGAGCGGGTTATATGTTGCGATGCAATGAACGAACCGCCAGGATTGCACCCCTGACGACACGGGCTGTCACAATGTTCCTAAAGTATTTTTTATCATGGTGTTTTGAAGTCCGTAAGAGTTTGAGCTGGCTCAGCGCGCCACGGCGATACTGTGCACAGGTGTCATTGCATGCGCGATGGAAAAATGGATCAGACTCGCGAGATCCGGAACACAGAGCTTCGTCATGATCCTGCTTCGATAGGTGTCGACGGTCTTGCGCGATAGGCAGAGTCGCTGCGCAATTTCGGCGCTCGATGATCCGGCCACAGTCAAATGCAATACTTCGCGCTCACGTGCGCTGAGCCTCTCGAGTGGACTGGATGTTGCGGAATTGCTGAGTAACCCATCAATGACAATTCCGGTAATTTGGGAGCTGAGATATTGGCCTCCGGTACACACCGCCAAAATGGCGCGCACCAATTCGGCCCCGGCACTTTGCTTCAGTACATAGGCCCGCGCGCCGGCGCGCAGGGCTCTGAAGACGTGTTCTGAGGTATCACAGGCGGACAGAATGACTATCCGCGTCTGCGGAAGCGCAGCAAGAATGCGCAGAGTCGCATCTATTCCGCTGAGTTGCGGGAGCACGAGATCCATTACGACTACATCTGGTCTGTGCTGGGCGACGACAGCAACCGCGTCTTTCCCGTTGGTTGCCGTCGCGACCACTTTCATCCGGCTTTGGCGCTCGAGGAGCAGTGACAGACCGTCGCGCACAATTCCATGACCATCCACGATCACGACCCTGATCGACGGCTGCGCCGGTTGACGTTCCATGTTCAGTGCCATCAGCCGGGAGGGCGAGCCGTTTGCGCTGGATTGGCGCCGGCGCGATGAAATCAGAGTGCATTTGCACACTCCGTGCGGTAGCGAACATAACATCGACGCCGCGCGTGCTTGCTAAAGGTCCGCGGCGCCGATGGATTCTATAGCAGCGATCGGATGCTGCGACGCAGCTAAGCCATGCGTCAGGCGGTGAGGAAGTACTATCTTGAGTTGAGCGCTCGCATGCGGGTCGTCGATAATGTGGGATGGTGCGTGTCAACACCGGGTAGACGATCGTATGAGCCACACGAAACGGGCAGCAGATTCAGTGGTGCGGCGTGTCCGCGGTTTTGCGTCACGTTGGGACACTTAATCGCCTACCTGCGGTACCGTACAGACAGAGGCTGCCGGAAGTTTGTTCAATGCGGCAAGTTTTGCATAGGTGGGTTATTACGTGAGGGTCCTGCTCTTCGACGCGGACGTGCCGACGACGGATCTGCTGAAGGCATCCGATCCAGAATGAAGGGTCTTGATTCAAGGCTGCGCATGCGGAGTTTGCCGATGTCAACAGCGAACTCTGAATCTCGCCGCGAGATGATCCGGAAAAAGTTAGCGCAGTGCGCGGGGAATGCATCCGATGCGAACAGGATAGCCGCAGCTATGGTTGCCCTAAGGCTGCAGATCTCTGCCCGGCTTGCCCCGGTGATTGGGGCACGGGGTGTCGACGTTCTGTTCAGCCGCGCAGTGTACCTTTGCGCAAGGTCATTCTCGTGGCTGGGCGTCGCCGGGGATCGTGCGCGTGGCACCAATTCCGTTGACGACATCAGCGCGCGCATCGAACGTCAGGGGGCTGCTGTGGCGGCGGCTGCGAGCTGTGAATTTCTGTATACCTTCACCGTGCTGTTGGCGACTTTGATCGGAGATTCCTTGACTGATCGTTTGTTGGGTCCGGTGTGGGCGCCGGCGTTGCCGCCCTCTGAACGGGAGAGCGGACTATGACCGATAGAGTGACTATAAGTCTGCTGCCAACGGGTGTGCCGGGACTCGATGAAGTTCTGGGAGGCGGGCTGCCGGAATTCTCGTTCAACCTCATCGTTGGACCGCCAGGCTCCGGGAAGACGACACTCGCGCACCAATTGATGTTCGCCCTGGCGACGAAGGAGCGGCCGGCGGTATTTTTCACCGTGCTCGGCGAGCCGGCGCTGAAGATGCTCCGTTATCAACAGCAATTCGCGTATTTCGACTTCAGTAGGATCGATGACTCGATTCGTTTCATCAATCTGAGCGACGATGTTGCTTCGGGAGAGCTTGACCGGGTACTGGCGAGAATCATCCAGGAAGTCGAGACCGACGCGGCCGGATTGGTGTTCGTGGACTCGTTCCGCTCGATCATGGTGGAGGCACGGCGTCATCCGCGGGGCGCGCTCGGATTGCCGCAGTTCATCCAGCAGCTCGGAATACACCTGAGCAGTTGGCAGGCTACGACATTCCTGGTGGGTGAATACTCGTCGGGCACTGACCCCCATCCGATCTTCACCCTCGCTGATGGTTTGCTGTCATTGGAGCAAAGTGTCTTCCGCAATTCGATGGTGCGCCAACTGCAGGTTTTGAAGATGCGGGGGTTATCGAACCGGCCGGGGAAGCAAACCTTCCGGATCTCGGATCGCGGCATCGAGGTATTTCCGGCAGCGCTGATTCGCGACGATCACGATTCCCTGTGGGTGAACGCCGAATCGAGGCATTCCAAATCGCGTCTGACCATGGGAGTGCCGGGGCTCGACGACATGCTTGGCGGGGGCTTGCCATCGGGCTATTCGGTACTGGTCGCCGGACCCTCTGGGTCGGGAAAGACGATTCTCGCCACGGCCTTCCTGGCAGAAGGGATGCGCCGCGGCGAAAAGGGCGTGATCGTCGCCTTCGAGCAATCGCCCAGTCAGTCGAGCACCCGTACGATTGACGATATGGTTCGCGCCGGGCAAGTCGGCTTGCTCAATATTCGTTCCCTGGATCTGTCGATTGATGAGGTCGTGCACCGACTGCTGGGTATCATTCATCGTATGAAAGCCAGTCGCATCGTGATCGACTCGCTGTCGGGCTTCGAGCTGGCCGTCGCGCCGGGCTTTCGCGAGGATTTTCGCCAGTCGCTGTTCCGTATGGTTGCCGTTCTGGCCGGCTGCGGCGTGACAGTCCTAATGACATCGGAGCTGGAGGATCGATACACGGATCTGAGATTCAGTCCCTACGGCTCGGCGTTTCTCACCGACGCAATCATCGTCCAGCGTTACATCGAAATCGACAGTCACCTGAAACGCGTGATGGCGGTCGTTAAGGTGCGCGGCAGCGCCCATAGTAGCGAGTTGCGATTGTACGAGATCACCAATGACGGCATCGTTATCGGCGAGCCCGTTTCCGACCACGAAGGGCTCCTCGGCGGGAGCCCTAAGAGGTCTCAGATCTCCCGGATCGCTGGTGCTCGCAACTTACGTTGAGCGTTAGATGAGTCCTTCCCGTGACGTCGACACGAACGCTCATCCGGTCGAGCGCCTCGGCCATCCGGGCTCGGTGGCCGAGGCGGCACTTGCTGCGCGAGAGTGCGCCGTCCTTGCCCGCGAACGGGCCGCCGATCGACGCGACGAAGCCGCATTGATCACCGCCAAGCTGCTTGCGCACCGTGAGAGTGATTTACGGGAAGCCAACGAGCACCTGGTCGTCGCAGCGGTTCATGCACAAACGAGCACCGAGGCCGCGGAACATGCGACCGCGCTCATGTCGATCAAGGCCGAACGGGACTTTCTCACCGGGTTGCCAAACCGTGCGCTGTTAGCCGACCGTCTGGCCCATTCCATAGAACTTGCGCAGCGCCATGGCACGAGAGTCGCGCTGATGTTCCTGGATCTCGACAACTTCAAGGAGGTCAATGATTCGCTCGGACATGTAGTCGGCGATGGGTTGCTGAAATCGGCTGCAAAGCGACTGCAGTCATGCCTGCGCGGGTCAGACACGGTCAGTCGGCAGGGTGGCGACGAGTTTTTGGTCTTGCTGACCGAAGTGACTTCCGTGCAGGACACCGGCGTCATCGCCGACAAATTGAAAAAAGCGATGACCGAGCCCCACTTGATCGGAATGCATCAGATCTGCGTTACCTTGAGTATTGGGATCAGTCTGTACCCCGACGATGGCAAAGACGTCGAATCGCTCCTTTCACACGCCGACACCGCAATGTATTTTGCCAAGAGAAGCGGTCGGAACACCTCCCGACGGTTTATCCCAGACATGCTCGCAGACCCCGCGCCATCGCGGCCGGGTTAATAGTAGTCCCATGCTTTGAACTCGACGGAGCGCGCGGCCCTTTGCGTGAAGACACGATCTGTCATAGTTTCCCGACGGCGTTGCCGTTTGCATTGGATTAGACTCGTCAAATGACATGGCGTGCCTACAATCACACGAGACTCGCTTTGGTGAGATCCGATGTCGACATCGTACTTTGCGGCTTTGCGACTCGAGGTTACTCTGGGCGCGCCGCGCTGGGCCTGGG
>Ga0210388_10002299_pt1 | contig 14853 bp, 13 predicted proteins | sample IncBWC19OmetaG_FD_155485 | JGI IMG/M metagenome (GOLD analysis project Ga0210388, IMG submission 155485) | Forest soil microbial communities from Barre Woods Harvard Forest LTER site, Petersham, Massachusetts, United States - Inc-BW-C-19-O ...
TTGACTTCGGATTCGATGAAGGGCCGTCCATCCAGGAATTGGATTTTGAGAACGGGGAAGTATCCTTCGCTGCAAAGCTGGACAACGGCTTCCCATTTTTCGGAGTGCGTCTTGCCGGGGACTTCAATTTCGCTGTCGATTCCACCATAGGGCGGAAGATCGCTGGTTTCGGAGGCGTCCACGACACCGGGGAGGTCTTTCAAGCGCTGTAATAACGGGCGATAAAAACCGGTGATCTGGGCGGCGGTCTTGTAGCGTTCCACCGGAAGAGCAAGTCGGGCGGTTAAGACGTGATCCGGTTGCAGGCCGAGATGCACTTGGCGAAGAGCGACGAAGCTGCGCATCAAAAGTCCTGCGGCAACCAGAAGCGTGAGCGAAAGCGCGACTTCGGTTATCACCAGAGCATTGCGGAATCTTCCATGACGAAAACCGCCGGTGAGACCTTTGCCGGTGTCGCGGAGCGGCTCGTTCAAATCTTTGCGCGCGGCTTTCAGCGCCGGGACCAGACCAAACATTAGGGCGGTGAGGATCGCCACGGTAAGAGTGAACAAGAGGACCGGCAGATTGAGCCGGATCACGGCTTCGGAGGGAATGATGTCCGGCGGCATCAGCGCGACGATAAATCGCAAGCCAACCGACGCGAGCAGAGTGCCTATCAAAGCGCCGCTTAGCGCCAGGATCAAACTTTCCACCAAGAGTTGGCTAATCAAACGGCGGCGACTGGCACCCAGCGCGGAGCGAATCGCAAATTCCTTCTCACGGGTGGTGGCTCTGGCTAGAAGTAAATTTGCTACGTTGCCGCAGCCGATCAGCAAGAGCAAACCGACAGCGGAAAGCACGATGTAAAGAGTGAAGCGGAACTGGCCTACAACTTGTTCCGTGAGAGATTGAATCCGAACGGTAAAGTGTTTTGGATAAGCCTTTGGGTAAACAGCGGCGAGCCGAGTGGCCACAACGGTTATATCCGCTTCGGCTTGCTTTATGGAAACTCCGTGACGCAAGTGGCCTAGGAAATACCAATAGCGCATGGCTCCGGCTTCGTCGCTGTCGGTAGCTGCGTGACTGAGCTTGCGGGGAACCCACAATTCGGCGTCGCCCCAACTGAAGCGTGGCGGCATGATACCGATCAGAGTTCGCGGGGTGTCGTTTAGCACGAAGGTTTTGTTGATAATGTTCGGATCGGCGCCAAATTGTTTAACCCAAGTTTTGTAACGCAGCACGAAAACCGGAGGGGCGCCGGGCTCGTAATCCGCGGGCTGCATCACGCGGCCCAGCATGGCTGGCATACCGAGGAATTCGAACGTTCCGGGAGTAACGAAGTTTCCGTCGAAGCGTTGGGTGCCTTCGTTCGAGCGGTACAGGATGTCGATGGAAGAATTGGCGATGGCGCGGTCGAAGACGTGGTTTTGATCCACGTAATCGAGAAACTCGGCGGCGCTATATGCGGGGCGTCCTTCCTGTTCGTCTTGTTCCGTGTCGTGAATCAGGATGGACATGTAGCGCTGTGCGTCAGGGTAGGGGAAAGGCTCCATCAGGATGTTTTCGATTACGCTGAAGATGGCGGTGGAGGCGCCGATGCCGAGAGCTAGCGTCAGGATAGCGACGAGAGCGAAGGCAGGGGATTTCCGCAAGGTTCGCAGCGCGTAGCGGACGTCCTGAAGCAGGGTTTCCATAGAACTCCACCTGGTACGCGGTGAAACAATAAACCGTTTGACGCCGCCAGGCAAAATAAGTTTTCCGGATATTCGCGTGTGAATGGGCGCGCAGGATGGGCGCGGGGGACGACTGGCCTTACGTACAGGTAATGCGGACGATGTGCACATGATCGAGCGCGTTGACGCTGGGGGCTGGGGGACATACCGTTGTGTAAAGGCGGGAATCCTGCGGAGTGGAGACGACCATGAGCTACGTGCGCGAGAAGTTTGTGTCAACGGGGATACTGGTGGTGGGGCTGTGCCTTGTGCCGGTGGCGTTTGGCCAGGCGCAAACTTCAACTTCTGCTGCGGTGCCGGCGCAAAACGCTGGACAAGCGCAGACCTCGGGTCAGGCGCAAGCGGCGGCAAAAGACAAGGCGCAGACGTCGGCGCAAGCTTCCGCAGAGCCTCAGTTGCAGGACCAATCCGCACCGCAAGATCAATCGCTCGGAGCCGTTGCGCGCCAGGCGAAGGCGCAGAAGGCCAAGAGCGAGCCTACGAAGGTCTATACGGAAGACAAATTGGCCGGGTTGTCAGGGCGCGGAGTTTCGTCGGTTGGGTCGGGGAACGCGGGTGGCGGAGGTTCGTACGGGGGCAATTCCTACAACAACCCCGCGGCGGGCGGTAGCGGCCAATCTCTGAGTAACAGCGAGTCGTACTGGCGCGGAAGGGCCAATGCGATTCGAGGTCAAATGGCTCAATGTGACGCGCAGATTGCCGGAATCCGCGAAGAGATTAAGAAGAAGGGCGCAGTTACTGTGGATCCTATGAGCGGGGCGTCGGCGGGCGTGATTTACATTGAGGACCGTAATCGGCAGATCAGGCAGGTTGAAGACCAGAAAGCGAAGCTGCAACAATCGCTGGACGATTTGGCGGAAGAAGGACGCAAGGCAGGCGCGGATTCAGGATGGTTCCGTTAGGGCGGAACGATCATCGCGAAGAGGTAGGGAGCGTCCCATCGTTGAAACGACGATAGAGCATAAGCGAGCACAGAATCAAAAACCGCGGAATAATAACTGCTAAGAAATAGGAAGCGCCGTACAATGACGGCAAATACCAACTAAGCAAGAATCAAAAACCCGCACCCTTCAAAAAGCGAAAAGTTCGGCACCTGAAAATTCAAAGACGTCCACCCGTAAATTCAAATACGCCCCGCCTGCCGGCAGGCGCTACGAAGCCCAAGAGCACGGCTCCCCGCAAAAGCGCAACGATTCAATTAAACGCGAAGAATGCACGAGCCGCCGTTAGTCATGGCTCATCAGGGTCGTGGCATCCGTGCATTCTGGCGCGGCTAGCAGGCCCAAAACTTTAGGCACGGTTGCGGTTTGCGGATTTTTCAAAGCAATGCGAAAATACCGGCATGAAAAAACTGTTAACCATTGTGGCAACGATTTTGATGTCGAGCGGTTTGCTGGTGGGGAGCGCCAGGGTGCAAGACCCGGCCAATTCTAACAACACACAAGCCCCGGCGGCACAGGCGCCTTCGTCGCAAACGCCAGCGGCGAAGCCTGATGCGAAACCGGATGATAAGAAGCCGGCGGATTCCAAGGCGGCCCCGGCGAAAAAACCTGCGGCGAAAACTTCTGCTGCGAAGGCGTCCGATGCGCAGGATTCAGATTCCAAGAAGCCGGCGGCCAAGGCGCCTGGGGATAAAGCGCAGACTGGCACAGCGGCGAAAACTCCGGTTCATCACGCAGCTGCGGGTACTCCTCTAGTGCTAAAGACGGAGAAGGACAAGACGAGCTACGCGATCGGAATGAATATTGGAAAGAGCATGAGCAAGAATTCCATGGACGTTGATCCTGCTATTGTGGCGCGCGGGATAAAAGACTCGTTAGCGGGCGGCAAGACTCTGTTAACGGATGATGAAGCAAAGGCCGTGATGGCCACGTTCCAGACAGAAATGCGAAAAAAGGTGGAGGACAAGATGCAAGAAACGGCGGCGACAAATAAGAAAGAAGGGGATGCATTTCTATCGGCCAATAAAGGGAAAGAGGGAGTGGTTCCGCTGCCGAGCGGGCTGCAATACAAGATTTTGACGCAAGGAACCGGGCCGAAGCCAACAGCGCAAGACACCGTGGAATGCAATTACAAAGGGACGCTGATCGACGGCACCGAGTTCGATAGCACAGCGAAGCATGGCGGCAAGCCCGCAACATTCCCCGTTGGCGGAGTGATTAAGGGATGGACCGAGGCTTTGCAACTGATGCCGGTAGGATCCAAGTGGCAGCTATTTATTCCCGGCGATCTGGCGTACGGGCAGCGCGGGGCGGGCGGAGTGATCGGGCCTAACGCGACGCTGATTTTTGAGGTTGAACTGGTTTCGATTCAGGCCAAGCCCGCAGCGGCGGCTCCGGCAAAGTAAATTCGGCGGCAGCGGAAACTTGGAAAAACGGCGTCGCAGGGGCGGGTAATAGAGATAAACTGCAACCGCGGCGCCGTACTGCGCAACTAACTTCCAAATGTTTAGCGTTCCACACCTGATTATCATTTTCGTTGTCGTCCTAATTGTATTTGGGCCGGAGAAGTTGCCGGACCTGGCTCGGAATCTGGGCAAAATCATGGGCGAATTCCGGCGCGCTACGGGGGATCTGCGTTCGACGTTCGATGAGCATATGCGGGATATCGAGCGCGAAGCCAACATGCGCGCTTCTGCGGCGGCAGGCACAGGGACAACGATTGCGCCAACAGAACAGAAAGCGATTGGTCAGCCGAAGATTGCAAGTGCCGAAGGGACAGTGACTGCCGACGCGCCGCGGGGATGGACGGTGGCGCCTCCGGATTCATCTGCCGGAGAGAACGCGGCGACGTCTGCGGCGGAGACGGCCGGCGCTACACAAGCGGAAGGCGCGAATGCGAATCCTGCCGGCGAAACACATACGTCAGCAGCGGCGAGCGATTCCGCAGCCTCATTCGGCGCGGGAGCGACACAAGCGGAGGCGACGACGGCTCACGTCGACGCAGACCGCGAACGCGCCGGGGAGTCAGCCAAATCTGGCCAGGGCAAGGGGAGCGATGGCTGAAGCCGCCCAGCCTGAGCTGAACGGGGCTTCGCCGGCGGATAACGACCCGGGCGGGCGCATGTCGTTCTTTGAGCACCTGGTGGAGTTGCGCAAGCGGCTGATCTATGCGGCGGTCGCGATCGTGATTGGAACCGGGGTAGGGCTCCTCCTCTCGAAGCACTTCATCACGTTCATCGTGCAGCCAATGCACATGGCGCTGAAGTCGGCGCATCTGGAAGACAACCTTTACTACACCAGTCCGGCCGGTTACGTAAGCCTGGTGATTTCCCTGGGGCTTTATCTAGGGATCGCGCTGGCCATGCCGTTTGTGTTGTACCAGATTTGGCTTTTCGTGGCGCCCGGGCTTTTCAAGCACGAGCGTAGCGCGGTAGCGGGATTCATTATTTCTTCGATGTTCCTGTTTTTGTGCGGGCTGGCTTTCGGTTACTTCGTGATGCTGCCGACCACGTTGAAATTTCTGATTGGGTTTGCGAATGAAGGGCCGATCAAGCCGCTGATCAGCATCAACGAATACTTCGATTTAACTTTAGTAATTCTGCTGGGGCTGGGCATCGTGTTTGAGCTGCCCGTTCTGATCTTTATTCTTTCGCTTTTCGGGATTGTGACGCCGAAATTTCTGCTGAAGAATTTCAGGTATGCGATGTTGATCATCACGGTAGTCGCGGCGGTGGTGACGCCGACTCCGGATGCGACGACTATGCTGGTTTTCATGGCACCGATGATTTTGCTGTATTTTGTCGGCGTGCTGGTATCTTACGTGGTTATCAAGCGAAAGCGGGCTACGAACGAGGCTACCGGGGAGGCGCGCTAGATGTGGAATTCGGGGAGCAAGTTCGCGCTGGCGGCGGGGCTGCTAGCAGCGTCTTTGGGTGTGGCGGCGTGCGGGCACGGCGACGCGGGCTCGACGTCGTCCGCCGGTACGGTGCCTGCGTCGCAACCTTCGGGGCAATCTTCCGCTCAATCTTCCGCGCAACAAAATGACTCTGCCCCCGCTGGCAAAACTGCCGAATCGGCGCCGCCCGCGTCGCAAACGGGCGGATTCGATGGGGCGAAGGCGTACGAGCAGGTGGCGAAAATTGTCAGCTATGGGCCCCGGCCTCCAGCGTCGGAAGGCATACACGACGTGCAGGATTACATCCGCGAACAACTGAAAAGCTATGGATGCACGGTGGACGAGGATGATTTTCACGCGTCCACGCCGACCGGCCCTGTTGCGATGAAGAACATTGTCGCGAAGACCTCGGGAACGGGACAGGGAATTATTTTGCTGCTGACACATTACGATTCGTTGAGCAGCGTGCCGAATTTTGTGGGCGCGGAGGATAGCGCTTCGTCCGACGGAGTGATGCTGGAGCTGGCGCGTCTTCTATGCGGAAAGAAAGAGCCGAATTCAGTGTGGATCGCGTTTCTGGATGGCGAAGAGGCTTTTGTAAACTGGGACCGGGACGAGGATCACACTTACGGAAGCCGAGAGCTTGCGGCCAGGATGGCTGTTTCGGGCGATTTGAAGCGCGTGAAAGCGGTAATTCTGGCGGACATGATTGGTCAATACGGGCTGGCCATCCCGCGCGAAGGAAACTCCACGAAATGGCTTACCGACCTAGTGTGGAAAACAGCCGGGCGTCTTGGTTATGGCGACGTTTTTGTGTCGCGTAGCGAAACAATCTCGGACGATCACCAGCCATTCCTATCGCGAGACGTGCCGTCAGTGGACATCATCGATTGGGACGGTTTTCAAGACCCGAAATACTGGCACACCGCGCAAGACACGCTGGACAAGGTTAGTCCGCGCAGCGTAGCCATCGTGGGGCACGTGATTTTAGAAACCGTGAACGAACTGCAGAAGAAATTCCACTAAGCTTATTTCGGGAGAATTGAAGGACGGCGCGTTCATCGGATTTGGCCGTAGTGTGTGCTACATTTTTGTTTCCCATGGCGACCATTCGCGTCAAATCTTCTCGCGGGGCATATCAGGTGTACTGTTCGCGCGGCGCGCTCGCGCGTGCCAGGTCTGTTCTCGCGCGGCTGCCTGATGCGAGCCCGACGTTCGTGATTTCCTCGCCGAACGTATGGAGATATTGGGGCCGGGCGCTTTTGAAAAAAGTGGACGGCCTGCGCTCGAATAACATTTTTCTTTTTGACGACAGAGAACGCGTGAAAAATCTTGAGACAGTTGAACTGCTATGCCGCGCTTTGACCGAAGCCGGGGCGGACCGGCGTTCCGTGATCCTAGCCGTTGGTGGCGGCGTTGTAGGAGATGTGGCCGGTTTTACGGCGGCGAGCTATTTGCGCGGAGTTCGATTGGTGCAGGTTCCGACCACGCTGGTGGCGCAAGTAGATAGCTCGGTAGGCGGCAAAACGGGAGTGAACCTCCCCGAGGGCAAAAATCTGGTGGGTGCGTTCTATGCTCCTGATGCCGTTATCGCGGACATGGAGACGCTGGGAACGCTGCCGCATCGGGAATACCGATCGGGCTTGTATGAAGTAATCAAGTACGGGGCTATCGCCGACCCCGGGCTGTTTGCGTTCCTGGAGCGCAACATGCTTGCGCTGTTGCGGCGCGACCCTGGGGCGCTGGAATTTGTGATTCATCGGTGCATACGAATTAAGGCACATATCGTGGAACGGGATGAACGGGAGAGGGGGCTGCGCGAGATACTAAATTACGGGCACACGTTCGGCCATGCGTTGGAAGCAGCTACCGGCTATAGGCGATTTCTTCACGGTGAGGCAATTGGGTGGGGCATGCATGTGGCGACCATGCTAAGCGCTGCAACCGCGCGTATCGGGGAATCGCAGGCGGCGCGGATCATTCGGCTGATCGCGAGCGTGGGGCCGCTGCCGGCAATCGGGAAAATTCCGGCGGCTCATTTGCGGAAGCTTTTGGCAGGCGACAAAAAAACACGTGGCGGCGAGGTTCGTTGGGTGCGCTTGCGGCAGATTGGAAAAGCGCAGCGCGGGATAGTGCTGCCGTGGAAGCTTATTGCCCGCACGATTTCAGAATTGCCGGAAATTGCCGCGAAGGCGCAGAGCTGACTGCTGTATGCCGATTATGACGCCAATATTACCGACGCAGGCGCCAGGGTCGCGGCCACAAGGGGCGCGCAACGAGCGCGAGGCTGCAGCGCATGTGCGGAAAATGTTCACGAAAATTGCGCCGCGCTACGATTTTTTGAACCATTTGCTTTCGCTGTCGGTCGATCGGGTCTGGCGGCACCGCACGGCTGCCAAATTCGGGAAAATTATCCGCCGCACGGACGCTCGAATTTTGGATTTGTGTTGCGGCACGGGAGACATGACGTTCGCGATGGAGCGCGTGCGGATGAAGGCTTTGCGGGATTTAGGCGCGCATCGCATTCCGCTGGTTGGCAGCGATTTTGCGATTCCCATGCTCGAGCGCGCCAACAAGAAAGGCCACAAACATCATCGCGTGGCCGCATTCGTGGCTTCGGATGCGTTGAACCTGCCATTCCCGGATGCTTGTTTCGACCTAGTCACCACGGCGTTCGGGTTTCGCAATCTGGCGAACTATGAAAGCGGATTGTGCGAAATCGCTCGCGTTTTAAAAGACGATGGGCAACTTGGAATCCTGGAATTTTCCGAGCCTCGCGGCGGAACGATGGCGGGCCTTTTTCGATTCTATTTCCGCTACGTATTGCCGAATGTGGGCGGAGTGATTTCCGGGAGCAAGGACGCGTACGAATATTTGCCGGGATCGGTAGCGAGATTTCCAAACCGCAAGCAGCTTTCGGAAATGATTAAAAGTGTGGGGTTCGTGGATATACGGTCGTACGCCTGGAACTTTGGAAGCGTTGTTTTGCATATGGCTCGCGTGCCGGTGATCAGCGCAGGCCGGTGAAGCGAGCTCTTCAGCGTCAAAAGGCGACGTTCCGATTAATTTTCGAGGCCCAGCGCGCGGATTTTGTGCAGTAGCGTTTTGTAGGAAACTTCCAGTTTTTCAGCGGCGCGAGTTTTGTTCCACTTCGATTCGCGCAGGGCGTTTTGAATCTTGAAACGCTCGACGTGCGCGACGGCGCGTTGTGAAACTTCTTCGAGCGGTCCTTCCCAGATGAAGCGCTGGTCCAGCATCCCTTCCGGCAACTGTTCGGCCGTTGGCTTGGCAACGGGCAATTGGAGGGCGTTGGCGTCGATTTCCGGGCCGTTGGCTAATATTGCCGCGCGCTCGATGGCGTTCTGCAACTCGCGAACATTGCCCGGCCAATTGTAGGTTGCCAAACGCGCGCGGGCTTCTTCGGCGAACTTGAGTGCCGGCTTACGAAATTCGCGGCGGAATCTTTCCAGGAAATGTTCCGCCAGAAGGAAAACGTCGTCACCGCGCTCGCGGAGAGGCGGAATGGTGATGGGAACGGCGGAAATCCTGAAGTACAGGTCCTCGCGAAAAGTTTTGTCAGCTACGGCTGCGTGAAGATTTTTATTGGTGGCGGTCAAGATGCGCACGTTGACTTCAATTTCCTGCGTGCCGCCTACCCGCTCGAATCGTTTTTCTTCCAATACGCGCAAGAGTTTGCTTTGGATGGCCAGGGGAAGTTCGCCGATTTCGTCGAGGAACAGGGTGCCGCGATGCGCCAGCTCGAGTTTACCGATTTTACGCGCGCCCGCGCCGGTGTAAGCGCCGCGCTCGTGACCGAATAATTCGTTTTCAACCAGGCCTTCGGGGATCGCAGCGCAATTCAACGCTACGAAAGGATGATTGGCGCGCGGGCTGAGGTGATGTATGGCGCGGGCAAAAAGTTCTTTGCCGGTGCCGCTCTCGCCGAGCAGCAGGACGGTTGAATCGGTGGCGGCCACGCGCTGAGTCATCTGGCTGGCGTCTTTCATGGAAGGATGTTCGCCGACGATGCGCGGAAAGCCGTAATGCAGTGCGTACTCTTCGCGCAGAAGTAAATTCTCGCGCAACAATTCCTGCTGCTGCGCGGCGCGTTCCAGCAGGAGTTTCAGATGATCCAGGTCCACAGGCTTCTGAATGAAGTCGAAGGCGCCGTCTTTCATGGCGGTGACGGCTTCTTCCACCGAGCCGTAGGCGGTCATCAGAATCACGGGAAGGGTAGGCTCCACGCGGCGCGATTCGCGCAGGACTTCCAAACCGGAATTTCCTGGAAGCTTTAAGTCGGAAAGAATCAGCAGGTAGCGGCGGCTGCGGATTTTGTCGATGGCGGTGTTTCCGTCGGGGGCTTCGTCCACGGTGTAGCCAGTGCGTTCCAGGGCTTTGCGCAACATGGCGCGGAGCTCGGGTTTATCTTCGACAAGAAGGACGGGCTCCATCGGCGAAACTTCTAGCGCGACCAACCGGAGTCGCCGCCGGCTTTGCGCAAATCGTCTTCGGCATCGGAGATGGCCTGCTTGTCGGCTTCAATCATTGCTTTTTTAGCGTCGATGTCGGAGGTTTTCTTGTTGATGTCGGAGCGCGTCAGGTCCTGCTGCATGGCTTTTACCGGATTGTTGTAATACTGCACATCGAGTACGCCCAACTCGCGCTGCATCACGTCGAGTTCCTGCTGGTCTTGTTCCAGCTTGTGGCGCAGCTTGGAGAATTTTTCGCGCCACATCTTCTCCTGGGCTTCGATAGAGTTGTCCTTAGCTGAGGCCTCCGACGCGTCCGCCTTATCTCCGCTGGCGGCTGTTGTTTCTCCGACGGCGGAAATGCCGCCAGTGGTCGGTATATTGTCGTTGGTGAAGACTCTTGCAGGCTTGGCTTGATCTTTCTTTTCTTCGCGGGTGCGGCGCGCGGCGGCTACGAGCGGGTCAGGCTGCGCTGGAGCGGGCTGGGAAGTTTGGGTGGAAGGCTTGGCCTTCGCATCGGGCTTCTGCGCGGAATCTTGTTGGCTTGGTTGTTGGCTTTGATCCTGTTGGCACGCGAAGTTGCTGGCCGGTACAAGCAAAAACACGGCTGCCGCAATCCAAAAATGCAGATGTTTGCGCATGGTGCTCGCCTCCTGGGAGGCATTTCTGCCTGGATATCCCTGTTACGAGTTTAGATGCGAGCGACGCGGGAGGCAATCGGGGATGGTATAGGCTCCTGCCGCAAAGGTAACCATAGCAAAAACTCGGCTCCGCCACCGGGACGGTTGCGGGCCTCAATGCTGCCGGCATGTTGCAGAGCCACTTTCTGGACCACAGCCAGGCCAAGGCCGGTGCCTTCGGACTTGGTGGTGTAAAAGGGCAGGAAAATCTTGGGCAAATCGGTGGGTGGGATGCCCGGACCGTTGTCTGCGACGCATATGCGCTGCCATTTTCGGCCGCCCAGGTCTTCGATGGTGCCGGAAATGGTTACGCGCGGAGGGTTCGCAGACTCTTTTGCGGCTTGCGCTCCGTTACGCGCCAGATTGAGGAGGGCTTGGCGGATCAAGGCTTCGTCGCCCGGCAGCTCTTGAAATGTTCCTTCCAGTTGGACGGCGCATTCGGGGATCGTCTCGTGAAGCTCCTCCGCCACTTTTTCCGCCAGCGTTTGCATGGGAACTGTTTCGTAGCAAATTTCCAGCGGCTTGGCGAAACGCAGAAATTCGGTGACCACATGGGTTAGCGCGCGTGTCTGATCCAGAATGCGTTCGGCCGATTCCGAAATTTCGCCGGGTTTGGCTTCGCTGCGAATCATTTGCGCGTAGCCGGAAATTGTTGCCAGGGAATTCTTAAACTCGTGGGCGATGCCGGCGGACATTTCACCCAGCGCCGCGAGATTCTCCTTCCAGCGAATCTGCTTTTGCAGCGCGGTGAGTTCGGTCAAATCGCTCATCAGGCAGAGGGCGCCGCTAACTTTCATGTCCACAGCGGGATTGCCGCGCGCGGGATTTCGCACCGTGCGATAGATGGGGGAAATGGTCACGCCGAGATGGCGAACTTCGCCGCCGGCGGTCATGTGTTCTACTTCGCCGCGCTGAATCGTTCTTGCGTCGCGCAAGCAAGCGGTCAGCATCTTGGTTAAATCTGAATCGGCGCCGAGGATTTCCTGATACGAGCGGTAGCGCAGAGTTCGTATGCCGAGCGCTTCTTCCGCCGCGGGATTTGTGGAGCTGATCGATCCGGTGGCGTTTACCAGCAACAAACCGGTGGGCATGTTGCGGGTCACTTCTTCGGTAAGGCGCTCGGATTCTTGCGCGCGCTCCTGGGCCAGCAAATGCAGGCGGGCCAGTTCTTTTTCCTGCGAGCGCAGCTTTTCAATTACGCCTTGCATGGACGCAGCCATGAAAGCGGAGGCATTTTCGGTGTCGGCTTTAGGGCCGGTCCAATCGCCGCTCGGAGAGCGAGAACCCTCTCGCAGCATTTTGCGAATAAGGACGAAGAAAAGGACTGAGCTCAATAGAAGGATGGCGAACAAACCGATGGCGTATCCAAGATTGAAAGCCGGCGGAGCCGGTATGCGTCCGGGAAGCAGTGCGAGGGTGATGAAAATGTTCATTTCTTATCGCACCATCAACAACGATTGGTACCAGTTTACGACTGGCGTACCGAAAAAGACCACCAGTATTGCCGCCATTCCCAGAAATGTTCCAAAAGGCAACTCGTAGTCGGATTCTTTGCGCTTGGCGAGAATTACAGCCACGCCCAGGACGCTTCCGAGCAGCGAGCCCGCCAGGATTGTGAGCAGCGTACGTTTGGCGCCCAGGAACGCGCCGGCCATCAGCATCATTTTTACGTCGCCCAGACCCATGCCTTCGCGACCGCGGAGGCGGAAATAGGCTTCGGAGACGAGCCACAGGAGTCCGCTGCCGATTGCTGCGCCGAAAATCGCGTCGGCAAAAGAAAGCACGGGAGCCGGAGGAGGGAAGTCGAAAAGGCGGTTGGCAATCCAGAGCGCGGTGCCGTCGGTGGACTTGGTGAAAAAACTGAGCGCCAGGCCGAGGGCGAAGCCGGTGAAGTTCACTACGTCAGGAAGAAGGCGTTCGCGCAAGTCGGTGAAAACCAGAACGACCATGATTGCCGAAAATACGGCCCACTTTAGGGTTTCGATGCTTAATCCGAAAGCGATGTAGCACGCTAGAAAGAGTATGCCGGTGATCAATTCAACCAGCGGGTACATGGGCGAAATCGGCGTTTTGCAGTTGCGGCATTTTCCGCGCAGGAACAAATAACTGAGGACGGGAATGTTGTCGTAGGGCCGAATTGGCGCGGCGCATTTTGGGCAAGCCGACGCAGGCATCGCGATGGATTTTCCGCCCGGGATGCGCAGGATGCAGACATTCAGGAAGCTGCCGATGATCAGTCCGAAGAGAAAAACAAAAATGCCGATAAGGATTGCAGGGGTCACACATCGAATCTGCCATATCGGAGCGAGGCTCTCAAGCTGAGCCATTCACATCGTGTCTGACTTCTAACATTTCGAGTTTGGATTCGCGCAAGATGATGGACGAAATCTCGCGGCGAATCGCACTGTCGAGAGGCCTGACGTTGAATCCGTGAGCCGATGACCGAGCATTTTTGCTGGGCACAGCTCGCCGTATTTCGCGAAAAACGAGCGCTTCACAATTTGTCTGCGGCGAATACTTAAAATCAGGTGGTACGATGCCGGGTGAGAGGGGGGAGCATTGCAGATGGCGGGCTATCTAATGGGGGCGGTTGGCTTCGCAGTCGCCGTCGCTTTTGTAGCAGGTGGAAGATGGATTTACTTTCAACCCGAAAGATTTTGGGGCAAGGTTTATGGCGACTTAGATCAAGGAGCACCTAGCAATTTCCGCCTACGATTTGCGAAATTGTTTGGACTGCTTATTTTGTTGGTTGGTGCGTTTGTTGTGACCGCAATTTTGCTTCTCCTAATTTTCCGTTCGGCGGGCATTTCGGATTCAGACGCCCTGTTTTGGGTGGCTAGCTTGGCCTTCACCGGAATTGGAACCCTTTACTTACTGAAGCGGTCCTCTTCCCAGCGTGTGAGAAAACAGTGAGGCAAGCCTCACGTGCGCGCTCAGTTTGAGGCCGACAGTGCGGAGAATGAAACTGACGGAAGGTTCAGATGTTCCCTAGGTAACAGCCGGACGCGGCCAAGGTCTAATGCTTGATTAGCGCGCTCGGTAACTGACCCGCCGGTCCCACTGTCGTAATTCGAGGTGATTTGATTGAGCTGCATAGCTACGCTATATTCGATGGTTTGCATACCATGGCTTGGCTTGAACAGACGATTCGGCGGTACGAACATATGCGCTGGGCGCAGGAGCCCAACCGGCGCACGCTTCCGTTTGCTTGGGGGCTGGAACATATCGGCGGCGACGCGAAGGAGGCCGACCCGCGCGGCTTTCTCGACCGGTTTGTGGAGCACACCATCGAGCATAGCGACGAGTGGTATGCCGTCACGCCGGCGGACGACTATTTGCTGGCGGACGAGGTGCTGACGTTTACGAGCGCGATCGAGTCTCCGTGGCCGGGGAACAATCGCGTGCATGCACAATTATTTCGCGCGAGGCATACCGGCCCGGCCGTGGTGGTGCTGGCGCAATGGAACGCGCGTTGGGAAGAGCAGCAAAACGTTTGCAAGTGGCTTAACCGGCTGGGAATTACGGCAGTGAAGATGAGCTTGCCGTATCACGACCGGCGCGCGGTTCCGGGACATCCTCGCGGCGATCATCTGGTGGGGCCGAACGTGGGGCTCACATTGCAAGCCAACCGGCAGGCGGTGATGGACGTTCGCCGCACTTTGCGTTGGCTGGAAAGCCAGGGCTACGACCGGTTGGGAGTGCTGGGGACGAGCATCGGGTCGTCGATTGGATTCGTCACCATGTGCCACGAACCTTTGTTGCGCGCGGGAGCGTTTATGCATGTGGCGACGTATTGCGGCGACGTGGTGGCCAGCGGATTGACCACCATGAACGTGTGGGAATCGCTGAGCACGAAAATTTCGCACGACGATATACGTCGATATTGGTCGCCGATTAGTCCTTATCCGTATATTTCGAAGCTGAGCGAATCGGGCAGGAAAATTCTGGCGATTACTGGGCGATTCGATCCGACTTTTTGGCCCGAGTTTACCGAATCGTTTTTTCATGCGGCCAAGCGGGAGAATCTGCAGGTGGAGAACCTTTCACTGCCGTGCGGACATTATTCGTTGGGAGTGGCGCCGTTCAGTTGGGCAGCGGGATACAGGTTCGGAACGTTTTTGTTCGAAGCGTTGGCGTAAGAGTCGTTACGCGCGG
>Ga0210388_10002301_pt1 | contig 14848 bp, 13 predicted proteins | sample IncBWC19OmetaG_FD_155485 | JGI IMG/M metagenome (GOLD analysis project Ga0210388, IMG submission 155485) | Forest soil microbial communities from Barre Woods Harvard Forest LTER site, Petersham, Massachusetts, United States - Inc-BW-C-19-O ...
TTTTAAAAAACACCACTGCCTGAGTTACTTCATAATTCACACTTCATAATTCTCGTATTGCGGGTTAAGTTCCCTTCGGCATGAACAGCAGCCCCGTCCATCGTTACACCGGCGAGGTGGTTTACCTCTACGCGTTCGACGTGGCCTACGACACGGCGCGCAAGCCGATCCACGAACTGCTCGGCCAGCCGGTCGCGCAATTTGCCGTGGACGCCAGCAAGCGCAGTCCGCGACAGTTGTTTTTTTACAAGCCGCAGATGGTGCGCCTGCCGCCGATGGAACGCATCGGCCCGCGCGGCCCGGTACGCGTGGAACGCGTGGTTAAACTTTTACCGGTCGGCGCCATCAGCATTTCCGTGCGTGTGCCGTTCGCGGTGAACCATTTCGAGGAACTGGTCGCGTTCCACGATCTGCAATTCAGCAACGGTTCGTTGCACGACGAGGTGCGGCGGCTGGCGCAGGATATCGTGACGGAATTGAAAGCGCATTTCGTCCGGCCGCAGAAGCAACTGCCGGAGGAGGAAGCCTACACGGTCTTTTGCATCAATTCGCCGGTGCTCAACGACGCCAACGAGCCGGTGAACGCCGAGCAATGGTTCCAGGCGCACCGCTGGCAGATCGCCGCGCTGCTCACGCAGGAGGAGGAGATTGAGCGGCTCTCAAAACAGGAAGCCGAGGAATCCACCGCGCGCTATCTGAGCTACTACGATGACGATCTTGCAGTGGTGGACTGGGACGCCGCGCTGCTCGTGGACGGCCCGCAGGATTTTGACGAGACCTTGTACATCATGGAACTCGCGAACCTGCAACTTGCGGAACTTGAAGCCTACGACCGCCTGCTGGATGACGCGCTGGAACGTTCTTATCGCGATCTCGGCGAACGACCCGTCCGCGCCCGCCGCGACACCATGCGTGAATTGCGTGAAATCCGCATCGATATGGCGCGTTTCAACGATGAATTGTCAAACACGACGAAATTTTTCGGCGATTGGCACCTGGCGCGCATCTATGAAAAGATTTCCTCGCGCTTTCACCTCGGCGACTGGCATCGCTCAATTGATGGCAAGCTCAAGACGCTGGACGACCTTTACCAGATCCTCAAGCACGACCAGAACAACCGCGTAATGCTTTGGCTGGAAATCGGCATCGTACTGTTGTTCGTGATCGATTTAGTGATCTTGGTGATGGGGTTGAAGTAAACCGGCCTATGTCCTGGTTCAACTCAGCAATTCTTTCAGCTTCGCCGGTTCGCCGGTCGGCAATTGGCAGGCGTTACCCTGACAGACGAATGCCGCAGCTTCCTTGGCCGAAAGGGTTCGGGCGAACGGCTCTACTTCGCCGGTGTTGCCCAAAACAATTTTATTCGGTTGGTAAATGAAATGGGCAGCATGAAGCAGGTCCCGGAATTTTTGTTTGCCGGAATCGCCTGCGATGACAACCCGGCGGGGTTCATCCAGCCAGAAATCGAGCGCGTGCAACATTAAAGCCAGCGCGGCGGGCTGCTTTTGCAGGCGCACGGCGGCCAGTTGCAGCGTCTGTTCCGCCGCTTCGGTGAACGCGGTCCGCCCGGTGATCTTGCCAAGTTTCAACAACGCGATGGTGGCGATGGAATTGCCGCTCGGCTCTGCGCCATCGTAATCATCCTTGATGCGCAGGATCAGGTCGGTCTTGTCCGCCGGGCTTTGCCAGAAACCTCCGTTGGCCGGATCAAAAAATTTTACGAGCAGGCTTTCGGCAAGCTCGATGGCAAAATCCAGATGTGCCGGATTCAAGGTGGCTTCGTAAAGTTCAATGACGCCGGCGAGATAAAACGCATAGCCTTCGAGCAACTGCACCTCGTCCCGCTCGCCATCGCGCCAGCGATGGAACAAGGTTCCTGTCCGTACTCCTCCCTCACCCTGACCCTCTCCCGCTGGGAGAGGGGACAGCAGTTGGCCGGTTTCGGATTGGTTCAAGTCGGTCGAGTCGCTGGCCGCTGGTGCTTTGCCAGACGGCGGGGAGCGTTTCTCCCTCTCCCTCAGGGAGAGGGCCGGGGTGAGGGTGGAGTTCGTATTTGAATTCACCCATAATTTTTCACGGATAAAGACCAGATTTTTTTCGGCGGCATCCAGGTATGTTTTCTCATCCAAAACGATTCCGGCGCGGGCGAACGCGCCCAGCATCAGGCCGTTCCACGAGGCGAGAATCTTGTCATCGAGATGCGGGCGGATGCGTTTAGCGCGGGCGGCCAGCATCTTTTGTTTAGCCGATGCGAGCAGCAATTGGTCGGGTTCGGCGACGTCTGGATTCACGATGCTCAAGACGTTCAGGCCCGGCAACGGATGTGGATGGCTGTGGTCCACGAAATTGCCTTCCTTCGTGATGCCGAAATGGCTCGCGGTCACGATGAATTCCTCGGGCGAAAGGAGCTTGGAAAGTTCGTCGTGCGTCCAGCAGTAGAATTTTCCCTCCTGGCCTTCACTGTCGGCGTCCTCGGCGGAAAAAAATCCGCCGTCGCGATGGGTCATGTCACGCAGCACATAATCCAAAATATCGCGCACGGTATCCGCGTGGCGGGTTTCGCCACTCACGAGATAAGCGTCCAGGTACAACTGGGCGAGTTGCGCGTTATCGTAGAGCATTTTCTCGAAGTGCGGCACGAGCCATTCGGCGTCCACGGCATAGCGTGCGAACCCGCCGCCGAGCTGGTCATGGATGCCGCCGCGGGCCATGGCGTCGCAGGTCTGCAAAACCATTTTGGTCGCATCCGCGTCGCCAAATCGTTTTGCCGCACGTAAAACGAATGAAGGAATACCGGGTTGCGGAAATTTGGGCGCGCCGCCGAAACCACCGTTTGTAGAATCATAGGCGTCCTTGAAGATTTCCAGCGCGTGCCGCAGGACGACCGGCGTGAGCGGCGGGTTTTCCGTGGCATCGCGCGCGGTGATGACCTCCAATTGCGCGTGCAATTGTCCGGCGCTGGCGATGATTTCCATTTTGCGTTCGCGCCACAGGTTCGCGATATGACCCAGCAGTTGCAAAAAGCTTGGGCGACCGTGGCGCGCGTCCGGTGGAAAATAAGTGCCGCCATAAAACGGCTTCAGGTCAGGCGTGAGAAAGACGCTCATCGGCCAGCCGCCGCTGCCGGTCGTGGATTGCACAAACGTCATGTAGATCTTGTCCACGTCCGGCCGTTCCTCGCGGTCCACCTTGATGCTGACAAAATGTTCGGCGAGAAACTTGCCGACCGCGTCATCTTCAAAAGATTCGCGCTCCATGACGTGGCACCAGTGGCAGGTCGAATAGCCGATGCTCAAAAAAATCGGTTTGTCCTCCGTGCGCGCCTCCACAAAGGCCGCTTCGTTCCACGCGAACCATTCGACCGGGTTGTGTGCGTGCTGCAAAAGGTACGGCGATTTTTCCTTCGCGAGCGAGTTGGTAAATTTATGCGTCACGGACTAAACATCCAAATTCCAAGCTCCAACATCCAGAGAATTTTCAAACATGAAATTTCAAATGTGACCGGCGATTTTGGATGATTGAACATTGGAGCTTCTTTGGGGCTTGGAGCTTGGAACTTTTTTGCGTCGTGTCATTTGTTCGGGTGCGCTAACCTTGCTGTGTGTTGTGGAAAAGAACATGGCGGCCGGAAATCGTGCTGGCGCTGATAGGCGGCATCATGGCCATGGTCTGTGCCGCAATCGTCACGGTCGAACTGCTGCGGCGCGCGGGTGTGGCGGGTTTTCATTCGCCCGAGGATACGGGCAGCGTGGTGGTGATGATGTTAGGCCAGGATGGCCCCCCGGTTCTGGCAGGGTTTTTGTTTTTGATGTTTCATGACATCAGCTGGCGGGAGATTTCCGGGCTGGCCGTGATGCGATTGCCAAAACAAATCCAACGGGTAGCCATCGCCCTGGCGATCGTGGTGCCGGTAATGCTCTTGCTGAAATTATTGTCCATGGCGGTACTCAAACAAGCCGGCTGGCCGATCGAGGACCAACGGGCGGTCGAATTGTTGCTGGCGGCAAAATCCACGGGCATGAAAATATTTTTTTGCTTTTTTGCCGCCATTCTCGCGCCGCTGGCGGAGGAGTTTGTTTTTCGCGGGCTGCTGTTTTCCGGCTTCAAAAAGATTGGCTGGCGGAAATGCGGATACGTGGTGGTGAGCCTGTTATTTGCCACGGTTCACGGTAGCGCGCCGATTTTTTTGCCGTTGTTCGTGTTCGCGCTCGCGTTGACGTGGCTTTATGAAACGACCGAAGGGCTGCTGGCGCCGGTGATGGCCCATGGATTGTTTAACACGGCAAACCTGGCGTGGCTGTTCATCTGCGAAAAATATGACCTGTTGAAATGAACGAATTTGAACTTATCGCGCGTTTGACGAAAAACCTGCCGACCAATGCCAGTGTGGTGGCGGGCGCGGGTGACGATTGCGCGGTGTTGGACCTGGGTGTGCCGGACAAATTGATCCTATTCAAGACCGATGCGATCGTGGAAGGCATTCATTTCACCCCGGAAACACCTCCGGAAAAGATCGGGTACAAGGCGCTTGCGCGCTGCCTGAGCGATATCGCGGCGATGGCCGGCACACCGACGGCGGCCCTGGTCACGATCGCGCTGCCAAAGAAATTTGACGCCGGCTTTGTCGGGAAAATTTATGACGGTTTGAATTCGCTCGCGGAAAAATTTGGCGTGGCGGTTTGCGGCGGGGAGACGACGACAAACCCCGAACGCATCCTGATTTCCATCTCGCTGCTGGGCACGGTCGCGCGCGGGAAACAGGTTTTGCGCAGCGGCGCGAAGGCCGGTGACGCGATTTTTGTGACGGGCGAGCTGGGCGGTTCATTGGCGGGAAAACATCTGGATTTCGAGCCGCACATCGCGGCGGCGGGCTGGCTGGCGGAACATTTTCACATCCATGCCATGATGGATTTGAGCGATGGACTGGCCGGCGATCTACAGCACATTTTGCAGGCGAGCAAGGTCGGCGCGGAACTTATGAAAACGGCGCTCCCCATTTCGCGCGCGGCCAGGCTCCGGGCGCGTGAGGGTGATGCGGCGAAACCGGCGGCGCTGGCGGCATTGACGGATGGCGAGGATTTTGAACTGCTGTTCACGCTCGCCAGCAAGGATGCGGTGAAATTGCTGGACGCCTGGAAGAAGAAATTTCCAAAATTGAAATTGAGTTGCATTGGAAAAATAACCGCCGGCGAAGGGATTCTGCTGCGCGACAAAATGGGATCGCACAAATTGAACGCGGAAGGATACGTCCATTTTGCACGTAATTAATAAACAAAACAGGAAGGCAGGACTTGGAGCAATTTATTTCACATAGTCCGGCGGAGACGGAGGCGCTCGGGGAGAAGTTCGGACGCGCGGCTTTGCGCGGCCGGGTGATCGCGCTTTCCGGGGATCTGGGCGCGGGCAAGACGCAGTTCGTCAAGGGGCTGGCCCGCGGTCTGGGGATTCCGGCGCGCGTGCATTCGCCGACCTTCACGCTCGTGAATGAATATGCCGGCGGCCGGTTGAAACTGTTTCACCTCGACCTGTACCGTCTGGAGACGCGCGAACAAATCTTGAGCGCGGGCATCGAGGAATTTTTGTCGCCGGACGGCGTGAGCGTGGTGGAATGGGCCGAGCGGATTTACGATTTACGATTTACGATTTACGATTTGAAGAAAGTACGGATTGAAATCACCGGTGACTCGGAACGAAAGATTATTTACGACGACTTTTTATGATTGTGCTCGCGCTTGAATTTTCTTCGGACCGGCGGAGTGCGGCCCTGGCGCGTGGCGGAACCGTTTTAGCCGAGGCCGTGGAGCAGACAGCCGACCGGACGACCCGCGCATTCCGGCTGGTCGAGCAGGTCCTGTCGGCGGCGAAACTATCGCGGGAGGAGATTGAAGTGATCGCGGTCGGACTTGGTCCCGGCAGTTACACGGGCATCCGGGCGGCGATCGCGATGGCGCAGGGCTGGCAACTGGCGCGCGGGATAAAATTGCTGGGGATCAACAGCGTGGAGGCGATGGCGGCGCAGGCGCAGGTCGAAAAGATTTTTGGACGGATCCATTTTGCGGTGGATGCGCAGCGCGGGGAATTTTATCTGGCGGGCTGGGAAATTTCCGAAGGGGGACGGGAGGAGATTCTGCCGCTGAAAATCGTGCCGGCGGCGGCAATAATTTCACAAAAAACCGCGGGTGAAATCTGCCTCGGACCGGAGCAGGAACGGAGATTTTTCCCGGCGGCGGCGGCCCTGGCGCGACTGGCGGGGGGGCGGCAGGATTTTGTCCCAGACGGTCAACTAGTGCCTATTTATCTACGGGAAACGGCGTTTGTGAAGTCCCCGGCGGGGCGGCAGATTTAAACCCAGCGATACATTTGCCAAATTTTTGGACGACAGACTTGCGGTTTTTCAGGGAATTCACAATATATGAGAGGTTGGCATGGCAAATGGTCTATGAGTGAATGGGTATGAAGGGTTGACTTATTCCAGTCATGCGAATTGAATCAATAGAGCCGTCCAAGCGGACGCGTTTCTGGCGTTTGCCCGCCAGAGTGCGCGAGGCGGCGGCGTTCACCCTGATCGAGGTGGTCATCGCGACGGCGATCGTGGCACTGGTCTTCGGCGGCATCATCAACTGCTATATCCAATCGGGTGTGCGCGTGGAGTGGTCGGGCTATTCGCTGGCGGCGCAGTCCATGGCGATGCAGATGATCGAGAGGGCCAAGTCGGGGACGTGGAACCCAACGGCGACCCCGCCGGTCAACAACCTGACCAATTTGAACCTGCTCGGCACCAGCGTAATCGTCACGAGCAGCAATTACACCTACACCGGTTACTCGACGGGGGTTCTGGACGTGCCCTATGAGACGACGAACTATGTCACGGCCACGAATTTTGTGACGGTGCAGATGATCACCGGCGTGGGCGGCCAGTCACAGGTGCAAATGCAGTTTGTGAAAGTGCAGACGGTGTGGCCGTTTTTCCTGCGCAGCAAAAATTTATTTTTCACGAACACGGTGGCAACAATGATGGGGCCGGATGACCGGCAATTCTGACACCATGAAAATTTTACAACATAATCATTCCGCCATCACGGCGACCCGCCCGGGCCGGGGGTTCACCCTGGTCGAGATGATGATAGCGACGACAGTGATGACGCTTTTTGTGATCGGCGGCATAATGAGCGCGAATTTTCTCGGGCTGCGCGAAGACCAGTTGATGGAGAGCAAGGCGGGAGCGAACGACACTTCGCGCCGGCTGGTCAACCAGATGCTCTACACCATCCGCTCGTCCAAGGGCTATGACATCGGCAACATGTCGTCCGGGACGAATTTCACCGCCATCACCAACGGCACGCGTCAGGGTTCGGCGCTGAAACTCTACGTGGTTTCCATGACCACCAACCAGGTCATCAACTCCGGCCAATACATCATCTACTATTACGACACTTCGCAGGCCGCGAATCTTAACGGGGTGCTGTGGACCTTCAACAGCACCAACGGCCTGGCCGCCAGCGTGGTGGCCTCGAACCTGATCGGTTCATATTTGTTCACGAGCGAGGATTATTACGGCAACACCCAGAATGTGCGCACTGAAAAGGGCGTCATCCATACCACGCTGCAGTTCAGCCAGTTTTTATATCCGGTCACGTCCGTGGGCAGCAACGGTCTTTATAGTTCCTATCAAATTGATTGCCGGGCCACGCCCCATATCCCCGACGGACAATGAAAATTTCCATCCACAAAAAACAACGCGACCGCGGCTTCGTGCTGTTGCTGGTGATCATTCTGGCCGGCTGCAGCCTCTTGATCCTTGCGGGGGTGATGAGCCGCACCTCGACCGTTTCGCTGCTCAACCTCCGCAGCACGCAGATGAACGAGCTGGACAGCGCCGCCGAGGCGGCCTGCGAAAAGGCCTATGCGAAGATGTCCTGGGATTTTTCCTCTTACGGGCCGGGCGTGGTGACGAACAACCTGAGTTCCTACCGGGCGTTGATTCCCACCAGCGGGGATAATCCTTATTGGGGCAATTTTTCCTTCACCGACCCGGTGGCCGGCACGACGAACGCCTTGTATGTCGCCTACGTCACAAACTATACGGGCTCGCTGCCGACCCAGTTCACGAATCAATTTGCCTACAACTCGCCCATCTACCGGCTCGCGTGCAACACCACCGCGAACGGCTCGCTCGTGAATGTGGTCGGCTGCGCCCAGGAGGATGTTTTGCTGGCGCTGGTGCCGATCACGACCTACGCGATTTTCTACAACGGGGAGCTGGAATTCACCGGCTGCGCCACGATGACCGTCAACGGCCGCGTGCATTCCAACGCCGATATCTGCGTGGGTGCCGGTGGAGGATCCACGCTGACTTTTAACAACCTGGTCACCTGTGTGCAGACCCTGTCCGCGCCGCCCCGCGCGATCTGGAACACCTATTCCCAGTGGGACCCCTCGACCTGGGCGACGACTTTCAACAGCGGCTACACGACGAATTACCAGACCATCAGCATCGCGATCCAGATGACGAACACGCACTCGATCATCGACATCCCGCCGGCGGGTGAAGACCCGATGTCGCAGCAGGGGCAGATACGTTTGTATAATCAGTCGCAGATGGTGGTCATTGTCTCCAATTCGCCGTGGGGTGGTTCTCCCGAAGTGCTTTGGACCATGCAGACTGCCTACAATGGAAGCCTGCCGGGAGCCGATAATTCCAAAAACCTCTACACCCTCACGAATTGCACGGAAACATATTTGAACACGAATCAAATCTTACCGCTTCCCTTTTTGACCTTAAACGACACTTTCGTTGACTTGCGGCAGGGAAATTCAACCCAGTTTGTGACCGATATTGATATCAACCAGTATAGATTGTGGTTATCCACCAATTCGAGAGTGACAGGAGGCAGCGGTAAATTCAATGGCAGCGCCTTGCCGACCATCTTGTATGTGGCCGATCGTCGGAACACCGGCACCAGCAAACAAGCGGTTGTCCGTCTCTATAACGGCGCGCAATTGCCGCCGAACACTATCGGCAGCATTAATCTGGGCTTCTCGGTCGCCACGCCAAATCCGCTTTACGTCTGGGGTAATTACAACACCACCACCGACGGCACTCATTTCAGCACCGGCCTGGGAGCCACCACCAACGGCTACACCGTGCCGGCGGCGGTTTTGAGCGATGCGCTCACGCTGCTTTCGCCGAGCTGGCAGGACGCTGACAGTTCATTGGGCAATTCCTATCGCCAGGTCAATGCCGATATGACTTTCAACGCCGCCATCGTCACCGGCAACGTACCCACGACCGGCACCGGCAATACACAGTTCAGCGGCGGTGTGCATAATATCACCCGTCTGCTTGAAGATTGGAGCAACAATAACCTCACCATGAACACATCCATCGTGGTATTGTATGCCAGCACGATGGCGACGAACCAATGGAAGATTCCCTATAACTCCAGTTCCAGTGGCTATTATAACCCGCCAACCCGGTTATGGGGTTTTGACACGACGTATTACAGCCCGAATCACCAGCCGCCCGGCGTGCCCTGCGCGTTGCTGCCCATCCGTTTCAACTGGTACCGGCCGCCGCCCGGCTCGGTGGTGAGCGCGTATTGAACCGATCTTGTCAGGCGGCGTACGGCAAGGAATGTTGACGGTGAGAAATGCGGACAACGTTTGTCATGTTCGTGGACGCGCATCCGGCCCGGGGCGGAGTAATTCTTGATTGGTACGATGAGTGCTGATTTCCTATCTGGACTATGAATCTCACGCCGGAAAAGACGGATCGTTGGTTGACCTTCCGCACGAAACGCGGCGAAGCCGGCTTCGTCATGACTTTGTGGGAGGTGCTCATCGCCGTGTTCATCGTGGCGGTGGTCTTCGGGTTGATTTTTGACGGCTATGTCACCACCGCAAAGATGGCGCAATGGACCGGTTACTCGCTGGCCGCCCAGGCCATGTCCGGCCAGGCGGTGGAACAGGCCCGCTCCGCCGTCTGGGACATTGCGCTGCAAAAGACCGAGGTCACGAACATGACTTTGATCAACAAGCAAATCACCATCAACGGCAACAACTGGACGATGACCGGCTATACAACCAACGTTCTCGACATCCCCTGGAAAGGGACCAATTATGTGCTGGCGACTAATTTTGTCACGGTGCAGAGCTTTTTTCAGAATGGCGTTTCCAATCCCTGGGTACAGATGCAGTCCGTCACCGTTCAGACCGTCTGGCCGTTTGATGCCTGGGGCAAGTACACTTTGGTGTATTACACAAACACTGTGTGCACCTTTATCGCGCCTGACAATCGCGATCCGACGACGCTCGGTCAATGATGCGCCATGAGATTTTATCTGCAAAACAATTTCCGGCGCGCCGGCCACACGTTGATTGAGATGATGTTTGCCCTGGGCATCCTCGTGACGGTGGTAATGGCACTCCTGGCGGCGAATTATCTGGGGATGAGCCAGTCCCAATGGGTGGAAAGCAAATGCGGCGCGAGCGATTCTTCCCGCCGCTTGCTCAACCAGTTTCCGGTGGACGTCAAATCTTCCAAGATGTGGTTCCTGGGCAACATGACGGGAACCAACTTTGTGCTGAACACCAACAGCTCGCAGGGCACGGCGGTTGAACTTTTTGAAACGACCAACGGCAGCCAGGCGATCGTCTATTACTTCGACCTGAACAACTCCAATAACAATGACGGGCACCTCATGCGCACGGTGAGCACCAATTGGAACCCGGTCATTGTCGCTTCCAACCTGGTGAACTGGCTCGGTCTCGGCTATTCGTTCAACGTCGAGGACTACACCGGGAATCCCTTCACCAACGACGCGAACAACAATTCCTACAAGAGCGTGATCCACCTGGACCTTCAGTTTTGTCTGTTCCGGTATCCGCTTACGCAGGTCGGCACCAACGGGCTGTACGACTATTACAAGATCGAGTTTCGCGCCACCCCGCACCTGCCGGAATAAAGCCATGAAAATTCTACTCCAACCCCGCGCCCGCCATTCCGGCTTTGCCCTCATCATGGTGTTGATCATCGTGACCGCCAGCCTGATGATCCTGGCCAGCGACATGTCCCGCTCGCAATCCGTCTCCATCCAGAACAATCACAACGTAGATTTCACCGCGTGCTCCGCCATGGCCGAGGGTGCCGTCGAAAAAGTTTTTGCGCGCATGGCTTATGATTTTCAGAGCTACAATGTTTCCGGAGTCAGCAACAACTGCGCGACCGGCGTTTATAAAAACAACATCCCGAACGTTTCGGAAAATGCGGCCGTGACCGGGTATGTCTTCAGTGATGGCCAGGGCCACACCGGCCAGACATACGTTTACCAGACCGGCACTTACACGGGGCCGCTGCCGTCCGCCTATCAGGGACTCTATGCCGCGCCCGGCTCGCCGATCTACCGCATCGTCTCCAACGTGCAGCGCACCAACAGCACCACCGGCGTCAGCGGCACGGCGCAGGAGGATGTGCTGCTCGCCATGGTGCCGCTCAACACCTGGGCGATCTTTTACAACGGACTTCTGGAATTCACCCAGTGCGCCACGATGACCGTCAACGGCCGCGTACAGGCCAACGGCCCGATCTATGTCGGCACCAGCGCTTCGCTGACGTTCAACAGCGGCGTCAGTTGCACCCACACGCTCACCGCTCCGCTGGTGGATGGTCTGGGCAGCGGCTGGACCCCGAACAACCCGTCCACCTGGAACACGACCTTTAACGCCACGCCCGGCTATACCACCAACGTCGCCAGCGTCACGGTTTCGTTGAACATGACGAATTCCCATTTCCTCATTGATATTCCCCCTGCCGGTGAATCCCCCAGCTCCCAGACTGGCATGCAGCGTCTTTATAACCAGGCCCAGATGGTTCTGCTGGTCACCAATTCGCCCACGGGTACCAACCCGATGATCACCCTGACCGTCCAGACCAGCGTCAACGGTGCGGAACCCGGGGCGGATACCGTGCCGGCCGTGATCTCGTACACCAACGCCACGCCCGGCGTGCTCGCGAGCAACCTGGATTTCCTCAGCTTGACGAATACAACCTATGACCAGCGTGAAGAAAAGACCAACCTGTTCACGCAGATCGACATCGGTCAATTTTCCACCTGGATCAGTACGAACTCCTCCGTTCAAAGCATACTCCCGGCGGTCAATACCCAGTATCCAACCATTCTTTATGTCGCCGACCGCCGCAACACGGCCGCCACCCAGCTGGCTTCCGTGCGCCTGGTCAACGGGGCGCAGCTGCCCGCCAACGGCAATATCGGTTTTACCGTGGCCACGCCGAACCCGCTTTACGTCTGGGGAAATTACAACGTGCAGACCGCCACCAGCGCCGCGAACGCCTCGGCCGCCACCACCAACACCGCGGCCACCGTGCCCGCTGCGCTCATGTCCGATTCGCTCACCATCCTTTCTTCAAGCTGGACTGACAGCCAGGGATTCACCACCTACTCGCAATCCGCCACGGCTGACAATGCTTCCGCAAGTGAAACCATCAACGCCGCCATCGTCACCGGCACCGTGCCCTCGACCGGCACCAGCGGCACCACGTTCAGCGGCGGGGTGCATAACCTCCCGCGGCTCCTCGAAGACTGGAGCAGCAGTGATCTTTGGCTGAACACTTCCATCCTCCGTCTGTGGGACAGCGACATGGCCACCAACCAGTTCCGCAACCCCGCCGGCTTCAGCCCCGCGCCGGTGAATCCCTTTTACAATCCGCCCACGCGCCATTTCAGTTTCGACCCCAACTTTCTCAATCCCTCAAAAGTCCCGCCCGGCATTCCGGTCGCGCTCGTGCCCATCCGGTTTGACTGGGGCGTGCCGCCGCCGGGGTCGGTGACCTACTCGCCGCCGCACGACTGACCGGAGCTTGGACCGCTCTCGGGCTTTGGACCCGGCGTGGTGCAGGCGTCGGATTTTACCATTCCGGTTCGCTGCATTTTTCATTTCAGCAAACATAAGCAAACCTGGCAAAATTTGTTAACCCTTAATCCGTGATGCTTCCATCACATTATTGACTCTATTGACTCCATTACTGGCTGGACAAATCGGCCGGCGGTCTGTAAAATTCACCTGCCCGCATTGCACGGCATCAATGCGGGCAGGTGTCTTTTATAATAAAATAATTGAGGGGTGGAAGTTCCCTGCACACTGAAGTGGTTTAAGAGAAATTTAAATAAGGCAACTCCGGTATTTTGAGTCCCTTCCAGGCATTCGACCTGAAATAGCGGGAAACCGTTTCATCGCCCGACCGCGATTTTCGGGTTCACGGCTGCAAAAACTTTTCCACGTCCGTCTGCAATTTTTTCAGGTCCGGCAGGTTGATGTACATCATGTGACCGGCGTCGTATTCCGCGTAGATGATATTTTTGCGTTGCTCCGGCGCGAGCGCCATGTGGCCGAGGCTGTAGCGCACCGTGTCGATCGGGCACACCAGGTCGCACCGGCCGCCCAGCACCAGGATTTTCAGGTACGGTTCCTGGTTCATCACCGAGGCCAGTTTTTCCGCCGTGTTGGCGTAGCCGTTGCGCGTGTCATAATTCCATGGCTGCACGCCGGCGAGCAGCGCGTAGGGCAGATCATCCTCGAACTTCAGTTCCGTCCGCGCGTACGAATTCATCGCCGCCGAAAACGGTCCCATCACCGCCACGCTCGACGGGTCGAAATCCGGGTTCGGCGAGGACGGGTCGCCGTCGCGGCCCGTCTGCCGCGAATCATAGGCGCCGAGGATCAAACCTTCGTCGTGCAGCAGCTGTTTGCGGAAAGTGCCTTCATCGATCCGCAGGTTGTTGTCCTTGATCACGTCCGTCGTCAGTCCCGTCAGGCGCGACAACTCGACGGTAATTTTTTGTTTCTCGTCATCGGACAAGGATGCGCCTTGTTGCAGCGCCGTGATGTATTCACCCTTCGCAAAATCGCGCGATTCGGCGAGCGCCTTGTCCAGGTCGTTTTCCAGGTCCGGCGGAAGTTTTTTGTGGAAGTGCGCCGCCGCCGTGTACGCCGGCAGGATCAGCGGATACGGCAGGTCGTTGCCCGGCACGTCATAGATGGTCGCGAAATCCAGGACGCCCGAGACCAGGATCAGCCCGTTCAGATACAGGCCATAGGTGGCCGCCAGATGTTCCGCCAGGCCGGCGGCGCGGAAGACGCCGTAACTTTCACCGCACAAAAATTTCGGCGAAAGCCAGCGCTCGTGGCGCGTCGTCCAGAGCCGGATGAATTCGCCCACGGAATCAAGGTCGCCGTCGATGCCGAAAAATTGTTCCTGTTTTTCGTCCTTCGACGCGCGCGAAAAACCCGTCGCCACCGGGTCGATGAAAACGAGGTCGCTGGAATCGAGGATTGAATATTCGTTGTCCACGAGCTGGAACGGCGGCGCGGGTTGCGAGCCGTCCTCGTTCATTTTTGCGCGGCGCGGGCCGAGCGCGCCCAGGTGCAGCCACACGGAGGCCGAGCCGGGTCCGCCATTAAAACAAAACGTGACCGGCCGCGCGGCGGAATTGGTGACGCCCTGCCGTGTGTAGGCGACGTAGAAGATCGAGGCGCGCGAAACACCGTCGATTTTCAGCACGGGCAGCATGCCGGTTTCGGCCACGTAAGTGACGCGCTGGCCGGCGATGGTGACGGTGTTCGTCACCCGCACCGGTTCGTGCGCGGCGTCCGGGATTTTGGCGGCGGAAAAAGCATTGGTGGCGGCGGCGGGCGAATTGGTGGGCGCCGGTTCGGCGGCGTAAACGGCGGCGCAGAACGCGAGCGGCAGGAGGAAAAGATGTTTCATGGCGATGCGAATTTTTGACTGTCGGTCGCGATTGTGAGCAAGTTGTGAGTAATTTTCAGAAAA
>Ga0210388_10002302_pt1 | contig 14846 bp, 11 predicted proteins | sample IncBWC19OmetaG_FD_155485 | JGI IMG/M metagenome (GOLD analysis project Ga0210388, IMG submission 155485) | Forest soil microbial communities from Barre Woods Harvard Forest LTER site, Petersham, Massachusetts, United States - Inc-BW-C-19-O ...
CAGTCGGGAAATATTTTCAAAGTAATGTCACACGATATTCTTTACTAAAAGTGAGCCTTCATATTCTTTTTGCAGCGAATTGCCTATTTGGCCAACTACGAGGAGTGCACCTCATATAAGACGTGAGAGGTACTTGCGAATTTGCTACACCCCTAGCATCAAACGAATTGGGTTTTCCTTTTCTCTGATTCCAAAAGACAATTGTGTATCCACAGTATCGGGATCTAAATACGTTCCGAACAAGCGATCCCAGGCCGTAAAAAGATTACCTAGATTTTTTACATAGTGTTTTGGATTATCGCTGTGATGAATATGGTGGTAACGTGGCGTGACAAAAAGCCACTCCAACCAGTTTGATCGCCAGGTAACATTCATATGCATCCAGTCATTTTGAATCGCGCTGTGCACAGTGATTGCCAAGCCCATCCACCAAGGTGAAATGCTGAGGAAGGGATATGCAAGAATGTAAGGAATATTGACCATGAACTGCTGAGGTATCGTCGCTCGCACCCCGCCGAGCCAGTACATATAGGTGGGCGAGTGATGCCACTTATGCATCTGCCAGAAATGTTGTGTGTGGTGTAGTCGATGAATCCAATAATGCCCAAAGTCCGCTAGCACCAAATAGAGAGCGAATCTGAGCGCTAGCGGCAGACGAGAAATACTTACAGGGAAAGGATGATATCCCGGCATTATATGACTAAGATAGCTTGCGGTCGGGAGGACAACGAATATGTATAGTCCACAGGCAATGAGATCGTTTAGGGCGACCGATCGATAGTGCATTCTACGGGCGGGTCGGAGTACTTCGAGCGTCGTAAAAAAAATTACCCTGCCGAGAAAAAGCAGGGGGAAAAAAACGAATGGTGAGAATAGAAAATGGGATACTTGCGGTCCAAGAAAATTCTCAATTCTGCCCATGGATAACGCGTCTCTCAGTCTTGATTTGTACAGCGCCGTTAGCAAACTGCTTGATGTCGCGATATTTTAGTAGCGGGCTAATCAATACCACAGGTGCCGAATTCCGAATAAATATCCATCGATTATTTGGAGGAAGAAGGAGATTGCGTGAAGTAACTCTCGTCCAATGTAGGTTCCTTGGAACCTAAGATGTCGCGTAGTTCGTCTTGCATTCTCTGAGAACGTAAGGTCGCCTCGATTTCGTCTCGAACTTGCCCTAATGGAAGTACATCTTTGTTATTGATTTTAAAAAAGACGTACCCGTTGGGGTCAGAAAGTACCGAGGAGATCTCACCTGGTTTTAGGTCCATAATAACGGCCTGATTTGGCGGTAACGAGGTACGCCTTATCGTCATTTTTGCAGCAGGTGCTGCACTCTTAATCCCCGCTGCCTGGTAAGCGTCTGTCTGGAGTTTGCTGAATTTTTCCCCGGCGACCGCGCGTGTGCGCAGATTCTCGACCTCTATTTTCGTTGTATCATCGCCATAGTGCGAATTACTTTGCTGATCAGAGCCGCTCGTTTTTTCGTCAAGAGATAATGGACGGTTTTTGGGAACATAGATGCGATCTACTTGAGCCCTTTCGAATCTCGCCATGTTGTTGTGGTAGTAGCTTTCAATATCCTTGTCATCGATCTGTGAGGCTTTTTCCTGTATAAGTTTTTTAGCGTCTAAGGACAATACCTGAATTCGCGCGACCTGCATTTGCGTCTCGTAGTTTGCTCCCTTGTTCAATCCCAGTTCCTCTGCTTTTCTGGTCATGACTAAGGCTTCAGCGTAGCGCAAAGCAAATTCTCGGCGTGACCGTAGCGGCATGTTGGGCTGCACCGCCTCAATCAGTTTTTCAAATTGGCCCTGAGTGATGATGGTTTTGCAATTCGGCGAATTGTTTCCGGCCGACAGATTCTCGCAGAGACCCGCAATCGTGATTAGCGGCTTATCAGTTGGAAGACTTGGTACATCTGATTCTCTATCTAGAGTGGGTGCCGTAGTCTTCGCAGAAGTATGAATCTGAGCCTCGAGCGTTGCCCTCGCACTTGTCGTTAGGCACCAAAAGAGAACTATCTGCAATCGATAATCGATCTTATATCTTTTCATTTTCTATACCGGTGATTGTCAAGGTGAGGGACTTCATAGAGCCCCGTGGCAGGCCTGGAAACTACCTATTTGAAGGTCGCCATTTGCATGATCCATGGACCGGAGGAAGTCAATGTTGCCGTGGCACTGTTGCTTCCCGCCGTCGTTACCACTTTGTCTTCAGCGATATCGCCGTCGGGGGATGTGATGAGTCGTGAGGTGAAGCCGCTGCCGGCAGCTTTGGTGGTGGTGGCAACGATGTTGGCGGCGAATATTAGCTCGTTGGCACTCGTCGTTGTCACTGAGCCACTGTTCGCACTCGTGCTGCTCCCGCTTGCCCCCGACGTCACATCGAGTGTCGTCACGCCCTTGTACTCTAGAATGCGTACATCGGGATACACCGCTGCCTGGCTGAAGGTTACGGTCACCGTATTGCTTCCTCCTACGATGTTGGGCGCATAGTAGATCGATTGCCGCAATGCCGTTCCACTGGTTGGCCCGATGGCCAGGCTGTAGGAGTTTCCTGCACTGTCCTTGACCGACTGCACGGTCGCGGTGGTGTCATTCCACCCCACCACTACCACGTTCATATCGCCCAGTGTCTGTGCTCCCGGATAGCTGACACTCACGGTTGCGGTTGGCGTTTGCGGTGTGGCTGCGGCTACCTGGGCAAAACTGATCGATGGAGGTGAGATATAGGTGAAGGCGTTGGCCAGACTGCCACTCTGTCCGTTCACGGTCACAGTGATGGTGACTGCGCCTGCACTGTTGGGCGGGGTGGTCGCTGTGATCGTCGTGCTATTGGCCACCACTACGTTGGTCGCTGCCGCGGTACCGAAGGATACTGTCGCGCCTGCCGCGAAGTTGGTTCCCGTAATCGTCACTGCAGTCCCGCCTGCCACAAAGCCGTTGTTCGGCGATATGCTACTGACGGTTGGCAGTCCCACCACATAGGTGAAGGCGTTGGCCAGGCTGCCACTCTGTGGCCCAACGTTGGTCACCGTCACGGTCACCGGACCAGTACTGCCAGCCGGAGTTGTTGCTGTGATCGTCGTGCTATTCACTACCACTACGTTCGTCGCCGCTGCGCTACCAAACGCCACTGTTGCGCCTGCCGCAAAATTCGTCCCCGTGATCGTCACCATAGTTCCGCCTGAGGTCGATCCATTATTCGGCGACACACTGGTCACCGTTGGCTGTCCTACATAGGTAAAGGCATTGGCCAGACTGCCACTCTGTCCACCCGAGTTGGTCGCCGTCACAGTCACCGCACCAATACTGCCGGCCGGCGTTGTCGCCGTGATCGTCGTGCTGTTCACCACCACCACGTTCGTCGCCGGCGCGCTACCAAACGTAACTGTTGCGCCCGTCGCAAAGTTCGTCCCCGTGATCGTCACGCCAGTTCCGCCCGCCACTGGACCGTTGCTCGGCGATACATTGGTCACCGTCGGGACGTTCCCGGCTGCCGCTGCACGAAACGTAACGACCTGCATAAGCCACTGTCCAGACGCGTTCAAGGGGGCCCACGAGTGATAACTTCCCGGTACATTTACCAAGCGATCCGCGGCCAGATCTGAATTGGGTGACGTGATGGTTCTGATATTGAACGGCGCACCTGCCATAATTGTGGTATTGCTGCTGACCATATTCGCCCCGATAATCAACTCATTCGCAGCGCTTGTCGTGACATACCCACTATCGGCGATATTGCCATTTCCACTTGAACCAGCAGAAACATCAAGCGGATTTGATGCAGCCACTCCGCTGTACTCCAGAATGCGCACATCGGCCTTGGTCGCTCCTTGATTGAAGGCAACCGTGACTGTATTGGCGCTGCTGCTGAGAATGTTCTTGGAGTAGTAGATAGATTGTCTCAGACCTGTACCTGTCGTTGGGCCAGCCGCCAACGCATAAGTATTTCCGGCAGAATCGGTGATCGACTGCACTGTGGCAGTACTGTCATTCCAACCTACGATTACAACGTTTAAGTCGCCAGCCGTTTGAGACTTCGAATATGCCACGGGAACCGATGAGGTAGTTGATTGAGGTGTGGCTGACGCTACTTGAACAAACCGAACTCCCTGGAAGGATGGAGGATTGAGACCATAGACTTGTAGTTGCCCGGAAAACGAACCGACATACACTTTTCCATTCGCAATTGTTAGAGGAACGAATTTGGCATAATTGCCGATGTCATCTCGTGCCAGGTTTTGCGTACTGTCCCACAACTCACTTGTGAGATCCGTGGCATCGAAGGCCCGCACGACGCCAGGGACCGGAACTCCTGTAGCTTTTCCGGAAAGTGGTGCCGAAGTCCATATGATGCCCGTACCTGCCAGACTTCCGTTGGCCGAAACAGAAAGGGCTGCGGCATTGGAAAATCCAGAAGAATTTTGGATCGTGCTTTGTGAGACAGCAGTAGTGTTAAACTTTGATCCTGTGAATTGGAACGCCTTAAGAAAATCACCAGGTCCCCAGATATAGACGACTGGCCCGTTGTTTGGGCTGTTCCAGTAAATGGGAGAACTGAAAAAGGGGCCTGTAGTTGCAGTAAACTCCTGCGCATCATTGTCAACGCTGGAATTAAAGTGGCCCATATTGGTGGAATTCACTACACGAAAGACAGAGTCCTTACCCTGCCCCACCAGCAGCGAGGTTCCCGGCATCAACATGGGACCGCCAGCTCCCAAATCAGTGTTATCTGCATTTAGTGTAGCTTGATTGGATGGAGCGAAATAGTCCGATACGGTCAGACTTGATCCACTAAACTTCACGAAGGAATCACCGTAGTCTCTTCCTCCAGAGACGTTTGCGGTAAAGTCACCATTTCCAGAAATCATATAGACGTTCGCGGAATCGGCAACCAGACCAGCCCCTGAAGACCAAACTCCACCCTCGTCTCCGTCCGGCGTAACGTTGAAGATAGCCTCCTGCTGCAAGGTGGTGGCGTTGTAACTCATCACCCATCCATGCCACGTACCAATGTCGCCTTGCGAACCAAAGGCAATGTAGATGACTCCATTCAGAAGGAGTAACGATGGACGTTGAAGATGAAAAGTCGGATCGAATGTTATGATGCCGCCCTGGTTCGCTGTGCCAGTTCCAATTACCTGCCCAACGATCTCCACGGGGCCACCAAGTTGCTCAATTCCAGATGTCAAACTTAGCGCGTGAAGGAAATAATGATATGTGCTGTCGTTGGCATTTTTTGTTCTTGCTACAACGTAGATGAGTCCCGCTACAGGATCAATTGCGGGCGTGCTCGTGACTCCAATCTCCGGACTGATATCGTAATAAGGACAATCAAATGAGTTAGTATCACCTGTAATGATGCAGATGTCCTGACTAGGCACAGGGTTCCCCAGGTTCACTTGCCATAGCGGAGCCGGGGCGTTGGGGTCATCGGCATCAAACGCATACACGCTGTTATGCTGCGTAGCGACATATACTACATTGTGAGTCGCACCTTGAATATTCAGCCCAGGTACATACAGCGGCTGTGCGTAGATAAAGCCATCGACCGTACGCCAAAAAAGCTTGCCGAAATTGGTTTGGCTCACGTTCGAAGTGCTAAGTGCAGTCTCATTCAAGTTCTGACCTGTACGTGCGTTGTCATTGTGCTGAGTCAGAACCGGGACTTGCGCTGTTCCGCAAATTGCGCTGAATAGAATCAACAGACTAAAGTTGGCAATTTTTCTAATCCCCATTTTCATCTCCAAGGAGAACCTATGTCGTATGACTCAAGGTGAATCTTAGCCACGTCACTTACACACGTGGCAGATTACCGAAAGCAACTCAAGCTGCGAAGCCAAGGCGTCAGGTTGATACAAGTTACCTAAGTTGGAGTTTTCAAATATAAATGTCCCGTTGGCATCGAGCCGATCGGACTTAAGCCTTGTAAGTTTTTCTATTGAGCAGTTACGATTTGCGCATGGGCCTGATATTGATGTCAGTGACCTCAGCGGTTGACGGAAGCATCAGTGCATGAACGATCATCGACGCAACATCTTCCGGTTGCAACAGCGTCTCTGGATGATATGTATTTCCTTCCGCACGAAAGAGAGCCTCTTGCATCGGTGTAGCAGTGCGCCCGAGATAGGCTGAAAGCACTCGGACTCCTTTTGGGTTGACCTCTTCGCGGAGACTTTCTGCTAGCGCCTTCAAGGCATGCTTTGTGGCGGCATATTGCCCAATGTTTGGCCGATTGGCTGCCAGGCCAACGCTGGAGTTGATGAAAACGATTTGCCCACGCGAGGTAATCAACAGAGGTAACAGCCGTTGAGTTAATAAGTACGGCGCACGAACGTTGGTCGAATATTGCAGATCCAAATCTTGAACACGAGCGTGCTCCATTACATCCTGGTGAATAACTCCGGCGCAGTGAATCAGTATGTCAAGGCTGCGGACTTCTTCCAGATGCTGTAGAACCGTTTGCAAATCCTCTTCCGAAGCTGAGTCAATTTGAAAAGCGGTAGCCTGTGCATACTGCTGTGTCGCGGCAACCGTCTCTGCCAAAGCGATGGGATTTCTTCCCAAGGCACACACACGCGTGCCTTCCCGGGATAAGGCAACTGTGATGGCCCGCCCAATTCCTCCACTTGCGCCGGCAACCACAGCTACACGCCCAACCAACGACCTAGTCTTTTGCACCGCGCCGCCACCCATGTCATCCCCCTTGAGATTTTCAACCCGGGATTGTAGCTATTGCTCCTCGGGTAAATGTGGCGAGGACATTTTGGAACTCGGAGCTAGCCTGTCTGCTCCTAAGCCTAGACCGGGACTCTCTCTTTAGCTGATAAAGATCCAAAAACTCCGCGAAAGAGGTCTAGGTACAATGATCTCTGCGCGGTGAAAGACATAAGGAGCCCGAAGAACGTAACGAGAAGAATGGTACATTCGAGAGTGAGGCGAAGCAGAGGAGACAAAGATTGAGCAAAGGCAAACCTTACCATAAGAGCTAACCCTCCACCTACAACGCTGGAGACCAGTGGGGGGACCACGGTTCGCACAACATCGACGAAAGAGACTTCCGTGCCATATACAGCCCAAGTGATAAGCGGAGTGAGCCACAAGGTCATTACCACCGAATAAGCACATGCGACACCCTTGGGTCCATACGGCAATCCAATAATAAAACCGAGAATCATGATGGGTGCGATGACTAGAGACATCTTCATAAGCCGGTCGATCCGCCCGCTCGCAAGAAGAAGCCAGGATAATGGATTGGCTATCGCGAAGACCAAGATCGTCGGCGCCAACCAGCGAAAAATAGGAGCTGCATCTTTCCACTTTGCCCCCAGAAGAACAAACACCATGTCATTCGCAAAAAATGCGCATGCAATCGTGATGGGCAGAGTTACCGCCAGCACGAGAGAAAAACCCTTCAGGAAATAGTTCTTGCGACGAGCGGGATCATCCTGAAGCCGGGACAACGCCGAAAATGCAACCTCCCCTGCCGCCGAATTTAGGTTGCTTGTAGGAATGTTGATGAGCTGGTACGCACGCCCGTAAAGCCCAACGGCATTTACTCCCCAAAAGCGGCCTAACAGAACTTTTTCAAAATTACTAGCGACATAAACGGTGAGACCAGTTAAGGTAAGTGTGCCGCCAAAGCGTACCATAGAGCGAATTCCTGTTCGTCGGTGCGGCAACCCAGGGACCCAACGGCTAGCTAGCCATAAACCCACGGTAGTGGCAAGGGGAAGAGTGACGGTCATAACCACCAGCGACCAATATCCGTAGCCTGCTTTGGCCCCAGTTATAGCAATGGTCGTGCTGAAGACCAAGGAGACTACGCCTATCACGGCCAGTGTCGTGAAACGCATTTCGCGCTGCAATAGCGCCGAGTGTTGCACGCCCGCCGCGTTAAATACCAGTCCCGTCGACAGGACAATCGTCACCCATAGGAGCCGAGGCTCATGGTAAAAGGCCGCGATACTCGGTGCCATCGCAACCATTAAGAGCGCGAATACAACGCCAACGGTTACGTTGATCCAGAATAACGTCGAAATCTGCTCGTCCGTAACGGTTTCCCGCTGCACGGTAGCCGCCGAAAGACCGAAATCCCGGAACAGATCCAACACTCCTGTGAAAGCGGTAACCATGCCCACTAATCCGAAATCTTTGGGTTCCAGAAGCCGCGCCAAGATCATGAGCGAAACCAAGCGCAGAACAAAATTAGCTGCCTGGGCACCACTTCGCGCGAAACCACCGCGAATCGTCCTCTCTCTCAGATCTTTCATCGGCGTCCTTTAGAATCGATTCGCTGGCCCAAGGAAATGTGTGAATACCGCCCCGAAACTAATTGGCAGGGAAAAACTACATACCATCAGACAGCGCTAACTATGTTCGGCTCTCCGATTTCTAGAGTCCGTAACGAACAAATAAAAAAATATTCCACTGCAAACGAACGACTGATGAAGGGGATATTCCCGTTGATATGCATCTGGATTGCCTTCATTACTCGCCCTTTAGGCTCGTCGTGATGCCAACGATGTGAGCTTGGAAAAAACTGATCTATGCGGAAAAATTGCTCCAGACTCTTTTGGAAGTCCTCGAACAATTGAATATTATTGTAGGGCCAATACACATTTTTATTTCGGTGATTAAAATTGACGTAAGTTACGACAAGCGTACCGTCTTCCTTGAGAACCTTCGCAATCTCGGAAAATTTCTGTGACTGAAAATTCCCGACATATTCAAAAACTCCCTGAGCGATAACAAAATCAAAGTTTTTATCGTAGAATTTGATTGGATTTTCCAGAAAATCCGCTTGAATCAGGTTCGGCGCCGGGTTGTGTATGGCAATATCAATGCCGTGATAATTAATGTTGTTCCGGAGCAGTTGCTTCAATGTAGCCGGGCCACAGCCAACATCCAGAAGATCGCACTGTTTGTTCCGGGAGATCGAATTTAAGATGCGCGCAGCTTTCTCCATTCGAAAATGGGGCTGTGTATACTTTAGGTTTTCGGAGCTCCAAAAATCCCTTTTGTAGTACGTGTCGGTCGTCTGGGGCATTGATTCAGTTTCCCTTTCTAATTCGTGTGCAGAACCCACCATTCACAACACGAGCTTTCGGCAGTAAAAAGCTTCAGCGTAACCGCTTGACGCGGCACATTCCATCCCGCGCAATCGCATCAGAGATAGAAAAGTATTCGGCTGAAACCATGGCTTTGTCTGTTGTGATTGGAATGCCTCCATGAGCAAGCCAATCTTCTTTTCGCAAGTCTCCTGATCGAGAGGTACGAAAACACTCGGCTGGCCCATGTCGCCATCATATTTAGGAATCTCATATTCCAAAATGAAATGGTCACGGAACGTGTTCCAAGTCAGCTGCGAGACCAATTGGTGGTCCTGATGAGCGTCCTTGCCATTGTGAGTGAAGATGAGGTCAGGAGAAAGCTGCTTCAGATTATTTTCAAAAACGGCTTTAACTTCGCTACCTACATAGGGCATGAATCCGTCCTTAAACGTTTTCAACAATGGCCGTTTTAAGCGGGGCCCAGCAAACAATTGTGCTGCGCGTCTCGCTTCAGTCTCTCGGGCCCCAATCGCATTGAACACAACCCAGTGAAACTCGCTGTTCGGATACTGCTCAGCCAAACGCAGGATTGTGCCTCCACAGCCGATCTCTATATCGTCGGAATGCGCTCCCATACATAGAATTTTTAGGCTTCCACCGGCTTTCACACCCAGATTTAGATGCATCATAGGCGCACCGACACCGCGATCGGTTGCTCCTTGCGCTGGCCCAGAGGCTGACATGTGCAGTCGGCAAGTGAATCTGTAGTGTAGTTCCAGACTTTCCACGGGGCCGATCCTTGATTGAGATCCTCCAAATGTTGTTTGTCTTTGAAGGTATCCATGCACTGCCAGAAGCCACTGTACTTGTGTGCCATCAATGCATGCTTATCAATCAATCGTTGGAAGGGCTCTCGAACCAGTTCTTCTCCGGGTTGAATATAGCGAAAAATTTCATTACGCATGGCGAAGAAGCCACCGTTTATCCAGATATCAGTGTCCGTTATTGGGCGGATCTCTTTAACGCTTCCCCCAGATCCCGCGTAGACGATGTCAAAACTTGCGGTCGGTTGTACCAGCAACAAGGAAGCAATGGCCTTGCTCTCCCGAAACTTATTGAGCATCGCGGGAAGTGGAACATCGCTCAATCCATCTCCATAGTTTGCGAGAAACATTTCGTCACCTTGTACATAAGGTTCAATAGCCTTCAGGCGTTGCCCGATATTGGCATTTGCGCCCGTCTCAACAAAAGTGATAGTCCAATCATCCATGTCGCGATTCAGCAGTTCTACGTTCTTTCCACCATTCGACCATACAAAATTATTGGAGACGGATTCGTCGTAGTGAAGAAAATAGTCTTTGATGCAATTACCCTTATATCCGAGACACAGAATAAAGTCCTTGTGACCAAAGTGTGCGTAGTATTTCATCAGATGCCACATAATCGGCCGCGTCCCAATTTGCACCATAGGCTTAGGCACATCATCAGAGTACCCGCGAAGCCTCATGCCAGATCCGCCGCAAAATAAAACCACTTTCATAACCTGATCACTCCTTCCAATTTAGAGAATGGTCGCCATGGGAATCGGCACTACAAACTGACCACCCCACTCACGGATGAACTCTAGTTGTTTCATGATTTCGCTTTGTAGATTCCACGGTAGAATCACTACGTAGTCCGGTTTGGTCTCTTGGATATGATCGGGATGATGAATCGGAATGTGCGTACCTGGCAAGAACCTTCCTTGCTTGTGATGGTTTCTGTCTACCGTGTACTCGATTAAATCCTTTCCGATTCCACAATAGTGCAGCAACGTGGCGCTCTTGCCCGGGGCGCCATAGCCCGCAACGCTCTTGCCTTCGCGAGCGGCCTTAAGCAAGAATTCCACCAATGCCAGTTTGGTCTCCTTTACCCGCTGAGCAAAGTTCTTGTATCCGTCCACCGCACCGAGGCCAGCCCTTTCTTCGTCTTCCATTACACGCGCGACGCTCTGTTCTAGGGGATGGGTTTTTGCCTCTGCGCGACACGCGAACACACGTAACGAGCCGCCATGCGATACCAACTCTTCAACATCAAAAACTTGGAGGCCATGCGCCTCCAGAAGATTTACCGCCGTCAATAAGGAAAAATATGAAAAGTGCTCGTGATAAATGGTGTCGAACTCGTTGTGTTCCATCAATCTCAACAGATGAGGAAACTCAAGGGTGAGTATGCCTTCCGGTTTCAGTAAAATTTTTAAACCTTCGACAAAGTCATTGAGATCTGGGACCTGCGCGAGCACGTTGTTACCTAGAACAAGGTCTGCAGCGCGTCCTTCACTCACTAAATCGCCAGCTAACTGCGTCCCAAAGAACTTCACTAACGTGGGAATACCCTTTTCGATTGCGACCTTGGCTACATTTGCTGCCGGTTCAATCCCAAGTACCGGCACATTGCGTCGTACGAAGTATTGCAAGAGATAGCCGTCGTTACTGGCTACTTCCACAACAAAACTTTCTTCGCCGAGGCCGAATCGTGATTGCATGTTGGCGCAATAGGTATCTGCATGTTTGAGCCAAGATTCCGAATATGACGAAAAATAAGCGTAGTCGCTAAAGATATTCTCGGGACTTTCGTATTCTTCGAGTTGAACCAAAAAGCATTTCGAACAAACATAAACGTGAAGCGGAAAGTAGATTTCACCTCGGTTCAAGTCGGCTGGAGCAGGGTAGGTTTCGCAAAGAGGAGACATCCCCAAATCTACGAAGGTATGTTGTAAATCGGCTCCGCAAAAGCGGCACGGTTTAACAGCAACTGATTCTTGCTGGGTCTCGACAGTTATTGTCATCGTAGCCATAGTTTGTCTTCTATCGTGCTGCATGGTTGGTGTATTTAGGCAATAGCTGGTGTCTGGACATGTTGACTGGTCCAGTGCAATGAACTGTCAAGTTGTCCCAACTTCATTAGCTTTTGTATTTGCGCAATTCGTGTGTATCGCCCCTGTTCTATGTCCGCAGTTGTAAGCTTCGCCGTACGGTAGGCCTCATAAAGCTCCTGCGCACCTTTGCGAGCTGTCCACTGCGCTTGAAACCCTGGAAGTAAGTGCTCTATCTTGTCAAAGTTGACGCGATAGCAACGGATATCCGGGCCACCACCAGGAGCATAGTCGACTCGGCATCCAGGAACGACTTCGGCAACGACATCTGCTAGTTCGCTAATGCGGAAGTTTTCTTCATTACGGCCCACATTGAAAGTCTCGTTATGCACTGTTTCGCGCGGAGCATCGAGTACAGCAATAACAGCTGCAATAATGTCGCGGATATGGACAATTGGGCGCCAGGGGGTACCGTCGCTCTTGATGTAAATTCGCCCCGTCGCGAACGCCGATGCGACTAGGTCGTTCAGCACAATATCGAGTCGGAGTCTCGGCGAAACTCCATATGCGGTGGCATTACGCATGTAGGTCGGGGTAAAATTTTTGTCTGCCATTAAAGCGATGTCGCGCTCGGATAAGACTTTCGATTCTCCATAGGGTGTTACGGGATTGAGATCTGACGTTTCGTCCAAGAAATCGTCACCGGCTGCACCATACGTGCTGCACGAGGATGAAAAAACAAAGCGCGTTACACCCGCCTCTTTTGCAAGTTTTGCCAATTGTACCGACGCTAAGTGGTTAATGTCGTAGGTGAGCTGAGGGTTAAGGTTCCCCACCGGATCATTCGACAAGGCGGCTAAATGTACGACTGCGTTGAAGCCCTCTAGATCGGAATGCTTGAGGTCACGAAGATCTTTGCGCACCTCCGGAATAACTTGCGCCTCCCCTCCAAAATTACAGCCTTCATATAAGGAAGTATCTATACCTGTTACCTCATGTCCGACAGCAAGTAACATAGGACCAGCTACGGCGCCTATATAGCCTTTATGACCAGTCAACAACACTCTCATGTTATTCCTCTTCAAGAACAGGTCGATTTATCACTTAAAACAAGAAAAACCCCTCGCAAAACGTTAGAAAACAGGTGCCGAGAAAGAGGCCCTCAATAGTCCTTAGTTAGGGGCCTAGGCCGGATGTATCCGCGCTTAACATGTGCATCGCCTACATCCGTAAGAGGAGACAGTAACCCGGCTTGGCTCAACAATTTTGCGGCATCACTAATAGCTGAGAATGGGAGGCCGGAACGCTCTGCAATATCCAATAGCGAGTGCTCTCCATCGGAGAGACTGAGTACCCAAAGGCGAGCGTTAATTTCCCTTCCGATAGACTCTCCGCGCGTAGCCCCGTAAAGGTTTCGCTTTCCAAGCTGTGGTTCGCAATAGGGATTCTGATTCACGTACCGCTGATTGTTCTCTAGGATGTCTACAATCACCACACAGGCACGAAGGGATGCAGCCAATGAGACAGGTTTGATGAAATCGAGGTTGTCAGCAGAAGTGTGATATTCAGGAAAAGTTCCCCACACGCTTCTCATCAAACAACCGACAGGGAGATTAAAGCCGGGGGAGCAGTACTGTCGCTCATCATAGCCATAGGGCGAAAAATCTAGAATTTCGAATGATTCATTGCAACCTTTAAGAGCGCATGCCACAGCTCGGTCGATCTCTGCATCTCCCCGACGACTCTTCTTGTAATGAAATCCACCCGCGTCTCCGATGCAGGTGAGCACTAGGCCATGACGGATACGGTCAACAGTCTCGCTGTTTCGCGCTAACCAAGCGATCGCCCCGATAGTCCCGGGAATAAACAGGAACCTGTAGGAGTAGCGTAAATCGCGTCCGGATAGATGCTGCGCGAGGAACGTCGCTACAGCTAAACCAGAGAGGTTGTCATTCGCCAAGGATGGATGGCAAGCATGACACGAGATCAAAACCTCGTCCGGGGAGCGTCCGGCCAGATAGTATTCTCCGTAAGTCAGATTCCCCTCTTCGAGCGTAGAGTCGATGCATACCTCGTAATCACCATCCTCGAATCCCAGCATCTGGTTATGAGATAGGCAAAATGCCCAGTCTTCCTTGTAGTATGACGTTCGATATGGGATCCAATCGGGATATTCTGGAATTGTGAATAGGTGCGGCCTGATCTCCTTCAAAGGTAATGTCGCGTGCACTGGCGCACTGTAACTCATTAGGTGCAGGTTGCATTGCTGGAAATCGACAACGCGCTTCCCGTCGGGCGCCTTGATGTAGGCATCCCGAATGTTCCACTCCTTGGGCACACTCCAATCAAAGATAGGCGTTCCTGTAGGCACCTCACAGATGCGGAGCGGAATCTGACCCTGAATCATGGCTAGAGTCTTCCGAATCCCGCTGCCGGTGATGCTCCGGCAGATTGGGTAAAGATTTGCTGCGAAGCCATACAGTTCTTGGCCGATTTCTGCCACGTTCCTTCGGTCGAGTTCAGCTAACAGGCTCACAGAATTATTATTCAAATGGAGGGTATGCCTCATCCCGCTGGGAAATTACGTTGACTTTTTCCGGCCACTCAATTCGGAATGCCGGATCGTTCCAGCGCACTCCATGCGCCGATTCCGCATCGTAGAATTCCGACATTTGGTAGAAGATCTCGGTTTCGTCCTCGAGAGTCAGGAAGCCGTGCCCACATCCTTCCGGGACGTAAACCATATGACGGTTTGTGGCGGTTAAAAGAACTGCGATCCAGTTTCTATATGCTGGTGAGGACGGTCGCAGATCGAGCACGACGTCGTAGATCGCTCCTCTCGTACAGCGCACGACTTTGGCCTCTGCATGAGCTTGTGTCTGAAAATGCATGCCACGGAGCGTTCCCTTTCGGGTGTTGAACGACACGTTGCAC
>Ga0210388_10002303_pt1 | contig 14845 bp, 16 predicted proteins | sample IncBWC19OmetaG_FD_155485 | JGI IMG/M metagenome (GOLD analysis project Ga0210388, IMG submission 155485) | Forest soil microbial communities from Barre Woods Harvard Forest LTER site, Petersham, Massachusetts, United States - Inc-BW-C-19-O ...
CCTTGGACTTCTTCTCCAGCGCCTCGCGCCCGATGAACTCATGATCGAATTTTATGAACGAGCCGTAGCCCAACTCGTAGGGCGTCATGTAATAGTCTTCGATGTTCTTGGAGACGAAGCTCCCGCCGATCGAACCGGTGCCTTCGTAACCGCCGGCCGGCAGCCACTCGCGATACTTCTTCATCTTCTCGCCGGTATATACCGCCGGCAGGGGTGACGGAATCCATCCTGATTCCAGCGTATTGCTGGCGTAGGCGCGCGAGCCCACCGGCACCAGATCAAATTCGCGTCCGGCTTCCAATATCGCCTCGCGTATTTCATCGCCCTCTGCATACGGACCCCAAACCTCGAGTCCCGGAGCACCCGCCATGCCGTGACGCAAGGCGCGCACCTTGCGACCCTTGATGTTGATGGCATCCATGGTGAAGAACTTGACGTCGGGGAGCGGTCCGCCATTGAGCTTTTCCAGCACTTTGGCGGCATTCGGCCCCTGCACCTGATAACGATAATGGCGCCGCGTCACCGCCTTGCCGCGCGGATGCGAGGGCGAACGATCGTCACGGATCATATCCACTTTGAAGCCGCCGGTCTCGCCGTGAAATTGAATCCAGTTCACCGAAGGCGCGCGGCCGACAAACAGCAGTTCGTCCTTGTCAAGATAGAACAGGATGCCATCGCCGATGACATAACCGTCGTAGCTGACCGGCACCATCTGCTTGGCCTTGTTCACGCTAAAATTATTGAAGCTGTTGATGGTGGTATGCGACATGAGACGCAAAGCATCCGGGCCCTTCACCGTCAGCTCCGCCATATGGTGGGTCTGGTCGAACAGCACGGCAGTGTCGCGCCAGGCGCGCTGCTCATCGCGCCAGTTGTAGAACTCGCTGGGCACCACCGGATACACGTAGGCCCCGATTTGCGAGTTGCGCAGCATGTCCACCGTGTTGCCGGCGCTCTTCAGCAGACTTTCGAGATTTGGTTGACTCATGACGGTGATGTCCTCTGTTGTCCGATACGAATGAGACTGCCCCCGGCAACCTTGCGCAGCGGCGCTTCGCGGCTCGCGGCCGCGTGCAGATTGCGCTTGGCCAGATGCGAATGCTCGCGGGCCACACTTTCGGCGCGGGCGCTTGCGCCCGCCGCCACGGCTTCCAGGATCGCGCGATGCTGCTGTTGAGAGATGACCAGTGTCTGATGCGCATCGGCAAGCGCCGCTTGCGCCATCACGAAGGCGCTGGGCGAGGCAAACGGCAGGGCCACGATGCGTTCCACCGCGCGCGTCAACACCGGGCTGCGCGCCAATCCCACCAGCAGTGAATGGTAGCGTTCATTCAGTCGCACGAAATCCGAAAACTGCTCCACCCCGACTCTGCGGCGCTTGACGACGGCGTCCATGGCGCCGACGCAGTCGCGCAGATCACTGAGTTCCGCGTGTGATGGACGCCGCTGGGCGGCGCGTCGTGCCGCTGCGCCCTCGAGCATGCCGCGTACATCAATGGCGTCATAGACATCGGCTTCATCGAAAGCGCGCACTACAAAGCCGCCGGAGCTGGAGGGTTCCAGTAGCCCTTCCTCTGCGAGGCGCAACAACGCGGCGCGAATCGGCGTGCGCGACACGCCGGTGCGCTCGACGAGCATCAATTCCGGCACGCGTTCGCCGGCGCTCAACTCGCCGTCGAGAATCATCTGGCGCACGCGCAACTGCGCCTTGACCGTCTGGGCGGCGCGCGGATCGCCGTTGCGCATCAATCGAGTCATGGCCGGGCAGATACCAATGTATACGTAATCCGAAATTGTATACAATTTACAGGCGCTGCGCTGCAATTTCGCGACCGATGTGCTCCGCCTGGCGCAGCGCCAGGGCAACTATTGTCAGCGTGGGATTCGCTGCGCCGGCCGTGGTCTGCACACTGCCGTCGGAAATGAATAGATTGGGCACCTCGTGGCTGCGCCCGTACGCATTGGTGACGCCCTGCCCCGGGTCGTGACTCATGCGCGCCGTGCCCATCTGATGCGTTGCGGGCGGTATGGTGCTCACCACCGTGCGTTTCGCGCCCGCGGCTTCGTAGATCTTCTTCCCCTGCGCGGCGGCGTGAGCGCGCATGGCCAGATCGTTTGGATGCGGGTCACAGTGAATGTGCGCTACCGGCAAGCCGTAGCTGTCCTTGAGCGTCCTCGACAGCGTGATGCGATTGTCAGCGCGCGGCAGGTCTTCGCCGTTGATGAGCATGCCGGCCATGTTGCGATAATTGTCGATGACCGAGGCGAAATCGCGCCCCCAGCCGTAGGGTAAGCCGATCAGCGGCAGGGTCGGCAAATCGAGCATGGCGAGTTCCAGATGATAGCCGCCCGCGAAGCCGCGCCGCGGATCGTGGACATTCTCATCCTCGACGACCCCCGCCAGCACTGCGCCGCGCCAGAAGCTGACGGGTTGCTCGAAAATGCCAAAAACAAAACTCAAAACGTGGTGGCAGTAGTTGCGGCCTACCTGATCGGAACCGTTGGCGAGCCCCCTTTTGAAGCGTCCGGACTCCGACAGCAGCAGCAGGCGCGCGGTCTCGATGGCGTTGCCGGCGACGCACACAATGCGCGCGCGCTGACGCTGTTCCACCCCGGCGGAGTCTCGATACACAACGCCGCTGGCGCGGCCTGCATCATCATGCTCGATTCGGCTAACGAAGCATTCGCTGCGCAGGTCGAGCTTGCCGCTGGCCTCGGCGCGCGGGATTTCGGTATACAGCGTGCTCCACTTGGCGCCGGTCTTGCAGCCCTGAACGCAGAAGCCCTGCTGAATACAGAACCCGCGACCGTCGCGCGCCCGCGAATTGATCGCGAGATAGTTGGTGTGCACGCGTTTGTAGCCGAGGCGGCGCGCGCCGGCATACATCACCTTGAAATTGTTCGATGCCGGCATACCCGGATTGCCATTGCGGCGCGTGACCCCGAGCCGCTTCTCCGCCACCTGGTACCAGCGCTTCAACTCGGCGTACTCGATCGGCCAGTCGGCGAGCGAGGCCCCGGGTATGTCGCCGTAAGTACTGCGCGCGCGGATCTCGTAAGCCTGCAGGCGCGGTGTTGCGGCAGTCCAGTGCACCGTGGTGCCGCCCAGCGTGCGGCAGTGCCAGGCAGGGAGTGTTGGCGAGGTTTTTACCGGGTCCCAGCTGCCGCTCTGCGAGCGCGGCTCGAGCCAGGTGAGCTGCGCGAAAGCTTCACCGGGGTTCTGGGAAAAACTCGCCAGCGATTGACGCTTGCCCGCTTCGAACAGCACAACCTTGAGGCCGCGGCGGGTGAGTTCATTTGCCATGGTGCCGCCGCCGGCACCCGAACCGACGATGACCACGACGTCCGAATCGTTGTGTTGGAATTGCGGCACGTCGTTGTCTTACCCGATCGGCATCGGGCCGCTATCGGCCAGCGGCACTTCGGGAAGCCACTTCAGATCGTTGAAGCCGCGCAGCAGGTAGCCACCTTTGGAAAACGACTCGCCCTGAAAACCAAAGTGCGCCCAGGCAATCGGGTTGTTGTACAGCACCAGCAACGTTTTCAACCGCGCCGACTGAAAGAATGCGCCGGATTCGATCTGCCGCAGGCGTTCGACACGAGCCTCTTCCGGCATGACGGCAAATCCGTCTCCGAGACTCGTGATGCCGGCTTTCAGATCGGTGCGCGCCGGCGTCGAACCCGCGGCATCGGCATCGATGGCATTCACCACCAGGGCGTAGGCGGCATCATCCAGCGAGTCGTGAGGCGCAATGGTGCGGATCATGGCCAAAAGCGCTGCGGCCTCGGCGGATGACAGCACGCGCAGCTCCACTGCCCAGGCGCGGCTGGGCAGAAACGCAGCGAGCGGACTGCCCAGGGCGATCACCCCGGTCAGCATGCCCACCCCGCGCACGAAGACGCGCCGTTCGGCGCTCTGCAACGAACCGGAAGGTGTGGCGCCTTTGTTCACGTACCGCAAGGCTCGGCCATGGGGGGCTGCTAGACTCTACCGATAGTGAACAACAACCTGCTGTCCAGCGTACGCATATGAAATACGAAACCAAGCTGATCTGGGTGCTGACCATCACCTTTGGCTTCGTATTCTTCGACCGCAACGCCGCCAGCTTCCTGATGCCCTTCATTGCCAATGACCTGCATTTCAACAACAGCCAGGTCGGACTTGTGGCTTCGGCGCTGTCCTTTACCTGGGCGGTCGCGGCATTTCTGGGTGGCGCCTACTCCGATCGCACCGGCAATCGCAAAACCTTCCTGCTGATTACCGTGGTGGCATTTTCGCTGTGCTCGTTCGCCTCCGGACTCGCGGTTTCATTCATGTCCCTGTTTTTGACCCGCCTGCTGATGGGCCTGGCCGAGGGACCGATACTGCCGATCGCGCAGTCGCTGGTGGCCATTGAATCCACGGCCGCCAAGCGCGGCAACAACATGGGGGTGATGCAGAATTTCGGCAGCAATCTGCTGGGCTCGTTTGCCGCCCCGCTCGTCCTGGTAGCCGTCGCTTCGACCTTCAACTGGCGCTGGGCATTCTATCTCGCCGGTGTGCCGGGTCTCATCATGGCGCTGCTGATTGCAAAATATGTACGCCAGCCGGCCGCGACAATCACGCCTGCAAGCACCGCTGCGCGCACGCCGCTCGCCGAGCCGCGCATGGGCTATGGGGAAATGCTGCAGCATAGAAACATGTGGCTGTGCATGCTGATCGCCATCTTCATGGTGGCGTGGATGGTGCTGGGTTGGGCCTTTCTGCCGCTGTTTTATACCAAGGTCCGGCAGATCGGCAACGGCCAGATGAGCGTTCTGATGAGCGTGCTGGGCCTGTCAGCTGCCTTCTTCAGCTTCGTGGTGCCGGCGCTCTCCGACCGCTTCGGACGCCGCCCCATCATCGTCATCTTCAATTTCATCGGATTGCTGGTGCCGCTCGCGGCGCTGTATTTCCAGGGATCGCTGTGGATGCTGGGCACGCTGATCTTCATCGGCTGGTCCGCCAGCGGCACCTTCCCCTTGTTCATGGGCACCGTGCCGTCGGAGACCATTCCGTCTCGCTACGTGGCGACTTCGCTCGGCATCGTGGTGGGGCTGGGCGAGATATTGGGCGGCGTCGGCGCGCCGGCGATTGCCGGCCGCGCTGCCGATCACTATGGTCTGCAGGCGCCCCTCGTGATCATGACGGCGTGCGCCATCGTCGGCACCGCGCTGGCGCTGTTTCTGCGCGAGACTGCGCCCATCCGCCGCTCCGCCGTCCCCGAACCTGCCGCCGCCGCCGCTGGGTGATTCAATGCCCCTGACTCAACTGGAACATTACCTGGTCCTCACCGCCGATCTCGACGGGACGCGCGATTTCTATCGTGACGCTCTCGGACTGCGCGAGGGCGCGCGACCTCCCCTGGGGTTTCCCGGCTACTGGCTGTACGTGGGCGATGTCCCTTGTATTCATATCGCCGAGTGGATTACCTACGCTAAGCATTCGATCGCCGCCGGCATCAGCGTCACCGCGCCCGCGCCGGGGACCGGGCCGCTCGATCATATTGCCTTCAATGCAGTCGACTTGGGCGAAGTGAAGGCGCGGCTCGCCGCACATAAGATCGAATATTCGGTGAATGAGGTGCCAAAGGCCGGTTTAATCCAGTTGTTCCTGAAGGATCCCAATGGGGTCAAGATCGAGATCAACGTCAGATGAACGAGCGCACCGGATCCGCTCCATCCCAGCCGATACTGGCGCGATAGAACTTGCTGAACACTGCCTCGAAACCGGCACCCAGCTCGATGAGTTCCACGTAACCGGGCAGCTGCGCCGTGGTGTCCATGTAGGCCACGCTGCCGCCGCTCGGCACGCCGGCGAGAAACACCAGATCATGGCCCTGTGCCTGATAGTGCGCGACATCGCGATCGAAATTCGACGTGGCGCGGCCCCAGTGGTGAAATCCATAGCCGCGCTTCTCGATCCACTCGCGATACACCGACGGCTCCGCATCGTTGGGCTGAATGAGTTCGATATTCATATGCCCCGCGAAGCTCATGGCAAGCGACACATCAGCCTTGGAGTCGCGGCCGCGATACTTGGGGTTGGTACCGCCGAAATGATCCAACAAAAACCAAGGACCCACTTTCAGCTTATCGATCCATAGCTTCATGGCCGCGCGAATATCGGGCACCAAGTAGCACATCTGAATGATTCCATCGTCCGGCTGACCAAATCCCACGAGACCCATGGCTGACCCCTATTGGTTGTTAATCGGCGGCGCTCCCGGCAACTTCAGCGTACCGCGGCCTCATCGAGCCGTCGTATTGCGCGACAAGAATTTCGCGAGCGCATCCAGATCCGCATCGCTGATCTCGGTCTTGCGAAATTGCGGCATCACCGAAATCCCATTGCGAACCAGGTGACGGACCATTTCCGGTGGCAAATCCTTCCATTCGAGCAGTACGCCGGACTTGACTCCCTGGTATTTCACGGTCAGGGCGTTGGTGCCCGGGTGGATGACTCCGGGATCGTGGCAGGGTGCGCACCATTTCGCGTACACGGCGCGTCCTGTTGCATACGGGTCGGATGGCTCGTCGGCCAATCCGGGCCCGCAGATGATCAAAGCTGCCAGCGCCAATCCGGCCAAGGCGGATTCGTGCCGCATCCGTGCTTCGCCGCGACGGCTCATGATTGCGTACCGCGCAAATGCTTGGGCCATATCGCGTAGCGGCCCGGCGACATGATGCCGTTGGGATCAATGGCGTCCTTCAGTGTTTCCTGAAAGCGCTGCAGCGCATGATCATTGAAGGAATACACATCCATCACGGATTTTTGGAACACCGGCGCCGTGCGATATTCACCCCAGCCATGCTGGCCGCCAATTGCGATCAATTTCTTGAATCCCTCGCGGTAGCGCTTGTTGGTCGCCGGATCTTCGGTGACCGGCGTCGCCAATATGAAGACGAAGCAGCGCTCCCAGAAACAGGCCGGCAAGCTAAACGAGCGAAACAACGGCATATCCAGTTGCCGCGCCGCTTCGCTGAACACGCGGTTCGCCTCGATGATGGCCTCGCCGGTGCGCGGAACAATCGGCGAGAACCACATATGACCCTTCGAGGGAGTCGGGTTCCACGGCGTGCGCGCGCCAATTGAAAATGCCCGCAAGGACGGCACTCCCAGCTCCGGTTCGTGATACTGATCCGCCTTCGCCGCATCGATCGGCAATTTGACCCGGTCGATGACACGAAATTTCGCGCCCTCGAACTTGGCAAAATGCCGTTGCGCCGCCTGCCACTGCGCCTCGATGACCTCCGCGGGCCCGTGGAAGCTTAAAAATAGCTGCCAGTAGGGGATGCTCGATTTGATCCCGTAGGCCTCGAGTTCCGGCGAGTATCCGAGCTTAGCGGACGCTAGAAGTTTGCGATGTTCTTCCGCCATGCTGGGTGGACCGGTCTCGTTCCACAACTGCAACTGGCCGATGGGCGGGTAGCCGTTGAGCGGCGAGGCAATATCCGGAAATCCCGCGGTGATGCGCGCGTTTTCCAGGTAATTCAGCGTCTCCACCATGGGCCCAAGATCGGCGTAATGAGACAGGGACACAGTGCCGCGCAGATATGCTTCCGGCTCGGGCATGAGCCAGAAGCCCATCTTGGTCACGATGCCGAAATTCGACTGTGAGAAAATGCCGTCAATCCACGGCCCGCATCCCGACTTGTATTGCTGCCAGGTCTTGGCATTGGGAATGGCCCCCATGCCGGTGCGCAGCAATTCGCCGTTCGGCAGTACTATTTCCATACCGCAGTGCGAATCAAAATGGTTGCGGTAATTGGCCGTTGTGTAGCCGCCGCCGCGATCCAGCGCATTGCCGATGACGCTGCCCCAACCCGGATCCGGACAATCGATCCACACTTTGAGCTTGCGCTCCTGAATATGATGATAGAGGTCGAAGTAGCTGACGCCGGGCTCGACCAGAGCGAAGGCATTGGCCTCGTTGACCTCGATGACCCGATTCATACGCTTCAAATCAACCACCACGCTGCCGGAATATGCCGGCGCCGAGCCGCCGTAGCCTAAATTCTTGCCGGTGGAAATTGGATACAGTGGCACCTTGTGGCGATTGGCGATTCGTACAATTTCTTGCACTTCTAGGGTTGTGGCTGGAGCCACTGCGACCGACGCCACCAACTCCTCCGCTTCATGAAGGAAGGGCGAGAAGGCGTCCCGGTAAAGATCCACGTCCTCGTCGCGGGTAAATACCCACTGCTTGCCCACGGCCCGTTCAAATTCCGCGACAACCTTCGCGATCTCGGTCGAACTCACGCCTGGCGGCAATCTCATGCAATTCCTCCGCGCGCAGCAATAACGAAAGACACGAGCGTCTCCTCCGCCCGCACCGATGGGCGCATCGATCCAATCACTGCAGTCAAACAGGCAGCGTAGAGGTCCTCGCAAGTTGCGAGAGCTGCCGGCAATTTCGCGGCCCAATCCGCGCCGGCCAGCGCCAGTCTCATGCGGGCAAGCATCGGCTGCGCGGCGCTGACGCGATGCGCAACCCCATGCCCCTCAGGGCTTAAGTGTTCGACACGGATCGCCACCCGCATCCATTGATCATGGGCGAGTTGTTCCAGGCACAACAAGCTTCGAGCCGTGGTCATGCCGGCAATCGCGCCGTCGCCGGCACACCACACGGCCCTAAGATCGCGCGACCAAAGCGCAGTGACATCTCCGGCGATGGCAACTGTTCCCGCGGTTGAACGGATGCGCTTCGCGGCAATGCCAAAAGCCCGGGCGGCCGGATAGCGATGGTCATAGACAAATTTGTAAAGTTGCACGCTTGGATAAGAAGCAGCCGCAGGCAAGGCGCCCGGCTCGCCGGCGGGCAGACACCCCGCACCGACAGCCGCGCCTGAAATCGCCGTCGCCAGGCTCGATAAGCAGAATTTTCGGCGGTTCATGGCATCCCGCGAACAGGTTTCGCTACTAAACTAGCGAGTGCGCCGGCAGGCTGCTCGCCCATGAGCGAAGTGCGCCGCGCTTCTTGGGGAATACGGCGGATCATGAACGAACTTATATTGCTATCGGGACTGCTCTGCGACTCTACCCCGTGGATTGACGTTGCTACCCGCTTATCGGCCGCCTGCCCCGTCCGCATCATCTCGTTCGCCAATTGCAGCTCGCTCGGCGAGATGGCGGAACGGGTTCTGCTCGAGGCTCCCGAGCGATTCGCGCTCGCCGGACATTCCATGGGCGGCCGGGTCGCGCTCGAATTGTGGCGGCGCGCGCCGCAGCGGATCACGGCGCTTGGGCTGCTCAACACCGGCGCCTTTCCATGCCGTCCCGAAGAAGCTGCGAGCCGCGGCCGATTGGTCGAGATTGCCCGGAACCAAGGCATGGCGGCACTGGCGGCTAAATGGCTGCCACCCATGATGGCGCGAGCGGCCACGGTCGAACGGCGATTGATCATGCAGCGCCTGACGAGCATGATGATCAGCCAAACTCCGGCAAGTTTTGCGGCCCAAGTTCAGGCGCTGCTCAATCGACCGGATGCCGAACCTCTGCTGCCGACCATTCGCGTCCCCACGCTGCTGCTGAGCGGCAGAGAGGACACATGGTCTCCGCTCGCTCAACATGCCCAGATGCAGCGCATGATACGGGGGTCGATCCTGGTCGAGGTTGCGGATGCAGGACACATGGCGCCCATCGAACAACCGGAGGCGGTGGCAAACGCACTGCGCGAGCTCCTGAATCCAGGCTGACCGTGTACGGAGAAGGCTGATGCCAAGAGCAACAAGGCGCGTGGTGACCGGTCATGACGCCGGCGGCAAATCAGTGGTTGTGTCGGATGGCCCGCCGCCGCAACACCACCCGATGCACGGAACGGCGATCGGCGCCGATTTCCACGAAATGTGGAGCGATGCCGATGCAATTCCCGTATTGACTTCGAGGGTAGCCCGTGAACCGAATGAGCGTGTGTTCACCATCATGCCCGAGTCCGGCCACCTGCTGCGGATTTTGGATGTCTATCCGCTCAAGGACGGCGGCAAGCGCACGGCGATGCATCGGACGCGGACGCTGGACTATGTGGTGGTGATCGAGGGCGAACTGGTGCTGATACTCGATGACAGCGAGGTGACCTTGAAGCCGGGGGATGTGGTCGTGCAGCGCGGTACCGATCACGCCTGGGAAAATCGCTCGGGCACGATTGCGCGCGCGGCGTTCTTTCACATCGATGCGCGTTTCGGCGAGGATCTGCTGGCCAATCTGCCGCAGCCACTGGCCCTGCTCCGTTAAGATTGATGAAATTTCATCTGGATCGAACCGCGCCGCTCGAGGAACTTCCACTCGCCGCCTTCCCGCACAAAGCGATCCTTGAACTCGCCGAAGTAAACCGGCCCCGCGGAAATAAACGGCGCGACGGCATCGCCGGGCGTGGTGGAGATCATCGTCAGGTAGGAAAGCCCATGGGCCTCGTCGCGGCTGACGACGTCGATCATCACGTTGGTGGCAAGGTGCTTGGTCAGCAAGGTCTTGGGCCGCGTCAACAAGGCGGCGCGAATGCTCTCCCGACCCTGAATGACCTGAGTGGGAGCCATGGGCCGGGCCATTGAGCCGTTCTCGGCAAAGAAGTCCGCGGCGGCGCTCATGTCGCCCAGATCAAGGGCGCGTGAATAGGCATGCACGATGCGCTCACAGGCACGCTCAATTTCGATGCGTTCCGCGCTACTCAGTACCTGGGTCATGGCGAACTCCAACTGTCAGGGTGATTCATTCCGTGAGGTCTCCGATGAGGCATCGCAGACCTCGAAGGTCTCCGGCGCTGGCGGCGGGCGACCGAGAATCAGGTCGCAGACCTTCTCAGCAATCATGACGACCGCCGCATTGGTGTTGCCGCCAATGATGGACGGAAAAACGGAGGCGTCCGCGACGCGCAGATTTTCCAGGCCGACGACCTGCAATCGCGGGTCGACCACCGCCGCAACATCGTTGCCCATGCGGCAGGTTCCGACCGGATGATGGACGGTATAGGCCTGTGCGCGAACATAGGCGGCAAGTTCGGCGTCGCTTGCCGCGCCGCTACCGGGAGCGGTCTCGTGGGCCCGGTACCTCGCAAAGGCGGCCGACGCGAATATCTTGCGCACCAGGCGCATGCCGTTGATCAACGGCGGCAGATCCTCCGGCGCCGAGAGCAAATTCGGGTCGATCAGCGGCGCAGCGAACGGGTCTGGGCTCGCCAAAGTCACGCGACCGCGACTGCGTGGATAGAGGCCGACAGGACTTATCGCAAATCCATGACCGAGGGGATACGGAAACGTTGGACCCGGTCGCTTGGCTGGCTGGAACACGAGTTGTAGGTCGGGCTTGTCCAGTCCCGGCATCGACTTCACGAACGCCGCCGACTCGAATATGTTGTTGGCCAATGGGCCGCGACGGAACAACAGATACTCGGTGACATTCCAGAGATTTCGCGGCATTGCGCGCAGCGAGACGCCGTAGGAAACGGGATTCTGCGTATGCATGTGCACCGGGCTTGCAAGGTGATCGTGAAGATTGCGCCCGACGCCCGCAAGTTCATGCAGCACCGTGATACCCAGAGCGCGGAGATGTTCGCCATCGCCGATTCCCGAGAGCATGAGAAGCTGTGGCGATTGGATTGCGCCGGCGGTGAGCACGATTTCCCGATGCGCCTTCACAGTGAGGCTGTTGCCGGCGGCGCGGGCTTCGACCGCGACCGCGCGCCGACCATTCAGCACGATGCGGGTGGCCTGCGTCTCGGTCAGCACGGAAAGATTGGCACGTCGGAGTGCCGGCCGCAAAAAGGCGTTTGCCGTCGTCTCGCGCGTACCGCCCCGGATCGAGAGCTGGCGAAGCGCCATCCCTTCGCTATCCGGGCCATTCAAGTCTTCGCGGTATGAAAAACCCAGACTGGCGAGCGCCTCGAAGAAAGAGAAGTTGAGAGGATTCGGACGCGTGACGCTGCGGACGTTCATTGGGCCGCCGCGGCCGTGGTATGCGCCGGCGCCAAAATTTTCGTTATGTTCGCTTTTGCGAAAGTACGGCAGGATCTCGCGGTAGCTCCAGCCGGTGGCCCCGGCGGCGGCCCACGCGTCATAGTCCCGCGGGTTGCCCCTGAAATAAACCATGCCATTGATGAGCGCAGAGCCCCCCAGGCCGCGTCCACGGGGCACCGCTATGCAGCGACCGTCAAGCTCACGCTGAGGCACGGTCTGAAAGCGCCAGTTCAGCGGGGCCGACCGCTGCGCCATCACGATGGCGCCGGGTACATCGATAAACCAGCTCTTGCCGGAACCGCCCGCCTCGAGCAGACACACCGTCCGAGCGGCATCCTCCGACAAACGGGCGGCCAGCGCGCAGCCGGCGGTGCCGCCGCCCACCACAACGTAGTCGAACTCCTTTGCGGCATCTGCCATCTTCTTATCCCCGTGACGCGGCAGTTCGCGTGCGCGATGATGATACCGCGGGGGATACACATGCGAGAGAGATCGTGAAACGATATCTGGGCAGGCTTGACGTCAAGAGTGTACGCGAGGGCGAAGGCAGCATGCCCATGCAGTTCGCCGTTCCGGGTGTGACCGGCGAAGACCTCGCGGCGCTCAAGGCCTGGTACTGGAGCGAGGAACTCTCGCTGGATTCCCAGGCTGCGATTTTTCGCATCGAGGTACGCAGCTATCTGCTGAACCTCGACGGCCTCAACGTGCTCATCGACACTTGTTGCGGCAATGACAAGGAGCGCAGTGTTCCCTGGGCGCATCGACTCCAGACCCGATGGCTGCAAAACCTTAAAGTAGCGGGCTGCGATCCCGCCGACATACATCTGGTGCTGTGTACGCATCTGCACGCCGATCATGTGGGGTGGAACACGCGTCTTGAGGATGGGCGGTGGATCCCGACGTTTCCGAACGCCCGCTACGTGTTCAGCCGCAAGGACTTCGAGTTCTTCGGCCGCCAGACGCATGAAGCTCATAATCGCGAGGCCTACGCCGATTCGGTGCTGCCGGTGGTCGCGGCCGGGCTGGCCGATATCGTGGATAGCAGCGTCTGCGTGCATCGCGAGATCGAGGACGGCATTTGGCTCGAGGATGCCGCCGGCCACTCGCCGGGCAGCGTCGTCGTGAATGCGCAGCGCGGTGGATCGCGGGTGGTGTTCATGGGCGACATCGTCCACCACCCGATCCAGCTCGTACGGCCCGACATCCCGTTCTTCGCCGACGAGAATCCGGCCGCCGCCTGCGCCACGCGACAGCGCCTTCTCGCACAGTGCGCGGATAGCGACGCCGTGCTGCTTCCCGCCCATTTTCCCGATCCACCCGCCGGGCGCGTCCATCGCGCGCCGCGATATTTTTCCTACGATTTTCTCAAGGCCACAGGAACATGACTGAGCGTCAAAAACAATATTCAAAAAACCGGGAAATCAACTTATTGGTGGCAACGCTGCGATTCGCGTCGCTGATCAGCCGCCCGATGCGCGACGGCGTCGCTGACCCGACCGGCTTTTCCAACAACGAGTTGAAGATCCTGATGGCGCTCTCGGGCGAGGGTGAGTCGGCGGGCCATGATATGGCCGAGTTGATGGGGATGCATGCGATGAATGTCAGCCGGGCTCTGGCGTCGCTCCGCGAAATGGGGCATGTTGAGCCGGTCAAAAACACCAAGAACCGGCGCCGCAAGCCGTATCGGATCAGTGCCCGGGGCGCAACCGCCCGCGCCGCGCTGGAGCCCTATATCGCGAAGGTCGCGCGCTATCTGTTCGGCGCACTGACGCCCGATGAACGCCGGGCCCTGAAGAAAATTCTGTCGAAACTCGACCGTCGGGTGCGAGCGTGGCAGCCAACCGAGCGGCACTCCCACGTCCCGCGTGCCTGACGCAGCGCGACCCGCAGGCCAAGGTAGGCAACGGTATCGATCAGGCCTGCCCGGCGAGAAGCGCACCGAAGCGCGGATGTGCGAAATGCATCGGCACGTCCTGACGATGCGGCCAGGTCTTGCGCACCAGGTGCGACGGCAGAAGTACGTCGGGTCCAAGCGGATTCGCAGGATACGTCTCGGTCGCAGGCTGCAGATGCGCGACGGTCTTCGACCATCCCTTTTCATAGTCGGCCTGCCATTGCATCATGTAGTCGAGGCGCTTGATCTTCCATACTGCGCCCTCACGGACATAGTCATTCTCATAGAGGCCGGCTTCGTAGAACTGCAGCGGCAGTCCTTGGGGCTTGTATTCGCGGCTCTCGTGGCATCCGCCCATCAGCAGGCCGCGAAAACGGCCCTTCGCGGTTTGCCGATCCGGTGCTACCGTGATGACGTCCTGCATTTGAAAATGATCCAGTAGAAATCCATGCACCGGGCCATTCACGCCCTTGGTGAAAAAGTTCTGAAACCAAGTGCCGTAGAGCCTGCGCACGCCGTCATGGCCGCGATATTCTCCCGACAGGAACACCACCGCGCCGTCTTTGGCGAATAACTGCACAACATCCTCGGCACGATTAAAATCTATGTAATAGCCATAGGCCCAGTGCAGTCGCCGAATGGCGTTGATGTCCTCGAGTTCGCCGACGCGGTGCTCCAGGGCTGACAGACGTACTGCGAGATCAGACATGGCCGACTCCTCTGAAGTTCGATTTGCAGGTAACGCTAACAAATGTTAGGAAGGGAAGCGAGGGGGCAATTATGGATTGCAACGGCAAGACTGCGCTGATCACCGGCGGCGTATCCGGCATCGGCTTTGGCATCGCCCGCGCCTTCAGCGCAGCGGGCATCGATCTGATTTTGACATACCGCAACAATGACTATCGCCGGCAAGCGCAGGCCTGGTTCGAGCAACACGCGCGCGACGTGCCGCGTTTCCTCTCCCTGGATGTCACCGACCGC
>Ga0210388_10002305_pt1 | contig 14837 bp, 16 predicted proteins | sample IncBWC19OmetaG_FD_155485 | JGI IMG/M metagenome (GOLD analysis project Ga0210388, IMG submission 155485) | Forest soil microbial communities from Barre Woods Harvard Forest LTER site, Petersham, Massachusetts, United States - Inc-BW-C-19-O ...
ATGGGCCGCGAGATTTCGCAGTCGGGCCAGCGCCTGGAACGGTTGATCGAAAACTTCCTGGTGTACGCGCAGATCGAATTGCTCGCCGCCGATCCGCACGGTATCAGCACGTTGCGCGAGGCGCGCATCGCCAAACCGTGGGAAATCGTCCGCACCACCGCCGTCGCCATCGCGGATCGGGCCGGACGACTGGGCGACTTGACGGTGGAGACCACCGATGGAACGCTCGCCATCGCCGGGGATTACTTCAAAAAAATCGTCACGGAGCTGGTGCAGAACGCCCTGAAATTTTCCGATGCCGGTTCGTCCGTGCAGGTGCAGCTCGCGGCCGCCGGCAATGAAATGGTGTTTTCCGTGCGGGATGCGGGCCGCGGATTTTCGACCGAACAGATCCACCGCGTCGGCGCCTATGTGCAGTTCGAGCGGAAGATGCAGGACGCGGAGGGCCTCGGCCTCGGCCTGACCATCGCCCAAAAACTCGTCGAGCTGCACGGCGGCACGCTGACCATCGAGGGCAATCCCCGCGGCGGCTCGTTGGTGACTTTCAAATTGCCGCTCGCAAAGTGATTTTCAAAGCGGCAGCCGGCTGTAGAGCTTCCACAGCCAGTAACCGATGCCTTCCGCCGCGAAAAAAATCACGGCCACCATCAGCACCGGCGCAAAATCCACCTTGCCGATGCGCAGCGGAATGTTCTTCAGCGGCGACATGATCTTTTGCGCCGTCACGTTCACATATTTCCAGAACGGATGTTTGCCGAAGTAGATGTAGCTGTTCAAAAGGTGCAGCAGCAAAATCACGCCGAACGGAAATTTCCAGATGAGATAGCTGCACATGCCGATGATGAGGGATTCCTCAAACCGTTCCGCCGCGCCGGTGGGTCTGGCGGAGATTTGCAGTCCGTCCAGCACCCAGGTCGCCAGCCACCAGAAAATCGACGCGCCCAAAAATGGCAGGATGATCTTCGCCCAGCGCGGCCAGCCGTCCACGGAGCCCAGCGGGATCTTCACCAGGCGCTGGATCTGTTCCGGCCCTTCCAGGAATGAAAGCGGCAGCAGGCAGAGATAAAAGATTCCCAGCGTCAGCGCAAAGCTGAAGAATGAAAAGGCGCACATGGTCTGCAATCCCGCCCAGCCGGTGCGGGAATGAAATGACACGATGACGGCGTTCAGATCCAGCCGGGCTGTCCAGTTCAACGCCGGACCGATCCACCAATAAATCACCGCGCGCAAAAATAGCAATGCGGTGATGAACACGAGAAAATGCCAGCGCTGCAACTTTTTCGGCGCGGCGGGACGCAACGTGCCCATGAGGGTGGCCGGCGTGCGCTTGAACAGCGGGTCAAAATTCATCGAACGCCAGTTCAGCCACAACAGCAGGCCGGCAAGGTTCAGGATGAAATCGATGAAGCTCACGATTGGTTAAATTGTCGAAATGTTAAATTGTCGAATCGGTTCAACAATTCAACCCTTTAACAATCCAACAAATCACATCATTTTCAACAGCGTGTCCGCCATTTCGCTCGGCGTCACGGCAATACCGATGCCCGCGGCCTTGAACGCGGCGATCTTCGCCTCGGCCGTGCCCTTGCCGCCGCTGACGATCGCCCCGGCATGGCCCATGCGGCGTCCGGGCGGTGCCGTCGCGCCCGCGATGAAACCGGCGACCGGCTTCTTGCAATTCTTTTTGATCCACTCGGCGGCTTCCTCTTCCGCACTCCCGCCGATTTCACCGATCATGATGATGCCGTGTGTTTCCGGATCGTCGTTGAACAATTTGATGACGTCCAGGTGCGACGTGCCGTTCACCGGATCGCCGCCGATACCGACACAGGTGGACTGGCCGACGCCGCGCGAGGTCAATTGCCAGACAGCTTCGTAAGTCAACGTGCCGGAACGTGAGACGACACCGATGTTTCCTTTTTTATGAATATAGCCGGGCGCAATGCCGATGCGGCAGCCGCCGTGTGAATCCTTCCCTTCGCCGGGCGTCACGATGCCGGGGCAATTCGGTCCGATGAGCCGGGTCGCGGCGTTGCCCTGCAGCGCGCGCTTCACGCGGACCATGTCGCGCACGGGAATGCCTTCGGTGATAGCGACGACAAGTTCGAGTCCGGCATCCGCGCCTTCGAGAATCGCATCGGCGGCGAACGGCGGCGGCACGAACACCGCGCTCGCGGTCGCGCCGGACTGTTTCACGGCATCGGCCACCGTGTCGAAAATCGGAACCTTCCTGCCGCCGTGTTCGAAGACCTGGCCGCCTTTGCCGGGCGTCACGCCGGCGACAACCTGCGTGCCGTAGTCGATTGAAAGCTGCGCGTGCCTGGCGCCAAAGCTGCCGGTGATGCCTTGGATGAGAACCTTCGTGTTGGGTTTAACGAGAATGGACATGATTAAATTTATGATTTCAGATTTACGATTTACGATTTCAATTCAAAATAAATCTTTCCGTTGCGTTTTTTTTTCTTTAACGGCTTCGAGCAGCCTGACGGCATCCAAATCTTTCTGACGCCCCGCGGCTGTCTTCGCGACAATTAGCGCGTCCAGATTCAACATTCTAAATTCACCAAAGGACATGCGGTGCAAAATGGATTGCTCAAAAACCTGCCTGTAACCGCCAAGGCCGGCGACTTCGCTCAAACAATCCAGTTTTCCCAGATCCGTTTGCAAATAAACATTTTTCAGATCTTTGAAACTGTCGCGCGTTTGTTCCAGCGGCAGCTTGTTCGCTGTCAGGCGATGAACCGGGTTCAAATCTTTCACCGCTGATTCAATCTTCCGGATATTGTCTTCGCCGAACGGGCAGCAGATGTCCAAATCAAATGTGGCCACCGGCACACCGTGATAGACAACGCAAAGCCCGCCGATGACAACGAATTCAAGTCCGCTGTCTTTGAGTCGCATGAGCAGCGCCTGGTCATTTTGCGCCATGAGCTTTACCTGACTCCTGCAATTCAATCATGAAATCTATTGCTTGCTGATGTTCCGCGAGCCTCTGCTCCGGCGTCAATTTCAGCGACGCTTCAATCAATGACATATCGAAACCGTATTCCATCGCCGCACGCCACGCCGGCCCGGCGTCCGGCGGGCAAACGTATTTGCCGTTCATCTGCGCCAATGTCTCTTCGTCAATCATGCCAATAATTATTTAGCCTTCCGCTTGTGGATACAAATGCTGTTGCCGTCCGGATCGAAAACCATCGCCATGTGGCACGGCGGACATTCCATCGCTTCCATGCGGAACTTGACGTTGTGCTGTTTCAGATGCGCGATGGCGTCGTCGAAATTTTCCACCTCGAGCGCCGCCATGCAGCCATCGGGATTCGGTGTGAACATCCCCGGCGCGCAACCGATGGCCACCGCATACGGGCCGAATTCATACTCCACCCATTGCCCTTCGATCACGGTCGTCGGCTTCAAGCCGAGCACGCCCTCGTAAAAATCACGCGACCGTTTCAGGTCGGTGACCGCGTAGCAGCAAAAAGCAAGTTCGATCACTTTGATCATAAATTGCTTTGGTACCTCCTGACGGTGAAGGTGATTTCGGTGAATATATTCATGGCTTGTGCAGACGAAAAAACATTCGCGGGGTTGAATTCGAAATCGCCACGGTCAAAATCCCGGATTCAAGATCGGTCGTTTCCGAATAGCCAAACATCGTGAACGGTTGACTCAAGTCGGGCGTCGCTTCAAGAACGTAGTTCGATCCGGAAACGGGCCATTGCAATTTTATCGAGCCGCTGTCGTTGGTAATGACGAGCGTTGGATTTATTTCCACCGTGACGGAATCAGCGGCGGCCGGGCTTTCCAACGAAGAAGGAATAATTTCAACAACTCCGTTCATCGGCAATCCAATGGGATCTTCAGTGCGGTCTTTCCAATCATTCCATTTCCCCCGTTGATCGTGATTCGGATAGTAAATGGCGACGAAATCTTCCGCATTGCCGACGTTGTTCGGTTCCCCGGGCGCCCAGGCCGTGTATGAAACAGACTCCCCGCTGCTCCAGCTAAAATGAAACTTTTTTTCCGTGTCACTTAGTCCGATCCACAGAAGATGCTGCTGGCCTTGATAATTGCCAAATGTCTTCAACAGCCAATCCTCCTCTGCTTGATTACGAATTGTGGCAAGGTGTCCGCCTAAAGCGATAGCTTCAGTTTCGGAATCTTTCCAGGTCGCCTTTTCCAAAAGAATGTATGAGTGTTGGTTGCCCGGGTTGGTGATAGCCGAACTCAACGGCTTGGCCCAACCGCTGAGGCTCATCAGCATAAGGCCAAACAGGTAAATTTGTGGCTGCACCTTCATCGATGATTATTTACCGACGGCCTTTACAACCTGCTGCGCCGCGTCGGCCATGGAGTCACCCGTGATGATGGCCACGCCGGATTCGGCCAGCGTCTTCTTGCCGGCGGCGACGTTGTTGCCTTCGAGGCGGACGACGAGCGGCAGTTTCAAGCCCGTTTCCTTCACCGCCGCGACGATGCCGGTGGCGATGACGTTGCAATCCATGATGCCGCCGAAAATGTTGACCAAAATCCCCTTCACCGCCGGGTCGCTCAAGATGATCTTGAACGCCGCCGTGACCTGGTCCTTGCTCGCACCGCCGCCAACGTCGAGGAAATTCGCCGGACTGCCGCCGAAATGCTGGATGATGTCCATCGTGGCCATCGCCAGGCCCGCGCCGTTTACGAGACATGCGATGCTGCCGTCGAGCTTGATATAATTGAGCGAAAATTTTGAGGCTTCGATTTCCAGCGGCGCCTCCTCGTTCAAGTCGCGCATCTCCTGGATGTTTTTATGGCGGTACAGCGCGTTGTCGTCCAGGGAAATTTTGGCGTCGAGCGCCATGACGGTTTCCTTGCCGTCGCGCAGCTCGACGATTGCGAGCGGATTCAGTTCCACCATCGCCGCGTCGCATTCCCACCAGGTGTTATAAACGCCGGTGATGAGTTTGACGCCCGCGTTGAACAGATCGCCCTTGAGTCCGAACGCGGCGGCAATCTTGCGCGCCTGGTACGGCATGATGCCGACGGCGGGGTCGATGTGTTCCTTGAAAATCTTTTCAGGATGTTTCTCGGCGACCTCTTCGATATCCATGCCGCCCTCGGTGCTCGCCATGATGAGTGGACGCGAATTCGCGCGATCCAGCAGCACGGCGAGATAAAATTCCTTCTTGATCTTGCAGCCCTCGGAGATCAGCAGCGTCTGCACCTGGCGTCCGTCGTGGCCGGTCTGCTTCGTGACCAGGACCTGGCCGAGCATTTTTTCCGCGAAGACGCTGGCTTCATCCACCGAGCCGGCGACCTTCACGCCGCCTTGGAACCCGGATTTGAAAGTACCCTTGCCGCGGCCGCCGGCGTGGATCTGCGATTTCACGACCACTTTGGTGCTGCCGGTCGCGGCGATCTTGTCCGCTGCCGGCCGTACTTCGGCGAGGGACCTGGCGGGGATTTCGAGCGGCACGGCGACGCCGTATTGGGCGAGAAGTTGCTTGGCCTGATATTCGTGGATGTTCATGCGAAATTCAAAGAGCGAATTAAAAACGATTGCGCGCGGAAAAACAAACCTAACTTGTCAACAAGATGAAACGCACGGGTAATCAGGCTTGCGCCGGCCGGAACAAAAATTTTATCGTGGAAAACTTTTCAGATGACCGACCGACCCAAAATCCTCCTGATCGCGCTGGAAAATTTCGGCACGGCCCGCCTGCCGCGCGAATTGCAGGCGGCGGGGTTTCGTGTCGGGATCGCCTGCCGCCCGGAGGCCTTTCTCGCGAAAACCCGCTTTTTTGAGGAACGCTTTTTTTTCAGCCGCAAAGACCACGGGCCCGGTCTGATGGCCGCGTTGTCCGGCATCGCCTCCGCGTGGCGGCCGGATTGGATACAGGCGATGGACGACCGCACGGCCCTGTTCCTGGCCTCCGGAGCCCGGTACAAAAAGCACACGGCCCTGTCGAAATTGCTGGCCAAATCAACCGGCAATCCGGAAGGCGTCATTGCCGCCGTGGACAAATGGCGCACGTGGCAGGCTGCGGAACAAACCGGCATACGCGTGCCCGCCACGAAGGTCGCCGGCAGCCTGGCGGACATGCTGAAGTTTGGCGCGCAAAGAGGCTATCCCCTGGTGCTTAAACTCGCGTTCAGCCATGCGGGAATGGGCGTCCGTATCTGCCGGGATGCGACTGAAGCAGAAACTGCCTGGAACCGTTTGTACCAGCGAAACTCCCCCATCGACCGCCTCTATGGCTGGCGTGAAAAAGTTCGCGGACGGGTGTTGGATGATTTTTGGCACCCGGCCAGCCGCGAAATTCTGGCCTCGGAATTTATCGCCGGCCGGCCGGCCATGGTACAGGCGGTCGCCCTTGAAGGCCGGACCCTGGGCCTGCTGATGGCAGTGGCAGAGGAGACTTTTCCACGTGCCGTCAACCCCGCCAGCGTCGTCCGCTTCATCCGTCACGACGAGATGCGCAACGCGGTGGAAAAATTGATCGCACACTGGAAACTTTCCGGGTTCATCGCCTTCGACTTTGTGCTCGATACTGATAACCGCGCCTGGTTTCTGGAATGCAATCCGCGGCCGATACCCATCTCGCATCTCGGTGCGCTGGCGGGCGAAGATCTGTGCCGTCGTCTTTACGCGGCGTTGACCTCAACGCCGCCGCCCGTGGAAAAAAACTTTCAGGAGCTCTCCGTCGCACACTTTCCAAGAGAACAACGCCGCGACCCGGACAGCGAATGGCTGCGCCGGGCTTTCCATGATGTTCCCGCCGATGAACCGGAGCTTATGGCCGCCCTGCTCGCCGACCATTCAGCGACGAAGACCGAATGAAATCCAAGCGCTTTTCATTACGCACGCGGCTCGCCAACAAACTGCGCCACCATGTCCTGCCGCCTCTGTTCCGGATCGCCGCACCGTTGCTCTGGGTCAAACGCCGGCTGCGGCCGTACCGTGCAAACTTTGAAATGCTTTCCGGCAAAATTTCCGGCGGCGAAGATTCCATCCAGGTCTATTGCGGAATCCAGGACCAGATCCGCCATCATGTCTTAAAATTGATTTTTGGCACGCCGCCCGAAGGCAAACCATCTGGCGAACAAAAAATATACCAGGTCTTTCGCGGCATCCGCAAACTCGCGCCCTCCGCGGACATTGCCCTCGCCCCCGCCACCGAGGGGCAGCACGCGTGGATGGACGACGGCACCTGGTTTTCCATACCCGAATGGCTCAACGGTTATGTCCGCATTCCGCTGCCCGAAAGCGTGCGGCGCAGCACTTCGCTGAAAAGCGTCGCGCGAATCCTCCGCCAGCAGGATTATGGATACATCGCCACCCGCGACGAAAAGCTGTTTGAAGAATTTTATTTCCGGATGCACGAGCCTTATATCAAAAAAATTTACGGTGACGGCGCCTGTCTGGATTCATTCGCGGAAAAACGCGCCGCCACCGAGGACTTTGACCTGCTGCTGCTGTATAAGAAATCCGCGCCCGGTGAATATCTGGCCGGGCTGCTCGTCATCCACGAACCGCAGGTGCCGCGCTTGTGGGCTTTTGGCGTACGCGATGGTGACCGCCAGCTGGTACGCAACGGGGCGTTGTCCGCGCTGTACCTTTTCAGCTTTGAATTTCTTGCCGCCGCCGGACACCGCGACGTCTTCATGGGCGGCTCGCGTCCATTTTTGCGCGATGGCGTGCTGAACGCCAAACGCCGCTATGCGCAGCGCATCACCGCCGCGCGCTGGCAGGGTTTTGGACTGAAAATTCTCAAACTCACACCCGCGGTTAAAACCTTCCTGCTCGAAAATCCGTTCATCTTCCGCTCGCACGGGAAAATTTATGGCGCGATTTTTCTGGAAACGCCGCCTGATGCCGGGCGGGTCGCGGAGCTGCACCACCAGTTTTATTGCGAAGGCCTCGAACGGCTGGTCATCTGGGTCTTTGACCAGGGCAGCTCCCCTGCCCCGGCACTACCGCCGGAACTGGCCGCCCGTACCGAATTCCGCTCCGCCGACGGTCTGGTTTCCGACCATCTTCATTTACCTTGAATGCAACGGGCCACGCGGGCAACTTGCGCGCGATGAAAATCATCTCCGTATTCGCGATCTGCCTGCTTGCCGCCGTCTTTCCGGTGCGGGCGGAAATCGTGAACGGTCGTGGATATGTCCCGCTTGCCAGCTGGGCGCGTGCGAATGGTTTTGGCGGCTATACGCTGGATCGCGGACACGAAATTGTCGTGACCAACCGGACTTCACGGCTGCTTTTTGACGTGGATTCGGCGGACGCGAACATCAACGGCGTGAACGTGCGCCTGTCGTTTCCCATCGCCAAAGGCGCGTTGATTTCGCAATTGGACCTGGATACGGCGGTCCGTCCGCTCGTCTATCCACAAAAAAATTCCGCCCGCCGCATCCTGACGATCTGCCTCGACCCCGGCCACGGCGGCAAGGACACCGGCAACCACGTCGGCTTCGGCTTTTTCGCGTACAACGAAAAGACTTACACCCTCGCGCTGGCGCTGGAGTTGCAGAGGCAGCTTCAAGCCGCCGGTTTTAATGTGATTTTGACCCGCAAGAGCGACACCTTTGTCGAACTGCCCGTCCGGCCGGACATCGCGAACCGGCGCGGCGCAGATTTGTTCATCAGCCTGCATTTCAATGCGTCGCCCTCCGACCCCAAGACGGTCGAAGGCGTTGAAACTTATTGCATCACGCCCGTCGGCGCCGCCTCGTCGAATGCCCAAGGCGAAGGGGCGGACCACGGCACAACCACCGCGAACCGTATCGAGGACAAAAGCCTCCTGCTCGCGTGGCAATTGCAAAAAACGCTGGTGCGAAACCTCGGCGTGGAAGACCGCGACGTGCGGCGGGCCCGGTTCGCCGTGTTGCGCGATGCCACGATGCCCGCGATCTTGATCGAGGGCGGTTACATGACGCATCCGGTCGAAGGTAAAAAGATTTTCAGCGACGCGTACCGGAAACAGATGGCCACGGCCATCATGAAAGGAATCATCGCTTACAATAATATGGCCGTGCCACCCGCTGCATCGCCAAATACGACGACGAATAAAGTTTCAAAACCGAAAAGCGCGAAATAATTGTACCGATGAGCATCGCAACCAAAACTGGTGACAGCGGCACGACGGGCCTGATATTCGGCCATCGTGTGCCAAAGAATCATCCGCGTGTGGAGGCCTGCGGCACCATCGACGAATTGAGTTCCGCGCTCGGTCTCGCGCGGGCGACCGCCACCGACAAGTTCATTTCTAAAAATATTCTATGGGTACAAAAAAATCTCGTCGATGTGATGGGGGAAGTTGGCGTGCTCGTGGAAGATTTGCCGCGTTACAAAAAGGCGGGCTTCAAAACCATCACCCCCAGGCTGACGGCCAGGCTTGATGCGCTGGTGAAAAAAATCGAGGCGGAAAAAATTTCCTTCAAGGGTTGGGCCACGCCCGGCGCGACGCAACATTCCGCCGCGCTCGACCTGGCGCGCTCCATCTGCCGCCGCGCCGAACGGCGGGTGTTCGACTTGCAGTCGGCGGGGGAACTGAAAAACGCGGAAATCCTGATTTTTCTCAACCGACTGTCGGACGTGCTGTGGCTGTTCGCACGACGCGTGGAAACGCTAAGCTGACAAAACTGATCAATCAATTACGATAATTATGGCGAGGGGATGTTCACCCTCACCCCGGCCCTCTCCCACCGGGAGAGGGAGAAACACTCCCAGTTTTTCGATGAAACCACCCCGCTCTTTTCTCGCGAAAATAAATGCGGCTCCAGGTCAGCACTCACGAGTTTTATAAAATCAGCCAACAACTGTCCCCTCTCCCAGCGGGAGAGGGTCAGGGTGAGGGAGACAGCGCGTCTCAACCCAACAGCCGCCAATTTTATAACCCGCTTTAGGTCGCCGGATTCAACGCCAGCGACAAAAGTCTTTTCTCATTGTCACCGTAATTCAATTTCAACGCCTCCGCCCTGCCCGCCTCGGTCATTTTCTCCCACGATTTCCGCAACGCGTTGACCATCTTTTCATCGTCACTTTTCGCGGCCAGTGCGGCCAGCTGAAATTCCAGGAACACCAGGCACAGCGCGTCTTCTAATACACGCACCTCGGCATCGGCGGGAAAGTTTTTCTTCAGGTTCAAATCCTGTACGCGCGCAATCGTCGCCTCGTCATAGCCGACCTCGCGGAGAATGGTGCCTGATTTTTCGGCGTGGAATTTCTTGAGGTCCGCGCGCCATTTCAGGTAACCGGCGCGGGTCATTGGGTAATTTTCACGCGGGCTTTGCCAGCGACAGATATGCTGGCAGCGCGCCGCCAACCTCAACGCCTCGCCGGCACTTGGGCACAATTTCATGACCCATGCCGTCAAACGCCCGGCGTAGAGTAGTTCGCGCGGACGGCCATCCTCGGAATTCGGGTCACGGGAATTCTCCGCATCGAATCGCGCCATCGCCGCCGCAAATTTCTCGTTCATGCCGCCAGTATGCGGACGCGGCGGCGATCGTGCAAACCGCTTTACTCTTTGTCATGCGGGACTATATTCGTCTCATGGCTGGCGAATACGATTCCACCGAATTCATTGACAACGATTTTCTGTCGCAGAAAACCAACGCGCCCACGCGCGACGATGTTGACCGCAAGGTCGTCGAGGCGCAGCAGAAGCTCGTTGAGCTCAAGCGCGCGCAGGAGGAACTCGAGCGCGAGCGCGCCGGTCTGGAGGAACTACGTCGCCGCCAGAACGAATTCACGACCGGTCGGGATGAGATCATCCAGAATCTGACACGCGGACTCGGCCTGCTCGAGGAGGCCGAATTCACCGCCCGCCGCGATGCCGATCAGATGGTGAAGACCATTGCCGATTTCCGCGTGGCACTCGGCAAGGTCCAGGCCATCAACGACGCGGCCTGGACGAAGGAAAATTTCAATGTGGAGCTTACCCGGGGGTTGACGGCAATCGAAAATGCGCGCATGGAATGGAATTCCGCGCGCCTGAAGATTTCCGCGCTCGCCGGTGAGACAAAAAAAGCCGCCGCGCCGCTCAACGGGGATTCCAACGCCGCCCCCTCCTCTGTTCACCTCGCCGATCTGGGTTTCGGGAAACTATGCAAGATCGGCCTGGCCTTCACCTGGCCCCTGCTGCTCGTCGCGCTCGTGGCGCTGGGCATTTTCATCGCCATCCTCGCGCGGAAATAAGCTGCATAAGTTCGCATGGCGCAAAAAAAGCCAGATCCGATCAACGACAAGGCGCGCGCGCTTGAGGCCGAGATCAAAAAACTCGAGGCCGAGATCAAGAAAATCGACACGCAGTTGCAGCGCACGCCGACGCCGAAATACCGTTCCACCGCCACGCCGGGCGGCCCGACCGTTTCGCACACGCATGAAAAAGTTGTGCCGCCCAAGCCATCCGAACCGGTCTTCGAGGAGGTCAAGGTCAAGCCGTTGCAGCCGCGCGAGGAATTGGATGCCGAGGCGCCGGATCATTTCAACGACCTCGGTGTGCGCAAGTATGACTTGCCCGCGCTGTGGAACCGCCTCCGCAACCATTTTCGCGGGCCCACCACCAGCAACCCGCGCCTCGTGAACTACCTCGCCGCCGGCGGCGTGCAGGGCCTCAAACCATTGCGCTACGAGAAACGCGTCGCCCGCAATCGCGTGCTCGTGCTGGCGGTCGTGCTCTTTGTGATTTTGCTCGGCACCCTCTTGCTCTACCTCAAACACCGGTGAGCTAAAGCGGGAGGTTTTTACAGAAGCAAACGAAGGGAACGGAGGAAATCATCCTCATCGTCTTCCTCTTCCTCATGGATCAAAAATTGAGGATGACGATGAGCATGAGGATGAGAAGGATTCTCCGCGCCCTTGGGATCATGACGCGCCGATTTTTTGCTTTGCTTTCCTGGGCCAATCAGGCACCAATGGAAATTACATTGCTGATTAACATGAAAAATAATTTTATCGAACTCCCCGCCCCCACCAGCGAAGGGACCTTTCTCGCGCATTATTCGGAAAAAGGATTGGCCGAACTGGATTGGCCCATGAACCAAAATGGCCGCGTCATTTCCGCCAATGGCAAGGCATCCAAGGAAATCCTTCGCTGGCACAAGCTCACGACCGATGCGCTGAAGAGCATCATCGCCGGGCGCGCGGCGAAGGAATTACCGCCGCTGGATTGGAGCGGAAAAACTGAATTCCAGAAATCCGTCTGGCGCGCGATGCTGAAAATTCCCGCCGGCAAAACGAAGAGCTACGGCGAAGTGGCGTCCGAAATCAAAAACCCCAAGGCCGTCCGCGCCGTGGGTGGCGCGTGCGGCGCCAATCCGATTCCGGTGATCGTGCCGTGCCACCGAATCCTCGCTGCGAACAAAAAAATTGGCGGTTTCAGCGGCGGGTTGGATCGGAAACGGAAGCTGCTGGCGACCGAAGGCATTCAATTCTAGTATCACTATGGCATAGCCTTTGATGCCAACTGGGCAAGGTGAAAATGTGGCCAAACGATAGGCTTTAAAGACGCTTATGGGACAAATCAAAGCCAGACCGAGAGGGATTATGTGGCGACTGATTGCCGCAGCGTTGACGCCTTTTGTTGCGGCATCAGTTTATCTTTTTTTAAGTCGTTGGCCATCATATCAATTCACTACATTTAGTGATTACGCCGGATTGGCTGTTTCCATTTTCATCGGTGCAGCATTTATTACGACGTTGCCGATTCGCTGGTCACATCGAGTTATGTGGCTGGTTCTTTATATTCCTGTGTTGGCGGCATTGCTTTTCTTTTTCACGTTTTGGTTTATGGCCGTCGTATTTCAGGATGGTTTATAACGAAGCTATGGCTTAACGCCATGATAGGCTGCAAACCTCCTTGTCTTCTGTCTCCATGCCACCCCTTCATTGCCCATTGACCTCTTTCTGAAGCGCCGGTTCGTTCGCTTTTTTCCGCCGCCACCAGTTCCAGACCAGCATTTGCATCAGCACGGGCGCGAAGCAAACCGTCCAGAAAACGTTGCGGGTCAAGGGTCGGGCGGTGTTGAGCCATGGATGGCGCAGGAAAAAATCGCGCGCCACGTCATCGTTGGCGTGATTGGCCAGCACCGCGCCGCCCAGGGCGAGGTCGTGCGCGGCGGCGACTCCACCAAACGCCGCGTGCCACGCGATCGCAAATCCGCCGGAGGCAATCCAGCCGATGGCCGCGCCGCCCAGGGCAATCACACCGAGGCTCATGCCGCCAAAGACCATCACCCCGATACCGAAGCCGCCGAATGAAAAAATTCCAATGCTGAAGCCGCCCATGCTGATGCCGCCCACCGCGACTCCGCCGCTGGCGAAGAGAATTCCATACGCCCGTTCGCCACAGGCGATCCAGCCGATGGCAGGCTGTACTTTTTGCCCAGGCAATCTTCCGGTGCGGCAATGCACCAACGGCAAACCGAGCAACGTGGCGCGGCTGCGGTATTCCCAACGGTCACAAAACATCGTCGTGATCCCTGCCTTGCCGCGAAACGATTCGGGATGCGCCTGCCGCTCCTCGTCGCGCGCCTGCGCGAAGACGCGGTTGAATCGGAAGGCGCTGTAGAAAATAAAAAGCCCGTAACCCGCCGTGATGCCTAGGCCGAGCGCGATGAAAAGCCGTGGATGACTTTTCCACAACGCCCCGGCGAAGGACATGAACAACAGCAGTGACACGACAAAAACCACCACCGCCAGACAAACCGTCAGGATGTAACGTTTGACCAGGGTGCGTTCGCGCGGCGTGCGCGTGTTGTTAAGGCTCATCTTCATGCCGAAGTAGCCGCCGATCAAACCAATCACCGGTCCCAGCAACGCGCCGAGCACAGAACCGAAAACTCCACCAGTGACGGCCGCCCCGCCTTTCGCAGCCGCGACAGCGGCCGTTGCTGCTTTTGCCGAAGTCGCAAAGGTGACGGGCAGCGCCGCCAACACGCCGAGGGTGAATGCCTGTCCCGGATTCGTCCGCGTCAGCGCGCCCTCGATAAAGGCTATGACCTCCACGGCCAGAAGCTTTCGCCCGCGCGACAAACGCTGGTGCACCGTATCCGGCGTCAACTCCAGTTTTTCCGCGACCGCCTCCACGGATTGGTGCTCGCGGTAAAATAAAACCAGCGGCTCGCGGTAGGCCTCAGGAATCTTTTCCAGCGACCGCCAGAGAATGGCCTGCTCCTCCCGGGTGATCGTGTGATCAACCGGCTGGGGTTCAGGTGAATGGGTTTCCGAAATCGTTTCGATGGATTCCGCCGCATGGGTCGGCTCGCGGCCCTGTTTGCGGAGCGAATTGAGGATGAGGTTCCGGGCGATGCCGCAAAGCCATGACCGCAACTTCTCCGGCTCGCGCAACTCACGCAACTGCCGCCAGGCGGTGACAAAGGTTTCCTGCGCCAGATCCTCGCTCTGGCCGAGGCTGCCCGTCGCGCTGTAGGCGAGCGAACAAACCAGGCTTTGATAGCGCCCGACAATCTGCCCGAACGCCTCACGGTCGCCGGCCAGCGTGGCACCGACGAGTTCGGCATCGTTTTGCGCGGCGGCGGCAATCATTGGATTCATCATATCGCCGCATAAGTGGCCCGCCAGCGGGAAAGCTGACAAAGTTTTTGCAGAAATTTACTTACTGCCCGTTGATCTTCTTCTGGAGGGTGGGGTCGTTCGGGAATTGTTGCAGGCCGACCTGCCAGGTCGCCAGCGCCTTGTCCGGCTGGCCGATTTTTTGATATTCATTGCCGAGCACCACGTAGGTCTGCGCGAACTGCGGTTGCGGCGACATCGTTCCCTGCTGGTCGATCAACTTGGAGAGGTTAGCCACGACCTGATTGTCCACCTCGGGATTCGCGGGCCAGTA
>Ga0210388_10002306_pt1 | contig 14837 bp, 5 predicted proteins | sample IncBWC19OmetaG_FD_155485 | JGI IMG/M metagenome (GOLD analysis project Ga0210388, IMG submission 155485) | Forest soil microbial communities from Barre Woods Harvard Forest LTER site, Petersham, Massachusetts, United States - Inc-BW-C-19-O ...
GGACTTCCCGAGTTCATCGCTACTGCGCCAGCCATGCAACCCGTTCTGGACGCGGTCTCACGAATTGGCCCCTCTGACGCCAACGTGCTGATCACCGGCGAACATGGTTCCGGAAAAGAGGTCGTGGCGCAAACACTCCATGCCCTATCCCCAAGAGCGTCCCGTCCGATGATCGCTGTCAACACTGGCGCTTTGCCCGAGACGCTATTCGAAAGCGAACTCTTCGGTCACGTGAAAGGCGCCTTTACCGATGCTCGCACCGACCGCATCGGCCGCTTTGAACTGGCCGACGGCGGCACTATTTTTCTCGACGAAATTGGCAACGTTCCATTCCGTCAGCAGGCGAAGTTGCTCCGCACGTTGGAGACCGGTGAGATCGAGCGGGTTGGCTCCTCTCGCGTTCGCGCGGTTGACGTGCGGGTTATTTCGGCGACCAACGCCGATCTTCGCGCATCCTGCAGCGCCGGAACATTCCGTGAGGACTTGCTCTTCCGTTTGAATACTGTCGAGATCCACGTGCCTGCGCTGCGCGACCGTCGTGAAGACATCCCCGTGCTGGCCCTCCATTTTCTCGGGAGATACACCTCGCACTATCGCCGCCCGATCAAACGATTCGAAACCTCGGCTTTGCAGCTCCTCTTGCAACACTCGTGGCCGGGCAACGTGCGCGAGCTGGACCATACTGTGGAACGCGCCGTTCTGATGTGCCGGGGCGAAGAGATTCAGCGTGCCGATCTCGGGCTCGATCTGCTTCGTCCGCAGACTCAGAATCTGGAAGATCTTAGTCTGGAAGCGGTGGAGGCGATTCTCATCAGAAAAGCCCTGCAGCGGTATCAGGGAAATGTCAGCCAGGCCGCGGAGACGTTGGGCCTCAGTCGCGGCGCGCTTTACCGGCGGATGGAAAAATATGGGCTCTAGCTCGTTCGGGAGCTTCCGTCCCGGCGCGCGCAAGCCTCCACGCCGGCGGGTTCGCCTCCTCTACGAGCGGCGCGTCAGCCTTTTTTCATTCTTTGTTGCGCTACCCGCGCTTCTGACCGCCGGCATTTTTGTCTGGCTGCAACCGTGGACTCTTCAATCGAAACTATCGCTGATTTTTGCGGAGCTCTTTGTCTGGTGGCTTCTGGCGATGGCATTGCAAGAGCAGACGACTCGCCCTTTGCAAACTCTCGCCAACGTGATCGCCGCTCTGCGGGAGGAGGATTATTCTTTTCGCGCGCGCGGCGCGGTTGCCGATGACGCTCTTGGAGAACTGTCAATCGAGGTAAACGCTCTGGCCAATTTGCTGGCCGACCAGCAGATTCGCGCCATTGAAGCTACTGCTCTGTTACGCCGTGTGGTGGAGGAGATCGATGTGCCACTTTTCACCTTCGATCCCGGCCAGGTTCTGCGCCTGGTGAATTCTGCGGGTGAGCGTCTGTTGCAAACGCCGGCGGTGCGGCTGCTGGGGCGAACTGCCCAGGAGATCGGGCTGGCCGAGTGCATGACCGCCGACAGCGAGACACTGTTGCCCCAGGCATTTCAAAGTCCCAATTCGCGTTGGCTGGTTCGTCGAAGCTCATTCCGCCAGAGGGGCGTACCTCACACTCTGATCGTTTTGTCAGAAGTAAGCCGTGCACTCCGCGAAGAAGAACGGAGCGCCTGGCAGCGTTTGATTCGAGTACTGGGCCACGAACTCAACAATTCGCTCACACCCATCAAGTCGATTGCCGGGAGCCTACGCTCGCAGGTTCCGCAATCATCTCTCGATGCCGGCCAGCGGGTTGATTTCGAGCGCGGCTTGTCGATCATCGAGACCCGCGCCGGATCACTGAACCGCTTTCTGCAAGCTTACCGGCAACTCGCCCAGATGCCGCCACCCGCTGTTCGCAGGACCGAGCTCTCGGCAGTCGTCGAACGGGTTGCCGGGTTGGAGACCAGACTTCGCGTGCACGTAGATCCAGGCCCGGCCGTCGAACTCATGGTGGATCCCGATCAGATTGAACAAATGTTGATCAATCTGGTGAGCAATGCAGTGGAGGCGGCCTTGGAACCACCGCATGAGGCCGCTCAAGTGCACAGTGGCGCGAACACTTCGAATCTGCCGCGTGATCCTCATGTAGCGATGCGCTGGGGCCTTGAGGACGACGACGTTGTGCTCGTCATCGAGGATAACGGTCCCGGATTCCTGAATCCCAGTAACGCGTTCGTCCCGTTTTACACAACCAAGCCAACCGGCAGCGGGATTGGCCTGGTGCTCTCCCGCCAGATCGCGGAAGCTCATGGAGGTTCGATTGAGCTGCAGAATCGCTACGATAGAGGATGCCGCGCCAGAGTTGTCCTGCCAAGGGCCCGGCGCGAATAGTCCCGCGGCTCATTCAGATGCAGGGTGTGCGGGCAAGGGAACGATCGTCGTGTTGGGATAGTAGTGGCTCAGGATTTTCCGGTAGTCGGCACCCTCTTCAGCCATCGCTTTGGCTCCGGCTTGGCAGAGCCCAATGCCATGCCCCTGGCCGGTGCCGTTCAGAATGAATTGATCGTTTTCTTTCTTCACGGTGAAGTCATTGCTCGGAACTGCCGACCAGCCCAGGCGCCGATCGACACCAAGACGCGCCGACTCATCGGAGCTGCGTAGCGCGGCCGCGGCCGTCGAGGGGATTCGACTTGACCAGCGCGCCGGATGCTCCCGGCAGTATTTGCATTCGACCGAAAAATAAGGATAAATGGTAGAAGGAATACTCAATTCGGCAGGTGTGTGAGTTTTTCCACCACAGCTGCGTGTATACATCGCCGCGAAAGGATGAGCATCATAGGCCAGAACTAGATCGCTCGTGGCCGATACTGCCTTCACGGCGAGACTTTGGGCCGGAGGCGGTTCGCGCAGAAACTGACAATGCGTCGTGTCACAGAAATCGAAGTCGGCGTGCCTTCCACGGCTGGCGGCAAAGTAGGAACGAGCGGCTACTGCCTGTGCCTTCAGCGCTTCGATTGGAGTATCCGGGCCGCTCTCCGCCGCTACAACCGAAGCGACGGCGATCTCTCGATCCATGTCAACGATCGCAATCAGGCTTCCGGCGGACTGCTCGACACGCAGCATCCCGTGGTAATGCCGCTTGATCTTCCCCGGAACAGCGAGAATAAAGTCTGTCGGCTCGTTCTTCCTTCCTGTGACCGTGAGCGAAAGAGCCTGGACCACGCGCGTCCTCGCCGTCACAGCGATGTCTTTTTCTGAGACGCTGAGGTTCGCTGAGTCGACCCCCGAACTCTTCTCCAATACAAGGCGCTCTTCGCCGGCGTGCAAAATCAGCGCATGGCCGTCAGGAGCGCTGAGCCTGAGTTGCCGCGGATGAAACAATCCAAACACGCCGACATGCACCACAGCGCCGGGTAGATCCCTAGAGAAAGCGTCAGAAGATGTGAGCGGCTCGCCAGCCTCAGCGTTTTGACTGCAAGTAAAGGAAAGTCCCGCGAGCAGAGCCAATACGCTCAAAGCGGGCGAAAGCATCGAGAAGGGAACCTGTCTGATTGCAGCTCGCGGCATGTGCAGGTATTTCATACTTGCGCGCCATCAATCCTCGATGCGATGTAGCATCTCTCCTGCGGTTTTCGCAGCTTGTGCACCCGGCACTCCGTGGACTCGCACCAACAGCAGAAGGTGTGGTTGGTCAGCGGGAGTGAGGGCTACAGCGAAGCCGTCGCCCGCCCCATGCTTGGCGTGAGTGCATATTGCTGTGCCCGTCTTTACCAGGGCGCTGGCGGGGAAAATCCGGCCGACCTCGGCGCCCGTTCCATGCCGCGCCGCCTCTGCCATCCCCTCGACAACTTGGGCTGCGCCGGGGTATTGGCGAAGGCGGACCAGTTCAAGATATGCAGCTGCCATGTGCAGCGGAGATGTTCGCCAGCGAGCGCCCAGACCGGCGAGTTCGGCTCCGGCGGTATTTCCAGTCGGGATCTCCAGACCGAAGCGGATTGCGATCGGAGAAACATCGCCCGCTTTCAGGTCAGCGGTGAGCATTCGAAAATAAGAGTTGCATGAATTCGCGATGGCGGCCGTGAGCCCAACCTCGCCGTGTCCGCGAGGCAGCCAGCATCCGGTAGCAGTTCCTCGGCAAGTGTGGTCCGGATATTTGAAATCGTGCTGCTCACCGTAAGCGAGAGCGGCGAACGGCTTCACCAGTGATCCCATTGGAATCGGCGCGTCGGGGTGTTCCCATCGCGTGGCGATCACCTGGCCAGTGTTCGCGTTGAGCAGCAGAAACGAAATGTCACGGTTCGGAAAGTCGCGGTTTAGCTCCTCCCTGGCGGCTTGTGCGAAAAGAGATGTCTCGGAATCATCCGCGTGACTGGATTCCGCAGGTCCGGCGCGCCCGCTGCACGGCGAGAGTGACAGCGCAAGCAGGCTCAGCCCCAGCAAACACCGTCCCAGCAAGCTCCGCCCCAGAGCGGTATGTTTTATTGGGACCATTCGTAAGTCACCGACTGTCGCACTTTGCTCCCATCGCCGCGAATCTCGATTCTTTCAGAGGAAACTCCGGATAGCACCGCGCTCAGGCTCGCTGCATTGCCGGAAAAGAATTGCGGCGGCCCGTCTGATCCAAATCCGTTCGACATGCCCGCCCCAGGCCGGTCTACCAACCCCGCGAAGCGGGAGAAGTTTGCGCGCTCGCGTTGGTGCTGAAAGCCTGCAAGGAACTCTGCCGGCTGGCGTTCGGACGCGCGGCCAATGTTCGAGAGCAGCGACTCCATTAACGCAGGCTCGTCGCTCAGCACCAGATACTTTCCACGAACCGACACCACCAGCTTCCACAAACCGTCGAGCTGTTGGTAGCCGGATTTTTGCTGCCAGCTTACACCCAACTGGCCGGCGGTTAGACCGGGTCGTATGGAATCTGTCAAAGCCGACTGAACGCCCGCCTCGTCCCAATCGGCGGCCCCCGCCAAAACTACGGCAGTGTGGGTTCTGACGAAAACTCCAGCCTGATCGCGCTCGGTCGATTGCACCTGCAATGAGCCGAGAATCGAAGCGTTGTCGAGAAGTGCCTTCAGCGGTGATGCGGGCGGTCCGACGACGGCGCCCTCAGCCGGAGCCTGATCGATTCGCGTTTCCAGAGCGGATGCTCCGCCTTGTTCGCCCGACGTGAGCTGAACTTGTGGCGCAAGTTGTGACGGCGGCGCTGGCCCAAAATGCGGCGCCAGAAGCTTCGATTCCAGCAGGGCAAAATAGGCGTCGGCTTTGGGATTCGCAACGGCCGCGTAGAAGCCAGCATCGCCCGGAACCAGTCTCGTCAGGTCCGCAGCAGCTGCCAAACCTTCAGCTGATGCTGGCGTTGGAGGTTCCTTTTTCCTGATCAATACTCGTTCTTCGCGATAGCTCTTCGCCGAGCGGTACAGATCGACCACACCTGAGGAATACTGCGACAGATCAGTGATGTTCTGCTGCACCCAATACGTACGGAAATAACCGTTCGGCACCAGTTTCTCCAGATCGAGCACCATGCGCAGATCTCCGGCGCGCCCGGCAGCGGTCGTCGTCTGCGTCCACCACGGCTCGCTCTCCACCGTGCGATCCTGCTTGCCTGCCATTAATTCCAAAGCGCTCGCCATCAAATCTTCCTGCGTTGCCAGCAGCAGATAGTCACCCGCGATAGCGAAAGCAACTTCGCGTTGCGAATCGAGATCGCGGCGCACGTAGAAATTCACCCCGCCGGCAGTGCGCGGCTCAAATTTTGCCCGGGTTTGCCACAGCGTCGTCTCCATAGACTTGGCCGAGGGCAGACACGTGATGTAGAGAAACTGCAGATTGCCGATGTTGTAGAGCGCCAGAACGCTGTGCTCGCCCGCGGCTTGAGACAGAAAAGTCATATCCGGCGGAAGTCCGGCGGCGGCCGCGAATTGATCGCTCGCTCCTTTCAATCGCAAAAATAACCGGGAGCGCGAAAAGACTTCATAGTTGCTGCTCTGAATCCATTGTCTTTTCTGTGGAGAAGAATTCCAGTCGCTGAGCAGCGACGAAAAATTCTTCGCTTCCAGATAGAGGAGCGGCCCGGCGGGAACGTAGTTCGAGAGCCGAAGCGTGGATGGTGTCGCAGCCCGATATGCACCCCAGCCGATTCCCGCACACGCAATCGCGACACAAAAAAGAGCGACGATACGTTTCATGGCTTCACACCTCCGTCGACGCCGGACTTGGTGGAGGCCGGCGTCACTCGCGCCAGTAGCCGCGGACGGACCTGGCGGTCTTGTTCCAGCGCCTCATGCATGAGAGGTTGGCGTCCGGCGTTTTGCTGTTGGATTCGTAGCACGGTTTTCGCCCCCGCGATCTTGCGTCCGAGAGCTTTGCGGACCGCCGGCGAACTTTCAAATTCGCGCGCGCCTTCGTAATACGTTTCCGCATCAGCGGTCCGGCCGAGACGGTTCATTACGTCGCCCATCATCTGGGCCACCATGGCTTGTTGAGCGCGAGTGAACTCTGCTGCCGGGGTCGTCGTCGCCGCGCCCTCGTCGCCGTCATCATTCTCATCTCCCGAGTCCGCGATCTGTTGCTCATCATTTCCACCTAATGGAACAGAGCTACGCAGGAACTGTCCTTGCAAAAGCGGCTCCATGACTCCAATTGCATACGCATCGGAATGGGCGGTTGCGGCGGCCTGAAACAGTGGTACGCGCGCTTCGTCGCGCCGAGGGAAGTCGATGATGCAGTGACTTAGAAGTTGAATCTTCATCTGTGGGTCGGTGCTGGCCTGAGCTGCCTGAATGCGAGCCTCATAGAAATAAAACTTGTCAGCCTCGGCGGTAGTGATCGCCGAAGGTTCGCCGGCGAGCAGATTCAATTCTCCGCTACCCAGGTCGGAAGGCTGTCGTCCGCCGAGCGCAGCTGCGGCCCTGAGGCGCAACTGGTAGGAAGTAGAGGGTTCTGCCGCCACCGCGGCGAGCGCGTTCTTGGCGGCTGTAGCCTCCTTGTCAGCCGCTAGTCTCGCTTTAGCCAGGCGCAGACGGTATGACGCATCCCACGGAGCAGACTTCACCAACTGATCCAGGAACTCGATTGCTTCGGCGTTGTACCCACTCTTCTCCAGTAGCGCGGCGGCCGGATCGAGATTCTCGAATGGATTCCCGACGACCGCTACCAGACGGCGCAGCAGATCGAGAGCGCCGGCGGTGTCCCCCGAAGCCAGCCGTATCTCGGCCAGTCCCAGGAAGTTGGCCGCAACCAGTCTGTGTTCCTGGATCTCGCGAGCAAACACCAATTCCAGAATCTTGCGGGCGGATTGCTTGTCATCGACATCAAACAGTCGGCGCGCCGCCCTGCGCAGGGCCTCCGGTGCGGGAGCACTTTCCGCGTCCGCGCGATACGCGGCGAGCTTTTGGTCGAGAGTCCCCAGTTGCGCCGCCACCTGCAGATCGAGCGGAACGAGCGCGGCGGCCTGTGCGTCACGAGTCTCCTTGGGTAGCCCAGCGAGAAGCGTTGCGGCAGCCGCATACTGTTTTGTCCGAAGGAGGTACTGCATCCAACGCACCTGCCAGGAACCGAGTTCCTGCTCGGCATATTGGTACTCAGGTCCGTTAAGTCTGTTCGCGCTATTCTCTTTCGACTCGAGGATGCGCTGGTAAACGGGAGCGCGTTGCGCAATCGGAATCCATGAGGCATCAACAAGATCGGCCAGGATGAGCGTCGGATCTTGGGCGACTGAAGAAAGATCCAGCAACCAGGCGGTTGCCGGCGCCGGATCGCCAGTAGCTGCAAACGCAGAGTGCAACAGTGCATTCGAACGATAGTTGCCATTGCGACGAAGATAAGTACGCAGGATGGCGTCGGCGTCCGGCTTGAGTTGGCTAAACAGATGGTGCGCGGCCAGCTGATCGCAAGTGCGTCCAAAGTCAGACCAGAAACTTTCCGGCATGCGCGGGCCGTTAAGTTGCGTCGAGAGTACGGCGAAAGCCTGCTTCCATTGCGCCACTGCCGCGACAGGGTCGCCCTGCTTGTTGTAGGCGACCGCGAGACTGTCATACACATCCGGACGGCTGGGAGAAAGCTCGAGCACGTGGTTGTAGTCGGCAATGGCGCGCCCGGTGTCGCCGGCGCCGGAGTAGTAGTCGGCGAGCGTCAGATATCCAGATACGCTTGCCGGACTCTCTTCCAGAATGGCGGGCAGAAAGTCTTCCGGATTCCCGAGTTTTCCAACCCCAAGATATTCCCCATAACGCGATCCGTAGTAGAACCAGATGTTGCCAGCTAGCTGCTGCGATCGATCCACCCGCTGCGCGAGCTGCGTCGCAACCGTGTCGTCGCCCAGTGCCGCCAGGAAGTAGTTATTCACTTCCGGCGTCGGCTCCGCGAAATGTAAACCGACCAGCGCGTTGTAGGCTTTATTCCACACCGGCTGGCGAGCTCCGCCTCGAGCCTTGACCATCGCGTGCGACAACGACGCACTGCCATGCGAGATCACGTAGTTTGCGGCCTGTTCGCCGACTTGCGTCTGCCAGCTAGACGCGATCCGCACAAGCTCGTCCGCTTGTCTCGCGAGAAGCAGTTGGAAATACCGCTGCTGGCTGGCGGCGTCCAGGCCTCCCACCGAAAATACTCTGGACAGAAGGCGGAGTTCGTTCTCTTCATCACCGGCGGAGCGATATGCGTCCGCGGCCGCCAGCAAGGGCGTACCTCGCGGCCAATTGGTGGCTGCCGCGAACTGCTCCAATTCCTTGCCAAGCTCTGCGAAACGTCCGCGCCGTCGCTGGAGATCGATAAACGGCTGCATGTTGAGATAGGAATCGGGCCGTGGGGCGCTCTCCATCATCGACTCAAAGCGCCAACGAGCTTCCTGATCGGCAAGAGCGGCGCTTTCTGCCAGAGGAATCGCAAACTTCTCAACATCGTCCACACTCATGCCGCTCCGTTTTCCTTCAGCGAACTTGGCGAAGGCAATGCGCTCCTCCGGTGTGAAGTAAACGTTTACCACGCCGCCCATCTCCTGGAGAGCTCCGGCCATTCCAGTCCGCGCGTTGTCGATGCGACTGCGGCGCCTTCTTTCACGCCACTGGGCGTCAGTCATCCCGTGGATTCCCTGTCTCTCTACTTGTTCCCGAAGTACCGGCAGGCTCGCGGCCGATTCGTCGAGCGCTCTCTGCAGCGTGGCGAAGGCAACCTCGTGCTGGCGCAGCCGAGTCATGATACGAACGTAGATTTGTGTTCCCGAGTGATATTCATCGCTTGCCAGCAAATCAGAGCCGGCTTTGGATACGCCCTGATCGGCGAAAGTGCGGCTTTCGTCGAGCATTCCCCAGCCTTCAAGACGACGGGCTACGTCAAAATATTTGCCTGCGCTCTCCGGCCGCCCGTCGATCAACGCGGCTTGCAGCGCCGCGACTACTTCCTTGTTTTTCCCCTGGCGAGCGCGAACTTCGGCGACTTTCTCCATCCATTGCGGATCTTTGTACGCCAACTGATAAACGTGCTCGTAATCGCTGGCGGCTTCATCAAAACGCATCAGGCGCTCCTCGAGTCCGGCGCGCGCTATGAACAGATCGGCGCGGTCAGGTCGAATCGCAATCGACTTTGCGTAGGTGTCGATTGCTGCCGGATAGTTCTCGAAATTGGTCTGTATGCGGGCCAGCACCATGGACCAGCGATAGTCGCGGGGTGACTGTGCGACAGTCTTGGCGTAGAAATCGACGAACTGCTGCTGCCGCTGGTACCGCTGGGCATATAAGGCGGCTTCCGTGACCAGCCCGTCATCTTCCGGGAAATTGTTGATGAGCTCAATGTACTGATCGACTGCGCCGGAATAACTATTCATGCGGGTGAGCGCCGGGATAAGTCCGCGACGCAAGGTCGCGATCTGAGCCTTGCGCGCGTCAGCGGGCAGAGGGGCGGTGCGGAAGAGCGTAATCTTTTCGAAGTAAAACTGTTCCAGCCCGCGGTCGTCGCTGGCCCGCGCGTAGGTATCAGCCATAGCGGCGAGATATTCGCCGTTGTAGGGAGCGTTTGTCAGCAGGCCGGTCAGCAGGTCGCGAGCCTGTTGAAATTGTTCGGCATCCGTTGATTTGCGGGCGGCTTCGTAGATAAATTGCGTGCTCAGCCCTGGGTAAGCGTCCTTCGCGGCCTGCAGCAGCACTGCAATGGCCTGCGATTGCAACTTCATGCGCCAGTAGAAGTCCACCGTCGATCGCACGACGCCGAGGATTCTTGGATTTTCTTGGTAGAGAGCTTCAATGTTTTTCTGCGCCGAAGTGAAGTCCTTGTGGCTTTCATACAGCTGGATCAGCGTGTAACGCAGTTGCAATCGCAGTACCGGGTCACCGGTCAGGGCGGCCTGTTTTTCAATTGCGTGCTGGCGCACAGTTTCGAGCGACTTCTCTTGCGCCAGGGCTTCGATCTCTTCCGCCTGCTCGATTGATGTCGTGCCGCTGGCGATCGCGTCGAGAAAGGATTCCATCTCTGGCTTCCGACTCTGTGCCTCCAGGACCTTCACTCGCAGATGCACCGCAGGCATCGACGGATTGGGCAGTGCCGCGATGTTGACCGTGCGCTCTTCCACCAGAGCGCGAGACTTGGGACGGCTGGCCAGTTGCAGCAAGCGGAGTTCCGACGACGATCCCGGAACACTGAGAGCGCCGTTTACATACTCGCTGACCGCGTGGGCGTAGTCGCGCTGGTTCTCGTAAATCGCGCCAGCCTCGTACGAATAAAGACTGGGATCTGCCAGTTGTTGGCGTCCGCGAGTAAGCAACCGCATCGCATTGTCAAAGTCGAAATAATCCCAATAGATTGTCGCGGCATCAAGATATCCGCCGGGTTGCCCGGGAGCAACCTTCGGAATACGCTCCCAATAGGGGGCGGCCTGCGCAAACAATTCACGGTCGGCGTAGATATCGCCGATGCGCGCCATGATCTGCGTGTCACCAGGATTGGCCTGCAGCAGGTTGTCTTCAATCTTCGCGGCAACGGCCGTCTCTGCCGGATCGAAATATGCGAGTGACCGGTATACCGAGGAGGCAGTGTGCGCAATCTCAGACTCAGCCGGATACTGCATGGCCAGCGACTTCAGCAGTGGCGCGCTCTCTTCGAAATGCGAGCGCCACAAGTCGGCGCACGCCATAAAATCCGCGGCCGCCGGATTCTTCTCCCAACTGCCGGGGTCGGGCGCAGTTTGGCGGATAGCGCTCAGTTCAGATTCCAACCTCCCCCGGCTGGAAAGAAACTCGAAGAATCGGTTGCGAAGCGCGGAATCTTCAAACCAATGTTGCCGCAACAACGATTCCCACGCCGCCCAGTCGGTGGTTTCACCCGTCTGATATGCGGACAAAAGATTGCGAACGAATACGGGATTGTGCGGAAACCGCTGATTAGCGTATAGATTCAGCCGCAGGTAAAGTCCGCGGCTGCCGCCGACGACATTGTTGAAATAGCGCTCGAGTTCGCTGCCCTGGAAAGTCGTCACCGCGTCGCGAGTGAGTTGCTCGAATTCCGCGTCCCTCTTGTAACGGAGATAAAAGCGCGCCAGCTTGTCATGCCAGGATTTGTCTGGGAAGCGCGCTATCGCGAGACGGTAGATTTCCTCCTGCTGCGAGCCCAGACGGTTCTGATCGAGAAATACGGCGAGTCGTTCATATAACCCGGGATCATCGGGATTACGGTCGATCTCTCGGCGCAAGACCACCAGCGCCGGCGGAATTCGCTTCATTTCCACTAATCGCGCCAGGTAGCGTTCCAGCACACGCGAATATTCCGGTGAGCGCGCGCCACCCAGTTGCGCTTGCGAAGCTGTCGTGTCTAACTGGAAGGACTGGCCGACCTTGTGTCGCAGGGTCGCGCTTCGTTCCACACCCTCGCCGCCATTGGATTCTTCGCCTTCTCCGTCAGGGGTGTTCCCGTCATTCGCATCCGATACGGGCGGCATGTACCGATTGAACGAATCAAACGCTCTTTCGGAAGACCCGAGCGGTACACTTTCAGCCTTCGCCGCCAGTTCCTGCAGAACGGCGTCGTAGATTGCGAATTCGTTCTGCGTGTCATCCTTGCGAGCGTATGCATCCGCCGTCAGCAGGGCCACGGCAGTGCGCTGCGAGGCATTCGGAAAATTTGTTAGAAATTCGTGCCCGCCCAGTATGACAGCATCGCTCTCGCCGGAGTTCGAGTAGAACTCGAGCAATTGTGCGTGCAGTTCCGCGCGGCGCTTGCATTCTGGAAATCTGGCGTCGAGCAGTGTCAGCAACTCCGCCGCGCGCGATCGATGAAAATACGGTACCGCACGTTGCTCTTCTTCGGCGTACTGCGACGCCGGTTCTGTCGTGTTCAGAATCAGCGACAGAATCCCGTTCAGATATCCCGGTCCTTGATCCATGGTGGCAATGTCGCGATACATAGAGATTCCGCCGGAGCCAAGACGGATCGGGGTTTCCGGCGCGGTCAGCAGAAGGCTGGCGAGGCCCGCGATTGCAGTTTCCTCTGCGTCCGGCAGATCCTTGCTGTTGTAGAGAGCGAAATAATACCGCGCCGACTCCGGATAAGCGTGAATGTCTTCCAGCAGCCGTGCACAGATATAAAGCTCATGCGAGGCCCAGGGCGACTTACTGGCGTCCTTGTGCAGACGAAAATCGGCAAGCGCCTGTTGCGCCACGTCGGTCTTCCCTTGTTGCTGGTAGTAATAAAAGATACGTGCCGTGGCGTTTAAGTCCACGGGATTGGCTACCAGTGCGGCGTGGGCCTGGTCGCGAAACTTGCGCAGGTTTTGCGTATCGCGCAGCAGATCGAAATAACTCTTGACCAGCTGCGGGTCCCACAACGGCTGAAAACTCTGCTCGTAGACCGATAATCCCTCTTGCACCGAACCGCGACGATATTCCAGCATCGCCTCCGCCTTTACCGGGAAAATCTGATCGCCCGGAAATCGCTTGCGATAGTCGGCGATGAGTTGTCCAGCGGATGGATATTCCTTCTCCGCGACAAGGAATTGCAAGAACCGGGCGTAAAGAGATTGTTGTTCGGGGTAACGATTGATCCACGCCTTGTACTGCGCGATCGAAGCGCCCTTGGGCAGCCCCTGAACTTGAATCACGCCGAAAATCCGCTCAAAGGCCTGCCACGAGCGTTGCTGCGCTGGTGGAACGAGTTTCTCCGCCGCGACCGGCGGTGCCGTAGCGATCAGCGACAGGGTCTTGATTTCCTCCGACGGACGCAGACGTCGATGGTAGAAATCCGCGAGTGCAAGCTCAGCCTCAATCTTGTTCGAAGTTTTCTCGGTATAGGATTTCCAGTCCGACTCAGCCGCGTTGAAGTCGAGTTGCTGTTCGTCTTCGAGAGCCCGCAAAGAATAGAGCTCGGCATTGCGAGGCTGAGTGTTAATGAGATCGCCGAGTGCCGGCCGCGTCTCGCTCGGTGGCCGTCGAAACGAAATCGCACCGCTCGGCAGGGACATCATCCGAAAAAAGACGGATTCAATCGCGGTGCCGGCGTCAATATTTCGAATCCAAGGAGGCAGTTCTCCGAGCGCAGAAACGGCGCAGCCGATTGCAGCCATGAAGACGGCGAAGGCCATCAGGCGAACCCGTCGTGCTGATGAATCAAGGAAGTACTTCAATCTGCACCTCCTGCATACCGATGTTGTGCGCAATATCCTCGGCAGTGACGGTTAGCTTGTAGCTGCCGGGAATCGTCTGCTCCGGAACCACCAACGTGCCAGTGTTGGCAGCTGCTTTAGCGTCCCAGCGCAACGCGACCGGCGCGGCTCCATCCATTCTTGCCACCAGGCTGCGCGTACTTTCCGAAGCACTCACCTTAAGTTCGATAGCCTGTCCGCGTTGGTAGCGCTTGCGGTCGAGCTTGACCTGCACGACCGGCGCTGTGCTGGCGATGACGAACGTCTTCGACTCGCGATACGTGTATCCAACGCGATCGCGCAGGATCAGGCGTACGGTGTAGGTTCCATCCTGCATGTCGGTCGGCGCTAGAAAACGCGTCTGCCAGATGTCCTCCGAAGAGAGGTAGCGAAGCGGCTGCACCAGTCCGAAGGGGAACAAGGCGATGACCGAGGTGATGGACTCATCGGTCTTGACCCGCAGAATCGGGTCGCCGGGGCGGATGACTCGCGGCCGCAGCAGCGCGCGCGGCACCGCCAGAAACGAAGTGTAGGGGGTGACAAACTTGTACTGGCGCGCTAGCCGGATGATTTCGTCAATGGTGGCCTGGTCTTCGCCGTCGCGCTCGATTTTTTCGAGCAGCGCGTCGACCCGGGCGCGCGCCCATAGTCGCGGCAGCTGCGGGTGATCGAAGGACTCGCGCGGGAAATTCGTCTTCCCGGTTAGTTGAACCGGCCCACTATCGCGCATGCCGTGAACGGTGAAGCCGACATTTTCCTGAGGCTTGTCGTACAGTCCCACCCACGAAGCCAGTGAGCCTGCGAAGGTTGCAGCCTGCAGCGGGTAGACCGTTTCGACCGCTGCCTCTGGCGCGATGGAGAGCCCGAGCTGGCCCACGGGGCTGCGGCCAATCTTCGACAGAAATGAATTCAACTTGAACTCCATCGGCTCGGTAGAGAGTACCGATTCGAGAAGTCCATCCTGCCGAGCCAGCAGGCGGAACAGAGGCAGGTTGGCATCGTCACCGACGGCAAAAATGTAGGTGCGCGGCCGCTGCATATCGGGTAGCTGCTTCCACGCCGACGCGTACCATGCCGCCAGCTTTCCGTTTTGTATCGGGCCGCGCGTCGCCCCGCCGTCGCTCAGGATCACCAGATAGGCATCGCCGGTACCGGGCGCGGACGCCTGCTCCAGCCCAGTCTGCAAAGCGCGCTGCAGATCAGTGCCGCCCCGCAGGCGACTGGATCGAACGGAACTGATGGCGTGTTGAATATTGGCTGCGTCCG
>Ga0210388_10002307_pt1 | contig 14829 bp, 12 predicted proteins | sample IncBWC19OmetaG_FD_155485 | JGI IMG/M metagenome (GOLD analysis project Ga0210388, IMG submission 155485) | Forest soil microbial communities from Barre Woods Harvard Forest LTER site, Petersham, Massachusetts, United States - Inc-BW-C-19-O ...
TGGGGCGGACCCCTGGTCCGCAGCCGACGCCCCCGTCGGCTCGCTGCTTTGGTTGGAAGGCTAAGTGCCCTGCAGAAGAGCTGGTCCAGGGGGGACCAGCGCAGACCAGGGGTCTGCCTCACGGTTATCAACATCCCCACTCGTCAGGAGGCGATGGAAACCACTCCCCGCTCCTTTAGACCGCTCAGCGCCAGACCGTAGCGGCCGCGGACCCCTGTTTTTTCGAAGATGTGCTTCAGGTGGATCTTCACCGTGCCTGGCCGGATGCCCAGTTCCACGGCAATTTCCTTGTTCTTGAAGCCTTGTTCCACCAGTTGGAGAACCTGCTGCTCGCGCGGGGTGAGTTCGGAGCGTGGGTGGTGTCCCGTTTGCAAGGAGTCTCGAAAGACGGAGTCCTCCATCCAGGTACGGCCACTGGCCACCGTCCGGAGGCAGGCCAGCAGGCTGGTGAGTTCGGCGGTCTTCCGGACGATTCCGCTGGCGCCTGCCTGTAGCAGACGCAACGCCTCCGCCTCGGTCATGGAGACGCCCCAAACCATCAGGATGGGCGCTGGACTCAGTGCTTTGCGGTCGTGAATCCAATCCAATACCGCGCGCATTCCAAAGCCCTTATCCAGGACCACGATATCAGGTGACTTGGCGCGCACGAATTCTGCGGCGAGTTCGAGCGAGTTCAGGGTTTCCAGGAACTCCAGGTCTGGGCTGCACCCCACCAGGTTTTTCAACCCTTCGGCCGTGATCGGCTGCGTGTCGCAGATTGCTACGGTTTGTTTTATGTGAGTTTCGGGCATTTTGTATCTTTTGCTAGCGACACACCCTTTTACATCGCGGTGAGGGCAACATTACCAACATCTCAACTGGCTGACCTTATCGGCGAGGGCGTTCGAAAGTTTAGTTGAATCAGGGGCGGAAGACTCTCATGTTATCATCGCTTCTAGCCGATTTGATCGATAGGACTTCATAAGGAAGAGGTCCGTCCAGCGCCAATGCCCCAGCCGGAAGCCGCCCGAACGAATGCCAATTGGAAGGCGCTGTTTATCTGTCCGAACTCTAAGATAGTTAAAGAGTTAGGCCCGCTTCTCAGCCACTTTTTGCCGGCTTTCACCAGCCACGAAATTTCCCACTATCCGAATCGTCATCAGCTCGCCGATTTGCTGGCCGCCCAACAACCCAGTTTGTGTTTCCTGGAGGTAAGCGAGCCCTCGGAACGGGGTTTGGGGCTAATCCCGGAGTTGCTTCGAGTCGACCCGAAGCTACCAATCGTAGTGGTGCTTTCAAGCAACGATCCGGAACTGGTGCTGCGTTGCCTGCGTCAGGGCGCCAGTGATTTCCTGCTGCTGCCTTTCACGATTGAACAAGTGGATGGCGCGCTGCAGAAAATCGCCAGGCTCCATCCCGGCCGAACCAAGAGTCCCGGCAAAGTCTACTGTGTCATGCCGGCCAAGGGCGGATGCGGCGCCAGCACTATCGCCAGCAATCTGGCCTATCAGCTCAAACGTTTGGGCGACAAACGAATTCTCCTGGCTGACCTCGATCCGTTGGCGGGAACACTGTCATTTCTCTTGAAGATCAAGTCCAGCTACAGCTTCATGGACGTTCTACAGCGCTCCGGCGAAATGGATGTGGATTTGTGGAAAGCAGTGGTCACCAACCGCCAAGGAGTGGACGTTCTGCTGTCTCCGGAAGTGATGGCGGAAGGGGTGAGTGAGGTTGCCGACGCCCGCAGCATCATCGAATACGCGCGCGGCACCTACGAACTGGTGGTGCTGGACGCCGGCGGAGTTTACGGGGACTGGAATCTCAGCCAGGCGCAGATGGCCGATGAGATCCTGCTGATCACTACCAACGAACTAACCTCGCTGCAGGCCGTGCAGCGGGCCATGACCTACCTGGACAACAACGGCGTTGGCCGCTGGAAGATCCGGCTGATCGTGAACCGGTACGATCGCCATGTCGGGCTCAGCAAGGATGTGATTGGAACAGCCCTGCACACCGACATTTATCATTTGATGCCCGCTGATTACGACGCTATCCAGAAAGCCCTCATGGAAGGAAAGCCGCTGGCGCAGAACACCGATTTCGGAAAGAGCGTGATCGGATTGGTGGACCGGCTAGGGGGAAGTTCCGAGGTCCCGAAAAAGGGGACTTCGTTGTCGGGCTTGTTATCGCTTTTTTCCCGGACGTCATCGTAAGAACGCGTAGCCCGGACACCCTCGAAAACATCTTGAACGCAGAGTGGGGCGGACCCCCAGGTCCGCGGCCGACGCCCACGTCGGCTTGCTCGGAAAGGCGGGTCTGGTGGGACCCGCGCGGACGGGGCGTCCGCCCCACAGCGTCGCGAATCGTTTTCATCACTATTGTTATGCCGAACGCAATGGGAACACTCGTGTCCGCAGCGTCGACACTCATGTAGACGGCATCGAGACGAGTCTCGATGCTGCAGCCTGAAGGCTGCGCCACATCCTACTTGGGCCGGGCTTCCACGCAGAACAACTTGCCGATGGACTGGCAATCTACTATCTGAAAGCCGGCGCTCTCAAGCATTTCGAAAACCTGCCGCTTACGAAAAAAATAGACCGGGCAGCCGCGGATGTATTGCAGGCGCACCTTCCGCACCGGCATGCGCCAGGTCCAGAAGCGCGGCCAGGCGGAAAGGAAGGTGTCGCTGGTGAAATTGCGAATCAGGCGGAGGCGCTCAGGAGGGTCCTGGATGTAATCCCAGAAACCAATGGCGATGGTGATGTCAAACCGCCGATCAGTCCTCCAGTTCAAAACATCACCCAGCGCAAAGTCGCATTTGTCCGCCAGGCCGTCACGCTCTACCAGGCCCTGGGCCAACTTCAGCATATCCGGCGCCACATCCACGCCGGTCACGTGGGCCACGCCACGCTTGGCGAATTCGGTGACGAAGCGTCCAGAACCGCAGCCGATGTCACACATGGTTTTACCGCGGACGTCGCCGCATTTTTGCATCACCCAATCGAACCGCTGGTAGATGTCCTTACGAAAAAATTTATCCAGGAACCGGCTGGCCGAACTCTTGTTGGCGCCGGTATAAATGGAGTCGAACTCTTCCGCGATGGTGTTCCAGAACCGGGCCACCTGCGGCATGTTGTCTTGCTTCATCCGGAAATCACTTCCTTAAACGAAAATACGGGAGCGGATTCGGCCAGTCCGCTATCGCGAAAACTCGAAAACTTGTCTAGGGCAAGAAGCTTTCGCAAGCGCGTTTCGGCGCCCTTCAAGTTGGTATAATGCCGCAGCCGCGATTTCAGTGGACCACTCAGGCGCGGCTGATCCGTATCCAGCTCCCAGGGGTGCACATAGCTGACCACGGGAAGCCCCTCCCGCCACGCTCGCTTCACTCCAGCCTTGGTGTACCAGTAGGGCAGCATGCGCAAGTAGCCGCCTCCGCCGACGGGCAAGTTGGGGCCAACCTTCCACCGAAACGTGGCCATGGGAAATTCAACGATAGGGCCGAAGGGCGTCTCCACGCGAAACGGACGGCGGGGTGCCACGGGAACGCCATAGTGTTTTACGGGGAAGACGCTGGAGTCATATTGAAATCCGAGCTCGGCCAGTACGTCCAGCGCCCATGCGGAGCGGCCGTTGATGGAAAAACTGGGCGCGCGATAGCCCCGGATATGAATGCCCGCCGCTTGCTCGATGGCGTTTTTGGCAAGTAGCGTGTCTTCGCGAAATTCTTCAGGACTGAGATTGTAAATCAATCGATGCCAATAGGAATGGCAGGCTGGCTCATGGCCCCGCTGGGCGATCTGGCGCACCAGGCTGGGATAGCGCTCCGCTACCCAACCCAGAATGAAGAACGTAGCAGTCACGCCGCAATCGTCCAGCAGATCGAGAATGCGTTCCGTATTTCGCTCCACGCGGCACTCATAATCGTCCCAGCTTGCGCCTGGGATCATGCCCGCGAAGGCTTCAACGTGAAAATAATCCTCTACGTCGACGGAGATTATACTCCGGCACTTCACTTGTAACTCTTAGTATAGGCGTCCCCTTGCTGACGCGCGGGGCTACTGGCGCCAGCTATGTACGAAATACGGTAGCTCCGCGCGTCAGCAAGGGGACAACTTTCACTCCCAGGCCAGCTTGCGGCGTTCGGTTAGGGCATGATAAAAACCGAAAAATGTCGCCAGATTTATCATGCAGAAATAATACGGAAGCATGAGGGCCTTGGGGCGCAGACGCCGGACGGAGCCGGCCGTGGCCAGCAGGTAGAACGCCAGCTGAGCGCAGAAAATGGCGAAGTAAAATGGCGAACTCAGCAAGAACAGGTTTGCGATCAACGCAGCTAGCATGGCGAATGGAACCACCAGACGCGAAAGTTTGTGCGACAGGAAGAAGAAAAGCGCCAGCGGACGCAGTGGATTGAGCAGAGTCCGGATCTCACGCAACTGCTGGATGTTTCCCGCCATGATTCTGACGCGCCGGCCGAATCCTGTCATCTCGTGGGCTTCCTCATATACAATTGCGGACGGCTCATAGACAGCACGGTAGCCCTTAGCCAGCACCGACACTGGAATTACATAATCGTCGTTAATTGTTCCCGGGTCGGGATATGGATAAAGTTCCTTGCGGATGGCGTGTAGGTGGCCGTGGCCGCCTAAGGTAGAAGCGAGCTGCGATTCCATGACCTTCAGAAACGTTTCGTACTTCCAATAGAAATCCTCGGAGCTTCCAATGTTCACCTGGTCGGCCTGGACCACCTTATACAGACCACTGACGGCGCCCACTTCGGGATCGGCAAAGTTCTGCACCAGTTTCCGCACGGAATCGGGATAGAGCATGGCCGGTGCGTCGGAAAAGACCACAATTTCGCCGTGCGATTCGGGAACACTTGCGTTCAAGGTGGCCACTTTGCCTCGATTCTGATCGAAGGCCAGCACGCGAATGCGCTCACCGTCGGCGCGGGCTTCAGCGATTGCCGCGGTTCCATCGCTCGATCCGTCGGAAGCCACCACGATTTCCAGGCGATCGGCCGGGTAATCCAGCGCCAGTGAGTTTTCTATCTTCCGGCCGATTACGTCGGCCTCGTTGTAAGCGGGAATCAACAGCGAGACGAAGGGCGTGACGGGTCGCTTTCTTATTTCTTTGCGAATCACCAGCCGGAGAGCCAGCAAAATCAACGGATAGCCCAGGTACGAATAAAACGGCAGAAAGACGGCGCTCCAGAAGATAATTTGCAACAGCACCGTGTTAAACAGCCCGAGCTTCTACGCCCACAGCGTCAGAGCGCGCGTTGCGCGATTCAAAATCCCGGAACCATAATTCGAGCATCAATAGCTTCCAGAGATGATGATAGTTGTTGCGGCGCCCGCAGTCGTGCTCAGCCAATAAATAGCGCACGAAGCCCGGCGAAACAACGCCACGATTCAGGAACGTCGCGCTGGTCAAGTGGTCCCACAGGAAGCTGCGCAGCGAGCCGCGAAACCAGTGCTCCAGCGGCACGCCGAATCCGCGTTTGGGCTGCCGGAGCAATTCCGGAGGCAAACGGTCGCCCAGGGCCTGGATGAAGATGTCCTTGCCTCGGCCATTGCGAAGTTTCCAGCCGTGCGGAATCCTGGCCGCCAGCGCAGCCAGCCGGTCATCCAGCATGGGACAGCGTACTTCCAGCGAATTCGCCATGGACATGCGGTCCACTTTCACCAGCATGTCGCCGCTGAGTTTCGCGGTGGCTTCAAAATAGAGAGCCTCCGTAAGGACGCTGGCGGCGCCCGATAACATCGAAGCGGGCAATGTGCGCGTGACATAGTCGATGTCGCCTGGCGGCATCCACTCTGGCGTCAGTAAACTTCTTAGCAGGAAATGCGGGGATTCGTGCTCGAAATAGCGTTCCAGCGCGCTGGGCCGGCTGACCATCCGGAGATAATTTTTGCCGTAGGCGGAATACGGCAGCGCATCCGCCATCGCCGACAGCAGCTTTCGCGCCGGTAACGGAATCAGGTCCAAGGGGCGCTGGCGCTGGATGTCGAAGAAGCTCTGATAGCCCGCAAAAAGCTCATCGCCTCCATCGCCGGTCAGGACTACCTTCACATGCCGCGCCGCGAATTCCGATACCAGATAGGTGGGAATCGCGGAGGAGTCCGCGAAGGGTTCATCGAAGTGGCGCACCAGCTTCGACACCAGATCCACGGAATTGGGCCGGACGATGATTTCATGATGGTCGGTATTGTATTTCCGGGCCAGCAGCGCGGCGAGCGGAAGCTCATTGAATTCGGGCTCTTCGAAGCCGATCGAAAAGGTCTTCACCGGCTCTTTGGTCTGCAACGCCATGGAAGCGACCACGGAGGAAGAATCGATTCCACCGCTCAGAAACGCACCGAGCGGAACATCGGAGATCAGCCGCATCCGCACGGCTTCGTCGAACGTATCCCGTAGTTGTTCTCGCGCGGCGCCTTCAGTGAAACCTTCGGCGGCCTGTTCGGCGGCAGCGGGAAGATTCCAATAGCGGCCTTCCTCGGTCTCGCCATTCGAGTGGTAGCGCAGCCAACCGCCGGGAGCCAGCTTGCGAATGGCCTGGAAGGGACTCCACGGATCCGGAATGTAGTTGAACTGGAAATACAATCGCAAGGCTTCGCGGTCGATATCTAGCGGAACTTGGGCCGCGCGCAGGCACTTTAACTCGCTGCCAAAATATAAACCCTCGGGGAGGACGGCAAAGTATAGCGGCTTTTTCCCGAAGCGGTCCCGCACCAGCAGCAGAGAGCGATCGCGAGAATCCCAAATGGCATAGGCGAACATGCCGCGCAGCTTGGAAATGCCGGCCGTGCCCTCTGCCTCATAAAGATGCACCAGCGTTTCGGTATCGCTCGCGGTTTTGAAGCGATGGCCGGCGCGAATTAAATCGGCGCGCAATTCCTGGAAATTGTAAATCTCGCCGTTGAAAACCACCCAAATGGTTCCGTCTTCGTTAGAAATGGGCTGGTGACCTGTGCTGAGGTCGATGATGCTGAGCCGCCGCATGCCCAGCCCGCAGCCGCCATCCAGGTGATAGCCTTCGTCATCCGGACCGCGGTGCCGGATCTGATCGCACATCGAGCGGATCTCGGCCAGTTCGGCCTTCCGTTCGCGCAGAAGTTGTCCGGCAATGCCACACATTGGTTCGGTGATCTGATTATCGCAATTTGGCCAAGACAGAATTGGCCGCGATTGAACGCGAATGAACGCAAATGTCTTATTCGCGTGCATTCGCGTTCATTCGCGGCTAGAATTGAACTACCTTGCGCTCAACACGTGAGATCGCGTTTCGCCTGAAGCAAGAGGTCATCAACGCCTACCAATACAAACGGCCTCCCGATGCCCAGCTAGATCCCAGCTTCAAACCACGGATTAAGCTCCCGGACCCGGCGCCAGTTGTCAACGCGCTGCGCGATACCGATTTCGCCCACGAAATAGTTCGCCTGGCGGCACAGATTCGACAGCATCGTTTTCCCATTCTCGGCTTGACCATCGACACGGGACCGGAAATCCCCTGGCGCCGAGATCACTCCAGCGGGGTGGAAACGGATCTGCGCTATTTCCGGCGGATTCCCTATTTGGATACCAGACGCACCGGCGATCATAAAGTGGTCTGGGAACCGAATCGACATCAACATCTGGTGCTGCTGGCTCAGGCATTTTGCCTTAGTGGCGATCCCGCGTACCTGGGTGAAATTCGCGCGCAGCTGGAAAGCTGGTTTGCGGCGAATCCGTACAATCGCGGAATCAATTGGGCCAGCGCGCTGGAAGTGGCGTTCCGCGCCATGTCGTGGATCTGGACATATCACATTGTCGGAGAACAGATGATCGCGGAGTTCCGCATGAAGTGGCTCCGCCAGCTTTACCAGCATGGCTGTCACCTGGAAAATAATCTTTCGTTTTACTTTTCGCCGAACACCCATTTGCTGGGAGAGGCGCTGGCGCTGCACGCGCTAGGTCTGTTCTTTGCCGGACTTCCGAAGGCTGCCCACTGGGAACAACTCGGCGCGCGCGTGATGCGTGAGCAGATGGAGCGCCAGGTGCATCCAGATGGAAGCCACTTCGAGCAGTCGACGTATTATCATTTGTACGCCACGGACATGTTTCTGTGGCATGCCATTCTAACGAAGCCGGACCGCGAGTACATGGACAAGCTGGAAAAAATGGCGGAATATCTGCACGCCGTGATGGGACCTTCGCGCCTTCTGCCGTTTCTGGGCGACGACGATGGCGGGCGATTGTTTCATCCTTACGGCGAGCGCAGCAGCTTCGGCCGCGCCAGCATGGCGACGGCAAGCATTGTATTGGGCCGTGAGCATTGGCAATGGGGCGCGCAGGATCTCGATGAGCAAGCGGTGTGGTGGCTGGGCGCCGGCGTTCTCGATCGGAAGCCGGGGGAAGGGAAGTGGGAATCGCGGCTTTTTTCAGACGCTGGTGTGGCCGCAATGACTTCAGGCGTCAATCAGGTGATCTTCGACTCCGGCGGCTTCGGGCCGTGGGGCGCCGGCCACAGCCACGCGGACGCGCTGAGCATTGTGGTGCGCTCGGGCGACGAAGAAATCCTGATCGATCCCGGCACATGCACCTACGTGGGCGAGCAGAAGTGGCGCGATTGGTTTCGCTCCACCGAGGCGCACAACACAATACGCATAGACGGCCGTGATCAGGCGACGGCAGCCGGCCCGTTTCGTTGGGCCAATCATCCGGAAGTTGCAATTCTTTCGTGGAAGACCAACGCCAAGCGCGACGCTATCGAGGGGGAGTGCCGGTATCGCGGCTTCACGCATCGGCGCAGCGTGGAATTTCAAAAACCCGATGTCATTTTGATAATTGACGAGATTGACGGACCGCCCGGTGAGCATGAGGTGGAACAGTTATGGCACTTGGGATCTTTAGCAGCGCGCGCACGGCTGGTATTGCTGGAAAGTGATGAATTAGTCGATAGCTGGAGATCGGCGGTGTTTGGCGAGAAGCATTCTTCACCGATGGTGCGGGTGCGGCGGCGGTGCGCGCTGCCGGTCCGCTTGGAGTCAAAAGTACTTTTGTAACGATTGGCTGGCTGTCCCCTCACTCACGTGCTGGGCTACAAAACGGCACCAGGTAGCCCCAAGCGTGAGCGCGGGGACAAAGATTCAAATCCAGCCTCGGGCGAAATAGTATCCGACCTTCACCGTCTCCAGTCCCAATACCAAAAACACGGGCCATCGATCTTTCCAGGATTCCATCCGTTTCGCGGCGTCGGGGATGGGGCGGGGCGCGATATCGATGCCGGCTTTTCGAAAAACCCGCGTCGCGCGAAACATATGGTAATCGCTGGACATCAGTACCTTGCGGCCGGGGAGCTGGTCTAAGATCACTTTCGATTTGAGCGCGTTCTCGCGCGTGCTGTGCGATTCTGTTTCCACGCGTATCACGGACACCGGAACGCCCTGTGACACTATGAATTCGCCCATCCGTTCCGCCGCCGGTTCCTCCTTGCCGCCGGATCCACCGGTTACCACCATCTCGCGGAACCCGCCTTCCCGCCACGCCCGCACCGCGTACACGCTGCGCCAATAAGAAGACCAGCCGATCACATCCGCGACGGAATCTCCTCCTAAAACCACCAGGACATCGCCCTTGGAAACGTTCCACGGACCCGCCAGCCATTTGAGCCACCAGTTATCAATAGGCGTAAGTGTCGCGAACACAAACAGGAATCCGATCGCCGCCAGCGCGCGCACCATCCAACGGGCAGCTCTTCGCATAATCAGTCCGCCAGCAGGTGCAATACGATGCTGCGTTGGTGAGGCCGCACGCGATGCTCAAACAGATACACGCCCTGCCAGGTGCCTAGCGCCAGGCTGCCCTGGTGAATTGGAATCGAGAGTTGCGTGGAAGTGAGGGCGGAGCGGATGTGCGAAGTCATATCGTCCGGCCCTTCCGCGGTGTGCCGGTAGAGGCGTGTATCCTCCGGGACCAGGCGAGTAAAGAAATCGCTGAGATCGGCGACCACATCCGGGTCCGCGTTCTCTTGAATCACCAGCGATGCCGAAGTGTGGCGGCAAAAGACCGTGAGCAGGCCGGTGTGGGGTTTTTGAGCGCTTACCCACGCCTGGATTTCCGGCGTGAATTCGTACAGGCCCTTGCCGCGGGTTGAGATATGAAGCTGGTGCGTCGACTGCTTCACTCGACTGTCACGCTCTTGGCCAGATTGCGGGGTTGATCCACATCGCAGCCGCGGCGCACCGCAATGTGATAAGCCAGCAATTGCAGCGGAACGATCTCCAGGATGGGCAGCAACAGCTCTACCGTGGGAGGAATGGCGATTAAGAAGTCGGCCATCTTGCCCAGTTCCGCCTCGTCGCCCTCGCACACCACGGCGATCACGATACCGCTGCGCGCCTTTACCTCCTGAATGTTGGAGATGGTCTTTTCGTAACGCAGGCGGCTCTCTTCGCTCGAAGGGTCGCGCGTGGCTAACACTACCACCGGAAGATTTTCATCGATCAGCGCATTCGGACCGTGCTTCATTTCTCCCGCCGGGTAGCCTTCGGCGTGGATATAAGAAATTTCCTTCAGCTTGAGCGCGCCTTCCAGCGCGATTGGAAAATGAATGCCGCGGCCCAGGAAAAGGAAATCGTTGGCGCGGTGGAGCTTCTTTACCAGCTCGTCGTAAATCGCGTCCTGGCTCAGAATATGCTCCAGCTTTCCGGGAACCCGAACCAATTCCTCCACCAGCGCCAGCGATTCCTCCTGCTTCAGAACCTCGCGTACCTGGCCCAGGTACATCGCCAAAATGAACAGGGCGGTGATTTGCGACATGAACGATTTCGTCGCAGCCACGCCAATTTCAGGGCCGGCGTGCGTCAGCAGCGTTCCGGACGCCTGGCGCGTGATCATGGAGCCAACTACGTTGGAGATGGCCAGCGTCTTGGAGCCCTTACCGGCGGCTTCGCGTTGCGCGGCCAGAGTATCCGCCGTTTCGCCCGATTGTGAAATCAGGATGGTCAGCATTTTTTTCGAAACGATGGGGTCGCGATATCGAAATTCGCTTCCATAATCCACTTCCACCGGAATCCTGGCCAGTTTTTCGATCATGAACTTTCCGGCCAGCGCCGCATGCCAACTGGTGCCGCAGGCGACGATCTTGATGGATTCAAATTCGCGGAAATCCTTGGCGCTGATGTCCATCTCCTCCAGGAAAATCCGGCCGGTCTCCTGACCCACGCGCCCCAGGATGGTGTCGCGGACAGCGCGCGGCTGCTCAAAGATTTCTTTGAGCATGAAATGCTTGTAGCCGCCCTTCTCCGCCATGATCGGGTCCCAAAGAATGTGCGTGACGGCGCGTTTGATGGCCCGGCCATTGAAATCCGTGAGATGGACGCCCTCCGGAGTGAGGATCGCCAGGTCGCCATCCGCCAGAAAAAACATATCGCGCGTATGGCTAAGAATAGCCGGGACATCGGAGGCGACGAAATATTCTCCATCCCCGAGTCCCACCACCACCGGGGGGCCGGAGCGGGCGGCCACAATTTTATTCGGGTCCGAACTGGCGATGACTGCGAGCGCGAAGACACCGGTAAGTTCTCTCGCCGCCTTGCGAACGGCTTCTTCGAGATTACCCTCGTAATGTTTCTCCACCAGATGCGCGATTACCTCGGTGTCCGTTTCGGTGACGAACTTGTGGCCTTCCAGCTGCAGTTGGTGCTTGAGCTTTAGATAATTTTCGACGATGCCGTTGTGCACCACCACGATGTCGCCCTTGCAATCGCGATGCGGATGCGCGTTCTCTTCGGTGGGACGTCCGTGCGTGGCCCAGCGCGTATGGCCGATGCCATAGGGCCCGTCAATGGGATTCACGCGGATGGCGTCTTCAAGATTGCGCAGCTTGCCGGACGCGCGGCGCACCGCCAGTTGATTATCTCCATTCAGGACGGCAATGCCCGCCGAGTCGTACCCGCGATACTCCAGGCGGCGCAGGCCGTCCAAAATGATGGGGACAGCTTTTCGATTGCCGATATAGCCAACGATGCCGCACATGATAACTTCAGAATACAAGGAATACGAGGAAGACGCGGAATTCAAGGAAGAGTTCGAGCAAAGAATACTTTGGCAACCAGGAATGCTTCGCCTGCCAGGAAGCCTAGCAGCGCTTGATACTCCCGGTTCCGGATGTACAGGGACCATCGGAAGCGCGCGTCGGATTTAATCGGCCGAAACGTCGGCCATAATGACCGGACGCGTTTCGAATACGCAGCGAAGTTTGGGAACAAACTGTTCAGGTGCTGCTCTTCCAGTTCGATCACCGGAAGATAGATCAGCACAAACACCGCCGCGAACAGCGCGGCCAACAGCCACCTTCGAGAGGCGATTACCAATCCCGCGGCCACCACCAGCGTTCCCAGATAGAGTGGATTGCGGACGTAAGCGTAGGGGCCGCTTTCCGCCAGGCGGATATTTTTCTCAAGATGCCCGGTGGCCCAGCCGCGCAGCAGCAATCCAGCGAGCGAGACGGGTAGGCCCCAAGCCAACGACCGGAAATCCGGCGTGGAGAACCACGCGAATGCCAAAACCAGCACAAAACCAGAAGCCACGCGCAGCCGCGCGACCAAATCGGCGTACGGCTTGGGAAAGACACTCATCCGCGTTTATTCGCGGCTGAAAGAATTGTTTCCAGTGCACCCACCACCTGGTCCGGCGTAATCTCGCGCATGCTTTGATCCGGCTGCTCAGTTCTTTTGTAAGTTGTCGATGCAGCGGCGCTGCGAAGCACCGTGAAGCTTCCGCCGTAGGGACCGGTGCGCGCGGGATCGGTGGGTCCATAGATGGCCACACCTGGTTTTGAAAGCGCGGCTGCCAAATGCAAGGGTCCGCTGTCGACGCCTACGATAGCCGAGGCCCGGCGCGTGGCATGAATCAGGCCGGATATCCCCGATACATGCGTTTCTGCTCCTTCCACGCGGACAGGATAAGGAGCATTCAGGACCAACGGCAGCCCGCAGTCACGCCGAAGTTTTCGAGCCAGCTCCGAGTAATATTCGAGCGGCCATTGCTTGGCGCCCCAACCCGCCAGTGGACTCGCCAGGACAAAATCACCCGGCGGCAGCTGGCCCTCCGGTTCTCCCGGAGGCAGAGGGAAGGTTCGCAGAATACTGGATGCCCCAGCGGCCGCGGCCAGATCCAGATTGCATTCCACGGCATGCAAGGACCGGGTGGCAACCTTGGTGGAGTAAAACCACGCCGCCGGAGATTCTCGCACGTGCGGTGTGCTGAAACCGAAAATACGCTCCGGCCGGGCCACGGTGGCTACCAAAGCCGATTTAATCAGCCCCTGAAAGTCCACGCCCAGATCGAATCGGGCGGAGCGAAGATCGGTCCAGGCTTTTTTCAGTCCGGCTAGAGTCCGGCGGTCGAATAGCAGCACGGAGTCGACGTATGGATTCGCATCCAGCAGCGTGCTCCATTTTGATTCCACCACCCACGCTATTTTGGAGTGAGGAATGCTGTGCTTGAGGCTGGCTACCGCAGGCAGCGCAGCGATAATGTCGCCCATTGCGCCCAGCCGAACCACCAGGATGCGTGGACCGTTCATCCTGTTCCTTCTGGGCGATGCCGCCGCAGCATATTCTCGACGAAGCGATCGGTGATGTCCGCGTCTTCAGCTGATCCCTGGCCGTTTTTGAGAACGACGTAATCCACCATGCCGAGCGCTGCCACCAGTTCCGCCCGCGCGCGCTGCGTCAGCAAAGGACGCGCCGGATTGGTTATTTCTACGATGAGCTGTCGATCCGGTGAGGAGCATTCACGGAGCCGGCGGACATGCTCGGCCAGTAGAGGGTCAAAGTGGCCGGTTACCCATTGGGCGGGTTGCCCTCCGAGGCGGAGGCGAGCGTCTTCCTCAGAGACGATTTTCGTTCGGGTGTCCAAGACAGCTAGTCTAGCAGCGTCCCCTTGCTGACGCGCGGGGCTACATTTCATGCCCGTGCCCCCGCCATACGCGTTTGCGGCCACCATACGCGCGCACCCGCGATACGCGCGCACCCGCCACAACGCGGCGCACCGGCCAACGCCCGCACCCGCCACAACGCGTGCACCCGCCACATCCGTGCGCCCGCCGTATGCGTGCACCTGTCATACGCGTGCACCCGCCGGTATTGGGGTGCGTTGGCCCCCGCCTGTATTAATGCGCCGCTCCGTAGCCCCGCGCGTCAGCAAGGGGACTTGTCGCCAGCAATGCCAGAGCCTCCTGAACCACTCGCTCGGCGCTGACGCGCGTCATGCAGCGATGATCGATGGGACATTCGCGCAGCAGACAGGGGCTGCATTCCACGGGTTGGCGTACCACGCGCGCCTTATTTCCTGCGGGACCGGTAGCTTCCTCGTCGGTGGCTCCAAAAATCGCCACTGTGGGCACGCCTAGCGCGGAGGCGATGTGCATGCCGCCGGAATCGTTGGTGAGGAACAGCTCGCAGCGGGCGGCCAGCTCGATGAATTGGCCCAGCGAGGTCCGTCCGGCATAGTTGGTGACATCGTGGCCGGGCAACATTTGCGCGATTTGTTCGCACAGGCCGTGCTCGGCGCGCGATCCGAACAGCGCCAGAGCGGCGCCGCGCGCGGAAGCCAGTGCGCCCGCGGCTTCGGCAAAGCGCTCCGGTAGCCAACGTTTCGCGGTTCCGTAGGCTGCGCCAGGGCTGATTCCGATGATTCTCTTTTGACCGCGCACCGAACTCTGCGCGGTGATACGGATATCGCCCGCCGGTAATTCGCTGATCAGGCCGGCGCGGCGCAGCAGCTCGAGATAATAGAACCGCTGGTGGCGCGGTATCTCGCCTGGTTTTGGCACCCCTACCGCGCGTGTTAATAAGAGTC
>Ga0210388_10002309_pt1 | contig 14827 bp, 12 predicted proteins | sample IncBWC19OmetaG_FD_155485 | JGI IMG/M metagenome (GOLD analysis project Ga0210388, IMG submission 155485) | Forest soil microbial communities from Barre Woods Harvard Forest LTER site, Petersham, Massachusetts, United States - Inc-BW-C-19-O ...
CGCCTGAACTGATCTGTGGTGTGTGTGGGGGCTTCGGCATCAACCCCGTCTACTAGTCGTAACTTGTTGCGGGTCGACAGAGCTAATTATTCTCGTGTCAGGCAACGTGTGATCAGCCATCGCGCCTGACGACCAAATATTTTCAATGGAACTGTTGCTCAATCTTTTGTGGCTCGCCCTCGCGCTGGTAGCGCTGGGCTGCTGCTGGCGTGTCTCCAGATTTTCGGGGAAGGCCGGCCGGTCGCGCGCCTTCGTGCTCACCGGCTGCCTGCTCGCTTTGGTGTTTCCCATTGTGTCGGCCTCCGACGATCTGGCCGCCATGCGGGCGGAGATGGAGGAAGGCAACTCCAGTTCCAGCGTCAAGAAATCCGCCGCATCGCATTTGACGATAACCGGCAACGGCGCGCTTCCATTCGCCGAAGCGGACCGGGCAGACCTGGTCCCTCCGCTGCGGGATCTTCGGGAAAAAGTTTCAGAATACTGCTGTGGTCTCTCACATCAGCTGCTGTCGGTAACCACGGGGAGTCGAGCTCCTCCCTATCTTGAGTCCATCGCCCCAGCTGCGCCGTTTGAAGCGGCGCAATTTTTCCAGGTTGGACTCAATGCTGCGATTCCTGACGGAGATGTAGTGCTGTCGGAGTTGCGGCACATTCGCCCGCACATCGTTGCGGCGCGATTTGTACTACGGAGCTCTATATGGGTAATACCCCTGCAAACAGCGAGCAGACGTCGAACCGTCCCTCGCCAGAAGGCACAGATATTGTGCCCCAGAACATGCGCCCGCGGGCGCATGTTCCTGCCGACGCAAGAAACCTGATCCACGACTTTGTAGCTCGGACCCGGCGCAACTGGGTCCGGGAGTTGTGGGATTGGACGCAATGTAAACGAGTAGTCCTTCCCAGCGTGCAGCAACTGCAGGAGTCGATCGCGGCCCTGCAATCGTCAAATCAAGACTCGCCTCACGCTCACGACGCCGGGATGGAATCCCCCATCTTCCTTCTGGCTACCGGCTGGCGATCGGGTTCGACTTTGCTGCAGCGCATCCTGGTGACCGACCCAAGTGTTCTTCTGTGGGGCGAGCCGCTGGGAGAAATGGCGATGCTTTCGGAAATGGCCGCAATGGTAGCGCGCCTGTCGACCTTCCCGGACCTCGACAAGCTCTGCGCAGCGGATGAAGCCGCCTTTGCTTCGCTGCCGACTTCCTGGATCGCGACGCTATATCCTCCGGGCCAGGATTTTCGCCTGAGTCTTCGCGCTCTTCTTACGCAATGGCTTGGGGAACCGGCGCGCCGGCGCGGATTCCGTCGCTGGGGCCTGAAGGAAGTTCGCCTGGGCGCAGCCGAGGCGACCCTGCTCCATTGGCTGTATCCCAAGGCGAAATTTGTCTTGCTGTCCCGCAATCCGTACGATTGCTACCGATCGCTGGCGGACTCAGGTTGGCACCACCTGTATCAAAGCCGTCCCGAGATACGAATCGATTCGGCGGCCGGATTAGCTCGACACTGGAATCGGATCGCGCTCAGCTGGTCGCAGTTGCCGCCAACTTTCCCGGCCTTCCGCATCCGGTATGAAGACTTGATCGGCGGCAGGGTCGACTTCCGCAGGCTTGAGTCCTGGCTGGGGGTTGAGATTCGTGAGGATGTAGCACTGTCCGTGAAGGTAGGCAGCACGGCTCGCCGGCGCCGTGTGGGATGGTGCGAGCACCTGATTATCTCCCGCGAGGCCAAGGAGGGAATGCGCTCTTTGGGCTATTTGGAATCCCGCAATTTGTGACCACCTATGCGTAAGCTCTTGTTCCCCTTGCTGCTGCTGGCGTCGTTCATATTATGGCGCCATGCATTGGCGGGCACATTGAGCCTCGCGCTCGAGAATGAAGCCTACACTCATATCCTGCTTATTCTGCCCGTAAGTTGCGCGCTGATCTACGTGAAGCGAAGCGCCGCCGCCCGCTTCGAGCCGTGCATGGCCGCAGGAATTTCTGTATTGGCGGCCGCAATTCTTATTACTGCTGGAGCAAAATATGCGGCCAGCCTACCCGGCGACATTCGTCTGTCGCTGAGCATGCTTGCCCTCGTCACCTGGTGGATCGGCAGCGTGATACTTTGCTTCGGTACCCAGGCGTTCCGGTCGTTCCTGTTTCCCCTGTGCTTCCTGTTCCTGCTCGTTCCCCTCCCCATGATCGTGGTGAACTCGATGGTTGAATTCTTGCAGCGCGAGTCCGCCCTCTCCGCCCGCATTCTTTTCCGTCTGATCGGCGTTCCGGTCACGCAGGATGGCGTCGTGTTGTCGATCCCCGGTCTCGACATTGAAGTAGCCCAGGAATGCAGCAGCATCCGCTCGAGCCTGATGCTGGTGGTCACAACCATGATTCTTGCCCAGCTGTTTCTCCGTTCCTGGTGGAGGCAGATTCTGCTGGTTGCGGCGGCGATTCCGTTGTCCATCGCCAAGAATGGCCTGCGTATCGTCGTGATCGGAGAACTCGGAACCCGCGTCGACCCCGGCTACCTGACAGGAGGCTTTCACCACCACGGCGGGGTCGTGTTCCTGAGCCTTGGAATCGCCGCGATTGTTGCGCTCTTATTGCTTTTTCGGCGAACTGAACTGCCGCCCGCCAGAAGTAACTTTGTCTAGGAAATTGGCAGGGTTAGACTGCTAAAGAGTCCCTTTGCCATCGTTCCTCGAGTCCACTCATCGAGAGCTCGAATAATTTAAGAGGAGACAGAAATGCAGATTGTTCACGTCGTTGGAGCGCGCCCGAACTTCATGAAGGTGGCTCCCGTATTGCACGCGTTATCCGGCCGCCCTGGCGTGCAGCAGACTCTCGTCCACACCGGGCAGCACTATGACCCTAATATGTCGGACGTGTTCTTTCAGCAACTTGGCATCCCGGCCCCCGATGTGAATCTCTCGGTCGGCTCCGGCACGCATGCCAAACAAACCGCCGAGATCATGACCCGCTTCGAGCCGGTCGTGGTGGAGCGTAAGCCCGACATGGTTTTGGTCTACGGTGACGTGAACTCCACTGTCGCAGCTACATTGGTGTGCTCCAAACTTGGCATCCTGGTCGGCCACGTAGAGGCCGGCCTTCGCTCCTTCGACCGGGCCATGCCAGAAGAAATCAATCGTCTCGTCACCGACCAGTTGGCGGACCTGCTATTCACGCCTTCGGAAGACGGCGACGTGAATCTGCAACGCGAAGGCATTCCCCGGGAAAAAATCCATCTCGTGGGAAATGTGATGATCGATTCCCTGGTGAGGCTTCTGCCCGAGATTCTCCGGCACACCACCCCCGGGCTGCCCAAGCGCTATGCGCTGGTTACCCTGCATCGGCCATCGAACGTCGACGACAGCGCCACTCTGAAAGGCATTTTGAAATCGCTGCTCGACGTGAGCCAGGATTTGTCCGTAGTTTTCCCCGCCCACCCGCGAACGCGCCAGCGCATTACCGAGTTTGGCCTGAACGCCGATCAGCTTCGGCTGCTCGACCCTCTGCCCTATGTCGAATTCCTGGCTTTGCAACGCGGCGCCACCGTGGTGATCACCGATTCCGGCGGCATTCAGGAAGAGACCACATATCTTGGCGTGCCGTGCCTGACTCTCAGGAACAACACAGAACGGCCGGTGACGGTTTCGCTGGGCACCAACGTTCTTGTCGGCCAGGATGCAGAGAAACTGCGCTCCGAGCTGGCCAACATTCTGGATGGCAAAGCGAAAAAGGGAACCATCCCGCCGCTTTGGGACGGCAATACCGGCGAGCGCATCGCCGACATCCTGACCGGAAAACAATCGTCAGGCAACGCTCCCCACGCCGGTCAAAAACGGGAAGCGTCCGTCAAGGCGCAAAGCAGTCAGGTCGTGCGCTGAACCATCGTGTCAGCGCTAGGTCGAGCGACATTATTGCTGCTCGTAGATTTCTATCGGCAGGTCGTCCGGATCGCGCAAAAAAGTAAACCGCTTCCCGGTGAACTCATCCACCCGGATGGGTTCCACTTCCACTCCCTTCGCCGTAAGTTCCCGCGCGGCCCGTTCAACATTCTCCACCTCGAAGGCAAGATGGCGTAATCCGCACGCCTCCGGGGACGAAACTCTCTTCGGCGGGTTGGGAAACGAGAACAATTCGATCTGATACGTTCCTCCCAGCTTCAAATCCAGCTTAAAAGACCGCCGCTCCTCGCGATAAATTTCTTGCGCGACTTCCAGTCCAAGCATCTCGACGTAAAAGCGCTTCGACCTGGCATAGTCAGAGCAAATGATGGCGACGTGATGAATGCGTTTGAACATGTTCCCACCGAACGTCCTGCGAATGTCGCACGCTTACTTCGAAGTGACGGCGTAGCCAAACACCGCTTTCAGTTCCAGAAATTCCTCCAGCCCGGCTTCTCCCCATTCCCGCCCGTTGCCCGACTGCTTGTAGCCGCCAAAGCTCCCGCCGAAATCGACGCGTGCTCCGTTGATGTGCACATTGCCAGCCCGAATGCGCTTCGCCACGCCGCGCGCGCGTTCAATGTCTGACGACGTCACGTAGCCCGATAGACCATACGGACTATCGTTCGCAATCCGGACCGCATCGTCTTCATCGTCATAAGGCAGAATGCACAAGACCGGACCAAAGATCTCTTCGCGGGCAATGGTCATATCGTTGCGCACGCCGGAGAACACGGTCGGCCTTGCAAAGTAACCCTTGCCAATCCCCTCGGGCCGCCCTTCACCACCCGCAACCAGCTTTGCACCCTCGTCGATACCTGCCTTGATGAGCCTTTGAACCTTCTCGAACTGCGCCCTGCTCGCCAGCGGCCCCATCGTTGTTTCTTCCTTCCGCGGATCTCCCATCGTCGCGCCTTCGGCCACCTGCCTCGCCACCAAAGCCGCACCATCCACTTTGGATCGTGGAACCAGCATGCGCGTGGGAGCATCGCACGACTGCCCGGTATTCAGAAAACATCCGCGCGCCCCGTCTTTGACGGCCTTGGCGAAACCTGCGTCCTCCAGATCGTCCAAAATAATGAACGCCGATTTTCCGCCGAGTTCCTGCGTAACCCGCTTCACCGTCGGCGCCGCCGCCGTGGCCACCGCGACCCCGGCTCGCGTCGAGCCCGTGAACGACACCATCGCCACATCCGGATGCGTTGCCAGCGCAGAGCCCACCGTGGCGCCTTCTCCATTCACCAGGTTGAATACACCCGGAGGCACGCCCGCCTCATGGAGAATCTGCGCGAACAAATAAGCCGAGAGAGGCGCGATCTCGCTCGGCTTCAACACCATCGTGCAGCCGGCGGCGAGCGCCGGCGCGACCTTGCAGGCAATCTGATTCATCGGCCAATTCCACGGTGTAATCAGCCCGCAGACTCCGATCGGCTCTTTCCGCATCAGCATCGAGCCTTTCATCTCTTCGAATTTGAATTGTCCGAGAACCTTCACCGCTTCGAGCAGATGTCCCAGGCCGGCAGGGACTTGCCCCTTTCGCGACAACGTGATCGGCGCTCCCATCTCCTGGGATATGGCCTGCGCCATCTCTTCACTCTTCGCCTTGTAGACTTCGATGATCCGGTTCAAAAGCGCGACACGCTCGTCGACCGAAGTCTCTGAGTACGACTCGAACGCTTTCTTCGCCGCAGCCACCGCCTTATCGACGTCGGCGCCAGTGCCCAGCGTAATCGTTGCAATCGCCTCTTCCGTGGCCGGATTGATGACCGGTAACTCTCCACCTTCCGATCGATGGACCCACGCACCATCGATGTAAAACCTGCGGCAATCGTTCATTCGGACTTCCTGATCAACAGATTTTCAGAAACCACAACCAAGCAGCGGACAGCAAATACAACGCTGCATTCATAATATCGCCCGCGTTGTGGAGGTGGGCAAATCCCTCGCATAGCAGTGTTGCGGAATCTCAGCGAGAGATTCAAACCGCGGGGAGTATTATTATGTCGTTATTCGCTGGGGCATGTTCGCCTAGCATGTTCAGCGGGGCATGTTTGGTTCGAGAGGTTTCTTGAAAAACCGAATGCGAATCCAATTCCGTTTGCTGGTCGCTGTGCCGATCGTTTTCTCTGCGATGCAAACCGTGGGAGCGCATGACCGCACTTCTCCTGCTCGATTCGAAGCACGATCCGACGCACCATCCGCCTCGTCCTCTGGATATCTCGAAGCAGAAGGCGCAGCTCCCGCGCCGCCCGGCCTTCCCAGCTGCCCGCCGGCGGGTTCGCCGATCCTCCAGCCTTCAACTTCGACCGGGCATCACAAAGTGATTTTGTCGTGGAATGCCGCTCCCGGATCCAAGAGTGGAGCCGTAGGCTACTGCCTCTATCGAAGCAAAACCAAGGGGGCAGCCGAGAAGAATGCTATGTGCAGCCAGTGCGAACAGGTGAACCTGGTTCCCGTGGTCGCAACTGGCTGCATGGACGACCTGGTCGAAGACGGAGCGGACTACTACTACGTCGTGACAGCGATTGCGCCCGCGGGCAAGCCGAGCTCCTCGTCGAACGAGATCCCCGCTTCAATTCCCGCCACCAAGCAGACCGTCAGCCCCACGTCCACGAACTACCCGCTTTGCCGAGCCCCGGCCTCGAAGTAACGGCTACTTCTCGGCGACTTCCGCCAGCTCACAGTTTAGAAAATCAGATGCAGTGACATCTGAATCTGCCGCGGGCTGCCAATCGTCTTGTTGGTGATGCCCAAGCCGCTGAGCGACGGGCACACGTAGAGCGATCCGCCCGGGGGGCTCTGATTGAAACTGTTGTTGCAAGGCGTCTGCGTCGCGGCCAGGCCCTGGGTCGGAAAGCCTTGATAGCCGATGTTCTGGCTGATGTCCTCAATCGGGATATCGAAGCTCGGCGTATTGGTCAAGTTGAAGATATCCATTCTGTATTTCAACGAGAACTTCTCGGTGAGTTGCGTTGTCTTGCCGATCGAAAGGTCCGCGCGTTTCTGCCACGATTGCCGGAAGATGTTGCGCTGGCCATGATCGATGAAGTTGGTCTCGTACGGATCGTTCGCTGGAATAGCTCCACCCAGGTCGCCCGGATTCAGCAGCGGCACGCCGAAGCAGTCCGCCCTCAGCGCCAACTTGTTTGGATCGGGATTGTTTGGATCGTAGTGCGCTCCCGAAGCGCCCGTTACCGCCTGCTTGGGAGAGCAACTTGTAAGCGGAACGACCGGATTCGTAATGCCATCGTTCACGCCGTAAAAGATGCTGCCTACGCCACCGGAGTAATCCACAACGCTGTAAGGCTGACCGCTCTGAATCACGGTTAAACCGGATATCGCCCAGCCGTTGACGATCTTGCCTTTCAGCGAATCGGCTGAGAAAAACTTCGGCAGTTCGTAGGTGTAGCTGAAATTCAATACGTGCTTGCGGTCAAAGTCAGAAAGTCCGTAACCCGAACGCAGATCAAGCGGATTGTTGCCGTTGTAGAACAACCCCATGGCGCTCTGTTCGTCGGTCGCGTGCGAGAAGGTGTAAGAGGCACCAACCAGCAGGCCATGGCTCATCCGTTTTTCCAGATGCGCCTGCAACGCGTGGTACGCCGAGATGCCGGCCGCGGTGTAGGACTCGGATTCGGACGAGTAACCAATGTAGGGAACGCGCAGATCGACGTTTCCGCCTTCAAAGGTCAGCTGGTAGGGCTGCCCGTTAGGAAGAGTTGCGGGAGTAAATGTGTTCGGGTCGGTCAGAATCGAGTAGCCGTAGGTGTAGTCCTGCTCGCCCACCGGACTCCCGGTCAGCAGAGGGTGCGTCGGCGAGGCAATCTTCGCCTGGTTAAATGGCAGCGGGACGACTGCATGGCGGCCCAGGTTTCCGACGTATCCAATTTCCAGCACCAGATCGTTGCGCGGCTGCCACTGAATGTCCAGCGTCTGGTTCATGGTGTAGGGCAGCTTGTTGGCGCGGTTGTAGTCGGCAAACGAGAACAGCGGCGCGCCGAATGAAATATCCCCGGCGTTGGGGAGTTGCAGAAGTGCCGGATTGCCGCTGGGCGGCGGCCCCGGGGCCGGCCCCCACGGATTTTCGAAGTTGCTGCAAACCGTGTACCCGAATGTGCTGCATGATGTCTGGTTCACCCACGGCGGTGTCTGATTGACTCCGAATGGACCGCCGGCGATCACGCCCGATGCGAAGCCGGGCGAGAGGTAGGTAAACAGTTCGCCGCGATCGTAATAAAGACCCCAGCCCCCGCGGACCACAACCTTGTCGCTGAACATGCGCGGGCTCCAGGCGAAGCCCAGCCGAGGCGCGAGCCCCCATTGCCGTCCGGTCAGAGTCGAGTCGCTGACTCCCTTGCTGGGAAAATCCGGGTTGTTTCCCGCGACGATGAAACCGTTGTCCGTAATTGTGTCCGACGGGATGTCATAGCTGTAGTGCGACGGGTCAAAATTGAAAATTCGGCCATTTCGTTCGGTGAGGCCTCCGTGATAATCAAACCGCAGACCGGCGCTGAAGCTGAGGTTCGGACGGATCTGAAACTTGTCCTGAATATAGGCACCCGACTCTTTTGAACGGTAGTAGCGGTTGGCATCGCCCTGCAGGAAAGTCGTAGTGATGAAACCATCCGCCGTATAGGTGGTCGGCAATCCGGTGAGAAAGTCTTGGAAACTGGTAAAGCCAATCATGCCCGAATTCGTTCGCTGGTCACGTGCGTTGAGTTGGGTGTAGGAAAAGCTTCCGCCAAAAGTGATGGTGTGCTTCCCGTGAGTCCAGATGGCGTTCGCCGAGGGCATCCACCGGTTCTGGAAAATACCGGTGAAAGCGCCTTGTGAAGCCGCAGTCGAGCCAATCGTCGTCCCCGCGTTGAAAACGTAATTTGAATTCAGCGGGGAGTCGTTCCCGAGATCGTCCACGATGGTGATGCCGGGAAAAACATTCGAGCCGAAATTGTTGATTCCCACCGATGCCGCGCTGAAAGGCTGCGCGATCGTGCTGTAGACCTTTTCGCGGATGAACCCGAACACTTCAGAAACACTGAAGTTCGGCCGGATGGACTGCGTGTTCGTGATGGACGCAACCTGGCTGCCGGCATCCAGATGCTGCGCAAAACCTTCGACCGCGGAATATCCGAAAGGCGCTGTGGTCGGGTCGTGCTGGTAGTAATACTTCAACGACAGAGTGTCCTTGGTGCTCGGCTGGTAATCGAGATCGGCCACGCCCTGATCGGTAATGAAATACGCCGGCTGGGTCAGGAAAACATTCTCCGGAAAGTTCAAGCTTGGAATGACACCAGGATTCGCCGACGGAAATAAAAACTGGCCGTTCGGCAATTTCGCATTCATCAGGTTATAAGCGACTGGGTCGATGTTCAGGGTCGTTCCAGGAGGCGCATTGGGATCATTCGGCGCGACAACTGGATTGATGGTCGTCCCCCAGTTCGTGGCAATCACGGCCGCCAGTGCCGCTGGACTGCGATCGGCCGTCAGACCGAACGGCACCGCCGTCCTCGACGTTCCAATCTCGAGATCGGAAGCGTGCGTGTGCTGGTAGGCGACATAGCCGAAAAGCTTGTCCTTGATGAGCGCGCCACCCAGCGCTCCGCCCGCCGTGTATCGGTGCAACTGCGGGACATCTTCGTTCGCGGGAATATTGCCGTCCTGCTTGTAGAAATACGGCGCCGCATTCCACGCATCGGTTCCGCGGTGAATATAGGCCGTCCCGTGAATCGAATTCGTACCCGAGGCGGTACTTAAATCGATGTGCGCGCCGCTGGTCGACCCCTGTTGCGCGTCATACATCGATGTATTCACGCGAAATTCCTGCACGGTCTCTGGGGCAGGCGTGGGCAGAGCTTGGCCGATCGCCAGATACGGCGAGGCCGTACTCTGAATCTCCTCCGCAGTCGTGCTGCCCGCGCCCGAAACGCCGGTGTTATTCACAATGCGGGCCGAAGCCACTGAACTCGTGCTCTTGCCATTGAACAGATTGCTGGCGTCGACGCCGTTCAGCAAGAACGTATTGCTGGTATCGCGCTGACCGTTGGCCCAGATCGGCTGGTTGCCCAATCCGTTGTTCACTCCCGTGCCACCCGGCAGTTCCGCATTCACACCGGGAGAAAGAATCGCCAATCCCGTGAAGCTTCCGGTCGGCAGCGGAACCGCATCGATCTGTTCTTTTTCCAGGATGTAGCCGTTCGTTGTGTCGACGGCGTTCATGGCCGGCGCCGCCTGCACTTCAATCGTCGTGCCCACCTGACCGACCTTCAACTCGACATTCAACGTCGCCGTGCGATCGGCCTGTACCAGAATCGAAGGGATCTTCTGGGTTTCGAATCCGTCATGAGACACGGTCAGAGTGTAGGTCCCGATGGGCAGGTTGACGAAGTCGTATGCTCCGTTCCCGTTGGTCTTCAGCGTCCGGGTCAACTTGGTCTGGTCGCCAACGATCGTGACCGTGGTATCGGGCACCACGCTCCCACTCTTGTCCGTCACCGTGCCGGTAATGCCCCCAAGTGTCTGTTGCGCGGTCGCGCACAGGGAAAACAGGAAAAGCACGCCAAGGCATGCGGCCAAAGAGAGAGCGCTGCGATTCATCTTGTTTGCCATCGATGTGAACCTCGCCATGAATAGAGACATGTGTAGAAACACCAATCCTTAAGCCTGCCCTGTACCTCTGCCGCATTCTTTCGACTTTCTACAACCGACTTTTCTACGACGCGGTCTGCAGAGCTGGTTTGCTCCGCCCGCCAGGCTGGAATCCCGATCAAGTCACGCCCATCAACTCTTGATCGGCAAATGTACGCGAACTTCGGCGAAAGCGGAAGCCGCAGCACCAGTGAAAATTCTTTTGACCAGAATCACTAATTTTTATGGCTTAGACAGTTCGATACTGTCCGCCAGGGCCGCACTCCGCTTGCACCGCGCGCGCACCAGAAACCACCCCAATCCGCCGATCAGATAAGCGAGATAGATAAAGGGGAGTTTGCCGTACGGTCCTTCTGGCACGGGATAGAGGTTTCCGGCCAGGGCCAGCAGCATCGCCGCTCCTGCCAGCCAGGGAAGAATCTGCGCACCCGGACGAAAGACGCCGTGGTTCTTCAGGTATCGCGGCTGCGCCAGGCATACCAGCGCGTAGGCCACGATGAAACCGTAAGTCGCCAGCGATCCCAGCCAGCCATACACATCGAGTCCGCTGGCGCCGCGCGCCGCGATCACCGCAACTGGCAGCACCGCCGCAATGCCGGTGATGACCACGGCGCGGCTGGGAGTCTGGTTGCGGGTATGGGTTGCGCCCAACCACTCATGCGCCAGCCCATCCTGCGCCATGCGCAGCAGCACGCGGGCCGCGGCCGTGATGCAGGCTAGAGTACCGGCGAACATGCTTACCAGCGCGCCGATGTCGATCAATATTCCCAGCACCGGCACGCCGCCCACCCGCGCCAGCACATGCATTTGATCCGGTGTCGTGCCCAAGTCCAATCCGACCATGTGGAAGCCGAGCACTTCGGCATACGCGCAGATGGCGAAAAAGGCGCCCGCAAGAACTGCGCTCTGAATCACCGCGCGCGGAATCGTCTTCAGCGGATTGCGCGCCTCCGATCCGAGAGTGGTCGCACTTTCAAATCCCACAAAACTAAACAGCGCCAGTACCAGGCCCAGGCGCAAGCCGCTCCCGGTCATGCCGTGCAGATGAAATTGGTCCACGTCCCCGTGCCAGCCGCGACGCGCCAGCACCAGCACGACGACGATCACAATCACCGTAACCGATACCGCCTCTATCCACAGCATGAGCCGCGCGGAAATCTTTACGTCGCGATACGCAATCGCGATCGAAACGCCCGCCACCAGCAGCGCCAAAAGTGCCGTGGAGAACATATGCCCGGTGGCATCGTGCAGCAGCAGGTTCGCGTAGTAATAGAAACCGCCGATCACGCTCGATCCCGTGGCCACGTAGGCCAGCAGCAGGCTCCACGCAACCGTCGCCGAGAGCCATGGCGGCAAGATGCTCGACGCGTAAGTGTAGAGCGATCCAGGCGAAGCCGAATGCCGGGCGAAGCGCGCGATGCACAACGCGACCAGAAGAATCGCGATCGTGGCCAGCACATACGCCAGCCAGGTTCCGTTCCCCGCCAGTGCGCAGACCAGTGGAATCGTCGCCGCCGGCGTGGTCGTCGGCGCCATGGTCGAGACCGACTGCGCCAGCGTTTCCATGGGAGAAAGAATTCCGCGCCGCAATCCATCGCCGCTCTGGCCGGGTTCTGGCACGGTTGGTTCCATGGACTCCTGGTCTGACCTGCTTGGATCTGACTTAGTTCGGGTCTGACTGAGTTCGATTCGGCGTGGATTGTACAACACTCGCGCCGCAGCGCAAGGCAGCGTGTCGTGCAGTCGAGGCTGGGTTTGAATTTCTCGGTGAACTCCGCGAGGTTTCTCCCCGCGCTCAGCGGTTAAAGGCTCTTGCTCCTGCACCGGTTAGGACGCAAGCGTGAGCGCTACTCTCATCTCCAGCTAGAAGAAAAACCAATTGGATGCAGACGAAAAGAAGCGCCGTGCGGGCGTCGCCGTCATGTTACGTTAACGTTCTGAGCCACTCGATTTACGGCGAACGGCCCTTCCCCGGCATCGATTCCGCAAGTCGAGGAGCTTTCGAGTAGGAGTTTGATATGAGAGCCTGTCCCAACACTCAATGCGTCGTCTTTGGCCGCATCGTCTACTCGCTGGCGACCCGGTGCCCGCTCTGCAAGTGGGACCTGAAGAACACGCTCCCCAGCAGCGAGACACTAGCTTCCTCGAAGTCGGACCGGCAATCGCCTTCGCCGAACTGACAATCTCTTCTGCGACAGTCTCTTACCCGACAATCGCTTCTAAGAAGTCAGGGAACCGCGATCTGTACCGGTGCCGAGTAAGTGCTTTCTTCTCCGCTGGCGCTGACCGCTGTCGCGGCATAGTAATACGTGGTTCCGGGAGTGACCGTGGTATCGGTGTACGTGGTCCCCGGATCAATGGAATTGTTGATCTTTGAATACACGCCGGGCGAAACGCCACGATACACGTTATAACCCTGCACCTGTGAAGCGCTGGCGCTCCATCCCAGGCTTACTTGTGGGGCGAGGCCCGTGCCTGCCGCCGGCTCAGCCGCCGGAGTACTGCTGGAGTTACTGGCGAACGACAGCTTGGCCGAAGACGCTCCGGCACTTTGCGGAGCGAAGACCACGCTGAGTTGCGCGCTCGTGCCGGCAGGAATCGTCAGCGGAAACGTCGCTCCAGACAGCGCAAACTGCGAATTACTGCTGGCCGCAGATGACACGGTGACGTCTCCGCCCGTTGCACTCAGCACAGTGGTTTGTGTGCCTGTCTCTCCGATGATCACGCTGCCGAAGGCCAACGCCGCTGGCGAAATCGCCAGCTGGCCAACGGTTGTGCCAGTACCGGTTAAAGGTACGTTCAGCGCGGGGCCCGAAACAAACAGGCTTCCTCCTGTCACTCCGCTGGACTGCGGAGCGAACGTAATCGCGACCGTGACGCTTTGACCCGGACTCAGCGCCAAGGGGAATGTCGGGCCGCTGACCGAGAAGTTACTTCCCGCCAACTGCAGCGCCAGCAAAGTTTCCTTCCGGGTCAGTGAATTGATCAGCACCACCGACTGTGTCGTGCTGGCTCCCACAGCCGTCTGCCCAAAGGAAAGTACAGGCGGCGTCGCGGTCAGCGCCTGGCTGGTCACTCCCGTGCCCGTGAGGCCGAGTTGCACCCCTGGATTCGAGGCGGTGCTGGTGAATGTCGCCTTAGCGGATACAAATCCAGAGGCGGTCGGAGTAAACGTTGCAGTTACGGTGACGCTGGCTCCGGCAGCCAAAACCGCCGGCAACGTTATACCCGATACGCTGAACTGAGAACTGCCAATGCCAATGGCCGAGATCTTCACCGCGGTGCGTCCAGCATTGGTCAGCACGGCGAGTTGATTCTCCGACTGTCCCGCCGTGACCGTACCAAACTTCAAGTACGTGGGCGCGAACATCAACTGCTGTGCCGACGAACGCACGCACAACGGCGCCATCACGGACAGGGCGGTGAGAATGATGGTGGAAAAAACACGAAGAGAGAGAGGTTGACTGCTCGACTGGGGGAGTCGCATGACGCCAGTCTGCGGCCTCCCGATACTCGCGCACAGATGCCAGTGGTTCATGCGCGCGCTGGCCGGAGGCCAAGTGCCTGACAGGTTAATGGCGTGCGAATTACCTGTCCAAAAACTAAGTGGCTGAAAACAGATGGCCTCGCTGTACTAGCGAGGCCATAAGTATGTCATCGAGAAGAAATCGCCGCACGTCCCATTCCGGGACTTACGGTATTTGAAGATTGGAGACGATGTTCGAGTAATCGCTTTCTTCGTTATTCGAATCCACCGCGGTCGTCGCGTAGCAGTACGACGTGCCGCTTGCCACTGCCGTGTCGGTATACGTCATGTTCGTGTTCAAGCTCGAGTTGATCTTGCCGAACGAACCGCAGGAGCTAATGTAGATCGCGCGATAGACGTTGTAGCCGCTGATGTTCGGCGACGTACTCGCGTTCCACGACAGAGCGACCGTATGGGTTGACGCCGCCACCCCGGTTCCAGTCACCGTTTCCGTTGTAGTCGATGGCGTAGCGTTGCTGGTGAAGGTCAACGTCGCGCTGGCTGCCCCGGTCGCCTGCGGACTGAAGGTGACGGTGAACGAAGCGCTCGATCCCGCCTGGATCGTCATCGGCAACGACAGGCCGCTCACGCTGAATGCCCCGTTGCTCGAACTCACGGCGGTCACCGTAACGTTGCCGCCGGTGGCGTTCAGACTGCCGGTCCCAGTTCCGGTGGTGTTAACCACCACGTTGCCGATCGCCAGCGTGCTTGGAGTCGCCGACAACTGTCCCG
>Ga0210388_10002310_pt1 | contig 14824 bp, 18 predicted proteins | sample IncBWC19OmetaG_FD_155485 | JGI IMG/M metagenome (GOLD analysis project Ga0210388, IMG submission 155485) | Forest soil microbial communities from Barre Woods Harvard Forest LTER site, Petersham, Massachusetts, United States - Inc-BW-C-19-O ...
AGACCGTACAAGGTGAACTCTCAAGATGCTCTGCGCAATGGCCTCTCGAAGTTGGCTCTTCGCATCTGGTCCAGCTCACGGTACAAGGTTGTGATTTTTTCAGAGCGCTCGTGATAGTCGGACAGGTCGGAGGTAGTTAAACCAGACGCCTTTCGCAGTGTCTCGATTTGTCGATCAACCAATTGATGAACTTCGTGTTTGATGGCGGAGGCTGGGTCAGTCATCATACGGTTCCTCGGCGGAATTGTAGCGCATACGCAGCAGCCTGCCCATTGCACATTGGCCACGATTCCTCGGTCAGTCATAAATGATAGAGGGTGACTTCCATGAAGAACAGGAAACTAGGCCTCGCAACTCGCCGAGCCAACGATGAAGATGCGAAGCGGGTTCTGCGAGCGTTGGAAGACGCTACCCATGGCGGCGCCAATACGAATGATCCCATCATGGAGCGATTGAGACAATGTCCAGAAGCGTTCAAAGTCGGGGAAATTCTCGGCAAGGCGTTCGAATCGGTCAAATACGCTCAGGACGGAAGCGAGTTCCGAGACCGATACCTACCGCCCAGCGGAGCGGTCATTCCGCCGCTCGTGTGATCGGGCTGCCGCTGGATGTTTCGTTTCCCAGGCTCAGGGGAATTCGATCGCGGTATTGCACGCGGTGGGATGAAGGACCGGCTGCGGTTCTGGGGATGAGCCTATTGCGCTTGGGAATTTGCCGACCCAATGACTGGTCGGGTAGCGCGGTGGACTTTGTCGAACACGGCTTCAGGAGGTTTTGCTCGCAGAATCGAGCCGCTGATGTGAAGAGAGTCTGGGTCGGCGACCTGCGAATTACGGATTGCCTCTTCGAGTTGACTGAGCAAGAGCGAAATCAGCTTGAAGCCGGAAAAGAAGATATGAGCGATCACTTGTATCTGGTCGGCGACTACGAGGCCGCTGCTTCCATTCCAATTGGTGCAACGCTCGCCCGCCTCGAAGCCGAGAATGACCTTCTTCCGGTTGCCTTTTATAACGTGTTTGCCACCAACCTCTATAAATGGATGCGCGTGTACGACTACCTCGATGCCCAGCAGCACGCCGAAACGTGGATGGAGGATTTGAGCACCGAGGAGTTGGAATCGTCGGTCTATCGCAAAGTAGATATGGAAATCCCAGCCAGTATCAAGAGGCACTCTAAGGCATTCAAATACAGGCGGGCCAAAGCTCTGCTTCGTGAGATCCGGCCGCGTGCGAGCGTCGCTCGCGAACTGATCCGGCACCTGCACGAAATGGATGCTCATGGTCAAGGGCAGGAGCACGCGTGGCCTGGCCAGATTACTGAGAAGGACGTACCAGGCATCGACGCATGGCTCATGGATGCCGAGAATTCCCGGCCGGGATGTCTGATCACCTGGCACGAGAATGATGCGATCAGCGCCTGCTTTGACGAAGAAGCGCAGCACATGGGTGAGAACGGTCCTTGCCAGCCGAATGTGGCACTTCCTGTTCATTTGGACAAGCCGGTGAAACTGCTAGATGAAGAAGTGCGACGAGTCTTCGATCACGCCCGAGCGATGCTTCGCTCGTTGGCTTCTGCTGCCAAGATCGTCGAAATCGCTAGGGACCTCTATGATGAATATCTCCGTGAACATCGGCTCGAGTCAGGACTTCCGTTTGAGCCGGGCCCTGCTGGTGTACGGGAAGAGCAGCTATGAAGGCTACCCTTATCGCCATCCCTTTGTAACCCTCCATGAAGTGATGCATGACGGCGAAGTGGCGAGACTGGCCGAAGGACAGTTGATGACGCCGCAGATGTTGCTAAACCTGATGGCTGGTCTGGGAAGCTCGGTTCCAGCCGAGATCTTGCCGGCGCGGGTGCTGGTGCGCACGGCAGAAATGATCGCGTGGTGGAGTCCAGCCTGCGAGCGAACCATGTTCTTCAGCGACGGTAGCAACGACCACGCCTTGAAGAGCATGAATGGCAAACTCTATCCCCACCCGCCCTTGCTGTTCAAAGCGTGCGGATCTCATTTGTGGGTTCGCGCTCTGGCCAAAGGCGAACGGCCGACGGCAGAAACCAAACTGTGCATGGCGCCGTACTGGAATTGCTACGACAACGGTGTGTGTTGCACCGGGAGCATGAAGATTCCCCAGGAGAAGTCGGTCGCTGCCATTGACTTGTGGGAAGAGTCGTTTTTCCAGAGCGAATTCACTCACGCTTCCGGGGTTCGCAAACACGTCCGGTTTCGAGGGGGCTTCCTGGCGATGTGGCAATCCCTCGCGGGACAAAAAGCGTTTCCAGCGAAGTACCTGGTGAAGTTGCCGCAGACGCTCGCGGAATTCGTGAGGGACGATGAGCACAGCTATCGAAACGACAATCGCCACGAACACTGAACATGAGATTCCTGGCGCGCTGCCGCAGAAGAAGGTTCAGGTCGCCGTCGTCGGTTGTGGAGGGACAGGAAGCGCCATTGCCGCCGGCTTGCCGTATCTGCGCCAGGCCATGATTGCTTTAGGCCATCCGCATGGGCTGGACGTGACCCTGGTCGACGGCGACCTGATTTCCCGCGCCAACTGTGTCCGACAGCCTTTCAGTGAGAGCGAGATCGGACTGCACAAGGCGGTAGTCCTCGCCACCCGGATCAACCTGTTTTGGGGCCTGGGCTGGAAAGGAGTGCCGCACTTTATCGATGAAGGGTGGGGACACGAGACCGACCTTCTGATTGGCTGCGTGGATTCCCGTGCCGCCCGGAACGCAATGACCCGCACGCAAACCTACTGGAATTGCCGCTATTGGCTGGATCTGGGCAACAGCGCCGATAGTGGCCAGTTTGTCCTCGGCCAGCCTGAGAATCAAAGAAACAAAGCGCGAAACCTGCGCTTGCCGACGGCTGCCGAACTCTTTCCTGAACTCGTCAACGTGAGGCTCGACAAGAAGGACAGACTTCCGGCGTGCAGCGCGTTAGAAGCGCTGGAGCGGCAGGAGCCGTTCGTAAACCAGACGCTCGCATATCAGGCGCTGGCTATGCTTGCGCGGCTATTCCGATATGGGTGTCTCTCATACCACGGCGGGTTCGTGAATCTGCGCACGGGGCGCACCAGTTCGCTCGCTGTCGACCCGGCCTTATGGCAACGGATGAGAACGCAGTCATCAGATTCCGAATTACCAACACGCAAGAGAAGGAAGGTGGTCAGGGAATGAGTCAAAGCTTTCGGGCAGTGAAAGAAATATGGAATATGCACTCGCCCTGCTTCGTTGAACCAGAAAAGTTGATCGTGCTGCTGCATGACCTTGCCGCCAGAGTAGGAACGGCGAGCGAGGAGCACGAATACGGGGGCAACCAGGTGGTCTGGCTTGAAAACGGCAGGAAGATACTGGACTACATGGAGGCAGACGAGCGCTTCAGTGCGGCCAGTTTCAACGACAGTATGGAAGAACAAGGAATCGCTGTTAACCGGAATGACCTGATCACTCTGATCGGCAACATGCGGAGCCTGTCGAAACAGTGGCGGCGTTCCATCGGAAAACACGGGGAATTGTTGTTCTATATCGATGCCCTCTGAAACCCGTCAAACGTGAAGTTCCACCAAATAGGAAAAAACGGTTGCTGCGGGTTGCTCTCGCCCGGAGGACTGACAGTAAGATAGGCGAACAAACGACGAAAGTGGTAAGATTCTTCGCCATGGCCCGGCGCCCAGATCGCGAGAAGTACGAACTATTGAGCGAGAATGACCTCAAGGAACTCCGTCGCAGCCTTGCACATCTCAGCGTGACTGCAGTTCGGGACTTCTACGAGCGGGCATACCAGGATTGCCGTCTTGTTTACAACCGCCTTCCGAGCCCGCGGCAGATGCAGACCTTGGTGCAAGTGTGGAAGCAGTTGTGGAAGTGGCGTTGATCTCCGAAAAGAGAATCGCAAATGAATCTTGCCGCTGCCCTTCGTCGTGACCTAGCCGAGCGAGCTCGGAAGTATGCCGAGGCTGAAGGATTGCCGCATTGCTTTAGTTATGGGCAACCTCCGATTGTGTGCTTTGCTCCATACGACCATGGTGCCCGGCATGGGAACTTTTTGCAGGGAAGCCACAAGGCGATACGGGCAAACCCGACGTGGAGGAAACGCCTGGAGAAGGTTCACACTGGCCGACGGTCCCTCCCTAGCGCGGAACGGGGCCGCTGGATGGAGCTTGATTCCTGCACAAGTTCGGACGCGCTGCTGATGAATATCTTCTGTCATCCCAGCGGGTCAGGAAACGGGAAGGTTGCAGCCCTGCTGGGAGTTGAGCCGGGCGTGACGCCGCGTTTTGGGTACAAAGCGCGAGTTCCTCTTGCCAGCGGCAAATTCGATCGCACTGAAGTGGATCTGCGATTGGGGGACTTATTGATCGAGGCAAAGCTCACCGAGAGTAACTTCCAGCGCGCCGAGAAAGTGCTGTTGACGGCATACCGCGATTTTTCGGACGTGTTCGACCGGAAGCAATTGCCTCAGACTGACGCTCATTACCTCTCCTACCAACTTCTAAGGAACGTGCTTGCTGCCCACGCTCTGCAATGTTCATTCTGCGTGCTAGTCGATGCCCGAAGACCGGATCTCGCCGGCGCCTGGTATGCAGTAATGAAGTGCGTAAAACCGGTTGCATTGCGGACCAAACTAAGAATTTCGACCTGGCAGGAAGTGGCAGAGGCCGTGCCACCCAAACTTCGAACCTTCTTGGCAGCAAAGTACGGAATCAGCGGTGAGGGCCTCAAATCGTGCCATTGACGTCGCGCAGTCCGGACATCTCACGGACCTTAGTCTCAAATCGTGAAAGAGCTTCAGAATGTTCGATGGAATCATTTCTTCTTTCGCCTGCTTTTGGGGCTGCTTTAGCCCGGCAATTGAAGTCCAGACACGTCTCTGTAATTCTGGGAACGTCCGTGAGTTCAGATCGGAATTAGCCCGCGCCGGATTCCGAGGGTAACCGCTTCGGTGCGGGTGGAAGCTCCCAGCTTGTCCAGAATCGAGCTGATGTGGAACTTGACCGTATGTTCGGAGATACCTAGACGCGCCGCGATATCTTTGTTGACCAGTCCCTCGGCTAACATTCTAAGCACTTCGGTCTCGCGGGAAGTGATCTCTTCGGATAATTCATCTTCAACCTCCAGCGACAGGTCGCCATAGACGTCAGCCAAGCTCTCTGCGATCGGTGTGCTCAGCAACACTAGTCCATCACAGGCGGCGTAAATCGCGGAGAGTAGTTCGTCGGGGCCGCTCTCTCGGGACAGAATGGCGCGCACCCCGCTCCGCAATAAGCGAGCAATCGACCGCGCGTCGCGAACGTCCGTGAGTAGAACAATCGCGGCGCCCGATGTCGGCTCACGTAACAAATCGCGGATCGAATCGGAATCGATGACAATTACATCCAGCTCGGTGCGGGCAGATGACGCCAGGCTCGCGACCGCACCAAAACTTCCCGCCAAGTGGAACTCGGCCTGGCGGCGGACGATGCTTTCGAGCCCAGCGCGTCGGACGGCGGAGGTCGCCACGACCGCAATCCTGATCGCGCCTCCGCCGTTTCGCTTCGACATTCGTTATCGCGCTGCCCTCTCGCCCAAAGTGATCGACACCGGCTTGATTTCGCCGGCTCGAATGATCCTGACCCGCAGAACATCGCCGACCTTCGCACTGGCCAGCGAATCCTGGATCGCATCCACGTGTTCGACTGTCTTTCCGGCTACTTCGAAAAGAACGTCTCCCAGCAACACTCCGGCTTTTTCTGCGGGCCCACCGTTTTCGACGTGCGCGACGAGCAGCCCGGCTCGCGTTTCAGCAGGCAGCCTCGAACGCATACTTGCCGGAACCTCCACCGGCTGCATAGCAATGCCCAAATATGGCCGAATGATATGCCCTGTTTTCAGGAGCTCTTCGACAACACGATTGACGGTAGCCACTGGCACCGTCATTGCACGTCCTTGGCCCAGTCCCCGCGTGTTTATCCCGACAACCTCGCCTCGGGCATTGAGCAGCGGTCCGCCAGAAAATCCCGGATACAGGGCGAGGTCGAGCCGGATGTGCTGATCGAGGCTTCCACCACGCCGATTCCTCCACTCGCCGCTGATGCCGCCAATGATCCCACTACTCGCGACTAAATCCCCGCGCCGCGTGCGGCCGAGCGCGAGAACAAGATGGCCGAGCCTCAGGCTTGTCGAGTCGCCGAGTTCGGGTGCGGCGGAGGGTCCTTCCTCGATCCTTAGTACCGCTATGTCCGTACTCGGATCCCGTCCCGCCAGTTTCGCGGAGAGCACGCGTCCACCGCCGAGTAACACTTTGATGTCTTCGTCGCGCTGCACGCCGTGATGAACGGTTACGACTACGCCCTTCTTCCATTCGATGCCACTGGTCGGCATCCAGCGTCGGGCATGGACCCCAACTACGCTACTGCCTACCTTCTCCGCGGCAGAGGCGAATTCGTTTGAAATTGTCTCTAGTATTGAATTGGCCATGTCTTGCAAACCCCTTTCCTGACCTGTGGGAACAGGATCGAGGATAAGAATGGAAGGCGCATCCGCCAGATGGCTAGGTGGAAACCAGACGGTTGGCTACACAAGCCTCTTTCGGCGTGTGAAGAAGGCAGGCATTGGGATCCTTCGGACGAGGTACGTACCATCTGAGTCATGCGCACCGCGGGCGAATCACGGCAACCCTGAAATGGTCCCAAGATGAGGGCTGCCGACCATCCGGAAGTGGGGGATTTCTGCCAATCGTTGGACTAGTTGCCTTCGCCCGAACGACCCTTCAGGGATGCTGAAGCGGTTGCCTTCGGCGGAGTTCTCTCAGTTCATCAAAACAGGGAGCACACTGTCGGATGTGAACTAATATGGGAGCGTCGTGGACGGCCTGAGGTTCGGCTGCCAGTTTCTGCAGGGCGGAGTGTCCAGGACAGTTGATGCGCTCGGGATTGGGATAGTCTTCATGCACAACCCGGTCAAACGCATCAAACAGCTCCTTCTCCAGATTCACTAATTTCCCTCATCCCGTCAAAATCTTCGCTCGTGCTTTCGGGGGTCATCCTATCGCACCAGCCTCGTTTGGGCAAAAACAGAAGTCTCTTTCAACCGCCTCGCCAGAAGCTGAATCTCGACAACGTTCGCCAAAAAAATCGCCTTGTGTGTGAGATACATTTCCGTTTCGTCGCCATGTATAGATAGAAGGGACTGTGGGTCTGGATTCCAGATCGTGACCCGATATGTTGGACGGTAGCCAGTCGAGAACGCGCCGGGTCTTCCGTTGGTCGGGGGCAGCAAGAGAGACCGCCAGAGCCTACCTGAATGCCAGGAGGCACTCGGGAGAGCCCCAACAAGGCCTTCCAACCGATTGGAAGGCACTCATCGCGAGGCTGGTTGAAGTCTCTGGAAACCCCAGGGACGCGTGTCGGAGATTTGTGCGCCAGATCGGTGTTCGAGAGAAGCAAGCGTATCGGCCGTGGACCAACAAGGAGCAACAGAAACTGCTCGACTTGATCGCGTCTCATCCTGTCCATGAAGTGACACTGCTCCTCCGTCGGTCGCCGGCGTCCATATACTCCATGCTGCGGCGGCTAGGTGCGAACGGCCGCATGGGGCAGGATTGGTTCACAAAATACACGTTGGCGGAGGCGCTTCATATCCGTGCCCAAGAGGTACAAAAGTGGATTGATCGCGGACAGCTCAAGTGCCGAATCGTCCAGACCGGGAGACTCAAGAAGGAGATTATCGACGCGGCCGATTTCTGTGATTTCTGCAAGCATCACCGTGCCGAGATCGTCGGACGAAGGTTGAACTCGGACCGGCTGAGCTTTGTCCAGACGTTTGTCTTTCCTCCCAGTCACATGGAACTGCTACCCGTGCGCGAAGCCAAGAAAGAGCAAGCGGAGTACGAATCCCAGATGAAAAAAGAGGCTGAGTGGGCGCAGCCCGAGGAGAAAGATGAGAGCCCTAGCATGACAGGGTAGAGCGGGACACTTGGCAAAATGCCCTTTCCTCAATAGGCTGCCGCTTGATTTTCATCGGACTCATCTTCGTGCTTGGCTGAAACAGCCGGCCTCTGCGACGGTTTGCCGCCTGCCGCCGCAGAACTGTACCACGCGGCGAGATCTGGAGTAGCAGTTGGATTTACTTAGATCGATCACTAAGATCGATTGCTCAGACCGTTGCTGCTTGGCGCGACTCTATCAGGCGCGCCGCAAGAAACCCCAAATACTCTTCCATCCCCTCTCCGGTCTTGGCAGAAAGCCTCAACACCGGCATGCCCGGGCGCACAGCCTGGATGTTGTTGTATGCGGTCTCCCAGCTAAATTCAACCGCTGCCGCCAAGTCAATCTTGGCGACGATTGCGACGTCGGCGCTGTTGAAAATGGTGGGATACTTCAGCGGTTTGTCCTCGCCCTCCGTTACCGAGATGAGCACGAGGCGGAGGTCTTCTCCTAAGTCATAAGAAGAAGGGCAGACCAAATTGCCCACATTTTCGATAAAAAGGAAATCCAACTCGTCAAGATCCCATTCTTCCAGCGCGTTTTGAACCATGGCGGCTTCGAGGTGACAGAGAGTACCGGTCGTGATTTGCTTGACTGGGGCCTGGCTACGCGCCAAACGCAGCGCGTCGTTCTCGGTAGCAAGGTCCCCTACCAACGCTGCCACCCGGTAGTCTTTCCGAAGCAGCGTGAGAGTTTTTTCCAGGAATGCAGTCTTGCCCGAACCGGGACTGGAGACCAGGCTCACCGCGAACACCCCGGCGGCCCGAAAACGTTCGCGGAGGCTCCGCGCCGTCACGTCATTTTGCTTGAGCACATTCTTTCGGACTTCAATCAAACGGGGTTCGGGACGCATTCCTGTATCTCCAATGCAACGACTTCGAGTTCTTTCCCCTGCACAATCTCAGAGCAGGGGGTACGGCATTCCGAGCAACAAAACAACTGCATCGAACTGACGGGGCGCTGCACTCGACAACGGGGACAAAAGATCACGACGGGAACATCCTCCACCAGCAAGCGCGAACCTTGCAGTGCAGAGCCTTCGCATGCCATTTCATAACAGGAGAGGAGAGCGTCTTTCACCACGCCGGACAAGGCACCCAGCTTTAAGTGCACGGCATTCACCTGAACGCCACGGCGCTCGGCCTCTTCCTCGGCGAGTTCCACGATGCTAATGGCGATAGAAAGTTCATGCATGAGTTGACTCGGTGGCAGGTTTGCCTGTCTGCTGCGTGGTATCGAAGCGGCCGAATGCCGCCAGCGCAGCCTGTCCCAGGCTGATGCCACCGTCGTTGGGCGGGACCGCATGGTTTGTCCACACCTGCAACGATCCGTTCGTCAGCAGAGACTTCAAATCTTCCAGCAGCAACTCGTTCTGGAAGACTCCTCCCGAGAAAGCAACAGTATCCAGTCCAAGACTGCTGGAAATGTCGTTCACACTATCGCACAAACCCTGAGCGATTCCGTGCTGGAAAGATCGAGCAATTTCCCGCACATCGCGGCCGCGCACCCGGTCCCGTGCAACTGCCCGTAGCAGGGGTCGAAAATCGAGTTCCATGCCGATGAGGGGGAAGGCATAGGGCTCCGTCAAGGGTGCGCCGCGGGCGAGTTGCTCAAGCCACATCGCGGCCTGTCCCTCAAAAGTCACCTCACGCGTGAACCCGAGAAGCGCTGCGGCGGCGTCAAACAGACGCCCCACAGAGGTCGTAGCGAACGTGCGCACGTCTCTACGTACCAACTCCCTCGCGTTCCGGTAGCGCTCGGGAAAAGCAAAGGGCTTGGCGAGCAGGTCTGGCAAACCATCCACCTGGGCAAGGTATCCAGCCGCCGCCTGGACTGGGTAGTGCGCGGCAGCGTCGCCGCCCGCAAGGGCTGCGCGGCGCAAATGAGCCACGCGCTCGAAACCTTCCTGGACACTGCCCACGAAGATCTCGCCGCCCCAGATCGATCCGTCGTCTCCATATCCCGCGCCATCGAAGCTTACCCCTACGACTCGTTTCGTCCACTCTCCCCGTTCCGCCAGCACAGATGCCACGTGGGCGCGGTGGTGCTGTACTGCATGGTTCTGCAAGACTTCGAGTGTTGCGGCGTGGGCTGTCGAGAGATATTGCGGATGAACATCGCCAACCAAAAGAAGTTCTTCCCAGCGTACCTCGTACATAGAAACCAGATCCTCGATGGTCTCGCGAAATGCGCGCAGCGACTTGTCATCATCCAAATCCCCAATATGCTGGCTCACAAAGGCTTGGCCGTCCATCACCAATGTGATTGTATTCTTGAGGTCAGCGCCCAGCGCCAGAATGGGACGGTCAGCGGGAAGACATACAACCGCTCCCGGAGCGTAACCGCGGGCGCGGCGCAGGACTACCGGGCCGAAGGTGCCGGCTCGCGTCACGGAGTCGTCCACTCGGCGCGCGATCGGCCGTTGCCCAATCAGAAATGAGTCCGCAATCCCTGAAAGACGCTCCAATGCGTCCTCGTCTTCGTAAGCGATCGGCTCACTCGATCGATTCGCGCTGGTCATGACCAGGACTTCCGGCGCGCCCGAAGCGAACAGTAAGTGATGCAAAGGCGTGTAAGGCAGCATCACGCCGAGTTCGATATTCCCCGGAGCCACCCCGCTGAGTTCGATTCTTGCTGGCGCGAGCACGATGGGACGGGCGACCGAGGTAAGCAGCGCTTCAGCTTCGGAAGAAAGCTCCACCAGAGTATGGGCCATCTCAACATCTCGCACCATCAGCGCAAAGGGTTTTTCTTTCCGGTACTTGCGATCCCGCAAAGCTGCGACCACAGCGGGATTCCGGGCATCACATGCCAAGTGGTAGCCGCCAAGTCCTTTCACCGCGAGAATCCCGCCGTTACGAAGAATCTCGGCCGCGCGGCGAATACTCCCTTCGCTTCCACTGGTGGTTGAGTGAAGATGCGGATCAAAATAGTAGCTTGGACCGCAAGCGGGACAGGCCACGGGCTGGGCGTGAAAACGACGGTTGCCTGGATTCGCATATTCGGCTGAGCAGTAGTCATCAAGGGGCCAATCTTTCATGGTGGTGTTCGTCCGGTCGTAAGGCAGACCCAGCACGACGGTGTAGCGCGGCCCACAGTTGGTACAGTTGATATACGGATACCTGTAACGCGGATCGGCCGGGTCAAAGAGTTCCTTTAAACATTCATCGCAAACCGGCAGGTCCGGCGAAATGCGAGCCGTGGGCCGTTCCCGGTGTTGGCTCGTCCGGATGATGAATTCGTGGAAGCCGGTCGCCTCCGCAGGGCGCACCTCGATTTCCGTGATGCTGGCTGCGGGTGGCGGCTGCCCTTTCAAGTCCCGAACAAAAGCTTCGAGCCCGGTCTCAGCGCCCTCAAGATGAATCTCCACTCCTTCTTCGGCGTTCAGTACCCATCCATTCAGCGCGTTGGCGCAGGCCAGGCGATAGACAAACGGACGGAATCCCACGCCCTGCACTACACCCCGAACTCGAATGGAACAAGCGCTGGCCATGATGTCGTTTACCTTGTCTACTCGTCTTCTACTCGTCCACGATGCAGCCCCGACCTTGCCAGCCCACTTGGACTACCCTGCCGTCCTGAACCAGGATGGGCACGGTGCGCTGTCCGCCCGCGATCTCGCGCATGCGTCCGCGCGCTACGGAATCGGCTTCCACGTCGTACTCGACAAACTCGCTGCGCTTCCACTCCAGCCACTCGCGCATTTCGCCGGTGTGGGGACAACGAGCAGTTCCATAGAGTTCAAGCCTGGCCACGCCTCAACACCTCCGGGTTCAAAGTCTGCAACGATTCGCGGATGACATGGTAGATCGAAGCCTGGACTTCTTGAATGCGGGGGATATAGTCGCAGTTCACCACTACGGGAAAGTCAGCCAGGCCCTTGCGTTTGATCTCGCCCCCGTCGTACCCGAGCAGCGCCACAGTCAACATATTTCGCTTCCGCGCTTCTTCCAGAGCGATGATGATGTTCCGAGATCCGCCGCTGGTGGAAATGCCGATCACAATGTCTTCCGGACGGGCTTGCGCGATCAACTGGCGAAGGAAAATCGCATCGGTGCCGATGTCGTTGGCAACGGCAGTGATATTCGCAGGCTCCAGGGAAAGTGACACTGCGGGGAGTGACTGATACCCAGGCGGCGGGAGCACGCAGTCAATGGCGAAATCGTTCGCGTCGGTCGCAGACCCGCCATTGCCGAAGAGAATGAGCTTGCCCCCATGGCGCAGCCGCTCAGCAATCGCCCGTACGGTGTTGCCGATTTGTTCGGCTTCTTCCCGCGCTACTTGCTTGCGTAGCCTGGCATCATCGTGGACCTTCATCAGGATAGACGATGCCACTTCCGCCACCAGGCCGACAGTGCCCTGCTTTTCCGTTCCCAGAAATGGATAGAGAAATCCCGAGTCTCCGAGTTCATAGCCGAGTTCGCGGTGTTCGAAAAAGACGTGCACCGTCTCCCACAGCGTGTGATAAAGGATCTCGATCAGTTCCTGATGCATAAACGGATCTTGCGTCGCTGCGTCCACCGCATAGGAGCCTGTGATGCCCGGAAGTGCGAAGGTCATCGCCTGTTGCAGGCGCGCGTGCTGCAGCGTGGCCGAAACTTCGGGATCGCCTTCCGGAGGACCGAATCCCATGACGATGTCTTCGGGATGAAGGATGGCTTCGAGCCACGGTCGAAAAAGAACTGACAGATCCAGCGCGGGCAGTGCGCGCTTGCCCACGATGACTGGATGAACGAACTCTACCGATACGTGCTGCGCATCGGTGGCATAGGGTCCGCGTCCGAAAGCTAGCAGACGACCTCCGCGCAGAAAACGTTCCGACATTTCGCGGCACGCTTCGGCTAGGCGCGGAGCTTCGCGTGAGAAGAAGCTCTCGAACAAATGGTTGCGCTCAAGCAGACGCTCTTCGACTTGAGTCGCGAGTTTACATGCCGCTGGCATCGCGTCCATTCCCGGCTCGTCTTCTTCATCTTCGTTTAACAAATTCGCGGCAATGGATCGCCGACCAGCATATCTACGATCCTGCTGCCGCCGTAAAGGGTGGTCACGAGCACCGTCCCGGCAGGCTGTTCGCGGACTTCGCCGATCACCTGCGCTTCGCTTCCGCCCGGCGCCAGGCTCAGTGCATTGATCGCAGCGTCGGCGTACTCCGGGGAGACAACTGCCAGAAACTGGCCCTCATTCGCAATGTGCAGCGGATCGAGTCCGAGCAACTCACACGCGCCGCGAACGGTGTCGCGCACTGGAATCTGATCTTCAAAGAGAATCATCCCCAGCCCGCAATCACGCGCCAACTCATTTAGCGAGGTCGCGGCGCCGCCGCGAGTGGGATCGCGCATCCAGCGGATGCCCGGCCCAGCGGCGTGAATGAGCTGTTCAACCAAGGAGAGCACGGAGCGGGTATCGGAACGAAGGTCGGCTTCGAAATCAAGCTCACCTCGCGCCAGCAGAATGGTGATGCCATGATCGCCGATAGGTCCGGAGAGGAGAATTCTGTCGCCGACACGCACCGATCGAGGGTCGATGGTCACTCCAGGAAGCGGTCGACCGATGCCAGCCGTAGTGACGTACATCTGGTCCGCCTTGCCGTGTTCAACGACCTTGGTGTCACCGGCAGCGATCCTGACACCAGCGTCCCGAGCGGCCTTCGCCATAGCTCGAACTTCAGCTTCGAGAATGTGCGTCGACAATCCGGCTTCGAGCACATAGCTGACCACGAGCGCTTCTGCTCTGGCGCCCGAAACCGCGAGGTCGTTCACCGTACCGTTCACCGCAAGTTCACCTATAGAACCGCCCCGAAACCTCAGTGGCTTAACCACAAAGCTATCGGTGGTGATCGCAACGGCCGTACCGTTGATGTCGACGTGCGCGGCATCTCCGAGTGGGCCGGGCGCCGGGCCAAAAAGCAGGGGAGCAAACAGTCCTTCGACGAGCTTGCGGCTGGCCTTGCCCCCGGCGCCGTGAGCCATCTCAATCTGGGGATCGCGGAACCGCACGGGTGCGGATTCGGCAAGCGTGGCAGCCTGAGCGTTTAGGCGACCGAGTTCAGACTTACCATTGCCGCCTTGCGGTGTTCGTAATTGTGATATGCGGCGCATGATCCTTCCGATGACACCATGAGTGCACCGATCGGATGCTCCGGCGTGCACTCGCGGCCAAAAAGTTTACACTGATGCGGCTTCAGCACACCCTTCAGCACTTCACCACATTGCGCGGCTTTAGGGTCGGTCACCCGAATGCCGGGGACCGCGAAGCGCTGTTCCGCGTCCCATTCGGCGTACTTGTCATTGATGCGCAGTGCGGACTGCGAGATAAATCCTAGACCGCGCCATTCAAAATAAGGACGCAGCTGGAAGACCTCCGCCATGGCACGAAGCGCGGCTCGGTTGCCTTCCCAGGGAACAACGCGCTTATATTGATTCTCCACCTTTGCCTCTCCCGCCCTCAACTGGTGCAGGAGCATCACAATGGATTGGAGCATGTCGAGCGGCTCAAAGCCTGAGACCACGATGGGCTTGCGTTCGTTCTGCGCGATCCACTCGTAGGGACGGCAACCAATTACGGTCGAAACGTGTCCGGGGCCAATGAAGGCGTCCAGACGCATGTCGGGGGAATCCAGAATTGCACGGATGGCCGGGATGATGGTGACATGGTTGCAGAATACCGAGAAATTTCGGATGCCCTCGGCCTTGGCCCGCATCATGGTCAACGCGGTAGACGGCGCCGTGGTTTCAAATCCGATGGCGAAAAACATGACGTGCTTTTCGGGATTGAGCCGGGCTAGCTTCAGAGCGTCGGAAGGCGAATATACGATACGTACGTCCGTGCCCCGGGCTTTGTGTTCGAGCGGGCTGCCC
>Ga0210388_10002313_pt1 | contig 14819 bp, 10 predicted proteins | sample IncBWC19OmetaG_FD_155485 | JGI IMG/M metagenome (GOLD analysis project Ga0210388, IMG submission 155485) | Forest soil microbial communities from Barre Woods Harvard Forest LTER site, Petersham, Massachusetts, United States - Inc-BW-C-19-O ...
TTGACACGTGCGGGGGGGGTTTCGATGCCGGGTGCGTATTCGGGCATTGGTGCTCGTAAATGAGGCGCCCCGACGACGGGAGCCTGATGATGCGATCCAATCAACGAGAGTATCCCATGATTCTGATATTGTGGGCAGCGGATGCGCTACGCACTGCCTATTCTCGTTGTCGCGATGGTCATCCCGGCGTTCTTCGCGCTGGGGCAGCGCGGTTTCAACAGCTTTGGGCGCTGGCAGCAGGCGCTGCGCGTGCTGATGGTGCTGCTGCTGCTGGGCGCGGCGGCGAGCCATTTCCTGCAGCCGCAGCTTTTTGCGTCCATTATTCCGCCGATCTTTCCCTTCCGGTATGTGCTGGCGGTGTTGAGCGGGGTCTTCGAGGCGGCGGGCGCGATCGGACTGTTGCTGGCTGCGGCGCGGCGACCGGCGGCGCTGTGTCTTGCGGTGCTGATGGTGGCGGTGTTTCCAGCAAATATCTATGTTGCCGGGCGCGCTATCGGCGAAGTGCCCATGCCGGGAGTTGGCCTGCGCGCGGCGATGCAGATGATTTTCATCGTACTCATCCTGCTGGCGGGTTGGGGGATGCCGGTGAGCAGAAAGCGCAGGGCCGATTAGTTGGTTTTAGGGGCGGCCGCTTTGGCGACGGCGGAATAGTCGGGCATGACGGCCAGCAGACCACCGCTGGGCAGCGCCTTCGAATAGCCGGCTTCGAGCTGCAGGGCGTAGTGGTCGAGGGAGAAGTCGAAGGCGTTCGACGGGTCCTTGTCGACGAGTTCCAGGTCAACATCGTCCATGGTCAGCTTGCCGAACTTCATACGTCCGCCTCGAAAATAGACGTAGTTTTTGGCGGAGGTGGGAGGCGGTGCAATTGTGGCATTGGGCGGTCCGAAGACCTGCACCAGGCTGTCTCCCTCGATGCGCACGGCGGTGAGTTTTCCGGTAATGCGCGGGGGCGGGAAGAGAGCGGTGATGGGCAGGATGATGTCGTCACCTTCGATATAAAAGCGAGACTGCTTCTGAGGCTGGGCTACGCTCGAGAGCTTGATGCCGAGAAAGTCGAGCAGTCCCTTCTTGAGAACGCCGGCGGCCTTGAGGTCAGTGAAGTGGACGCGGATATCGCTGTCGTCGGCGACGGAGACGGTTCCTTTGCCTTCGAAGGGGATGGGGACGGCCTTCCGCAGATCGCCTTTGACGGCGACCTGGTTGCCCTCGAACGTAACGGTGATGTCCTTGATCGATGTTTTCGCGTGCGGCAGCAGGTATTCATTCAGCAGGCCGGTGAGGTCGGTCGCCTTGAGATAGGTTTCGCCGGAGTTGATTTGCAGGATGAAGGATTTCTTGTTGTCGAGCGAGACGGTTTGGCCGGGCTGGGGGATCATCCAGCCGTCGAGCCGGGAAACGGTGAGCACCACGTCGTCCATTACGTGGAAGAGGCCGTTCTGGACCTGAAGACGCACGGCGCCGCTTGCGGGAGACCGGGCGGGACCAGCGGGGCGGCGCGATGCCTGGGCCGTCGCGTTGACGGCTGTATCTACGACTGCTCCGGTGGCCAGAGCTGTGACCAGTAAGAGTGCGATCCTGATGGAATTTTTGCGCAAGCGGTGTGTTCCTGACTGAAGCAAGTTGGATGCAGGTTTCTTCAATATCGCAGGTTTTCCAAGGCGAATTGCAGCCACGTTCACACTGCGGAAGGGATGGCCGGAGGTGACCTTGACCCGTCACCTGCGGCTCAGTATTCTGCCCGATGGTTGGAAAGATAGAGCGATGAGTTCGCAAATCCCCTTTTCGATCCGGAGAACTTCCATCGTATGAACACGGTCCCCAGTTCTTTTTTCGGAACTTCCACATTCGCGTCCACTCCGGTGCTTCGACGCGCCGCCGTTCTGGGCGCCGGAGCGATGGGTTCGCGCATTGCGGCGCATCTGGCGAATGCGGGCGTGCCGGTGGTGCTGCTGGATATTGTTCCGCCGGGAGGCGATAACGACCGCAGCGCCATTGCTTCGAAGGCTGTTGCTGCGCTGCTGAAGGCGAAGCCTGCGTCTTTCTATGATGCGGCGAGTGCGGGGCTGATTACGCCTGGAAATTTTGAAGACGATCTGGCAAAGCTGAAGGATTGCGACTGGGTGATCGAGGCGGTGACGGAGGATCTGGGCATCAAGCAGTCGCTGATCGCGAAGATTGCTCCGCACCTGCGCGCGGATGCGATTGTGACGACGAACACCAGCGGTCTGCCGGTGGAATCGATCGCGGCGAAGGCTGCGCCTGAGTTCCGGCGGCGGTGGTTCGGCACGCACTTTTTCAATCCGCCGCGCTATATGCGGCTGCTGGAGATTATTCCGACGGTGGAGAGCGATGCTGCGGCGGTAGCCGCGATTACGGCTTTCGCCGACCGCAGGCTGGGCAAGGCGATTGTGTTTGCGCGGGATACGCCGAATTTTATTGCCAACCGCATCGGCGTGTTTTCGATGCTGACCGCGGTGCGGCTGATGCAGGAGCAGGGGCTGACGATTGAGGACGTGGATGCGCTGACGGGCACGGTGATCGGATGGCCGCGGACGGGGACGTTCCGGCTGGCGGATATGGTCGGGATCGATGTGCTGGCGCATGTGGCTCGGAATTTCGCTGAACTGAGGGCCGCGGATTTGCAGAGCGGCGATGCGGCGGCTGCGGCTCTGCCCGCGTTCATTGCGACGATGGTGGAGCGGCGCTGGCTGGGAGACAAGACGGGGCAGGGCTTCTACAAGAAGGACTCGGCGGAGACGGATCCGAAGCAGAATCGGCTTGCGATCGACTGGAAGACGCTCGAGTATCGTCCGGCGGCGCGGCCGAAGTTTCCATCGATCGAGATGGCGAAGAACGCGGAGTTGCTGCCGGAGCGGCTGCGGCTGGTGCTGGGCGGGGATGCGAAGAAGGACAAGGCTGCGGCGTTCCTGTTTCCTCTGCTAACTGCAATCTGGAATTACGCGGCGGATGTGCTGCCGGAGATTGCCGACTCGCCTGCGGATATCGATCGGGCCATGCGGACGGGGTTCAACTGGGAGCTGGGGCCGTTCGAGATGTGGGATGCGGCGGGCGTGAGGGCAACGGTTGACAAGCTGCGCGCGGCCGATCTGCATGTGAGTGCGCAGGCGGATGCGCTGCTTGGTTCGGGGAATGAGTCGTGGTATCGGGACGATCCGGAGGGACGCTTTGTGTTCGAGATCGCGGCGACCCGCTATCGTCCGGTGAGTGTACCGGCGGGTGTGGCTTCGGCGGCGAGCTTCCGGCGCGCACATAAGGTTGTGAAACAAAATCCCGGTTGCTCGCTGATCGATATCGGCGAGGGAATTGCGCTGCTGGAACTGCATTCGAAGAAGAATGCGATTGGCGACGATATCGTTTCGATGATTACGCAGACGCTGAATCCGGCGAGCGAGCAGGTAAAGAACTTTCGCGGGTTCGTGATTAGCGGCGATGCGAATGATTTCTCTGTCGGCGCGAATTTGATGCAGCTGCTGCTGGGCATCCAGGAGGGTGAGTGGGACGAGGTGGACTTCGCGGTGCGCGCCTTTCAGCGGATGACGGCTTCGATCAAGTTTTGTCCGCGGCCGGTGGTGGCTGCGCCTTTCGCGCTGTGTCTTGGCGGAGGAACGGAGATTTCTCTGCACGCGGCGCGGCGGCAGCCGCATGCGGAGTTGTACATGGGACTGGTTGAATCCAGGGTGGGATTGGTGCCGGGCGGCGGCGGCACGAAGGAGATGGCCCTGCATGCGATCGATGCGGCGCGGGCTTCTTCGGGGATCGATCCGGTGACGGCTGCGGCGCGATTTGCGCTCTCGGCGGATCTGCAGGATGCGCTGCAGAAGCGATTCGAGACGGTGGCGATGGCGAAGGTTTCGACTTCGGCAGCAGAGGCGCGCGGGCTGGATCTGCTGGCGGCGTCGGACCAGGTCAGCGTGAACCGCGAACGGCTGTTGCTGGATGCGCGCGAAGCGGCGATTTATCTGGCGGAGGCAGGATATACGGCGCCGGCGATGCGGACGGTTCCGGTGCCGGGCGAGGGCGTGCTGGCCACGCTGAAGCTGGGAATTCATTTGATGCGCAAGGCGGAGTACATCAGCGATCACGATATGAAGGTGGGCACGCATATTGCGCACATTCTGTGCGGCGGAAATCTGACGCCGGGATCGCTGGTGAGCGAGCAGTATCTGCTGGACCTGGAGCGGGAGGCGTTTCTCTCGCTGTGCGGTGAGCGCAAGACGCAGGAGCGGATTGCTTACACGCTGCAGTCCGGGAAGCCGTTGAGAAATTGATGCAGCGAACTGAGAGAATGAACCCTGGGGAGGACTGGAATGCCCGCACTTGAACTCAGAGTCGCTGAAACGATTCCGCGCACGCCGGCGACGCGGCTGCGTGGACTGCTGGAGAAGCCGAATGCGGTGGTGCTGCGCAGGAATCACGCCGTCCAGCTTGAGGAGGGCGATCATGCAGGACTGCATGACCGGCTTCGCGTGTCGTGCGTGCTGGCCGTGGATATTACCAATCCTCCGGAAGCGAACGCGTCGCAGCCGACGGTGCACGCGGAGGGCGAGGAACTTCTGGAGCCGCACGAAGAGAAGGACGAATTTGCCAACAGCTTTGCGAAGGGCATTGAAATTTTCATCGCCAGCGAGAAGCTTACGGCGCTGGTCTTCGCCGACTTTGATGAGCTGAGCGGTGCGTTGTCGCTCTTCGATGCTTACGCGCGCATTGCGAGATATCAGCCGGCGTATCTGCGGCTGGATCAGCGATCGATCGGGATCGGCTACGGATTTCGCGAGGGGCTGGTGCTGGGACTGACGGGCGATCTGCAGGATCTGCACGAGAGCGCTGCGGGTGTCTTCGATTCGGTATCGTCGCTGAATGAGCTGGACGACAGCCGCGCGGGACGCTTGACGGTGCGGCTACCGCATGCGGCGATCGGCTATCTGCATGGGCTGCTGCGGGCGTCGTCGGAGTGGCTCAACGAAAACTCTTACAAGAATATTCTCGGGTCCTGAATCCTTTGCGTGCAGTTTGTCTCTTTCTTCTGGCGACGGCGTTGCGAGCGCAAACGGTGGCGCCGCTGCCATCGGATGAGTCGCAGCTGACGGAGCGGATTGAAGCGGGGCGCGTGCGGTTGTCGAATGGGAGTGAGGTCGTGTATCAGATTCGATTGCTGCCGCTGGCTTCTTTTCCGGCGCTGCCGGCGGCGGTCTCAAACCAGCTGCGGCAGAGAGAGTGCATGATTCCGCAGACGTATACGGCGCGAGGACCGGAGAACGTGGTCCGGGGCGCGTTCGAAAAAAAGGGAAGCGACGACTGGGCGGTTCTGTGCTCGGTGAACGACGGGACGACGCTGTATGTGTTTCTGCAGTCGCGGCCGGGCGAGCCGATGGTGCTGCGGCATCAGAGGGACGTGGAGTGGCTGGGGTCGGAGGTGGTGGGCGCGTACGGGTCGGCGTGGAGCATTGTGACGCGAAGCCCGTCGCAGATTCATTCGTCGCAGCTGGGGCGCAAGGGCGAGGTGATCGATCACGATGGCATCGATGATGCGTTCATCGAACATTCGTCGTCGGTTCACTATTTTGAAGACGGAACGTGGACGACGCTGGAGCCGAGGGATTGAGCGGTCGTTTTTGCGGTTGACTATCATGGTTGCGATTGGAGTATTCGATGAGTGATATCTACATTGCTGCTGCGGTGCGAACGGCCGTTGGCAAGGCTCCGAAGGGAACGCTGGCGACGACGCGGCCGGACGATCTGGCCGCGGTTGCGCTCAAGGGCGCGCTGGAGCGCGTGCCGGGATTGGATGCGGCGGAGATCGAGGATGTGATCCTGGGCTGTGCGATGCCCGAGGCCGAGCAGGGCGCGAACGTGGCGCGAATTGCAAGCCTGCGCGCGGGGCTGCCGGTTTCAGTGTCGGCGATGACGATCAACCGGTTTTGTTCTTCGGGGCTGCAGGCGATTGCGCTGGCGGCGGACTCGATCCGCTCAGGGCGCGCGCAGGCGGCCCTGGCCGGCGGGACGGAGTCGATGAGCATGGTGCCCTCGGGCGGGAACAAGTTCAGCGCGAATCCGTGGCTGATTGCGAACCATGCGGATACGTATCTGTCGATGGGCCTGACGGCGGAGAATGTCGCGAAGAAATATGGCATTTCGCGCGAGACTGCGGATGCTTTCGCGCTGGCCAGCCACCAGAAAGCTCTGGCGGCGATCGAGGCGAAGCGGTTTGATGATGAAATTGTGCCGGTCACGGTGACGAATACTTCGCCGACGGCGAATGCGGCGAAGCCTGCGGTGAAAACCGCGGAATTTGTTCGCGATGAAGGGCCGCGTGCAGATACTTCGGCGGAGGCTCTGGCGAAATTGAAGGCTGTGTTTCATGCGCAGGGAACGGTGACGGCGGGGAATTCGTCGCAGACTTCGGATGGCGCGGCTGCAGCGGTCGTGATTTCGGAAGAGAGAGCGAAGCAGTTGGGGATTTCGCCGATGGCTCGCTTTGTCAGCTTTGCGACGGCTGGGTGTTCGCCGGAGGAGATGGGCATTGGGCCGGTGCACGCGATTCCCAAGGCTCTGAAACTGGCGGGGCTGATGCTGGAGCAGATCGATCTGATTGAGTTGAACGAGGCCTTCGCTGCGCAGGCGCTGGCGGTGATTCAGCAGGCTGGGCTCGATCCGGCCAAAGTGAATGTGAATGGTGGGGCGATTGCTTTGGGGCATCCGCTCGGGTGCACCGGGGCTAAGCTTATGGCCACTCTGCTTTATGAGATGAAGCGGCGTGGTTTGCGGTATGGCTTGGTGACTATGTGCGTTGGTGGCGGGATGGGGGCGGCTGGGGTGTTTGAGAATCTGAATTGAACTGCTTGACCGTGTGACACATTATGTGCCACATTCAAAATATGCCCACCATGAACATGCGCGAGCTCCGTGATACCCGCAAGCTGAAGGCGTGGCTGCGCGCGGGGAAAACTGTCGAGCTGCGCGACCGCGATGAGGTGGTTGGGGTAGTCATCCCTCCGCTTAGGCCTGCAGCGGCTGAAGAATGGCCGGATTTCGAGGCACGCCACCGAAAGCTCTTCGGCGACCGCATTTTCAATGTCGACGATTTCCTTGAGGATCGGCACGGCCGCTATTGAGCATCTACGCTGATACAAGCTTTTTCGCGTCCGTTTACATCCGCGACGGTCATACTGTTGCGGCTTTGCGTCGACTGGCGAAGCGTCCGCAGATATGGATGACGCCCTTTCATAAGATCGAGATCGCGCACGCCATCGCGCAGAAGGTCTTTCGCCGCGAGCTGTCGGCAGCCGTGGCTGATGGTGTGCACAGAAATCTCACTCAGGATTGCGACGCGGGGCTGTGGCGTCTGGCCGACATGCCGCCCGCAGCATTTGAAACCGGAGCTGCGCTGGCGAGAATCCACGTTCCTGTCCTCGGCACCCGCACGCTTGACACTCTTCATGTAGCTTGTGCGGTCGAACTTAAGGCGCAGCAGTTCTGGACCTTCGACGAGCGGCAGGCGAAGCTGGCAAAGGCTGCGGGGCTAAAGGTTATCTGAGCATTTACCCATTGCTGCGGGTTTCGGAGTAAACTCCCCGGTGTCTTCCAATGCTGCGTTGTTGAACGTGAGGAGCTTCTTCGTTTATGGCTACTACGCTTGCACCCTCTCCTGTTACCGGCGGTAGTTTTCTTTTGAATGAGCCTGATGCAGCGGTCATCTTTACCCCGGAAGATTTTTCCGACGAGCAGCGGCAGATTGCTTCTACCGCGGCGGAGTTTGCGGCGCAGGAGGTTTTGCCGGCGGCGGAGGAGATCGAGGCCAAGCATTTCGATGTGACTCGCGGTCTGCTGCGCAAGGCCGGTGAGCTTGGCCTGATGGCGGTCGATATCCCCGAAGACTACGGCGGGCTGGCGATGGACAAGGTGACTTCGGCGATCATTGCCGATCGCATGTCGGTGCTGGCGAGCTTCAGCGTGGCATTCAGCGCCCATGTGGGCATCGGCACTCTACCTCTGGTCTGGTATGGGACATCAGCGCAGAAGGAGAAGTATCTGCCGAAGCTTGGCACTGGCGAGTGGCTCGCGGCTTATGCGCTTTCCGAGGCGAGCAGCGGTTCGGATGCGATGAATATCCGCGCGCGCGCGGTGAAGGATGGTGATTCCTACGTTCTGAACGGCGAGAAGATGTGGATCACGAATGCGGGATTCGCGGATCTGTTTACGGTCTTTGCAAAGATTGTGGATCCGGCGGAGCCGGACATATCCAAGTCAAAGATGTCGGCGTTCCTGGTGGAGCGCACGACTCCGGGGCTGACGATTGGCGCCGAAGAGCACAAGCTGGGCATTCGCGGATCTTCGACGTGTCCGCTGATTCTGAATGACTGCCGCATTCCGGCTGAGAATCTGCTGGGCGAGGCGGGCAAGGGCCATCATATTGCGTTCAACATTCTGAATATCGGGCGATTCAAGCTGGGCGCGGCTTGCGTGGGCGGCGCGCGGACTTCGCTGGCGAATGCCATCTCTTATTCCAAAGAGCGCAAGGCGTTTGGGAAGTCGATCTCGGAGTTTGGGCTGATCCAGCAGAAGATTTCCGATGCGGCTACGCGGATTTATGTGGGCGAGTCGATGGCCTATCGCACGATCGGCGCGATTGATGCGGCGCTGGCGACGATTCCCGAGGGTCAGGCGCACGATGCGCGGGAAATTCAGAAGAGGATTGAAGAGTATGCGGTGGAGTGCTCGATCCTGAAGGTGTGGGGATCGGAGATGCTGGATGTGGTAGTGGACCACACGGTGCAGATCTATGCGGGATACGGGTATGTGGAGGAGTATCCGGCGGAGCGTTCGTATCGTGACTCGCGCATCAACAGGATTTTTGAGGGCACGAACGAGATCAATCGGCTGATCATTACGGGCTTCCTGATGAAGCGGGCGATGGCGGGGCAGCTTCCTCTGCTCGCGGCAATCAAGAATCTCATGGAAGAGCTGATGTCTCCGCCGGCGTTTGGTGGCGGGGATGATGTGGATGATCCGCTTGCGCGTGAGGCGCAGATGCTGGCGAATGCGAAGAAACTGGCGCTGTTCGCGGCGGGATCGGCAAGCCAGAAATATATGAACGGGCTTGCCGACCAGCAGGAGGTGATGGCGGCGCTGGCGGACATCATCATGGAGGTGTATGCCTTCGACTCGGCGTTGGCGCGAGCGCGAAAGCTGGCTGCGGCGCGGGCGACACAGGCCGAGCTGGCGCGGCAGATGACGCAGCTTTATTCCGCGGCGGCATTTCATACGATCGAATCGGCGGCGCGTCAGGTGATTGCCGCAGTTGCCGAGGGCGACATGCTGCGGACGCAGCTTGCAATTTATCGCAGGCTGGTGAAGCATGAGCCGGCGGATACGATTTCGCTGAGCCGGAGTATTGCGCGCGCGACGATCGAGCGGGGACGGTATCCGCTATAAGTATTTCGTGCGAAGCGATACTGAGCGATTCGCGAAGAGAGCGGTTGAAATATCAGGAACACTCTCTTCGCGCCCGATCGCGCCGCTGTAGACTTTCTCGAACGAATCTCCATCTAACATTGAACGCAATTTTCCGTCTAAGCCGCAAGGCTCAGCGCTCGCGGTCGTCGCTCCGTTTTTCAGGTGACGCGACGGGGGGATTGCTGCGTGATGTGCTCGCTGGTTTCGCGCGAGAAATTGAATCGGTCGCGTGTTGCTCGTCGCGTTTTGACCGAGGGAATGAAGTGCTATTTGCAAAGACTTATCGCCGTTTGTTCTGTTGCTCTTTTTTTTTCTTTGCATTCGTTGAGGGACCGGGATTGGTGTACGGGCAATCGCTGGTTCACGACCGGATCACGCAGCAGGTGAGCTCCACGAGCGTGGTTGCGTTGCCGGGCACGGTCAGCCCGCTGGCGAAGGCGGCCAACGATGTTGGCAGAGCCAATGTTTCGACGCGCCTAACGGGGATGACGATGTCCTTTCGGCCGACGGCCGAACAGCAGGCGGCTCTCGATGCGCTGGTTCAGGCACAGCAGACGCCGGGGTCGTCTTCTTACCACCAGTGGATTACGCCGGCGCAGTACGCGAGCCGGTTCGGGCTCTCGAGCAACGATCTTGCGCAGGTGAGGAGCTGGCTGGAGCAGCAGGGCTTCTCGGTGGACAGCATTGCAAACAGCCGCAATGCCATCACCTTCTCGGGAACGGTCGCGCAGGTTGAGGCGGCTTTTCAAACGCAGGTTCATCACTACAGCGTCGACGGGGTCACGCATACAGCGAACGCGAGCGCGCTGTCGATTCCGTCGGCGCTGGCCGGCGTTGTGCTTTCGGTACGCGGGGTGAGCGATTTCCGTCCTCATCCGCTGCATCGATTTCCCGTCTCCCCGGCGGTAAAGAGCAACTACAACTTCGGCAGCGGAAGCAGTGCGGATCATTTTCTCGCGCCGGGCGATTTTGCGACGATTTACGATGTCGCTCCGTTGTATAACGCGGGCTATACCGGCAGCGGAAAGACGATTGTGATTGTCGGGCAGACGGCGATCGTCTCGACGGATGTGATGAATTTTCAGAGCGCGTCGGGGCTTACGCAGAAGGCTCCGACGATGACGCTTGTTCCCAGCAGCGGGACGAGCACGGTGGACGACAGCAACGGCGATGAGGATGAGTCCGACCTGGATGTGGAGTGGTCGGGCGCGGTCGCCAAGGGCGCGACGATCAACTTCGTTTACGTCGGCAACAATCAGAATTTCAGCGTCTTCGATTCGATTCAGTACGCGATCGACAATGACCTGGGGCAGATTATCAGCTCGAGCTATGGCGCGTGCGAGGCGGACCTTTCAACGTCTGACGTTACGACGTTTCAGGGATGGTTCGAGCAGGCGAATTCCCAGGGGCAGACTGTGGTTGCCGCTGCGGGCGACAATGGCGCGACGGACTGCGAGACGACTTCGAATCCCAACACGATTGTGAATGGCGACGAGGCTACGCTGGGGCTTGCGGTGGATTATCCCGGATCGTCTCCCTTTGTGACTGCGATTGGCGGGTCGGAGTTTTCCGGCGATGTGAGCTCGGCGAGCACTTACTGGAACTCGTCGAACAGCAGCTCGAACAGCTCGGCGATTGAATACATTCCCGAGGAAGTGTGGAACGATACGTCGACGACGAACGGCCTGGAGGCCGGCGGCGGAGGCAAGAGCATTCTTTTCGGCAAGCCTTCGTGGCAGACAGGCACGGGCGTTCCTGCCGATGGGGCGCGCGACGTTCCGGATATTTCTCTGAATGCGTCGCCGAACCATGATGGATATCTTTTCTGCGCTTCGGGCTCGGATTCGACGAGCTGCTCGAATGGATTTCTGGATGGCAAGGGCGTTCCTAATGTGGCCGGGGGAACGTCGTTTGGTGCGCCGACATTCTCTGGGATTCTGGCCATCCTCAATCAGAAGCTCAGCGCGAGCGGCCTGGGCAACGTGAATCCCGAGATCTACAGCCTGGCGTCTACGGATTATTCAAGCGCATTTCATGACATTACGACGGGCAACAACGACAGTCCGTGCAAGATCGGCTCAGTCGATTGCACGACGTCGCCGATCGGCTACTCGGCGGCGACTGGATATGATCTGGCGAGCGGATGGGGCTCGATCGATGCCACGAATTTTGCCGGGGTGTTCACGACAAGCTCGGCTTCGTCGCCGATTGCCACAACCACGACACTGACCACTTCGAACACCGCGCCGACAGCCGGCACGGCGATCACGCTGACGGCAACGGTTGCCGATGACACGGGCAGCGGCACGCCGGCGGGCAGCGTTCAGTTTGCCATCGACGGAACGAATGCGGGCAGCGCGGTCAGCCTCTCGAGCGGGGTTGCGACGTACAGCTACACGCCCGCGACGGCGGGATCGCACACGATCGTTGCGACCTACACTCCGACCAGCAGCGCGGTGAACTCGGCTTCTTCGGCAACGCTGACAATTACGGTTGCGGCGGCGACGAGCGGGAGCGCGTCGTTTACGATGGCGGCTACGAACGTGACGGTGGCGCCTGGGAGCAGCGCGACGTCGACGGTCACGGTGACTCCGGCGGGAGGGTTTACCGGCAGCGTCGCTCTGAGCGCTTCGGCACCGAGCACGCTTACCAATTCCTGCTTCACTTACTCCAGTCCGAGCGTTACCGGCACGAGCGCGGCGACGGGGACGATTACCGTCTTCACCTCGGAGAGCGGGTGTGCGACGGCCGGAGCGCGACGGTTCACGACGGCCACTGTGGGAGGCGATACGGCGGGCGGGCGTTCTGCCGGGCTGATGAGGGCGATGGCGGGCACTGCGCTTCTTTCGTTGATGTTCCTGGGCTTTCCGGGGCTTCGGCGGCGGCGCTGGCCGGTGCTGGGAGCGGTGCTGCTGGTGGCGTCTTTGACGCTGGCGGTGAGCGGTTGCGGCAGTTCGAGCGGAACTTCGACCAGCTCGACGACAGCCGCAGCCGGGACTTATACCATCACGGTGACCGGGACGAACAGCGCAGCCAGTCTCTCCGCGAACGCTACTTTCACGTTAACGGTGAATTAGGGGTAAATACATTCCGGGCGGTAGGGGGAGGGACGCAGACGGCTGCGTCCCTTTTTCTTTGCCGGGAGGAGTGAGCCGGACGCTAGACTTCCAAAATTGTTTACTTTTCTCGAAACAATTTTCGGGAGGCTGCGTCTATACCTGCGCAACATCACTTTTTGCAGGCTTGCATGCAACTTTCGGGACCGAGCACAGCGCAGAAAAGAACGTCGCGAGGAGTTCAACCGCTGTTTATGCGCCCGAAGTCAGGTGCCCCCGCCGCTATCGACCTTGTTGACACCTTCCACTCCATGTCGTACAAACATGCCACTTGCGAGTTTCGTGCCGGGGCATCCTGCTGTTCAGGGAGAACCCTAAAGGTACGGTTCAGGACTCGCATCGATGACCAGGTTTTTCCGAAGCGGCCACGAGCCGTGCCGGGATTGGCCTGCCATCAGGACTTCGCTTCGTTTCCCAGCGCATCATCAGAGTGCGCACTGCCGGTTCACCTCTCGCACCCGATGTTTCAACCGCACCACAATTGGACAGGATGGCCATGCTTCCCAAACTTTTACATACTCCCCGAGACCTCCGCAGGTTAGGCGGTGCCATTTTTGCGGCTGCAGCTTTTGCCTGCTTTGCGCCCGCGGTGCTTTCAGCCCAGGCCACTTCACAGCTGGTTACCAACCGGCTGACCCAACCCATTGAGGATTCTGCGCGCGTCACCCTGAAGGGGACGGTGCATCCTCTGGCCAACAAGGCCAACGATCGCGGCGCGGCGCCTGAAAGCATGCCGCTTGACCGCATCCAGGTGGTGCTCAAGCGCAGCGATACGCAGGAGTCGGCGCTGAAGACGCTGATCACGCAGATGCACACGCCGGGAACGGCGAGCTATCACAAGTGGCTCACGCCGGAGCAGTTCGGGCAGCAGTTCGGCCCGTCGGACCAGGACGTGGCAACGCTCGAGGCGTGGCTGCAGGCGAAAGGTTTCAGTGTTACGAAGGTGAATCCGGGCAAGCAGACGCTGGAAATTGCGGGCAACGTGTCGCAATTCCGCGCCGCGTTCAATACGCAGATCCGTAAATATTCGGTGAATGGCGAGACCCACTACGCGAATGCGAACGACCCGCAGATTCCGGTGGCGCTGGCCCCGGTTTTTGGCGGATTCGCTTCGCTGAACAACTTCCGGCCGAGGCGGCAGAGCCAGGTGATGGGCCAGGCAAGCTACGACACGAAGACCGGCAAGGCTATCCCGCACTGGACCTATGGAACCAACTCCGGTTTCACGTTCCCTCTCTCTCCTGGCGATTACGCGCTGCAGTATGACTTGGCCCCTCTTTACGCCGCGGGCGTCAACGGAACGGGTCAGACGATCGCGGTCGTGAATGACTCGAATATCAACATCGGAATGGTGAATCAGTTCCGGACGCTCTTCGGCCTGTCCGCGAATCCGCCGCAGGTGATTATTGATGGGAACGATCCTGGCATCGACGGAACTAATAATCCCGATGGTCCGAACGGAGATTCGAGCGAAGCCTACCTCGACGTGGAATGGTCGGGCGCAGTAGCCCCGAATGCCACGATCGATCTGGTGATCGGAGCCGATACGGCGCTTGAGTCGGGCCTGATTCTGGCTGCCCAACACGCCGTCTATGGGAACATCGCCCCGGTTATCAGCTTGAGCTTTGGAGCCTGCGAAAGCCGCCTGGGCAACTTCAACCAGACACTCAACCTGCTGTGGGAGCAGGCTGCGGCGCAAGGCATCACGGTGGTGGTGTCGTCGGGCGATAACGGCTCTGCCGGTTGCGATAACGACGATACCCAGTATTACGCGGTGAACGGGCTTGGCGTGAGCGGCTACGCTTCGACGCCTTACAACGTTGCTGTGGGCGGCACGGACTTCTTCTACAGCGACTACAACAATTCAACCGCGCTCAGCGCCCAACTGGCGACGTACTGGACTGAGACTCCGAGCCAGACGCCGGCGACTTCGTTGCTCCAGGTCATCCCGGAGCAGCCCTGGAACAACAGCCAATACGGTCTGAATGCCGTTGATTTCTACACGGATATCTCCGGTTCTACGGCGACGAGCATGGCGGGCGGAAGCGGCGGAGCCAGCAGCTGCGCCATCGCAACCTACAATACCGATGGCAGCACCGCGAGCTGCACCGGAGGCTATCCCAAGCCTGCGTGGCAATCGGGAACGGGCGTGCCCGCAGACAGCGTCCGCGATATTCCTGATCTTTCGCTCTACGCCGCGAACGGACTGAACTATAGCTATTACCCGGT
>Ga0210388_10002314_pt1 | contig 14815 bp, 16 predicted proteins | sample IncBWC19OmetaG_FD_155485 | JGI IMG/M metagenome (GOLD analysis project Ga0210388, IMG submission 155485) | Forest soil microbial communities from Barre Woods Harvard Forest LTER site, Petersham, Massachusetts, United States - Inc-BW-C-19-O ...
ATTACGAAAACGCAATAATTCGCAAAACCCCCCGCAAAAACGCCTTTCCACCATGCGCAGAAAAAATCGCTAAAACAAACTCAACTTCCGAGGCATCTCGATCCCCAGATGCTCATAAGCCAGCCGGGCACCCACCAAGTCAGACTCGCCAACAGAAGACGTTATTTCACGATCATTTAGCTTAATCTTGATAGAGCGCTTCGCATGTTTAAGCGTGCCATTTCGCCATGCAATCTTCGCACTCAGCCACGTGTTCGACCATGGCCAAGTAGTTGATCGTAAGCTCTGTCATTCGATCCGCCGAATCTTCGACGCCCAGACGACCGACTCCCTCACCGCAGCTTTCAAGGAAGGCGTAAGCGAGGTTAAGGCCAGTTTGGCAGGCAGGCATTTCGTCGAGTTTCCACAGGGCTAGCAGAGCGTTGCGGTCGAGGCGCATGGCGGGATTCAACTTTCACGGCTGAGCGCCGCCAGTTTCTTCGGCGATCAGTCCGCTGCCACAACTCCAACACAATTTGGCATTAGTCAGTATGCATCGAAAGATGCAGATCAGGATCCAACACCTCGCGCCTTGGTTTCTGCAAAACGGCGTTTTCGGCAACTTCAACCGAACTTGCCGAGAACGTGACTTTGCGGGCACTACGGGATTACTTCCGGTTTGCGTCATCCGGAAATTGCAGCGCCTAATGCCGCAACCGCACGAAACGGCGTTTTAGACACTCTCGGCCTCCGAGAGCCGGATCGTCCAGAAATTGCCGATGGTGGCGCTTTGCTGAATTTCATCGACTCCAGCTGGTAGCGCCACATTGCGGAGGAGCTATCAAAGCTATCTCGACCGCCTCGCGGCAACCTCTCGCTTGATTGCACAAAGAAGATTTCACGAGCATGTTCGAAACCTAACCCCACCTTGTTGCGTCTCCCTAGCAGGCTTGTGTGCCTGGGGAGAACTCCCATGGGTCGTGGCTGTGGTGTTTGGTTGCCATGCGTGGTTGTTGCGCTTCTGCCGTTTCAGATTGCGAAGGCGCAGGAAGCATCAGAGCCGGGTTCCCCGACACGGCGCTCGATTACGAATTCAATCGATGGCGCGCCGGACCTTACGGTTACGAAGCGAATGGTGGTCATCAACGTTACTGTCCATGGCGAAGACGGCGTTCCGTTGCGCGGCCTGACCGCCAGGGATTTCCAAATCTCCGACGCCACGGACAGAGCGTCGCGATCGTGGACGAGCACGACGCGGCAGATCCTGGCCAGAAGTATTCGCCTCCCTCTCTGCACCCCGACACATACACCAACATTCCCTCTGTTCCGCTGAACGATGCACTGAACGTGGTTGTGCTCGATTACGCCGATACAGAATTCCGCGACCAGTCACGCTCCTGGGACGCGTTGCGCGATTTTGTCGCGAATTTGCCGCCCGGGGCGCGCACCGCAGTGTTCGCTCTGGGCACGGACATGAAGCTGGTGTGCGGGTTCTCGGCAGACCCAGAACAGTTGACCGCGTGCCTTCCACTCCAAAAGGACTCAGCCTATCCTTCCGATAACCGCTGTTGGCGGGTTCGGCAATGATACGTCCAATGCGCGCGGGTCAGTACGGGCAGCGTTTCTTCAGCCGGGCTCGTATCGTAGCCGCTCCATGCAGGCGGACTCCTTTCGCGCGCTAACCGGTTACCTGGGTCAGTTCCCGGGCCGCAAGAACGTGATCTGGATCGCCGGCGGCTTTCCCTCGGATGATCCGGCGATGGGCGCGAGAAGTGCTCTGGCTGAAGTGATCATGAATCCGCAGACGAATAGTCATGATCCTCTGCCCACCAACGACATTGCAGTTTACATGCTCGATCCGGTCGGTCTCGTTGCCCCAGTTGCGATCGGGACCAATGCCGGATATGTGTATGGCCGTCTTGCGGTCGCTGACGGTTGGCGCGCAGACCAGATGCACGGCATCGCCAACAGCACCGGCGGTGAAGGGTTCTTCGGTTTCAACACGCTCGAGGCAAACCTGCGACAGGCGGTCGCAGACGGAGCGAACTATTACGCGGTTGCCTACAGCCCCGGGAACTTTGATTATGGCTTGTACCATCGGGTGACCATCGACCTAAAGAACCATCCAGGCGCCACCCTCGTATATCGCCCTGGATACCTAGCCACGGACCAGCCGCGACCGATCGTGTGGTCCGGTCCTGCGCGAAAGGGGAAGCTGCCCTCGTCTGCTGCATCATTGCCGCCCGGGCTGTCGCTGGGCGCGCCGGATATGACGGACATCCTGTTTTGCGTCCATGTGGCACCGCTAACGGCGCAGTCCGATCTCAAGAATTTGCATAAGCGTGTTGGACAACTCGGCGGCAAGCTGAAGCAGCCAGTGCGCTACGGATTTGATTGGGCGATCGACCCTGATGGACTGGAGAGGACAACGGAACCAGGCGTCGGTGCCGCAACCACGGTAACCCTCACTGTGATCGCTTTTGACGCGGAAGGAAAGGTGTTGAACTCCATCGAAAATGTTGTCTCCGTTTCCGGTACGCCACCGCTGTCCGCAGGAGATTTGCAGTTCCACCAGCTTCTCGACCTACCCAAAGGTAATGTCTTCCTGCGGGTGGCAGCGTTGGACAATCGCGGCCGGATGGGTTCAACCGGGATCTCACTGCGAATCGTAGCGGCTCCAGAGATTGCGGGCGCCGCGAACCCTGCTCCGCACTGATACCGCCTCGCGAAAAGTGGGATCGTTCTCGTAGTTGCCGATCTCGCGGCCGTTCTGGAGTTTGGGGTGGCTTCCGGATTGTCGGCAAACAGGAAGTAATCCCGCCGACCGGCGCTCCGAACTTGGCGCTCGCGTTCCCTGAAAACGGCGCTATCGGAAAGAGTCGTGCCGGAGTTGCCGATAACGTGACTTTCGGGAAATTGCGTTGCAATGGATACGCGCCATGAACCAGATCTGAAGTTGAAATTAACTGCTCTCTGATCATTCTTAATTACGGCCTTGGCCTTCTTCGCGTCTCCATGAATAATTCCGTCTGCCTCTTCGAGTGAACTCTTTTTCTGGACGGCTTTAACATCCGCAAGCCTGACTCACGCCATCTGCAAGGTGATCGGTAAGAGCAGGAGGAACGCACGTTCCATCCGGACACTTCTTGCAACAGCCTAAGCCAATCACAGAAACCCTTCATTTCCGATAGCATCCTTCTATGCGCATCCCACATCGCCTCATCGCCGCTCTGACCCTTTGTGTCGCTCCCGTCCTCTCGGCGCAGGCCGAAGATCTCAAGGGCTTCTACGTCGGCAGCGGAGGCATCAGTTCTCAAGATCATCGCGTTGTCATGATCGACTTCGCAGCCGACGGCACCGCGCTCATCCAACAGAAGTGGCACAACAAACATCTCCGAACCTGGCACGCCCGCTGGAAAAAGGATCGCGATACCGTCACCCTCACCTATGAGCTTGCCAGAGACACTCCGAAACACGCCACTCTTCCCGTTCCGCTCGTCTTCACCTTCAAACAGGGCACCCTCACCGCAACCTCGTGGGATTTCCGAACCCTTGGCGTTCTCGGGCCGCCCAATTTGGCTCCCTTTGGAGGCAAGGACGTACAGCACCCCAGTGTCGAGTCCTGCCAGAGCCTCAATACCTCCGACCCCACCGGCGATTGCATCACCTGGAAGTCCGACCGTCTCGTCATCCCGGATTCATCAAATCAAAAGAAGATTCCGCAATAACGGGATGGAAGTTGCGGCGTTAATCGGTCAACTGTCCGATTAGCCTGTTATTCGGGCATATTGGATCAATATGGTTTCCGACGACGCCCAGCATTCTGACACCTGTCCAGGCCGCAATCGCGATGACCATTAGAAAAAGACCGCTATAGTCGTTTAGCTCTTGATGTGTCCCATCGGGGCAGCTTATCAACTTAAAAACAGAGTGCAAGCATGTCTTTAGTTAATAGATATGTGTCAATTACAAACAGCCACCAAAAGAGCCATTTGCCACTTTGTCCATGGACCACGCGTTATTGTAAGTTATTGAAAATAATGGTGGACGCGGTAGGGATCGAACCTACGACCAGTCGATTAAGAGTCGAATGCTCTACCAGCTGAGCTACGCGTCCTTTGGATTTTGCTCCTGAGGGAGGAGATCGGTGAGAGTCGTTGCGTGTGTTTTGACGTACACGACTGCAATCAGCCGACTTATTTAAGATAACACAGCTTGACGCCCCAAACTGCGGCGGTAGGCTGTGTTTGTTTGCAAAAAAATAGTCGTGATTAGCCGACGAAGTCGACCTTGGCGCGGTGTGGGATGATGCCGCGGTCGTAGCCCATCTCGAGGAGTTTCTGAATGGCTTCGCGCCCGTCCGGGCCGTAGTTGAGGGTGCGCTCATTGACGTACATGCCGACGAAGCGGTTGGCGAGAGTGGGGTCGAGGTCGCGGGCGAACTGCATCGCGTATTCGAGGGCTTCTTCGCGGTTGTCGAGAGCGTGCTGGATGCTGTCGCGCAGGGCGTTGGTGGTGGTGAGAAGGGTTTCGGCGCCGAGGGAGCGGCGGATGGCGTTGCCGCCGAGAGGGAGGGGGAGTTTGGTTTGTTCGCGCCACCACTGGCCGAGGTCGAGGAGCTTGATGAGGCCGTCGTTGGCATAGGTGAGCTGGCCTTCGTGGATGATGAGGCCGGCTTCGAACTCTCCGGCGACGACGGCGGGTATGATCTTGTCGAAGGGAACGACGGCGGTTTCGATTTCAGGGGCGAAGAGCTTGAGCGTAAGGTAGGCCGTGGTGAGGGTGCCGGGGACAGCGATGCGGGTCTTCTTGACCTGAGGCAGGGTGAGCTTGCGGGAGGAGACAATCATGGGGCCGTAGCCTTCGCCGACGCTGCCACCGCAGGCCATCAGGGTGTAGTTGTCCTGGAGGTAGGGGTAGGCGTGGAAGCTGATTGCGGTGACATCGTAGAAGGCCTCGTTGATGGCGCGGTGATTGAGGGTCTCGATGTCGGTGAGGGTGTGGGTGAACTTGTAGCCGGGGACCCTGACCTTGTTGGTGGCGAGGCCGTAGAACATGAAGGCGTCGTCGGAGTCGGGGCTATGGGCGATGCTGATCTCTCGGATGGCAGTACTTGTTGCAGTCATGATGCGCTTGATCCTTGATGGTGGTGAAAGAAATTTAGATGCGCTGAGCTGACAGATTGCTCGGCGCGGGGAGGAGAAATCTGCGATTCGGGGGAGGGTTACGACCTCCGCCAGCGCTGGAAGCTGCTGTAGATGCCGGCTGCGGCGGTGATTTTGAGTATCTCGCCGGGGATGAAGGGAGCGATTGCCAAGGCCCAAGTTGCGGCGAGGCTGAGATGGGAGAAGCGCGCCAGCCAGACTGCTCCTAGCAGAAAGATTGGCAGCGTGGCCGCGATGGAGGCGACGAGGGCGCTGCGGAAGCGCGTGGTGACAGGACCCGGGCGGCGGACCAGCCATCCTGCTAACGCGGCTGCGAAGGGGTAGGCGAAAAGGTAGCCGCCGGTGGGACCAAAGAGGTGTGCAACGCCCCCGGGGGAGTTGGGAGCAAAGACTGGCAGGCCGATGGCTCCTTCTGCGAGATAGAGGGCCAGAGCGGAGAAAGCGGCTGCGGGGCCGAGAGCGAGACCAACCAGCAGGACGGCGAAGTTGGACAGAATGAGCGGCACGGGCGTGAAGGGAAGCGGCAGCGAGATGTGGGCGCAGGCGGCGACGAACGCGGAGGCTCCGACGACGAGGAGCGTCTTGCCGGCGAGGGAGTCCTGAAACGATCCGATGCGTTGATTGAGGCCGAACTGGGAGGAAATGGCGGATTGCATGGAGCAGGTCCTTTCTGACTAGTAACCCTTAGAGAAGCGGGATGAGTTTCGAGCGTTGGCCTGGATGCGCGGAGACTCGGGTTCGGTGAGGTTGCCGAGCCCCTCGTTGAAGTAGGTGCGGTCGATGCGCCGCAATTGCCTGTCGTGCGAGGTTTGTGGAGGCTTGCGCATCGCGGTCAGGGGGCCGATGGCTTCGGAAAGCTGCGCCTTGTGTTGATTCCAGTTCTTCGCTGCCAGGACGTCACGCACGGTTTGCAGCTGAAGGGTGCGAGGCGGGGAGTCTCGGTCATGGGCGGCTGCCTGGAGGTGCTGGGCAAAGGTCTGCTGCGGGGGAGTCGAATTGCGGCTCGACCCCACGTGCCGGGCGATGACGACAGACGAGGCTATGAGCGCAAGAAAGCAGAGAAGCGAGATGGCGAAGAGGAGATACATGCGACATAAGCAGGATATCAAGCTGGATGGCTTCGTGCATCATATTCGCGGGTAGCCCTGTGGGGGAAGTGAGGGCGAGTATGAAGTTGGTTCCTGCCCGCGAGTTAAGGGGGTTTTCCACTTGACCGGCTGCACTGCGGAGCTTTGTACTGAGTGGGAGATGACTCGTCCCAGCACAACTCGCGTGGAAGGAAAGCGGCCGGGGACATTTGCGCGTTTGTATGAGCGGAGTCATTCGGGTTGGCGCAAGGTTGCCACGGGTGCAGCCGCACTGATTGCGATTGGATTGGGATACCACGTCATCTTCGGACAGAACGGCCTGACGGCTTATCAGCAGAAGCGGCAGGATGCGCAGAGCCTGGATCGCCAGATGCACAGCTTACAGCGGGAGAACGAGCTGTTGAAAGGACATGTAGAGCGGTTGCAGAACGATCCGAATGCGATTGAACATCAGGCGCGCGAGGAGCTGCACTACACTCGGCCCGGTGAGGTCATCTACACGCTGCCTGCGGAACCTTCGAGGAGCGCTGGCGTTCCGGGTGGAGACGGCAAGCACTAACGCTGCTCGGAGCGTCTTCTCTAGTTACATTTCATCGATTTCCAAGGACGCCAAGCGGCGCGCAGCCAGCTCATGTTTTGCGTTAGGCTGCATATGAAAGGTGCGCCGAATGAATTTTGATATGGAAAAGACGCCGCCACGGCAGATCTACAACCTGCTGATCGGGTTGGTGGCTCCGAGGCCGATTGCGCTGGTTACGAGCATGAGTGAGCACGGAGTCTTGAACGCTGCTCCATTCAGTTCCTACAACTACCTCTGCACTGATCCGCCGATTATTGGAATGGGAGTCATGGACCGGCCAGCGGAGAAGTTCGTGCCGAAGGATACGGCGAGGAATATTCGGCGGACGGGCGAGTTTGTGGTGAATGTGGTGACTGAAGATCTGGCGCAGAAGATGAACATCACGGCGACGGATTTTCCCGCTGAGGTAAACGAGTTGGAGATGGCAGAACTGGCCACAACGCCGTCACAGATCGTCAAGGTGCCGCGAATCGCCGAGGCGCATGCGGCGCTTGAATGCAAGGAGTACATGACGCTGGAGATTGGCCGCTCGCGAATCGTGCTGGGGAGGGTGGTTGCGATGTATATCGAGGATCAGTTTATCGATCCGGCAGGGCCGTATGTGCGAGCGGAGGATCTGCACGCGATCGGCAGGATGAACGGTATGGGTTCGTATGTGAAGACGCGGGACGCGTTTCTGACGATGCCGCGGATCTCCTACGAGGAGTGGAAACAGGGGAAGCGCTAGCGTCCTAGGAGAGGTATTCCTTCAGCCATGGATCGGTGGAGTGGACAAGTTCCTGGGTGGTGCCGTCGAAGACGACCTGACCCTCGTTGAGCACGAGAAATTTCGTGCTGCTGTCAATGCCACCGTTTGGGATGGGCTCGACCTTGCCGGTTTGCTGGTTGAAGCGGTGGCCTGCGAGCAGGAAAGCGTCCTGCAGGCGGTGCGTGATGACGAGCGATGTAGTGTGGCTTACGTCGCGCTGCTTGATGACCAGTTCGATGATGGTCGTCGACGTGATTGGGTCGAGGCCACCGGTGGGCGAGTCGTAGAGGATGAGGTCGGGATTGGAGATAATTGCGCGGGCGATGGAGACGCGGCGGCGCATGCCTCCAGAGAGTTCCGGCGGAAACTTCGCGATGGTATTTTCGAGTTCGACGAATCGCAGGGCTTCGATGACGCGCCGGTGAGCCTCGTCCTCGGGGACCTGCTCTTCATGGAGGCGAAAGGCGACGTTATCCTCGACCGAAAGGGAATCGAAGAGGGCGGATTCCTGGAAGACCATGCCGATGCGTCCGCGGAGTTTGAACAGGTCGGTCTCGCGCATGTGGGTGATGTCTTCGCCGAAGACGTAGATGGAGCCGCTGTCTGGGCGGATGAGCCCATCGACGAGCTTCATCAGGACAGATTTTCCGCCGCCGGCTGGGCCAAGGATAATGCGAGTCTCGCCGGGCTGGACAGTGAAGGTGATGTTTGCGAGGACGGGTTTGACGTCGAATTTGATGGAGACGTCTTTAAAGACGACGACGGGATCCGAGGATCCAGGGGGCTGCCGGCTCAGCGACGGATTGGCGGTGGCAAGGTCACTGGGCATAAGGGGCTACCTGCCGAAGACGCCGATCATCGCCCGGGTGACGAGCAAGTCGACGATGATGATGAATACGGAGGAGACGACGACGGCCTGGGTGGTGGATTTGCCGACGCCCTGAGTTCCGCCCTTGGTGGTCATGCCGAAGTAACAGCCAACGGTGGCGATGATGAACGCGGAGAAGAGAGGCTTGGTGAGGCCTTGGACGACGTCGCCGTATTGGAGGGCGCGGTAGGAGTTGTGGAAGTAGGATGACGCGTTGAGGCCCATGAGGGTGATGCTGACCAGAGCCCCGCCGGCGATGCCGAAGGCGTCCGACAGGATGGTCAGGAAGAAGAGCATGAAGATGGTGGCGTAGAGGCGCGGCGTGACCAGCTTGCGAATGGGGTCGGTGCCGAGAGCGCGCATTGCGTCGATCTGTTCAGTGACCTTCATGGAGCCCAGCTCGGAGGCCATGCCGGAGGCGTTGCGGCCGGAGACCATGAGGCCTGTGAGCACGGGGCCTAGCTCCTTGACCATGGACAAGGCGACGAGGTTGCCGGTGAGGCTAACGGAGCCGAACTCCTGCAGGGAGGTTGCGGATTGCAGGGCGAGAACGCATCCGGTAAAAAAGCCGGTGAGAACGACGATAGGCATAGAGCCGACGCCGATGGAGTCCATCTGAGTGTAGATGTCGGCCATATAGCGCGGGCGGGAAAACAGATTGGCCACAGCGCGCCACGACAGGATGGAGTATTCCTGGATGGAGGCGATGGTTTGTTTGGCAAAACTCTCTGGAGAGACGAAGGGCATTTTGTTCGTTGGCTCAGGTTATCAGATGAGGAACCGCATCTTTGAGATTGTTGAATTTTTGAGACTTTGCGGCACAGCCGGGTGCATCAGACTGGTGCTGAATGAGAAGATAGATAGAGATGATAGCTGAGATGAAAGCGGCGGTACTATACGGCAAAGAGGACCTTCGGCTGGAGCGCGTGGCCGTGCCCCAGGTCGGTCCGGGAGAGCTTGTCGTTCGCGTAGGGGCGGCGCTGACCTGCGGGACAGATCTGAAGGTCTATCGGCGCGGCTACCATGCCATGATGCTGAAGCCGCCGATTCCGTTTGGACACGAAGTTGCCGGCTTGGTGGCTGAAGTTGGGGCGGGGGTGAAGAAGTTTCAGAAAGGGGACCGGGTGGTGGCGCTGAATTCGGCTCCCTGCGATGTTTGTTACTTCTGCACGCACGGTCAGCAGAATCTTTGCGAGGACCTATTGTTCAACAACGGGGCCTATGCGGAGTTCCTTCGCATTCCGGCGCGGATCGTGGAGAAGAATACGCTGATGGTGCCCGACGGAGTCCTGCTGGAGCACGCTGCGCTCACCGAACCGCTCGCGTGCGTGGTTCGTGGCCTGGAGGAGAGCGGCGCCAGGGCAGGCGACACGATGATTGTGATCGGTGCGGGCCCGATTGGCCTGATGTTCATGCATGTGGCCGAGTTGGCCGGAGTCAAAGTGATTGCCGTGGTCAAGCGCGAGGACCAGGTTGAGGCAGCACGGACCTTTGGCGCGAGTGAAGTCGTTCAGGTAAGCGCCGTAGAGGACGTCGTCGCCGCAACGCGCTCGCTGACACCGGGCGGCCGAGGCGCTGACATTGTGATTGAGGCTGTTGCTACTCCGGCGACGTGGGAATGGGCTGTCGATATGGTGCGCAAGGGCGGCGTGGTGAACTTCTTCGGAGGCCCTCCTAGTGGGACGAAGGTCCAGCTGGACACAAACCGCCTGCACTACGGCGACATCACCCTGAAGGCGAGCTTTCACCACACTCCGGCCACGTGCCGGACGGCGTTTGGCCTGGTGACCGGCGGACGATTCAAGTGCGCGGAGTACATCACTGGCCGCGCCAGTCTCGACGATGTCCCCGAGCTCTTTGCGAAGATGATGAGCCGCAATGGCGGTTCGCAGGAGATCAAGACGGCGGTCTTTCCTGGCGGGGTTCCACGGTGAGCGACGGGATCGTGACACAGCATGCACTTCTTGGGGCTCCGCCGGAGTACCTGACGCCGCTGGAGCGGCCATCGCTCGCGGAGGCGCAGGCGTGGTGCCGCAATCTTGCCTCGACCCATTACGAGAACTTCCATGTCGCGACGTTTTTTTTGCCACGTCGCGTAAGGCCACACTTCGAGAGCATCTACGCCTACTGCAGAGTGGCGGACGACCTTGGGGATGAGGTTTCTGACCCTGTGGTCGCGACTCGGCTGCTTGATACGTGGGGTGCGATGCTCGAGGAGTGTTATGACTCGCCTGAGCGTTCGGTACATCCGGTTTTTGTTGCGCTGCATGAGACGATTCGCGCGTGCGATCCTCCGCGGCAGCTCTTTCTCGATCTACTCCACGCCTTTCGCATGGACCAGATCAAGACGAAGTATGAAAGCTGGGAGGAGTTGCTGGAGTATTCGCACTACTCCGCGAACCCGGTGGGGCGGCTGGTGCTTTGGGTTTGCGGGTATCGGGAGGAATCGCTGGGATTGCTCTCGGATAAGGTCTGCACGGCGCTTCAACTCGCGAACTTCTGGCAGGATGTTGTGGAAGATGCGGAGCGAGGCCGGCGGTATCTGCCTGGTGACTGGCTACGCGAGTTCGGCGTCGAGGAAGGCCAGATTGAAGGCAGGGTCTTCACCCCGGAATTTGGCGCAATGGTAGAAGACCTGGTGTCGCGGACGCGTGTGATGCTGCTCGAAGGTGGAGCGATTAGCTCGCAGGTGGAAAGAGAACTGGCCGTGACGCTCGACTTGTTTCGCAAGGGCGGCGAGGCAATCCTCAACGGCATTGTTGCGGAGAACTACGATGTGTTGCGCGGAAGGCCCGTGGTGACAAAGACGAGGAAGCTGGGCTTGCTGATGGAAGCGCTTGTCGGCAAACTACGCGCGGGGATGGCTGCGTGACTATTGGCGAGGCTTATGCAGTCTGCAGGACCATCGCACAGCGCGAGGCGAAGAACTTTTACTATGCCTTTCGCGTGCTGCCGGAAGCCAAGCGAAATGCGATGTGCGCGGTGTATGCGTTTATGAGGCGTGCCGACGATATTTCTGATGATGAGTCACTGCCAGTAGCAGAACGTCGCGAGGTTATGGCCAAGTGGCTGTCAGCGTGGCGTGAGGCGAGGAAGAGCGGCGTCTCCGATGATCCTGTTTTTCTTGCCTTGAATGATACGCAGACCCGATTTCAGATTCCAGATTCGCTGCTCGAAGATCTTGTGCAAGGGACCACGATGGATCTAGAGCCATTGGCGGAGGCAGCTGGCGACTTACAGACCTATGCGACTTTTGACGAGCTCTATCGGTATTGCTATCTCGTCGCATCGGTGGTTGGGCTGGTCTGTATCAAGATATTTGGCTATACCGATCCTCGGGCAGAGAAGCTGGCGGAAGAGACGGGCGTAGCGTTTCAGTTGACCAATATTTTGCGCGATGTGAAGGAAGACGCGGAGCGTGGGCGCATCTATCTTCCGCTCGATCTGCTCGCTGAGTTTGGCGTGAGCGTCGATCGCGTGAAGATGCTGGCGAGCGGCGCGGGGATGCTGCCGAATGAGCGGGCAATGCTGCAGTCCCTTGGGTCTCAGGCGGAGAGCTACTATCGCTCTGCAGATCGGTTGTTGCCGCTGATCGATGCGGACAGCCGGGCGGCGCTCTGGGTGCTAGTCACCATCTATCATGGGTTGCTTCACAAAATCCTGCAGGCGCACGGCGATGTCTTTACCAGGCGCATCAGCGTGTCGACGCCGGCGAAGTTGACCATTCTTGCGCAGGGCGCGGTGATGACGCTGCGAAATCGGGTGGTGCCGTGAGCCGCGAGTTCTCGGACGTCATCGTCGTGGGGGCGGGTGCGGCGGGTTTGTCTACTGCCGCAGCGCTGACGGGAGCAGGGAAAAGTGTGATGGTGCTTGAGCGGAAGCCCTATGTTGGCGGGCGGGCATACTCGTATGAGCATCCGGCGCTGGGCGAGGTTGTGGACTCGCAGCATGTCTTGCTCGGTTGCTGCACCAACCTCATCGATCTGTGCGAGCAGGCGCGAGCGTCGGACAAGATTCGCTGGTACGACAAGCAGACGTTTCTGGAGCCCAATGGAAACGCGAGCACGATTGAGACGAGCGATCTACCTGCGCCGCTGCACTTTGCTCCCAGTTTTGCAGCGATGTCGACTTTGGACTGGAAGGACAAGGCGGGTCTAGCTCGCGGTTTGATGGAGTTCTTCCGCGGTTATCCGGCTGAGGACAACGAGAGTGTAGAGCAGTGGTTGAAGCGGACGCGGCAGACAGAGCGGTCGATCCGTCACTTCTGGAATCCGATACTGATGGCTACGCTCAACGACCATGCTGGGCACTGCTCGACGCGTTATGCAGGCAAGGTGTTTCATGAGTTGTTCATTAAGTCGTCGACTGGCGGAAGGTTGGGGATTCCGACGGTCCCGCTGAGCGACTTTTATGCAGCGATCGCTCGTCTGGTCGAGGCGCGTGGCGGGATTTTGCAGCTTCGGGCGAGTGTCGAGGCGATTACGCAGGAGCAGGATGGCCGCTGGCGTGTGAGCATCGCGGATCGGGATTATGTTGCGGATGCGATTGTGCTTGCGCTGCCGTTTGAGCAGACGCAAAGGCTGTTGCCTGCGGTGAGGCTGAACGACCATTATGCGAATCCGGCTTTGAGTACACGGGATCTGCTGGAGTTGAAGCTGGCGAGGCAGATTCATTCGCCATTTACTTCGGTGCTGCTGTGGTTTGACCGGGAGATTACGGATCTCGATCATGCGTGGCTGCTGGATTCCACGATTGAGTGGTTCTTTCACAAGTCGCGGATTCGGCGTTATCCGAAGGAGAAGGGAAGTTACGTCGAGGTGGTGATTGCGGGATCGCGGGCGCAGTTGAGCATGACGCGGGAGGAGATTCTGTCGTCAGCTGTTCGTGAACTCGCCCTGTTTTTTCCTGAAGTTTCGCGCGCGACGCTGATAAAGAGTGGGGTGCTGAAGGAGGCGCGGGCTACGTTTTCGGTGATGCCCGGGCTCGATCGTTTTCGACCGGGAAATGAGACGGATTGGCCGGGGTTTTATCTGGCTGGGGACTGGACGACTACGGAGTGGCCTTCGACTATGGAGGGGGCAGTGCGAAGCGGGCGGCTTGCTGCCGGAGCCCTGGTGGGGGACAGGAGCCGGTTTATGGCGCCGGAGATTCCTGCGAGTGGGCTGATGCGGTTGTTTGTGTAGCCCTGCCCCTCCCTGCCACTATTTGTGTAAAGTATTGATATGAGATGGATTAGCGTTGGACTTCACCTGCAAAGTATTCAAAGTAAATACTTTGCGTATAAAGTATTCATTTTCAATTGCTTGTGAGTCCGGTCATTACTTGCTTCTCGCTGTGCATGCTCGTTTAGCGCTCTGTTTGTCAATCATGGCAGGTTTGAAACGCACATGCTTAGCGGGAAAGGTGCTGCACTATCTGGCGAGCAGGACGACGCCTATGGCTACGAATAGGACTGCGAGCCAGCGGCGTCGGTCTACGTTTTCCTTGAGGAAGACTTTGGCGGCGGCCGCGTTGCCGATGTAAGTGAGCGAGGCTGTGGCGGGGGCGGCTAGCGAGAGGTCGACGATGCTGAGGGTGAAGAGGAGGGCGAAGAAGTTGAGTGCCATGCAGAGCGCTCCGGCGAGGAAGATGGGGCTCGAGAGCACGGCGCGGATGGGGCCGAGATAGCCGCGAAGGCCGGGTCCGGTGCGGAGGTGGTCAAGGTCTCCGAGGCTGCGCATGGCGGCGGCGATGAGGCACTCGCCGGAGATGGCTAGTGCGGCGACGCCGAGGATGCAGCTCCATTGCCTGAGAACTTGAACCTGGAGGAGATGAGTTGTGGCGGGGGTAAAGGTCATCAACGGCCGGCTCCGTAGTCCATCAGGTCGAGCTGGTGATGTTCTGAGGGGTGGGCAGGATCAGAGTGCTCGGTGCGGGATGGGCCTCCTGCGACGAATCCTACGGCGCAAACGATGAGCAGAATGCCGGCCCAGCGGGAGAGGCTGAGGTGCTCGTGGAGCCAGAAGCGGCTGAGGAGCGCAACGACCACGTAGCCGAAGGCAGTGGCGGGCATGACGAAAGTCAGGTCGGCCCAGGAGAGCGCCGTCATGTAGCTGGCGAAGAAGCCGATGAGGAGCGCGATTCCGGAGATGATGTAGGGATTGCCCAGGGCGTGGAGGAGAAGGCCCAGGTGGTGAAAGTCGACGGCCCCGATCTGAGACATGCCACGGGAGAGGAGGGTATCTCCGACGGAGGCAGTGAGCATGACGGTAAGCAGGATGGCGTATTGGGAGGGTTTAAGGCGGTGTGTCATCTCGGAGGAAACGCGGCGCTTGGAGACATGCCGCCTATTCAGGATACCAAGCGAAATCAGTAATGGGACGGAGCAGGCGAGACAGGCGTGGGCCG
>Ga0210388_10002315_pt1 | contig 14813 bp, 13 predicted proteins | sample IncBWC19OmetaG_FD_155485 | JGI IMG/M metagenome (GOLD analysis project Ga0210388, IMG submission 155485) | Forest soil microbial communities from Barre Woods Harvard Forest LTER site, Petersham, Massachusetts, United States - Inc-BW-C-19-O ...
GTTCTGGCCGGGTGAGCCCTATCGCGACGATCGGAGCATTCTGGTCGCCGGCTGCGGCACTTCTCAGGCCGCAAAGTATGCGTTGGCCTGGCCGCGGGCGAGGATCACCGGCATCGATGTCAGTACCACCAGTATCCAGCGCACCGAGAAGCTCAAGCACAAATACCAGCTCGACAACCTCGAGGTGCGCCAACTTGCGGTGGAACGCGCCGCCGAGTTGGGGCGCCGCTTCGAACACGTGGTCTGCACCGGAGTGCTGCATCATCTACCGGATCCCGATGCGGGATTGCGCGCCTTGCACGACGTGCTCGAGCCGCGCGGTGCCATGCATCTGATGGTTTATGCGCCCTACGGCCGCGCCGGGATATATCTCTTGCAAGATTATTGCCGCCGGCTAGGCCTGGGGACATCTTCAAGGGAGATCAAGGATCTCGCAGACTGTCTCGGCGCACTACCGCCCGATCATCCGCTGGTACCGCTGCTGCGAAATTCCCCGGATTTCAGTGACGAAGCCGCGTTGGCCGACGCACTGCTTCATCCTCAGGACCGGGCGTACTCAGTACCGCAGCTGCTTGAGTTCCTTAATGCAGGCGGCTTGCGCCTCGAGCGCTGGCTGCGGCAAGCGCCCTACCTACCTCAGTGTGGCGCGCCGGCATCGACGCCGCATCAAGCCCTACTCGCCCGGCTTGCGCTGGATGAGCAGTATGCCGCAATGGAACTGTTTCGCGGCTCGATGGTTCGTCACAGCCTCATAGCGCATCGGAACGATCGGCGGGATCATCATTCCATCGATTTCAGCACCAATGCCTGGTCGGCCTATGTGCCTATACGCCTCCCGGACACGATCGTGGTTCAAGAGCGGCTCCCGCCGGGGGCCGCGGCGGTGTTGATCAACCAGAGTCACACCTTCAAGGATTTGTATCTACCCATCGACGCGCAGCAAAAAACGCTGTTCGACGCAATCGACGGGAAGCGCTCCATCAGCGAGATCGCACCGCAGATCGCGCTTCGCGATGCCGCACGCTCTCTGTTTGAAAGGCTTTGGCACTACGACCAAGTAGTGTTCGATGCATCACTAGCACTGCAGCAGACCAGCTCATAGCACGAGTCGCCGAGATTCCCCCCGAATTGGGTTTGCCAGCAGGGCGAATTGGACTTTAGCCATATTGACCGCTCGGAGTGCGAGACCTTAGGGTCACGCCAGTTACTTCGCGAGAAATCGCGGAAGGGCCAGTCTTTTCAACCAGGCAAACGCACGGGGACAATCGCACCATGGCAACGCAACGCAAGCCAAACATTCTGATCATTTGGGGTGACGACATCGGTTGGTTCAATATCAGCGCGAACAACAACGGCATCATGGGCTACCGGACGCCGAATATTGACCGCATCGCCAAAGAAGGCGCGAATTTTACCGATTGGTACGGCCAGCAAAGTTGTACTGCAGGCCGGGCCTGCTTCATCACCGGGCAGTCGCCGATCCGTACAGGACTTACCAAAGTTGGGTTACCCGGATCACCACTGGGTCTGCAGCCGGAGGACCCCACCATTGCCGAATTGCTGAAACCGCAAGGCTACGTCTGCGGCCAGTTCGGCAAGAACCACTTGGGTGATCGGGATGAATTCCTGCCCACCGCGCACGGCTTCGATGAGTTCTTCGGCAACCTCTATCACTTGAACGCCGAGGAGGAGCCTGAGAACCCCGATTACCCGAAGAATCCCGATTTCAAGAAGAAATTCGGGCCGCGCGGCGTTCTGCACTCATGGGCGAATCCGGACGGCACCCAGAAGATCGAGGATACCGGTCCGCTTAACAAGAAGCGCATGGAAACCATGGACGAGGAGATCACCGCGGGCGCGCTGGACTTCATCGAGCGCCAGCACAAGGCCGACAAGCCGTTCTTCTGCTGGTGGAATTCAACCAAGATGCATATCTGGACTCACTTGAAGAAGGAGTTAGAGGGCGCGACGGGCTTGGGTGTGACCGCCGACGGCATGGTGGAGCACGACCGTCAGGTGGGACAGCTGCTCGCCAAGCTCGACGCACTCGGGATAACTGACAACACCATCGTGATGTACTCGACCGATAACGGCGCCGAGGTGATGTCCTGGCCGGACGGCGGGACCACGCCGTTTCGCGGCGAGAAAGATACGAACTGGGAGGGCGGTTGGCGCGTACCCTGCGCGATCCGGTGGCCGAGCGTCATCAAGCCAGGCACCGTCAGCAACGAAATCTTTTCTCATCAGGACATGCTGCCGACGCTGGTGGCGGCTGCCGGCGAGCCCGACATTGTGGAGAAGCTCAAGAAGGGCTACGCGGCCGGCAAGAAAACCTACAAGGTTCATATTGATGGTTACAACCTGATCCCGCATTTCAAAGGCGAGGCAAAGGCGAGTCCGCGGCCGGGCTTCGGGTACTGGAGCGATGACGGCGAGCTCATGGCGATCCGTTACGGCAATTGGAAAGTGCATTTCATGGAGCAGCGGAGGGAAGGATTTGGCGTGTGGGAGGAGCCGCTGGTGCCGTTGCGGGTGCCGAAGCTCGTCAACCTGCGAACCGATCCCTTCGAGAAGGCCGATCAATGCGCTGATCTCTACTACAACAAATGGCGCGTCGATCATGTGTACATGCTCATGCCGGCTGCCGCGATCGTCATGCAGTGGATGCAGACGCTGGCGGCATTTCCGCCCAGGCAAAAGCCAGCAAGCTTCAGCGTCGGCGACGTGATGGCGAAGCTCGAGCAACACAAGGCGGCGCTGGCGGCCGCGTCAAAGTAAGTTTTCAGGCAGCAAAGTCTTGAACTTCCGGGCCACGGTGGCCCGGAAGTGGTTCTTCTAGAGACCCCGTTTAAGCTTTCAAGCCGTCCGAGTGGACGGCGATGAATGGCTACGTCTATTTGAGCCTGGGCGCACTGTTTTGCGCTTCTCGACGCCTCGCTCGCCCTTCACGGCTTCGCCTCTTCATCGGTGGTTGCGCCGCAGCACGTCGAATACCGCCCCATCGCGACGCACGGGCAGATGCCGAAGCGCGTCAACTGCACCAAAAGCTTCAAGTGGTTCGCTTCGTACATTTGTATTTCGCGGATGCGCTCTCGTGCGGTCTCTTGAAGCAGCTTGTACTGTGCCATTAGGTTGTAGGGGATCATCTCAGCGGGGAGCCGTGGAGCGCGCAGGGATTCCGTCGGAAGGTGGGCATAAGTCGATATACCACAAGCCACAAGCGCCTGCCACAATCACGCGGGAAATTCAATGCACCTTTAGTCCAATAAGGCGGCGGTTATGGGGGCGGATCAGAGCCCCAGGAGCGCGTTTACGGCCAGGAACGACGAATATTGAGAGCCCTCACGCCATTGCACTTGAAAGGTCGGGCGGCGGCTGGATACTCAAAGAAATTGGCTGATGTCCTCGGAAGAGGCCGGGAGGAAATCGATCTTAAGCGGGCCTCGAGAGGTATCCGGTCACTGATTGCTGTCGATTGCTGAGCGGCGGCGTCGAGGGGCATCCCGTCGTAACTGGTGCCACCAGACATACGATGAGTTTCTTGGCGCCAAATTGGGTATTTACGATTCTCATAAGTTCTCTCCAGCCTTTGTGTCTGCGCAGAGCTTGCGCTCTGGCATACCTATGAGCCCGGGGCTGTCGGCTAGACCAATATCAACGTGCACGAGTTACAAGCTTTGAACACATCCGTATCGCATGCGTAAAATTTTCAATTTCCCATTTGCAAGGCCATGGAGGAAGGGCTTCGCACGACCGCTTGATGGACGCGTTTTCACTCGCGTTTTTCGGCGAAATGCACCGCTTGCAACAACAAATCACGCGCGCATAATTTACGCGCCGGTGCTTTCAGCCAAGCGGTAAAAACGAGCACCGACCGAGACCCACAGGTCCCGCGCAACTTCAACAACGTTCACACTTCACAGGGAGGTTCCGTTATGAAGATCCAGAGATGGTCGTGCCGAGCCGTGCTCGGTGCGGGGCTCCTCTTGCTGGGCAGCTCGCTCGTACAGGCGTCGCCACCGCACCCTGAACTTTTTCAATGCAGCAACGTGAGTGGAATCCTGTGCGCGGAGGCGCGTGAGAATCCCGGAGGCAGCTGGACTTACGTGGGTCATGACGAGCCGGCCTTGCTCTTTTATTCCAACGAGCCGGGCTCGGGTTACAACCAGGTCTATCGACTGAGGCTCCCGAAGGATCCGCCTCTGCAACCCAAACAGGATGGCAAGGGAGGAACCTGGAACTTTCAGCTGCACCCCGCTTTCTGGTTCGGGATGGCAGTCTGCGACGATCAGGGCGATCCTAATCCGGGCGGCTCTCCCAACGCTGGTCCGAACATACCGTGCAAGCCCGATTCTGACAGCAACATCTTCGACAGCCCGAACCCGAACGCACCTGATTACATTGGCCGGCACCCGGGCACTGCATTCATGGAAATGCAGTTCTACCCGCCGGGCTGGATCACCAGCAACAGCGCCACGCAATGGACCGCGGCACTGAACATCGACACGTTTGACGACAACGCAAACACCGGGCAGAACAACAACCCGGCCTGCGTCGCGGCGGTCGGCACCGAGTACGTCAATTTTGCCTTCATCCAGACCGATGGCACGCCGTTCCCAGCTGGCTCGCCGAGCCCCCTCGGGCCGTTTGTATCGACCAATGCCAATACACTGCTCATGAATGGGGGCGATGAGCTGATCGTGACGCTCGCCGACACCGAACATGGGCTCAAGATCACGGTCAAGGATCTGACCACCGGCCAAACCGGCCTCATGGTAGCGAGCGCCGCGAACGGGTTCGCCGCGGTACTGTGGGATCCCAACGGAACCGAGTGCAGTTTCGCAACTCACAACGTGCCGCATGATTTTCATCCGACGTACGCAACCTCCAGCGAGCGCACCCGCGTGCCAGGGGCAGCACACTCGTACAACATCGTGTTCTCGGATGAGATCGGGCACTTCGAATATTGCAGCTCGGTTCCTACAGGAGTCGGGCCGTGCGCCTCGAACTCAGCGAGCGATCCGCCGGGAATCGATGATCTAGAGTGCTTCGATCCCTCGCTGATTCCCGCAGGACTCGTTCAGATCGGGGGCTGCATCGATGCGGATGAGGACTTCGACGGCGTCCCGTACCGTAACAACACCTGGCCCGGATCCTTCCGCAATCCGGTCCGCGATGCGCAATATCATGCGCAGCCGATAATCTTCTCCAGCCCGTTGTTCACCGACCGATGGGGTCACAGCGAGAATTTCAGCCGCGTTGCCTTCGAGACGGATATGCCGCGTATCGAGTTCGAGACGAGCCCGCCGTGCCAGCGGCATCTGTCCAACCCTTCGGATCCGAGTCCGGGCGAAGGCTGCGTCAATCCGCCGGTGGGGGCCGCGTTCTACCCGATCTACAGCATCCGGCTCGACTTCGACGCGTGTCGGTGGCAGGAGGGCGGCCCGCACATTCCCGGAACGCTGTTTGATTTCGGCGGCAACTCGAAGGAGGAGTACGGATCCATTCTGGCGCTCTTCTATCCGTCGCCGAATGGCGCCCAATACATCTATGAGGACTTTCGCCAGATCCTGCCGTTCAATCCGTGTCCAACGTATTGAAGAGGAACTCGGGCGGGTAGCTGCCCGATCATTGGGCCAAGAAAAAGGGCGGGATACCCCGCCCTTTTTGTTGGGTGACGAGGATTGGCTGGTTCACGTGAAGAAATCGACACGCCCCCCGGACAAGTGATACATCGAACCGACGACCTTGATCTTGCTGTCCTTCTCCAAGCCAGCCAGCACATCGCTGTGCTCGCGTATCGCGCGGATGGTCAGGCGCACATTGGTCTTGGCCACCTCGTCAACAAATTCACCGTTCTTGCTGGTGCGCTCACCCTCGTAATGCGTCGCGTCCACCGCCGGCTTGATCTTGTTTAACAAGCCAGTGAGGTTCCCGAGCTGAGCACCATCAATCGCACCCTTGATCGCCCCGCATGCGGTATGCCCCATGACCAGGACGACTTTGGCGCCGGCCACTGCGCAGGCGAACTCCAGACTGCCGAGCAAATCGTCATTGGCGATATTCCCCGCGATGCGCGCATTGAACGTGTCACCAATACGAGCATCGAGAATGATCTCGGCCGGGGCGCGTGAGTCGATACAGCTCAAGATCACCGCGGCCGGATATTGCCCGGCAGCGGTTGCCCGCTTCTGCGCTAGATAATCGTGCGGAGACATCTTTCCGGTGCGAAAGCGCTCGTTGCCCTGTTTCATCTCCTCGATGATTTGATCGGGCGTGAGCTTGTCGCGCGCATCCTTGGTCAGCGCCGCCGCGTCGGACAGCTCGGTTACGCCAATCAAGGAAGCACCGATTGCGCCCAAGGTCGCCAAACCCATGGTTGATTTCAAGAGCGCCCGTCGGCTGTCGCAATGGATGTGCTCAAGATCAATTTTAGTATTCATGAACAGGCCTCCGGGGTCGGGAAAATGATTGGCTGAACATCGGATCGTTCATCGTTCGCGCGCACTCAGAAACTCATTGAGGCGCGATGCGAGGTACGCAAAGAACGGGTTGTAGCGCAGACGGGCGAAGTCGCCGGCGGGCACTGCAAGGATTCCACGCTCGCCGACGAGTTGGACTCTGCCGAGGAACATGAAGTCCCAGTGGGCCGGCGGCGTGGCACCGTAAACCGGGTCATCGGCTCGAATAGGCAGCGCGATATGCGACAAAGAATAAGTATTGCGCGGCCAGGTCATTCCTGTCGGCCGGGTGTCCACCAACATCCCGCCCGCCGCACGATGGCGAGCCACCAGTGTCGCGTCCCGCTCTCCCCCGTCGGCGCCGCCGGCGTTGCCGAGCACCGTCAGATCGAAAGGCAGGGGCGGTCCGGTCAGCAGGTTTCGTGTCACGGACCTCGCCGCCGGACTCAGCAGAGGTTCAAGTTCGGGGTCGCGGTTGATATCGAAAGCCACCACCGCGTGGCCTTCGGGCGCGAGCTTGGCAAATAATGCGTCCACCACGGCAGCCGTGGACACAGTCGAGTCGGCAACCGATTGGAAGGCGAGCACCGGCGACAGGCCGGTCACGCCGCCGGGCTTGCGAAGTGCCGCGATCTGCCCGCCGAGGCGTCTGGTGAGTTGGTAGATCTGATCTGCCGCATTCGCCGTAAAGCCGTTGTACTTGTAGGGATCGAACTCTGGAGGAGTCTCCGTCCACGCAAGTTTTTCCCAACCGGTCCAGCGCGCGATACGGGCGGGCCACGCGGCGACAGCTGCGACCGGCGATACGCCGATGGCGGGCGACAAGAGCACGAGACCCGATACACGCGGCAGCGATTCGCCCTGCAGCGTCGCCAGCGCGTATTCCACCGCCAACGCGGCACCCGTCGAATAGCCGGCGATCACCAGCGGCACTTCGGGGCCCGTTTTTGCGCGCAAGTGCTTCGCGGCCAGTCGCGTGGCGGCGGCCCAGTCTTGCCATGTGACGCGAGTGAGCGCGGCGGGCGCGGTGCCGTGGCCGGGGAGTCGCAGGCCCACAACATACCAGCCGCGCGCGGCGAACAGCTCAGCGAGCGCGCGCATCGAATAGGGTGAATCGGTCAGTCCATGCAGCAGCAGCGCGGCACCCTTGGGCTGGCTCGCCGGCATCTCGAATGTCAGATTCCAGTTCGGCATGCGACTGCGTGCGTCGGCGAGACTGCCGGCGAAGTATCGGTTGACGGCGCGGCGCTGATCCTGCGGCACCTGCGCATACACCTCGGCGTCGAGTTGTGCCATCAGCTTCGCTTCGAGCGCGCGATAGTCATCGAGCGACTCGAAGTTCGACGCATCAGCGGCGCGGAACTCGGCAGCGAGTGGCGCCACATGCCAGGGCATCAATGCCGGACCATTGGCGAAGTGAATTCCAATACCTACCGCGAGCGTTAGCAACACCCCGGTCGTGCCGTAGACGGCGAAGTAAACGAGTTGGCGCAGGAGGTTTCTCATTGCGGGATCGAGTGGCTCACGATCACGGGGGCGCGCTCAAGTACGCCGGGGTCCATTGGTTACCATTCGGGTGAACTCGCCGCCGCTACCGTCTATCTGGCGCGCGCGGCATCTAACTCACGTTTCAGTTGTTCGGCCCAATTTTTGAGCATCTGCTCGGCTGCCGCTCGATTGGAGACCGACGTGGTCCACCGCATGCTCGAGGTTCCGCTGCGCCGCGAGTCGAGAGCTACCGCCAGCAATGTGCCCGTTACGGCGTCGTTGACTTGTAAAGCAAGCGTCGCCGACCCTGCATCCATAGTGTAGGTTCTCGATCGCCCCGCAGTCGGGACATCGGGGGCGTTGATAAACACATCGACGATGTTTGGCGTTATCGCGAGCACGCCGTCGCCCGCGTCGGTGACAATCTCAAATCCGCCATCACTCAAGGTCTTCGTAAAGACGCCCTTGGCCATGGCCGCCAGTTCGGCCCGGATCTTCGTCAGCTGCGCAGCCGAGAGACCAAAAGTGCCATAGTTGCGCGGGTTCCAGTTCTTGCTGAACTGCACCGTGGGTTCACCGATCAGTATTTTGTTATAGGCAGTGAGATCCACGTCGGGACGCCGATACAGTGCGCCAATATTCTTCGCAGGGACGAGTTCGAGCCCTGGAAATGGCGAGGACGATGAATCAGCGAGCGCCAGGAATGGGGAGAGAACTGCGAGGATGAGCGCGGCCACCAGGGTCGCTCGCGCACCCCGGTCGAGGCGAAGTGAATAAGAGTACATCGGGGACCTCCGTAGGATTATCTCATCGTGTTGTGCTGGACCTGCGTCGCAGCTCTGCGAGTTCAATATTTAACGGTGTATTTCTTTGCCTCCAGACAGGCCGAGAAAGCCTTCTTGAAGTCATTCATTTTCGCAGCGGACATATGGGCAGCAGCCTGGGCTTGCTGAGCTGCTTGTTGGCTCGCCTGGCTCGCTTGACTCTGCGCCCGTACGCTATTGCCGATCGCACCCACGCCGGCGCCAATCGCGGCGCCCTTGCCTGCATTGCCGGCAATCGCACCGATGATCGCTCCGCCGGCCGCACCACCCACGGCGCCCTTGATCCCGGAACCGGACGTGGACTGCTGCGCCTGTTGCTGTTGTTGCGCGGCCTGCTGTTGTTGCTCCGCCGCTTGGGTTGCAATGTGGAAGGGATCATTGCCAGTCTCTTTCACTCCCCAGGTGTAGCACTCCGTTTCGTCCTGCGACTGCTGTGCGGAATTCTGGCCGGCACCCGGAAAAGCATACACTTTGAGCGTGGCCGCCAACGTTTTCGTTCCGGTCGGTGCGCTGATGAGCGGGGTCTGGGCCTGAGCTTCCGAGAGAATGCTGGCCACAGAGAGCAAAACGCAAATGGTTGAGATACGCATAATGAGCCCCTTACATGGGAAACACGAACTGAAATTGCGCACGGATCTGCCAACTATTCGCAAAGTCCGGCCTGACAACGTTGTAGCCTTATCCAATAGTTGAAGCTGCTTGAATATTGGACCTTCGATATCGTTTGCTCGAGCATCGCAGCGGCCGCATCTCGACGCACTCCGCAGGCAGAACTATCGAGCTTGATCGAAGGCAGCGGAGAGGATCTGCGACACACAGAATCCCGCAAAACTCCCGCACCCCTCGGCCGCGGCGGAAGTCCGCTTAAGTGCAGAGGTCCTAACTCATTGATTTTATTTAATATTTAGCGCGCGCCCGGACGGATTCGAACCGCCGACCGCCTGGTTCGAAGTCGCACAGATGATTTTATAGGTTCTTAATTTTCAACCACTTAGCAGGCCCGCCCTCACTCGAAATAAGCACGAGCGCATGAAACGGCAGCAAACGCTACGTTTACGCTACGGTGCCGATCTTCTGGTTTGAGGATGCGCACGTGTCTCCTATACTGGAGCGGCCATGCCGACCAACGCCATAAAATTGCCAGCTGCCCTTGAAAAATTCGTAGCCTCTCAAGTACGCAAGGGGACGTATCGCAGTCGCGAAGCTGCCATCGTCGCGGCAGTCTCGCATCAAAAGCGTCGCAGCGAGCAGCTCGCCTGGTTGCAGTCGGAAGTCCAGAAAGGCCTCGACTCCGGACCAGCGGTTGAATTCGATATTGAAAAGATTATCCGTCGCGGTCGCCGCCGACTTGCCGCTCGCGCCCGTCGAGCCCGGAGTTGATGCCCCGTCGTATAGAACTCTCGGGCGCAGCGCTCGCCGATTTCTATCTGGTTTTCTATCGCGAGCGTCCCGGCGTCATCGAGATCGTCCGCGTAATTCACGGTCGCCGAAATATCCCTGACATTCTTGATGAGTTGTGATGCCCTGCAACGAGTCTTTGTCCTCCGCGACAGCGCAGGTTCACCGGCACTAACGGAAGCCGGTTTAAGCTAAGGGGAAGCTGATGGCGATATCACTCTACGACCTGAGCGTGCCGACCTTCCTGCAAACCGTGAAGGCCGTCGGGGGTTTACTCGACCGCGCGGTCAGGCACTGCTCCGAGACCCGGGCAGATCCAGACGACTTCGTGCACGCCCGGCTCTTTGACGATATGGCACCCTTCCATTTTCAGATCGAAGCGGCCTGGCATCATTCAGTGTGGGGGCTGGAGGCTGTGAAGACCGGCGTGTTCGCCCCGCCCGCACTGGTCGGGCCGGTTCCTTTCGCCGACCTGCAGGCCATGATCGGCAAGGCGGAAACGGCGCTGGAGGCGTTCACCCCCGACGAGGTCAACCGCTGGGCGGGCAAGGATCTAGACCTTCAGATCGGCCCGCGGAGGCTAACCTTCACGTCGGAGACCCTCATCCTTTCGTTTTCGTTGCCCAACTTCTACTTCCACGCCGTCACCGCATACGACATCCTGCGCACGCGAGGTGTGCCGCTCGGAAAGCGCGATTACGAGGGCCGGCTGCGCACTCGGACTGCCTAGACCAGTACCCTGTAGGACGCTTTCGCGGAAACGACGGCTCCAGGTTCGGGAAGCGCCTGTGGTGCTACGAGCCAGCACGAATGCGAATATTCGACCCGTTGTTGCCGGTGGTGAGCGTCAGCTATGGAGAAGTCAATTAAACTCTTGCGGCTCTTCGGGAGCGTGAGGTTATCTTTGAGATTACCATAATGGCAATCGAGATGAGGAAGGCCGCAAGACCGTATAAGGCGGCATTGGCGAGGGGCGTTACTACCATAGACCAGATGGTTTCGGGCAGCAGCCAAGGTGGACAAGTAATGTAGACAAGATTCCAAAAGAGGTCGGTCCACTTGGATTCCCGAGCGTTAAAGCCGATGAAGGCCGCTACGCCCCAGAAGATCGGCACGAACGCGCCGACGGCCATCCAGAGCGCGACTCTCTTCGCGATCTGTTCAACGGGGTCTTCAAGCGCCGACATCTCGACTCTCACGGAACACTCCGAGTTTAATAGCAGCAAATCATCGCCACGCGGTACTTGAGACTGCCAGGCCGTACCCGCGATTGCTATTGTCGCTCGATAAGGATCGCGAGGCGTCACTTGCGGTACCAAAGGCGATACCTCTGTGCCGAAAGACTGCAATCCAGCAGGCAGTTTGGTGCGGTGAATTGCCGTCTTTGCGCGGCAGTCGCGTCAGGACCCGTTAGAGACCTACGTCTACGACAGCTATACGGAAATAAGCCGCGCGGCGATCCCGGCGAGGGTCGGTCCTAGGCTTCGCCAATCGCGTTTAGTAGCCACAAGACGTTCTCGGCCGGCGTAGCCCGATAAGTGTCGGCTTTTGGAGGACCTAAATATTAATCCATAGTCGGACTACATGAGTGACTCAACACGGTCTTTCTTCTCCGTGATTCATCTTTCGCCGCATACATGGCTTCGTCGGCTTTTTGCATAAGCGCAGCCAGGGTTGAGTCTGGCGCATCGTCGCTGCAAACGTAGCCGACGCTTGCGGTAACTGCGAACCCCGCGTCTTTCATCCGATCTGCAATTGTCGACGACAGCTTTTCGCACAGCGCCGCGCAATCCTTCCCATCAGTCCGCGGCATCATAATGACGAATTCGTCGCCGCCGATTCGGGCTGCAGAGTCCACCTGCCGGATGTTGGTGCGCAGGACATCGGCAAATAGGCGCAGTGCTTGATCTCCAACTCCGTGTCCTCTGGAGTCATTCAACAACTTGAACTGATTCAAGTCGAGAAGGGCGAGAGAGAAAGTGCTTCTATGGCGGTTATTGCGGACGATTTCTCGCTCGGCCAATTTTTCAAAGCTGCGTCGATTGTGTAGCCCCGTGAGTGCGTCAGTAGTTGCAACAGTCTCCATCGCAATCGAACCTGAACGAGCTAAGCGGGTCAATCCAGCTACGAGCATATTTGCCGCGAGAGCTATTAGCAGATTCGCCGTCACTGCGGCAGTTGGTAGGCCATAACTTAATAGTGTGAGCACGAGAAACACTGACGACAGCAGAACTCCGATCACAACCGGCGTGATTCCCACGCAGGAGAAAGCCAAAACACCGATAGGGAACACATAGAGAATGTGTAACCAAATTTCCTTTCCGTTGGTCAAATCGATCAGAAAGACGGTGAGAATCGCGAGAATGCTGAAGATAACAATCGTCGCAGACCGCGACTCAAGCGACGCGCGATCAATTAACAAAATGCTTTCTCGTAATTGCCATGAGCCGACCACCTTCGTGAATGTAGCATGTGTCCAAGGACCGTAGGTTCAGAGATAGCCAGCAGCCATCAGGGATTGGTGCAGGGGAGCCGCGGGAAGATACGTGTGGAGTTCGCGCAGAGTGGCCGCTTCCTGGGTGGGAAACAAGATGTGCCAACTCCCGCTTTTGCCGTGAAGCGACCGTCGCCGGATTAGCAAGCCTCCCTTCAAACCGTGGCCACCCGTATTGGGGAGCATAAGGAATGAAGCGCCAAAGTCACGGATGCGGGCTCGCCATTCTGTGATTCGGAGCGTGCAAACCATGGACGGTTTGCCCGCAGCCTCCAGGGACGGATCTACGGCGGTCCGAGACAGAGAGTGGCGAGCCCGCCTGCATGCGATAAGCAGCGTCGTATCGTCCTTACTCTCCGCAACGTCTGGAGGACAGTTTGGCGCCTGAACACCCAGTCGATCGAAGAGTTCCTCTACACCCCAGCGTCGCAGTAGTGCGCAAATGAGTCGATCGTTGTCCCCACGCCATCCTCAGAACGCAATAGTTTCCCTAGATCAGCGGCGCGCTGGCGCATCGCGTGGCCCGACGTCTCGCGTAAGGCGTTGGCCAACAGCTCGGCAGTGAGCTTGGCGAAGGGGATCGGACGAGGTCCAACACCGAGCGCCTCGACTCTTCTCCCCCAGTTTGGTTGATCTGCAACAAACGGCGTGATCACCGAGGGAACGCCGGCGCAAAGACCGGCACCTGTCGTGCCCGCACCGCCGTGATGGACTACCGCGTGCACACGGGGAAAGAGCCAGCTATGGGGAATGCTCTGTATTCCGAAAGCATAGTCGGGGAGTTTGGTTCCTTCCCCAATCCCCGCCCAACCTGAGAGCAGCACGCCACGTTGGCGCGACAACTCCAATGCCTTCAATATTATCTTGAGCGTGTTTTGGGCGTTGCCGCTTGGCATGCTGCCGAAACCCACATAGACAGGGGGCGGCCCGCTTTCCAAAAAGGCGACCAGGTCAGCCGGAGGTGTCCAGCCGGGCGGTGGAGCGGAATTCCAATATCCCGTTACACGGATCCGTTTCGGCCAGTCGGCGGGGCGCGGCAACACGGTGGGACTGTAGGCGTAGTAGAGTGGCGTGCGTTCTAGTCGCGGTGCTGAAGGCCCTAAGAATGGCAATCGCGGCAGGCACAGAAAATCCCGTCGCATCTTGTTGTCGAAGTTCCGCGCTACCTGCCAAATCAATTGCTCCGAAATTAGCCAATTCAGGGAATTGATTGCCATGCCACGGTCCACGCCGCCTCCTATGAGGAAGCTAGGGAAGGCACGCGTCGGTGTAAGCGGCATGAACATCGCGGCAGCGGCGGGAACGCAGAGCTTCTCCGCAATGCTGAAAAAGGGGAGCCAGCTGCTCTTATAGATGATCGCATCTGCACCCGAGGCGGCTCGTAAGGTGTCCGTGTCGAGTCCTTCGAAGAACGCCTTTCTCTGGTGTGTGTCCGAGGCTTGCTTGATGAGCATCCTCAGCATGTTTCCCGATCCAATTGCGGTCGCCACCTCTTCGTTCCTGAGCAACGACTTGTACGGGTTGCCCAATGGGGCAAACTCAATATCGTAAGCGGCCGCGAGAGGAGCGAAGTCCGGCCGTGCAGCTAGTCTGACGGCGTGTCCCCGCTGCTTGAGCCCTACTGCGAGCGCGACGAACGGCTGGGTGTCTCCCATGGCGCCGATCGTTAACAGCGATATCTTCATTATTGTTCCGTCGTTCGAACATTGGCCGCAAAAACAACGGGCAAACGCCCTACGAGCGGCTCCTGGCGAGAAAAGCATCTGCCAGGGTGTTACCCATGTCTCCGGAAGAAAATGGGTACCATGTCCCCAGTTAGGACCCTGATTGAAAAGCGCGCCCGGACGGATTCGAACCGCCGACCACCTGGTTCGAAGCCAGGTGCTCTATCCAGCTGAGCTACGGGCGCCCGCGCGCAGTTTAGCGGTCGGGAGCCGATTCGGGAAATTCTTGAAGATCCGCGAGCCGTGCCGTCAACAGGCGGCGCTCGGGCTCCAGAGTGGCCGTCTTCAAGGCAGTTCGATAAGCCTGGCGCGCTTCGTCAAAACGCCCGAGCTGCTGCAGAAAGCGGCCTCGTGCCGCATGCAACAGGTGATACTCCGTGACCTTTCCGCGCGCCGCCAGCGAGTCAACCAGATTCAGGGCGCG
>Ga0210388_10002316_pt1 | contig 14811 bp, 7 predicted proteins | sample IncBWC19OmetaG_FD_155485 | JGI IMG/M metagenome (GOLD analysis project Ga0210388, IMG submission 155485) | Forest soil microbial communities from Barre Woods Harvard Forest LTER site, Petersham, Massachusetts, United States - Inc-BW-C-19-O ...
TTCGCCCATGCCGCTACCCTGGCCGGCGAGATTGGTGCCGTCACTAGTAGCGTCAAACGCGCGCAACAGGCCAGCCATATACAAAATGGGTTCCTGGAGATGACCATCAGTAGGTACCGCGGTCGCGGGATCGTCACCACGCCGGGCCTCGGGGTCCAATAAGATTGCAGTAATCACAGATTTCATATCTCCGCGCACGCTTGAACCGTTGTTCGCAAAAACATTGGAGACTCTTTGGATGTAAGCCGGCGAAGGATTGCTGGTGACCAGATGCTGGATCAGCTCTCGCGATACGAAAGGTCCGATATTCGGATGGTTAAAAACATTATCGAGGGCGCCTTTTAGGTCCTGGGCAGAGGTTTGACCGCCAGGGAGCAGCCCGCCATTAGCCACGTTTGGATATTGGAGCAACTGTTTCGGGTCGGTGTCGTGGTTGGAGTCCACTGCGACCATCGGCCCGGTCCAGTAGGGCGGATTGTGTTTTTGTTGGGTGCTACCGGGCGTGAGTGGATAGGTCCACCCCGTGTATGCGCGTGCGAAAGCTTCCACAGTGTCTTGTGTGTAAGTCGGGATGGGGTTGCCGCTCGAGTCGAGTTGAGAGGAGCCATCCGGATTAAGCTGCACGGTTCCGATGGTGAAAAGCTGCATGAACTCGCGGGCGTAATTCTCGTTGGCATGATCTCCCTGGCTAGTATTGGGCTTGTCGTTGTTCACCATATCGAGCCAATGTCCCATGGCGGGAGACAGAGTGACGTCATTCATGATCTGGCGATAATTGGAAAATGCGTCGGTATCCAACAGGCGGAGATAGTTTGTGTAGCCGGTGGGGTCGTTGACTTTATCGCCGCCGACGACAAAAATCTGGCTTAGCGCAAAAGCCACTCTTTGACGCAATTGGTCCGGAGCAAACAGGATTTGTACGAAGAAGCGTTGTTGGACCGCGCCGAGTCCTTTCTCTCCCGTTGCCGGATTCGGATAAGGAGAAACCGGCAGACCGTATTGCGCAGTCAAGAATGCCTGCAGCCCGCTGGACTGTACCTGAGTAACGAGCGCCGGATCCGGTCCAAAGGTCGACTGCTCGAGAAAACGGTCGGCGACCGTTGGGGGCACCTGAATTCCTCCCACAACTTGCGCGTTCAAGCTATTTGAGGATATCGATCCGGGATTCGGATTCGTCACAGCAACCGCTACGGAACCTATTTGGGCGCTCGTTGCCGTCCCGCTTGCTGTCAACTGAGCGCTCGAGTTAAACGTCGTGGTTAGGGTAGTTGAACCGAAGGAAACCGTTGCGCCGTTGACGAAACCAGCGCCTGAAATGGTGAGAGTGAATGCGCCCACATTAATTTGCGAAGGCACAACGCTGGTTATTTGCGGAATTGGATTCAGAAGCGTGACGTCACTGGTTCCGGCGATGGATGGCTTGGACGTTTCAGCGGCGGAGATGGTGACTGAGTTCGGCATGGGAAGAACCGCAGGCGCCAGATAGTTTCCATTCACATCGATGGTTCCGAGTGTTGTGCTTCCGCCGACGGTTCCGTTCACAGACCAGGTCAGGCTTAGGCCGGCCAAGGATGGGGTGAATTGCTGCGGCGAACCCGCGCGTACCGAAACGGTACTGGGCGAAAGAGTGAGCATCTGAGGACCGGGAGGTGATGACGGCGTCACGGAGCAACTTGAAGTCAATATTAAGAGCAATAACGCAGCCAGCGAAGGTAAGGGTGAGCGACACACGATGTCCCTCTCTTGTGAATCAGGACTGTCCTAAAGTATGGACGATAACCCAGCCATCCGAAATTAGTTTCGCGATCTTTAATTAAATTTTCGTTTGATGGATGAGTTTGATGTATTGGAAGGAAGACGCTACAGCAGGGGTGCTCAAATTGGAACTGTCACCAGGACGGGTTTCGGTGTGCTGACCTTTCGTACTGGTAAGCCTATGAACTGGGCTCGGCAATGAAAATGCGAGATTGCGACAGGCGAAGGTAGACGGACGTTAAGGCTATTGTTTGTCGCAGGCGAGGGAAGGGAAAGTCAGAGTTAGCTCGGTTGTGTCCGGGTCGGCGCCGTCAACGGAGGCGGAATCGGCGTCGATGCGTGCAGGGATGGTGCAGGTTTCTTTGCCGCGGCGCTGGCTTAGATGCTGAGGATCCAAGTCTTCCCAGGCGGAAATTGTGTAGTGTGAGGACTGCAGGAGCGTGAAATCGTAAATCCCTTCGCCAATTCTTTGCGCCGCCGGATTTTCGCCCTGGTCGGCTTTAGCCATGATGGTGACTTCGCCGGGAGGACGGCCGTCCCTCCATTTCAACTGGACGCGAATTTTGCGAGTTGGATACCCATCGTTGAGCTGGATATTTGCTTTCAGTAACTGCTCGCCATCCTTCAAGGTGATCACGCTCGTTTCACTTTGAGTTGCAACTCCGGGATAAAACGCGCGCGGGAACGGTGAATTGGGATCTTTGCGGTCAGTGCGGTTAAATATCAAGATGTAATCACCGGGGCCGACGTGATCGAACTCGAACTCGCCTTTCGCGCCTTGAAATCCCCAGAGACCCGGCTCGGTGTCTTTGTACTTCTCGGCACGATAAAGTTCCACCGAAGCCACCTTCAGCGGCTTGCCATCAGGGCCCAATACTGCGCCGCGTATTTTTCCGAGCGGAAGCGCATCAACGTTGTATTCATAGCAAGCGCCGTTGGGAATCTTGAAAGGCGGCAAAGCACCGGGCAATGTTCTCTCGGATAATTCCATACGGGCTGGAAGGCTTGCGGAAAAATGATATTCGCCGGAATGGACGTCGTAGAAAGAATAAACGCCGTCGGGACCTGTGCTGGTGGCAAAACGATCATATTGTGAGCGCAGTTTCAGCTTGATGTGCGGAAGTGGATCGTCCGGATCATCTGCCGGAGCGAGGAGAGGCGGGTCCGAGCGGCGAAGAACTCCGAAAACGGAAGCGACCTGCTGATGGTTGCGCATCGCGCGCAATTGAGGGATCAACGCTCGGCCGTCTGCGGCGAGTCGGGTACCGCTACAGATGGTGGCGAAAAGGCGGCCTTCCGTTTCCAGTTGCGTGAAAACGATGTACTGATCGCCCTTATGGAAATGGTAGCCACAATCCCCATCGTCACCACCGGAAAAAATGTCGATCTCCGCGGTATTAGGGCCTGCAAACTTTTCATTAATTTTAAAATGATAACGGGTTATAGGAATGGCGTCGGATGCTGGAGCCGCGGGCTCGGCCGAGTCTGTCGGTTGCGCATCAACCGCTGCTGCGGGCGACACGTTTTCAATGTCCGTGACAGTTCCAATGAAGACGACGTCATCGGATTGCAATCCTGGGCAAACTCCGGGAGGGGCTTTCGAACAGGTGCAGGCAATCGCGGCGGCCGGCCAAAAAAGTAAAATTAGAATTATTCTTAGAATTACACGCCAAGTCATCGTCGATATCCTACATGGAGCGGCTGCTGGAATCGAGAGCGCAGGTTTAATTTTCGGAAGAGATGTCTAATTTGAGAGTATTCCACTCTGGAACAGAGCGCCGCTTCGGTAAAAGGAAGGGTACGCGCTATTCTCCTTCCCATAAGCGAAATCCACCGAGGATTGCATTTTCGTTGTTTCCCAATCGCGCGCCGGGTGGCAGCTTCTTCAATTTCTTTACGTTTCCGCCACCGAGGACAACGTAGTCGGCTTCCAGCGCGGTTATCAATTTTTTTGTGACCTTAAAAACCTCTTTGCGCCACTTTTTCTTTCCCAGGCGCTTGAGACCACGAATTCCGAGATAGTCCTCGTAAGTTTTGCCATGCTTATAGGGCAAGTGAGCGAGTTCCATAGGCTCCAGAGTCCCGTTCACAATCATGGCGGAGCCGAGCCCGGTGCCAAGGCCTAGGAACAGCATGCGCTTGCCGTGATAGCTACCTAGAGCTTGCATAGCTGCATCGTTGACGATTCTGACGGGACATCCGAATGCTCTCCTATAATTGAAGCCGACCCAGCCACCGCCCAGATTTGCGGGTTCGTGCACCGGACGACCGGCCATTACTGGAGCCGGATAGCCGATAGAAACGCGATCGTATTTCCAGGTGCGAGTGGCAGCTTTAACTTCACGAACCATTTTCTTCGCGGTCATGAAAGGGCCGGAAGGAATTTTGACCGGCTGCTCTTGTCCGGTGGCTTGTACTTTAATGTTTGTGCCGCCCACATCGAGCACAAGTATTTTGTGCGAAGATTTCGGCATGATTCGTCTTATTCTCGGAATTGTTTGATTTTCTTGTGAAGCTTTTCAGCCTAAGGAGCTTTCCCAATCCACCAGAGAACCTTCGCCAATATTTTCCACTTGTGCTTGCTATCGAGTGTGATCGATTCGTATTCGCGATTCTCAGGCTGTAGGGTATCGGTATGACCGTAGCGTTGCAAGCGAGATACCGTTAACCCCATATCTTTATGCCAGGCGATCACGATTTTCCCGTTGAGTTTATTTCGTTCACTCTGTGAAGAATCCACGGCAAGAATATAGCCGTCTTGAATCAAGGGCATCATGGAGTGGCCCTTTACGCGCAGACAGCTTGTGGCGGTGGGATTGGGACACCAGTCTTTGGGAGCTGCAATCATGCTTTCGACCGGGGCATCATGTAATACGGATGCGTCATGTCCTTTTTCGCCGTGCGAGGCGGCCACTACCTTTAATAAGGGAATTGCGACGAGTTGTACCTTGCTGCGCAAGGGTTTTTTGCCGCCGCTGCCAGCCGCTACGATTTCAAAAGCGGGCATGGCGATCTTCTTCAGCCGGCGGCGCAAGCCGGGAACTACGCGCATCAAATCTTCGTTGCGCAGACCCGCGCGGCTCCAGAAAAACCAGCAGTCTGGATCGCCGGCCAAATTTCCCAGCTCAATACAAGCGTGAGAGGGAGGTTCCTGCACCCCACGTTCCCATCGGGATATAGTCATCGCCGAGCAATCGAGCCTTTCACCAAGCTCTGCTTGATCAAGTTGTAATTTCCGGCGCAAATCGAAGATGGCTTTAGCCCATTTGGAGGAAGGGGCAGATTTCGGCTTAGCGGCTATTGGGGGCATAAGAAAAGACTGTTGTCCCACTAACAATATGCTCCCACCGTACAAAGCGCAAGGCCGCGCGGAAGGCCTTGATTAACAAATGCGACTAGTATCCGAAGTTACTAGAGCGTATGGTTAGGGAAGGTCTCATTAGCTCGATCGACTTCTCAGCGTTCGGTCCCTAGTGAATCAGACACTTCTCCAAACTAGTTGAGGGCGGGCTCATGTCCGACGGTTCCACTCAGGCCATTCCCAAGAATCTTTCGAAGATGCCTTCGAGCGACGGCAAAGAGCGCAACACGCAGAACAAGATTCTGTGCGGACTCCCCGGCAAAGAATCCCGGGTAGTATTCGCAGCCTTGGAGTTCGTGGAACTGCCGACAAGAACCATTTTGAATGAGACATGCGAGCCGATCGAGTTCGCCTATTTTGTGAACAGCGGTCTGGCTTCCGTTCTAAACGTTATGGAAGACGGTAAAAGCGTGGAAGTTGGGTTGATGGGGAAAGAAGGTTTTGCGGGGATACCGCTTTTAGTTGGATTCAGAACCAGCCCCAGCCGCGTGGTGATGCAGATCGGGGGCAGCGCATTCAAGATACGCGCGAAGGATTTTGCGGCTTTATTGCGAGAGTGCCCACAACTGGAAAGATCGTTATTCCGATTGTCGCAGGAAATGGCGGTGCAAGCGGCGCAAGTGGCGGCCTGCAACAGGCTACACGAAGTGGACGAACGGCTGGCTCGGTGGCTGCTTATGAGTCAAGACCGGTTAGAGGGGAATCGAGTTCCGCTAACTCAGGAATTTCTGGCGCACATGCTGGGTACCAGGCGAGCGAGCGTAACCGTAGCGGCGGGCATGCTGCAAAAGGCCGGATTGATCAAGTACACGCGCGGAGAAGTGAAAATCGAAAACCGCAAAGAGCTGGAAGACGCCGCGTGTGAATGTTACGCGACGATCGTACGCCAATCGCAGGTGTGGCGAAGCGAGGCGGAAAAATAACGGCTTGGTACGGTAGCGAACTGACAAACAGAAATCATGTTTAGTAGATTTTAGCTCCCTAGTGGAGGGTGCTATATGAACCAAAACGAATGGTATAGCGTTTACACTGCTGCCCTTCTGGAACCGAACCCCGCAAGACTTCCGACACTGATTCATGACGCAGAAACTGCGATTTTCTCGCGGATCCAGAGCCTTTCCGCGGACCCCGATTCGAGCCGCGAGCGAGAAACGATTGCAGGCGCGCTGTCTAATTTGCGCGCTTTGCAAAGAAACATGCTGCGCTACCCCGGAAGCCGCGAGGCTTAGATTCTGTATACGGAGTACGCCGACACCTTACGGACTTCAGAAATCGCAGACGCGGGCGTCAGTTTGTTTTCCAAGACGCCGGCGAAGGAATGGCTAACCGCACAAATGGAACGTCTTCTTTAGGTTATAAGGTGATCTTCACAAAATCTTCAAGTTCGCCCAATCAAATTAGGGCTGTCGCGTATAGGTTTCCGAGGCTGTTTCGCTGTTTGCAGACTTTGGTGCGACGGCGACGGCCTGAACCGTTTTCGAGGCAGTGATGGTGAACGGCATCTTGTAAACATTTCCGTGGGTTGCAGTCGGAGTGGAACCGTCGAGCGTGTAGTGAATCGCGGCGCCCGGAGTTGCATCACTCATACTGACTTGCAGAGATGACGCGAAAGATTCCGAAGATGGGCTAATTACTGGAGTAGCCACGACTGGAAGCAGACCATAGGCTTGGACTTGACCCGACGTTCCGATATAAACCTTGCCGTTGGCTATGGTAGGAACGGAGAATTTTACGGCGTTGCCGGGTTGATCGCGATGGTCCGCAGCTTGCGTACTGTTCCAAAGCTCATTTGAGATATTCGTGGCGTCGTACGCGTGTAGAATCGCAGGCCCGGGCCCCGGGCCAGGCGAGCCATATTGCGACGAGTCAATCGCCCACACGATTGCAGTGCCGGCAGTGTTGCCGTTTGACGAAATCGAAGGGGTGGCGCCCGGAAAACCGATCGCCGTAGTGTTGCCGGTAATGTGAGTAAAATCCGGAAGGCCGGCGGTAACTGGAATCGACTTCAACACATCTCCGCTTCCCCAATAATACAAAGTGCTGTTCCAGTAGGCGGGCATACTCCACATTCCGCCAACAGCTCCCGAAGCAGATTCCTCGAGGATTTCCGGGTCATCGGTCGTGCAAGTGGATTTCCCCACGTAATGGACATTCTTAGCTGTCATTTGATCGCGGTTCACAACGTAAATCGCGCCTTCTTTGCCAGCCGCGACCAGCAGGTCGGGGTTTGCGCCGGGCTGCGTTGGAAGCACCAAAACTCCACCGGAACCGAGGTCGGTGTCTTGTGCTTCTAAACAATTTTGATCGGAAGGCGTGAAATAATCGAGGAGAGATATATTTCCATTCGTGGTTCCCAATTTCAGGACCGTATCGGCGAGCTCGGTGGCTGGAACATTGCTCGTATCGAAAGTGCCATTCCCGCTGGCAATGTAGATATTACCGTTGCCATCTGCGGCAACGCCGGAACCTGCCATCCAGAATCCTCCCAGGCCGCCGTTGGGAGTTGTCATCAGGAAACTGCTCCGCGCGAAGTTTGTCGTGTTGTAGGCGAACAGCCAGCCGTGATAGGGGCCGAAATCGCAGTGGGAAGCGAAGGCGACGTAGATTTCGCCGTTCAGCTGCAAGAGACCCGCGCGGTTATGTTGATGCAATGCATCGAACGTGACTGTTCCGTTCTCCGAGCCATCGCCGGTGCCACCTGCGGTGGCGGTGATTTCAACAGGACCGGGTACTTTTTCATCGCCAGTCGTCAAATCGAGAGCGTGCAAGCGATGAATGTAGGTCGAGCCGAGTTGGGATTTTGCTTCGACATAAATTGTCTTTGCCATCGAATCGATCACCGGCGTGCTGGAAATTCCGATTTGCGGCTGCAAGTCTGTACATCCGATGGTGGTGGAAGATTGCAATGAATGTTCGCCCGATTTAGCGCCATGAGCTTGATCAACCATGCTCGCGGTCCACAGAGCCGGTCCTTTCGTATCAGCGTCGAAGGCGTACACGTGGTCGGTTTCGGTAGCCACGATCAAGACGTTGTGACTTGCGCCATTGATGGTTACATTCTGAACGTAGAGAGGTTGGGCATAAACCTGTCCAGCTACGGGAAGCGAAAATAACTTCGCAAAGTGAGCCACGTTCACATTGGAAGTATTGAGGATTGTCTCGTTTGTGTTTTGTCCGGTTCGGCCAATATCGTTGTGCTGAGTCAAGACGCTGATTTGTGCCGCGGTGGCAAGGGCAGTCGAGAGAATAAGTGCAGCAACGAAGCCGAAACGTCGGCACGCGCTCAAGGGCACTCGAAGATTGAATGCAGAGCGAACACTAATATGCTTACAAACGACGAATGAGTCTGGCATGGATGGGCCTCCCAGGGGGTGTGGAAACTAGCGGACTAGGCTATTTCAAGCTAACACTTTCAGCAGAAATTAGAAATAGAACTTCACACCGAATTGAATCGTTCGTGGGCGATGGGCGTCAACCGGGTGCAAGAACGAATTCCCGAGCAGGCAATTCTCACTCGAGTTGATAGCTCCCGCGGAATTGTCGGGGCCGCCGTAACAACTGGCGATGTTGCTAGCCGTATTGCCGCGTTCCGAATCGTAAATGCGGAATTGGGTATGGTTGAAAATGTTGAAGGCCTCGGCGCGAAGTTCGAGGCTTGTTGATTCACTCGTCTTGAAATGCTTCAGTAGGGCCATATCGAAATTCAGGCGGCTTGGATTATTCAGGGAATTCCTTCCCACATCGCCAAAAGTGAGCCCTTCCGGCGCGGCGAACGCTGCAGGATTGCCCAGCAACGGGCCGAACGTAAACGGCGCTGTGAATCCTTTCAGAAAGAAAGATTCGCTGGTTGGGTTACGGTCGGGAAATGATCCGGCCCCGGTCCCGTTGGCGACCCCGGCATTGTCGAGAACCGAAATTCCGGTTTGAGGGCTGCCGCCATTAATCACGGTGAAAGGGGTACCGGTTTGGTAGGTTGTAACTCCGGTGAATTCCCACTGTTCGAGAAGATTGCGAGCGAACCAAGAATTGAAAAAGCCCGAAGCCTCGGGGGGCGTGCCAGCACTGGGGCTGGTTTTGTCGGTGCTCGCATTCCTGGAAGAATCCGACCAAAGACTCGCTTGGCGCTTCCACAAATCTCGAGTCGAGTGAGCCAGTCGAATGAAGGAGAATTGATATACGTAACTAATGTTCAAAAGCTGACGTTGATCAAAGTTGGAACTCGCTTTATTTGTCCGGAGATTAAAAGCGTCCACAAACGTCGAATCAAAGCGATCGGAGGAATCGTCGATCGAGTGGCTATAGGAGTAGGCAATCTCCAAACTCAGCGGAGCTTTCGTGCGGCGCAAAGTGGCCTGCATACCGTTGTAGTGGGAATCCGCGACGTTTTGAAGGGAAAATATTTCGCCCAGGGTGGGGGCGAATGTCCGCAAGGCGTTCGGATCCGGAAGGCCGCCGACCTTGGTGCCGTAACAGGCAGCTTCCAAATTAATGAAGCCGGGGGAGCCTGCCGCGATCGTGTTGCCGTTTATCAGGAAGCTCGAGCCGTTGAAAGTGCCGCATGTGGCGTTGGAAATAGGTTGGATGGGTTGCAGCTGACCCGGCAGAGGTGGAGTCAGCCCCTGCAGGAAAGGGTTATCGGCGGCGTCCACTGGCGCCAATTGATTGACCTGAAGTTCGGCCGTTAGATGCGTTCCTTTGCTACCGACATACGCAATCGTTCCTACCAAATCGCGAGTGAATTGGCGCTGCACGCTCAGGTTCCACTGCTGCACATAAGGCCAGACTGCTTTGGTGGGAATTGCCGTAACGTTTGGCGGAAATGCGACCGGTATTGGGGTATTGCAATTTCCTACGGATCCAATGCACTGGTAGCCGCTGGTGAAATGCTGAATGACATCGAGCACGCCGGGCGGCGTGCCGGGAGTATTGCCGACGGCGTTTGCAGAGGGGGCGCTTCCTTCCAACGATCCGGTGTTTGCTTCGTCGCCCGTGCCATGTTCGAAGAAAATTCCGTAGCCGGCGCGGATAGAAGTCTTGCCATCGCCCTTAGGATCCCAGGCGAAACCAATCCGGGGAGCTGGATTGAATAAATGCCCTTTCATACAACTCGCCGGTACTCCATTTTTTCCGCATTGCACCAGACCATTCAGAAGGCGAGGATCCGGACTATTCGGGTTCAACGGAATGGGAGTACAAGAATTGAGCGTTGGCATAGTGGGATCGGTGCAAGAAGGAACATCCAACAGAACGCCAGTGACGGGATCCACCGCACCGGTTGCGGCGAGGGCGGAGTTAAACGCCTTGGCTTCCCAATTGTATGCTTGGTCGAACTTTTCGTGCCAAGTTCCGAACAAGCTTACGCGCAGCCCGAAGTTAACGGTCAAGCGAGGTGAGACTTTCCAATTGTCCTGGACATAAGGCTCGATGGTGTTGTAGCGGTTGTAGTACTTCTGTTGGCCACTGTCCTGTTGAAACGTCTTAATGTCACCCACTAAGAAATCAGCAAAACTGTTGCCGGTGGTAAGAAAGCTGTTTACGTTGGAAAACGAAATGATGCCCTGAACATCTCCGGTAGCCGCTCCGATCGCTGGGTTCACTTCATTTTTCTGAGCGAGAACCACTTGGACGCCGAACTGGAGGGTATGTTTGCCGAAAGATTTGGAAGCGTCATCCCCGAAGCTGTAAGTGGGATTGGTCTGATGGTAGGGCTCAAAAGAAGGATCCACCGCGAATCCGTTGCCGCCATAAGCGGCGTTGGTACCTCCGATTACGATGCCCGGGACTTTATCCCCGAAGCATGGAGCTGAAGGGGTCGCCGGGAAAGTTTTGGGACAGGTGAAAAGGCTACCAATCGCCAGATCGGAAGGCCGCGTAAATGTCGCGCCGGGCCCGTTTACGTTGGTAAGAGTGATGTGGTCGGTGGTGTAGCTGAAGATCAGATTGTTAACGAATGTAGTGGAAATAATGTGGCTCACGCGCGCGACCATATCGAGCCCTGGACCAACGAATTTAGTTTGAATGGTGGGAAAACTATTCTGAATGAACCCCCATTGCGGCACTGTAGTGGTGGTGCTCCAGGTGTCGTGTATGTAGCGAAAAGTCCCTTTCACGTTGGGAGTGAAATTGTGATCCAGCCGGAAGAGCTCTTCTCGCCAATCGGTGGGAGTGGAAACGGCTGCGTCGTAGCACGAAGCGATGCTGGAATTGCAGCCGGTGTTAGAGGTGGGAGCGGGAATGATACCCGTGTTCAAGAGAATGGCGGCATTGGGGTCAAAAGTATTGGAGCCCGGGAGCGTCACCTGGTTTCCCGGGTAGGTAAGGGGGACACCGCCGTTCGCGCCGTTTTGCGGGCAGTCGGGGAACTGTGTGCGAAGAAAAGTAACGGATTGTCCGGGGCTGGCGAACGGGCAAACGTCGCCGAAAAATCCGTTCCGTTCCGCAACGGAAGGAACTCCTTGATTGAACTCCGTGGGCGTTTTTTCGCGTCGAGCCTCTTCGGAGAAAAAGAAAAAGGTTTTGTCCTTCGCCGCATTGTAATGACCGGGAATGAAAACCGGCCCGCCAATGGTACCGCCGAAATCGTTCCTGCGATAAAGAGGGGCTTCCGTGCCGATGTCAAAATAATTGCGGGCATTAAAAAGCTCGTTGCGAACGAATTCGTAAGCGTCCCCGTGAAAGTGAGGCTCGCCGGATTTAGTGGTCACCAGCACGGTTCCTGAAGCGCTCCGGCCAAATTCTGCTCCGTAATTCGAAGTGAGTACCTGCAGCTCACTGATGGCATCCAGGCTGGGGTAAACGATCAATGTGCTCGAACTGCCGTTGACGCCGGCATTCAGGACGTCGCTGCCATCTACGTCGAAATTGTTGTACTCGACGCGGCCTCCGTTCACGCTGTATTTGACGCTGCCTTTCATTCCGACGAGCGCTTCATCCTGGCTGGTCTGATTGCTCACGCCGGGTGCCAAAGTGATAAGCTGCGTGAAGTTTCGACCATTCAAACCGAGCGCGGTAACCTCTTGCTCGGTGATAGTGCCGCTGAGGGTGGGACTCTCTGTTTCGATCTGACTAACCCTTCCGGCCTCCACGTTGACGGAAGCGGTGGCTGCAGCAATTTCAAGGTTGGCGTCGGCCTTTGCTGTCTGGCCCGGTGCCAGAACCACCGAGGCAACTTCAAACAGCTTGAATCCCTGCGCTGAAATGCTCACTTTGTAGATACCGGCGGTTAGACCATCCAACCGGAATTCGCCTTTCTCGTCGGTCCCGGCTGTTCGCGCCACACCTTTCTGATCGGTTACTGTAACAGTGGCTCCCGGAATAGCCGCGCCGGAAGAGTCACTGACAGTTCCCACGATAGTCCCCGTCTTTGAGGTCGGTTGAGCACTCTCCTGGCCGTTGGCAACGGAAATTCCCGAGAAACAAAACATGAGTACGGCCAGGACGCAAACCACAGCCTTCATAGCCTTCACGGCAAACTACCTCCTGAAAGGGAATCTAGAGCAACCGATAGGCGAAAGGCGTCTTCGCCCGAAAAAATACCGGCTAGCTGGTTGTGGAGAGTCAGAGCCCGCGGCGGGCGGCCTGATGGCGTTCACCTCATTGTCATTCAAGATCGTTCGATGACGCGCTCTCGTCTCGGCGCGAATTCTTTTTCGCCACGCGCAAACTGCTACGGCGAAGCCAGGAGCAAGCGCCAAAGCAGACACCACCCTCCAGAAAGTTCCTGGTGGCACTGACGTTGAAGGTGGACGAAGAGCGACGGTATCAGTAACAGGACGCCTGTTACTGCTTGATGTCGAGAATATGAAAAGGAAGTAACAAGGGGGTGAGAGAGACAGTTTCCGTCCAATCGATCCGGCAAGTAGTACTCAGCGTACCAACTGTGGAAATCCAAATCGGGATTTTCGCTCGCGTTCCCGTACCAAAAAACTACGTTTGCGAATTGTTTCAGGGCGTAACAGATTCAGAGTCAATCATTAACAGTCGCGTCACTCGGCAGTCAGAGTGAATGGTCTTTGAGTTTTTCTCGGGCCGGCACGAGTGAAGGCATTTCGAGGTCCGGAACCAGAACTCATTTTTGTTACTCAATATTCACGCGCTCTCAATTTCAATTTCATACTGGCGTAACATTGGTCGCCGATAGTCCATCCCGCGGGCTTGACCTACCTCAACTCTGAAGGGTTATTTGGCTGGAAAGTGCGGCGCTTGAATTGCGGTCGTTGACGAGATTCAGCCGCTCCGTTTCGGTTTTTTTGGAAAAGCAGTCTCATCTCTATCCCACGATTGAAACGACAGGAGAAAATGATGAAGAAATTTACGCGTTACTGTAGTGTGGCACTCTGTTTGGGGGCAGCGTTGTTGTTGGGCTCGACGTGCTTCGCCCAAACAACGCCATTTCTGGCAGCAGGTTCGTCGGCAGCCTTCAATGCGATGGCTATCGGCGGAGCAATTGGGGCCACTCCAGCGATTTGCACGAACACTCCGAACAACGCAACTCTGGCAGACGCGACAAACGTTTTTATCTGGTCACAAACCGGAAAGAGCGGCCACCAATTTTTTTCGGGTCAGGACAACCGCAACGCTGGTTTCGACCTGCAAAACGCAAAAGGATGGATCGAGTGGGCAGGGTCGGCGGACGGCACGACTTTGACTAGTGTTTGCGTCTATCTCGCGGTGGACTCGATCGTTGGCCAACGGCTTTTCTTCGCGACGAACAGCGGCGGTACTCAGGCCGGAACTATTGATTTCTCCGGCGGCTGCAGCTCAGGCTTTCCAATTCCCGGAGACAACCAGGTTCCTCTTTTCCCAGCAGACACTCCGTTGCCGGCAGCGGTTTGCAACGCCCTCAACGGGAAGCCTTTCAACGCAGCACCGACCGACATTCGAGCAGAAGATGCTCTATTCGGAACACAACGCGCTTGCGCAGCATACGCGGCGAGCGGCACCGGTTTTGGGTACGCTTGCACGGCTCCAGCCAGCGAAATTGAGAGCGGAGTGGGCGGAAGCACGGGCAAGGTTCAGACCGTCGAGTACGCAATTAGCGGGCAAGACCCGATCACCAGCACGCAAATTGTACATTCCAAGGCTGGTGCAGACGGTGCTCCGTGGGTAAGCATCAACGGGGGCGGACAAGCAGTCCTCGTGCTTGTAAATACACACGACGCGACCGTCAATGGTTTCGGATCTACCACATTCAACAATATCAACCGCCCGGACCTCGCTCGTGTATTTACCGGTGGCGCTACGCGGACTCGCGACGTGATTGGCGGCACAACTTTGGCTACGAAACCGCTAACCGCACTGGTTCGTGAACCACTGTCTGGAACCTTCAACACCTTCGAGTTCCAGGTTACTCGGACTCTCGAGTGGAACCACACGCAGGAAGACCTGACGAACAAATCCGGTGGCCTAATCGCCAACGGCATTGGCATTGCAGCACCGACGGGATGGGTGAATGAGAATGGCGGCACGTCCGGCAATCCGCTGGATTGGAAGAACACCGCAACTAATGGATTGAAGGTCAGAGTAATCGGGACCGGCGAAATGGTTTCGACCATCGATACGAACGGTTTGACGGATATCGGCGGCCTGAACACTCTAACAAACCAGATCGGCTATGCCTTTTTCAGCTTTGGCAACGTGAAGGGCGCAGTTGGCGCTGCCAAGTATTTGCTGGTCGATGGCGTGGATCCTTTGTT
>Ga0210388_10002320_pt1 | contig 14798 bp, 11 predicted proteins | sample IncBWC19OmetaG_FD_155485 | JGI IMG/M metagenome (GOLD analysis project Ga0210388, IMG submission 155485) | Forest soil microbial communities from Barre Woods Harvard Forest LTER site, Petersham, Massachusetts, United States - Inc-BW-C-19-O ...
CAAGCGCTATGATAGCTCTGCTTATCAGAAGGCCCGCGACGCCTCCGTGGGGGGCAAAGCGGATCCTTCGCTGGAAGATACGGTCAACGGCATTCTGAAATTCATGTATCGCAAGGGGATCATTTCGGTCGCGGCTCGTCAGGTCAACCCGGTGTCACCCAGCGATGGGCTTGTGGACTGGACAGACGCGATATCTGCTACTGCTTCTTGAACGAGAGCCTCTCCGTTAGCCGCTGGCCCGTTTCCAACGTGCCTGTAGTGGTTAGTGTCAACTGCTGACCGTCCGCGGAAACCACCCACCTATCGTTTTGCGTCACTTGATTGTCCCGCATGTAGCTCGCATCCACCGTATGAGGATCTAAAAGCGCGAGGGTCACTGTATCGTTGCGCGAGTTCTTTAGATCGTATGGTTTTCCGTCAAAACGGGCGGTGTAGCTGAAGTCACCCAGAAAACGGACTCCACCGCTTCCATCCGCCTCGATTTTGAGCGCCAAACCTTGCCGCAAACGAGTCTTGCTGAGATCCTGCGTCCACTCGCCTGCAAAGAGGTCATTCGCGACCTTCGCGCCTCCACTACGCGTCCACACTGTGACTCTATCAGCCTGGCCCGCGGTCGCAGTTGTGGCAGTCAACTCGGTCCCGTCATTCGAAATTTTTTCGCGAACGGTCGCCACGACAGTTCCGTCCTTCTCTTCCTTGACCTCTGCCTGCTTCTTATCGATCCTGCGCAGTTCAATTTGATTGAACGCAAGATTGCCTGGTGCGGCCGATTGGTGTCCGTTCGCATTTGCAGTGAAATCGAGATGGGTTTCGCCGGACATGATTACGTGCGTCCCGGCATGCACAGGCGTTATGGTGAGCCGGTTCGGAGGCTCCAGACTAGACTGCGCCGAGACGAGCGTCCACGAGCCAAGGCGAGGGTCTGCTACTCCAGGTTGGATGGCGACAAGCAGTCCGAGCAAAAGTAAGATGCGAATGGAATCCTCCTAAATCGATCAGGGGAAAGCTTAGCAGATTCAGATAGCTCCGTACGCGAGTCGTGCGCAAGTGCAAACTCGCGAAACGAAGCGCAAACGCACGAACCGATTCCCGACGAAATGCCTTATTTGCCCGTGTAGTTCTTAGGCGCCACCGCGGAGCTTTGGTGCCGACGCTCTTGTGTGATATGACATTATTATAGCCATGCATGTGCGCCGTTTTTTGGTGTCAGGGATCGTCCTCGCAGCAACCATAGCACTGCTTCCATTCTCTTTTCACGCTGAGCGCCGCCTGGAGACCGCAACCCGTGTCGAAGGGAGCCAGGCTGAAATTGTGAGGGACGAGCTGGCCACTCGTTTTCATTCGCCGTTCGTGGACCGCGTAGTCCTGGTGATCGAAGGACTGCCAGCCGCGAATTCGGACGAAGGCGGCCAAGCGTTAGGAACCATCGTGGCAGCACTGAAAGAGCAGACCGGCGTATCAGGAGTGGTGTCCTATCTCGAGTTGCGCGATCCGATTTTTCTGGGCCGCGACGGGGGAACATTTGTTCTCGTTGGTCTCGAATCAACCGGCGCTCCGGTCGAATCGCTCGTTCCGGAGCTTCACCAACTGGCAAGCTCGCTGCAAAATCAACTGCGGGGCCGTTATCCGGCGGCGAAGCTCGAACTCACGGGTGAAATTCCACTGAACTTTGATATTCGGAAAGCAAGCGCTGCCGACGTGCATCGCGGTGAAAGCCTGGTGATCCCCGGGACCCTGGTGCTTCTACTGGTGGCCTTTGGCAGCCTAATGGCCGCGCTGATTCCGTTGGCGGTTGGCCAGCTTGCTATTGCAACCACTCTAGCGATCACGGGATTCCTGGCCCAGCGCTGGCACTTGTCCATTCTAGTTCAGAATTTGGCCACCATGCTTGGCCTGGGCTTGGGAATCGACTACGCGCTCCTGATGATCAGCCGCTTCCGGGAAGCGATTGCCGCCGGCAACGACGGACCCGCGGCCGGGCTGATCGCGGCACGTCAGGCAGGTCGCACGCTCTTGATTTCAGCCTCAACGGTAGCCATCGGATTTCTAGCCCTCCTGACGGTTCCGATCAGCGAAATCCGTTCGATCGGTGTGGCGGGATTCCTGGTGACGGGAATGAGCGTGATGCTTACAAATACTCTCGTTCCGGCGGCGCTGGTGTTGCTCGGTCCGCGGATTGATCTGGGACGGATGCCGTTTACCGCAAAGTTGGATGCGCAACACGCCGCACGTACCGGAAACCGTTGGCGGCAATGGGGCAGGACGATTGTCGCGCATCCCTGGCTCGCCCTCTTGCTAGCGGGGGCTCCTTTGCTTCTGCTCGCCTGGCAGGTGAGACGACTGGATACCAGTCTGCCCCGAGGGGATTGGCTTCCGCAGGCGGCGGAATCAGTCCATGCGCTGCACGCCCTCGAACGGATGGATCGGGGCGGCGTGGTTGAATCGTTGCGCGTGATTGTCGAACTCCCGACAGATTCCATCTCGCAAACCGACGCGGGGTGGAATGCGATCGATAGTCTCAGCAAGCGCCTCGCGACCGACCCTCGCTGTGACCGCGTGATTTCTATCACTACGCTTGCAGAGGGCAATCGATCTTCCCTCACCGATCTTTCGCGGGAGACGCGTCGCACGTTCCTGAGTAGTGACGGGCGAGCGGCGCTTCTTGAAGTGTTACCCGCTAGTTCCGTCTCCCTGCGCGAACAGGTCAACTGGGTGCGCGAGCTCCGTAAGACCGGCGCGCCAGATCTCACTGGAGTGCCTGGCGCCACCCTTCTCGTTGGTGGCATCCCGGCACTGAATGCCGATTATGAAACGATTATCAGAAGCCACTTTCCGCCGGTAATGGAGCTGGTTGTGGGCGGGACGCTCTTTGCCCTGCTCTGCGGGTTCCGATCGATCTTCGCCGCCGTGAAGGCCATCGCACTCAACCTGTTCTCGGTCGCTGCGGCCTTCGGAGCATTGGTTGTCGTTATCCAAGATGGACACGGAAGCAAGTTCCTGGGAGTTCCCGGGGGAACCGGGAGCGTGTTTCCTCTAGTTCCGATCGTCGCCTTCGCCATCGTCTTCGGGCTAAGCATGGATTACGAGGTATTTCTGGTCGCACGCGTTCTGGAAGCGAGAAGGAGCGGGCTGAGTGAAATGGATGCGATCCCGGAAGGAATGGCGAGAACCGCAGGCCTGATTACCAGCGCCGCCGCGATCATGATCGTGGTGTTTGCGGCATTCACCTTTGGAGACTTTCTGGTGGTCAAGATGATCGGATTTACGTTGGCGATTGCCGTGTTGATTGACGCGACACTCGTTCGTATCGTGATCGGTCCGGCGCTCCTTCGCATCGCGGGAGATTGGAACTGGTGGCCTGGTGGGCTAACCAAAGCGCGCACGGCGCCAGTCATTGCAAGTCACGATTGATAAACGTTAAAGCGCCATGCCGCCCGACACTTCAATCCTCTGACCGTTCACCCAACGGTGCTCATCGGAGAGAAATGCCGCAATCATCGGGCCAACGTCGTCCGGTACCTCCGCGCGCCCGAGCGCAGTCATTTCGGCAACACGCTTATTGATTTCAGGATTGTCTCGCACCATCCCGCCACTAAAATCCGTTTCGATGGCACCGGGCGCGACTACGTTGGCGGTGATCCGGCGCGGCCCAAGCTCTTTTGCAAGGTACCGAGTGAAAACCTCGACGGCGCCTTTTGCCGCTGCATATGCCGAACTACCGGGAATCGAGACTCGTGTCAGTCCCGTCGAGATATTCACGATGCGACCGCCGTCGTTCATCAACGGAAGCAGCTTCTGCGTCAGGAAGTAAACTCCCTTGAAGTGGACGTTGATCTCCGCATCAAAGTCCGCCTCGGTCATTTGGTCAAAGTTGATATGTTGAGAGTTACCCGCGTTGTTCACCAGATAGTCGAACCGGTCGCGTCCCCAGCTCTGTAGCGCCTTGCGGACTTCAGTGACGAATCCATCGAAGGAACGCGTGTCGCCGGTATCAAGGCGAAATCCCACTGCCTTCCGTCCCATCGCTTCGAACTCGCGAATGAGCGAGTTTGCTTCCACCTGATTCGCGCGATAGGTAAAGATGACGTCAACGCCGTGCCGGGCCAGGTTTATCGCCGTGTTGCGACCGATGCCGCGGCTGCCGCCGGTTATGATCGCGATTTTGTTCTTCGCAGCTCTAGGTGTTTCGTTTTCCATCCATGCTCCTTCCAATCCGTACCCAAGATTATTACCAGGGAACACGGCCGGCGCTGGAGAAGAAGCCTCCAGTCGGCCCGTCTTGTGAAAGCGTCGCGAGACTTACCGCCGCGGCGGCACCCTGTTTAACCGTTTGGTAGCCGCGATGCTGATTCAGATCGGGCGCGGTGAATCCGGGCTCGGCAGAGTTCACTTTGATTCCGGTGTCGCGCAACTCGAAGGCGAGTTGCACGGTGAGCATGTTGAGGGCGGCTTTGGAGGCGCTGTAAGCCAGGTATTTATATTTCGTGAATTCCCAATTCTCGTCACTGCTTTTTTCGAGTGATCCCAGACCAGATGAGATGTTTACGATCCGACCGGCGGACGATTTGCGCAGCAAGGGAAGCATAGCCTGCGTCACAATCAATGCACCGAAGAAATTCGTGCGGAATGTGCGCTCCACCGTTTCTAGTTTGACTACGCCGGGAAGTCCATCTCCCGTCAAATCTGCGATTCCCGCATTGTTGACGAGAATGTCGAGATGGCCAAAATCTCCTGCGATTTTCGCCGCCGCAGCCTGCGCGCTTCTCTCGCGATCAACATCGAGCTCCACAAATCTCGCGTCAATCTGCTCGTCCGACAGTTTTGCCGCTGCCTTGCGGCCAAGCTCGGGGTTGCGCGCCCCGAGCATGACCGCATGACCAGCTACGCCAAGTTCGCGGGCGATTTCGAACCCTATGCCTTTGTTCGCCCCGGTTATGAGAACGCCCCTGCTATTTGCTTGCTGCATAGCGACCTTCCTTGATCTTGGCGTTTTCTGGCTCGAAATCGCGAGCGTGGTCAAGATCGTCCATGAGGGTAGTTTGCGTTGGCCGCCAATCCAACCACTTCTGAGTTAGCGCGCTGGACGCTACCAGGTCTAACCCAGCGAACAACCCAAGCGGACCAAAGTGTTCGCCTGCTCGCTCAGCAAACACGGACATCGTCGGCAGCTTCAGGCCCCGTCCGATCGCCTCTGCGATTTCTCTAACTTGCACGCCCTCTTCGGCCACCGCGTGATACTTGGCTCCCACAGCACCTTTCTCAAGCGCGAGCCGATAGAGACGGGCAGCATCGAGCACGTGCACCGCAGCCCAGCGGTTTATCCCCTCACCGATATACGCTGAGACTCCTTTCGTGCGGGCTATATTGATTAGGTAGCTGACGAGGCCCTGTTTCGCTCGATCGTGCACCTGCGGGAGGCGTACCACCGACGCTTTAACCCCGCGTTCCAAAAGCGACAGCGCTGTTACTTCCGATGCGCGGGGATACGATGCAGAGACAGGAACCGGAGGATCATATTCAGTCGCGGCGCGGCCCGATTCCAGCAGCGCAAGCCCGGAGGTGACGAGCAGGGGTCGGTCGGAACCTTCGAGCGTGGAGCCGAGAGCCTCAATGGCGCGCTTGTCAACCTCGCAAATCTCCTTGAACCTGGAGAAGTCATGGATAAACGCAAGGTGAATCACGCCGTCGGAATTGGCCGCTCCGCTTCGCAGACTGTCGAGATCCTCCATGTCTCCTCGAAGCACCTCGGCGCCAGCGGCGATAAGGGCTTTGGCTCCCTCGTCTGAACGAGCAAGCCCGATCACCGAGTGCCGCGCATTGATAAGCTCCTTAACAACAGCGGAACCGATAAAACCCGTAGCACCTGTGACGAAAATACGCATTTTGTCTTCTCCTTTTAATTTCGGTATTGATGGGCGCAATCTTGCAAGGTTGTTTGCCGCCATAGTTCGCAGAGACGTGGTCGCTCACGCGCTCGACACTAAGTCACCACGGGAGTGGGCCGTCCTCATTCGAGAACGTGCCAGTCGGACCATCCGGACCGAGCAGCGCGAGTCGTACTGGTTCGCGGGCGCCCTCCTCGACAGTCCGCGTGCCTGAATAGTTGTTGAGGTTCGTCTTGGTATAGCCGGGGCAGGCAGCGTTGACTTTGATCCCAGTTGCCTCTAGTTCGATCGCCATCGCAAGCGTCATGGCGTTGAGAGCCGTCTTGGATGCAGCATAGCCGGGGCCGAAAATCGAGCGGTAGGCGTAGGTCGGGTCCGAGTTCCGTGTAAGCGAGCCAACGCCGCTCGACACATTGACGATGCGGGCTGCCGGCGCCTCGCGCAGGAGCGGCAGCAGCGCCTGGGTAACGGCGAGGACGCCGAACACGTTGGTATCCCATATCGCACGGACCTCATTGAGGGAGACGTTGCTCGGGCGGGTCAACTTTGCGTAATCCTGGACGGACATGTCCGGCTGCTTACCTGTATTCGAGATAGCCGCATTGTTGATGAGTACGTCGAGCCGGCCAAATTCCTTGCGGATGCGCTCCGCTGCGGCGGTGATCGAAGCTTGATCCGTCACATCGAGCTGGAGCGCACGTGTGTCCGACCCAACCTCCTTGGCCGCGGCCTCTCCGCGTCGGAGAATGCGCGACCCGACCAGCACAGTGAAGTCGTGTGCCACGAGATCTTTCGCGATTTGAAGACCGATTCCTTGATTAGCCCCGGTGACCAGGGCGACAGGTTTTTTGTGCATAGTAAGCTCCTTTTTCATTTATTCCGTTCAAGCCTTAGGCACGAAATCAATATGTTAGTTGGGCCTCGGCGCGTACGCCTTCACCGATCGCGTTGAGTTCGGCGATGATATCCAGAGGAAGTTTCAGGGCCGAAGCATCGAGATTTTCTCGAAGATGGTTCATCGAAGAGGTGCCAGGGATTAACAGAATGTTCTGAGCACGCTGCAGAAGCCACGCAAGCGCGACTTGCATCGGAGTGGCTTGCATGGCAGCGGCCGCGCGGTCGAGCGCTGACGACTGCAACGGCGTGAACCCTCCCAACGGGAAGAAGGGCACATACGCGATGCCCTGCTGCGCGAGATCAGCAATGAACGCGTCGTCATTGCGATGCGCGACATTGTAGAAATTTTGCACGCATACGATCTCCGTAATTCTCTGCGCCTCTCGAAACTGCTGCGGAGTGACGTTGCTGAGACCGATGCGACGAATCAATCCCCGAAATTTCAATTCAGCCAGCGCAGTGAGCGGCTCCTCGATCGATCCCTCCGTTGGCTCCGCGATTCCGCCCACTCGGAGGTTGACCACGTCGAGATGGTCGAGGCCGAGATTCCGAAGATTGTCATGAACGCCGTCGAGCAATTCTGTGCTTGAAAGTGCGTGATTCCATGATTTGTCGTCACCGCGGCGGGCACCTAGTTTCGTAACGATCACCAAGTCGTCCGGATAGGGATGAAGGGCTTTCTTGATGATCTGATTGGTCACATGCGGACCGTAATAGTCGCTGGTATCAATGTGGTTCACACCGGCGGCGATAGCGGCTCGCAGCACATCCATCGCAGCATCAACGTCGCGAGGAGGACCCCAAACACCGGGGCCGGCCAGCTGCATGGCACCGTAGCCCATGCGGTAAACGCCAGCGGAGGTTCCGGGAAGTTCGAATTGGCCGCCGAGCTTTATGTCTATGCTCATTTTATTTTTCCTCCCATACACCGATCAGTTCTGCTAAAGTGGAGAGTGTCTCCACATACTTAGATTAACGGAGACTGCCTCCGGTTGCAAGCTTTTTTGAGGATGCCCATGAATCGTTCCAAACCTGCCAGCCGAAAGCCGCGCGCCGATGCGCAGCGAAACCGCGAGCGAATTTTGGAGGTGGCCAAGCTGGCTTTCACTCGATCCGGCGCAAACACCAGCTTGGACGACATCGCGAGCGAGGCAGGCGTCGGGCCGGGGACTTTGTATCGTCATTTTCCAAATCGCGAGGAACTTCTACAGGCGGTTTATCGGTCGGAGATGGAAAAGCTCGCCGCGGCAGAGTGGAAGTTCGCTCAAAGTATGCCGCCGATTGAAGCTTTGCGAGCGTGGCTATTGTTATTCGTTGAGGCCATCGAGGCGAAGCAGCTCATCGCGCCGGCGCTGAGCACTCTGATCGGAGATCCCAAGAAGGTGTTCGCAGCTTCCCATGATCAGATCCATGAAGCGCTCGGCGCCCTGGTGAAGCGCGCGATCAAGAGTGGCGACATGCGGAAAGATACTGATCCCATGGATCTGCTTCGGGCTCTTGTCGGCGTGGCACATGTGGCGACCAGCCCTGACTGGCAACAAAGCGCGAAACGTCTCGTGGATATCCTTATTACAGGTTCGCGGCCGATGAAATAAGGCTCGGATCTGGCTCCGCCTGCCTCGCGAGACAGGTGAGCTATAATTTGCAATTGGTACCAGCAGCGCCCGATCCCCAACACGACCCGTACGAACAGGATATTTGGCTAATTGTCGACGCGATCCCCACGCTTGCCTGGGCCGCTCGTCCGGACGGCTCCGCTGACTTCTTCAATCAGCGTTGGCTCGACTACACCGGCCTCGCAGCTGAAGAAGCGCGTGATTGGGGCTGGACGATAGCTCTTCATTCGAATGACCTCAACGGAATGGTGATTTACTGGCGGTCCGTTCTGGCTTCTGGCGAGCCCGGTGAAATTGAAGCACGCCTGCGCCGTTACGATGGAGTGTATCGTTGGTTTCTTTTCCGTGCGATCCCGTCATCCGATAACGAAGGAAGGGTTGTGAAATGGTTCGGAACGAACACCGACATCGAAGATCGAAAACTCGCGGAAGGCTTACTATCTGGAGCGAATCTGGTTCTGGAAATGACTGCCAAGGGCGAGTCGCTGGAATCCACTCTCGAGTCTCTCTGCCAAGTTGTGGAACAGGCCGTGAGTTGGATGATTGGCTGCAAGCGGAGCACGAACTTGACGGTGGGGAACCTTCGCGCGCGTAGTTCGGGTAGGAAGCGGTCCAGCGAGATTCCCGGATGCTTTTTGGGAGGAGGTTCTATGAATTGGGTGAAACGGAGTTTTGCGTTACTGATACTTTCGACGACGGCGCTGATCGCGAATGGATCGAATCTGCAGGAGCCGGCCGATGGACTGGCTCCTGCTCACACCTCCGCTGTAGATGCCGGCGAGACCGTGCAAGCGAAGACAGCCCGAGCGATGTCCGCGGGGCCTGCGAACGTTGCGAGCGGAACAAGGATCACAGACACCGACGCGCAGGGCCAGATGGTAGTTCTGCGCGAGGGGAACAACGGCTTCACATGCACGCCGGGAAATCCAAAAGTTGTTGCCGACCCACCCATGTGTGTTGATATGCCGGCGCTGCAGTGGTACGCCGACGCCAAAGCTCACAGACCTAAACCGACCAACACGGTCCCAGGCATCACTTACATTAGCCGGCGCCACTCAGCGCAGCGACTCGGAACCCAGTGACACCACGAGCATGCCCATCGAGATCGGTCCCCACTGGATGATCATTTGGCCATTCGATCCAAAAACCACCGGGCTCCCTTCTAAGCACAAGGCGACCGGCGCCTACATCATGTGGGCCGGATCGCCTTACGCTCATTTGCACATCATGGGACGCCCATAGAAGTGTCGCCGTCGAAATAGTGTAGTTCTCGTTGAAACCGGATGATCGCTGCCGCTCAGCTGGCTGTGTTGCCAGGTTGAAGCGTTGAAGCGATGATTCCTGGAGATGTAAGATCGGCCATAGGAGGGAAACGTGTCCGACACGCACCGGCAAGCGGCCGATCAGCACGAACTTGCAGCCCACGCTCATCGCACGGCCGCCGAGCATAACGAAAAAGGGAAAAACGAGTTAGGAAATTGGCATTTGGAGAGGGCCCAGGAGTACTCCGATCACGCTTACAAACTTGCAAAACAAGCCCACTCCAATTCAGGGCAGATAGAGTCTCTTCAGCCCGTGCCTGCCCCTCGTGACAATGAACTTCTCCACCAGAACCACAACCGTGCCGCCGAACTACACGACCGTGCCGCAGAGGCCCATCGCATTGCGCAAAACCACGAAAGAGGCCATGTGATAACAGGCGGCGAAGATTCACGCCAAGCGCTGGAACACTCACGAGCCGCTGACAATCTCACGAAGACGCTAGCGTCTGGGCATGGCGGCATGACCTTCGCACACGACGAAGTCGCGGCCCTCGCCTACCAACTCTGGCAAGCCAGAGGTTGTCCGTACGGCTCAGCGGAAGAAGATTGGTTGCGTGCCGAAAGCGAAGTCCGCGCACGCATTTCCAAGCGTTGATCGAAGAAGCTCAGATAATTGTTTTAACAACGCTCGCACAGCACTGCTCTGCTGCGGCTTATAACCGACGCTTTCAGGACCGGAGAGAAGATCACGAAAAACGTTGCGCGCTCCGCAATAAAATCGGTCGATATACAAGCCAGCCCAGGCAAGGTCTTCGCCTTCCTCGCAAATCCGATGAATTGGCCGCAATGCGCCGTCGTAAATTTCCGCTCAGTCACTCCCGGCCAAGATGGATGGTTTCATGCCGTCACCAAGTTCGGAGAAGGCGCGCTGAAACTTAACGCCGTGAAGGAACTCGGCGTGTTTGATCACGTCTAGAAAGATCCGCAAGCGATTTGGCAGATTTATTCTCGCGTGGTGCCCAATCACGAAGGCGCAACTGTGAAGATGACGCTTATTCAGCCCGCGGTGATGAGCGATCAGCAGTTCGACGAAGCCATGAAGGAAATCGGGAAGGAAATGAAAAAGCTGAAAGAGATTTTGGAACGCTAGCGCGGTGGCCCAAGAGCCCGCTTACTGTTTCCAGCCGCCGCCCAACGCTTTGTACAGCTGTACCAAACTCTGGTATTCGGCGCCGCGCGCCTGCGCCAACGTGATTTCCGCTTCGAAGAGCGACCGCTGGCCGTCCAGCACTTCCAGATACGTCGTGGTGCCGCCTCTGTAACGCATGATGGAGATGCGTACCGACTCCGCCAAGTCCGCGACAGTCTGTTCCTGCGCGACGCGCACTTCATGAAATTTCTGATATCCGATCAACGCGTCGGACACGTCCCGGAACGCATACTGAATCGCCTCTTTGTAAGAGATCAGAGCCTGTTCGTGCTGCGCTTCGGCCACGTGCAAGTTCCCGCGCAGCGCGCCGCCCGTGAAAATCGGCTGGCTTACCGACACACCGTACGACCAAATGCTCGTTTGCGAGCTCATCATGCTGGAGAAGAGAGTGCTGCGCCCAAATGCCCCGCCACCTGCGCCCGTCAGCGATATTTGAGGAAAGAATTGCGCCTTAGCCACGCCAATTTGCGCGTTCGCGGCGATCAGTAATTGCTCGGCCTGTCGAATGTCGGGCCGGCGCTCGAGCAAAGAGGACGGCAAACCGGGAGGTACGTCCGGAGGAAGGGCCTGCTCGCCGAGCACGCGTCCGCGTGGCACCCCTTGCGGGTAATTGCCCAGAAGTGTGCTGATCGCGTCTTCCTCTTGTGCAATCTGTCTTTCGAGATCCGGAATCTGCGCGTTGGCGGTGTCCAGTACCTGCTGCGCTTGCAACACGTCGAGCTTTGTGGCAACACCATGATCCAACCGCAGCGACGTCAATTTGACGGAATCTTGCTGCGTTTTGACCGTGTCACGGGCGATCTGCAATTCCAAGTCAAGCTCCAGTAGCGCGAAATAATCGCTGGCCACATCGCTGACCACAGTCAACACCACCGTCTGTCGCGCCGCTTCCGTCGCTAGCAACTGGGCGCGCGAAGCTTGGGTGGCGCGTCGCAGCCCGCCAAATAAGTCTACTTGAAAGGCCGCGTCTGCCGTGAGCGCCAGGAAATTTGATTTCGACTGAAAATTCTGCTCTTTGCCGCCCGTGAAATCGCCGTTGCCTTGCACCTGCGGGAAAAGACTGGAGCGCGTTACCGCCAGTTGCCCGCGCGCGGCGCTGATGCGCTCGGTGGCGATCAGCAAATCGTAATTCTGCTTCAGCGCTGTGCGGATCAAGTCTTGCAGCACGGGGTCTGGAAACACTTGCCACCAGGGTAGATCTGCATAGGAAGCCGCCTGCGCTGCGGCCTGCGGATTTTCGGGCATATTACGGAAGGTGCTCGGGGCGTACGCGTCGGGCTTATGGTAGTTCGGCCCCACCGCGCATCCGGCAACGAGATTCGCAGCCAGCAGAGCGGCTATCAATGGCCGCAGAGCCGTCATGAATTTCATGTTCGTGAAATTCCTGTTCACGAATCGCTCCGCTCAGCGGCAGGCTCACTCATGGATCGGCGGCTCAAGTCAGTCCCCCGGCGCCGGCGCGGGTGTTTGCGGCGCGGCGGCAGCCGCATCCTTTTTGCCGGCGCCTGACCACTTCTCTACCAAATAGAAAATCGCCGGAACCAAAAATATGGCGAGAAAGCTGGCCGCCAGCATTCCTCCAATCACCGTCGTTCCGATAATCTGGCGCGCCACGGAACCTGCCCCAGTGGCGATCCACAAAGGCACGCTGCCCAGAATAAAAGCGAAGGAAGTCATCAAGATGGGCCGCAGCCTTATCCGCGCGCCCGCCAACGCAGCGTCCACCAAGGGCTTGCCCTGCTCGTATTCGTCTTTCGCGAACTCCACAATCAGAATCGCGTTTTTCGCCGCCAGTCCGATCAGCATCACGAGCCCGATCTGCGAGTACACGTCGTTTTCGATCTGCACCATGTACGCTGGATAAAACCAACCAGCGACCGTACGGCGCAACCACAGCGTGGCGAACGCGCCGAACACCGCCACCGGCGTACTGAGCAGCACGCTGAAGGGCAGCGACCAGCTTTCGTACAGCGCCGCCAGAATCAGGAAGACGAACAACAAGGAAAACGCAAAAACAACACTAGGAGAGACCCCCGACTGAGCCAATTTTTCTTGAAACGACATGTCCTTGTAGTCGTAGCCCATATCGTTGGGCATCGTTTGCGCGAACACTTCTTCCAGCGCCTTCATCGCCTGCGCGGAACTGTATCCCGGCGCGGCGCTGCCCACGATCTGCGCGCTGCGATACTCGTTGAAGCGCATGGTGAATTCCGGCCCGATGCGCGGCTCGAATTTCGTCAGTGCGGAGAGCGGCACGTTGTCGCCTCTGATGTTGCGGACGTAGAATTGCCCCACGTTTTCGGCGCGCGTGCGGTATTCGCCTTCCGCTTCGATGTACACCTGCCACTGGCGGCCAAAGCGATTGAAATAATTGATGAAAAATCCACCCATGAAAGATTGAATGGTCTTGTAAACGTCGGTGATGTTCACTCCCTGCTTGATTACCTTGTCGCGATCGACCGTCACGAACTGCTGCGGCACGCTGGGCAAATAGGTAGTGGCCAGGAAACCGATCTCGGGACGTTTGCGCATGGCGGTCATGAACGTGTCCAAGTTCTGCGTGAGATATTCGACGTCCTTTCCGGCGCGGTCCTCCAGAACAAATGTGAAACCCCCGGAGGTGCCGACTCCCGGAATCGCCGGCGGTGAAAAGTTGAACGCGATCCCCCCGGGTATCTGACTCAATTTCTGGTTCAAACGCGCCTTGATTTCCTGGAACTGCTCGGCGCGCGACTTGCGCTGGTCCCAATCGTCCAGCGTGACGAAGAAAAACGCGTTATAGCTTGTGCGCACAAAGCTCAACAGACTGAAGCCGATTACGGTGGTGGTGTATTTCACTCCGGGAGTGTCTGCCAGTATTTTTTCCACGTCGCGCGCAGTGATGTCCGTCCGTTGCAGCGAAGCGGCGTTCGGAAGCTGCAAGTTGATGAAGAGATAACCTTGATCTTCATCCGGCAGGAAGCTGGAGGGCACGCGCGCTCCGAAAAATGCCGCACCCGCTGCAAATGCCACCAACAACACAATAGCGATGGCGCTCTTGCGAATCAGCGCGCCGGAAACGGACACGTAGTCCTCCGTCGCCCGCTCGAACGTCCGGTTGAACCATCCGAAAAACTTTGCCAGCACGCCCTTGCTCTCTTCTCGAGGGCGCAGCAACAGAGCCGAGAGGGCCGGGCTCAGCGTCAGCGCGTTGAAAGCGGAAAGAATCACGGAAATCGCGATGGTCACCGCGAATTGCTGATAAAGGCGTCCGGTGATTCCCGGAATGAATGCAGTGGGAACGAACACCGCGGAAAGCACCAGCGCGATACCGACGACCGGCGGGGTCAATTCTTCCATCGCCTTCAAGGCCGCTTCTTTGGGTGCAAGGCCTTCTTCAATATGCCGCCCGACGCCCTCCACGACCACGATCGCATCGTCCACCACCAAGCCAATCGCCAGCACCAGTCCTAACAATGAAAGCGTGTTGATCGAAAATCCGAAAACCGGGAAAAAGACGAACGTCCCGACCAGCGCTACCGGCACGGCCAGCATGGGAATCAACGTGGCGCGCCAGCTTTGCAAGAAGATGTACACCACCAGAATCACCAGCACGATGGCGATCAGCAGGGTCTCGACAATTTCCTTGATTCCAGACGTCACCGCCTTCGTCGTATCCAACGAAGTCACGTAATCGATATCCTGCGGGAACGTCTGCTTCATCCCGGCGATCAGTTTGTTCGCGGCCTTTGCCGCGTCCACCGCGTTCGAGCCCGGCAACTGGTAAAGGGCGATGATCGCACCCGGTTTGCCGTTCAACCGACCCGCCGTACTATAATCCTGCGAACCCAACTCCACGCGCGCCACATCTTTCACGCGGACGATTCCGCCATCCGGCGTTTCGCGCACCACGATTTGCCCGAAATCCTCCTCGGAAATCAATCGTCCT